>Ga0307981_1003505_pt1 | contig 11718 bp, 10 predicted proteins | sample OrgLakmetagen987_FD_201849 | JGI IMG/M metagenome (GOLD analysis project Ga0307981, IMG submission 201849) | Saline water microbial communities from Organic Lake, Antarctica - #987 | ecosystem: Environmental > Aquatic > Non-marine Saline and Alkaline > Saline | place: Antarctica: Organic Lake... | reverse complement strand
CGGCACATCTCTGCCGTCCCGCTACACAAAACCAAACGTGAAGGGAGTTCAAATCTCTCTTTACCCATTAACGATTGTAGTTTTTCTACGGTCTGTTAAGGAACAAAAAAGAAAGTGAAGCCAGAAAAGCACAGAAGCTGTGAATAATAATACTTTTTAACGACTTTTTAACGACCAAGGACTCGGAAGAAATGGCCAGGACCAAGAAGACCGCGCATGTGACAGCGATGGCGAGAAAGGCTCCGCGCGAGCATTTGGCCGGAAAGACGATGGCCATCGTGCAGAAGCATATGGCTGCGGCCAAGATGATGCGGACCACCGAGATAACTACTGCTCCGAAGAAACACCGCTACCGCCCGGGGACCGCGGCGCTCCGCGAGATCCGTAAGTATCAGAAATCGACGGAGCTGTTGATCAAAAAGCTACCCTTCCAGCGCCTTGTCCGCGAGCTCGCGGCCGAGTGCAACCTCATAGGGATTCGTTTTCAGTCGACGGCCCTCTTGGCGCTTCAAGAAGCCTCGGAGGCCTACATGGTTGGTCTCTTCGAAGATACAAACCTCTGCGCGGTCCACGCCAAGCGCGTCACCATCATGGTCAAGGACATGCAACTGGCTCGTCGCATCCGCGGCGACCGCTCCTAGAGGTTGTTCTTCCGTTCCGGCCTTTTTCTTTCCCGTGTTCCTCTTTTTTGTTCCCGTGCAGCCACGAAGCCAACTTTTTTTCCTCCTCTTGTCTCAACTATATTCCAAAAATTAAAACGTGATGAAAGTCTTTATAGCAACAGCGGTGTGGGTGTTGGGTGCGAGGGCGTTAGAAGCTGGGGCTCGTCGTTTTGTGCAATTACCTCCTCGGGTGATGCTCAGCTTTTGTGAAGAGTTACGTGAGGTTTTGACGACGGATTTGGAGATGAGCGGCGGGGGAAAGTATGACTACGAATCCGAGCTCGGCAACATGATCAAGTTCGTGGAGAAGGATCTGGAGACTCCCGAGCGGACGAATATGGATTATTTGGCGTGGCACGTGCCCGGGATGCCACCCGGTGCGCCCGCGGATCGCTCGTACCCGCCGTACGTTTTAGCCGTCCAGAAGACTTCTGCTTCCGCAACGTCGGAGCCGCAGCTTCGTGTAAAGTGTATTGCGAAGAATCCCTGTTTGGAGAACGTCGTGCTCCTTGGCGCGGCCCCATATCTCTTTGAGGATTTGCAGAAGCTGGCGACGGTAGATGGGATTTCTCGGAACGTAATCTTGTCAGAGTCGGTTTCCGATCGATGGCACCTAGAAGTATTGCTCGTTTGAGAAAAAAAAGCACAAAATGTTTCTACGGTCTTGTTACGGGCCTAGCCATTGAGAGATTTGTTTTTTCAGCTCCGAGGGCAGCGACGAGAACAAGTAGACTGCCGCCAGGGCCTTGCCGAAGGGACCGTCCAGAAAGACTCGCTCTGTCCCGCGCGAGAGGGCGACATTGACCAAGTTGCGCGAACGGACATCGAGCTCGGGCGTAAAGACATCGTGCGCGATGCGCCACGTATCAAACTCACCACCCTTGTAGCTGTGCACCGTGCCCAGAATGAAATGGTATTTGCCGGCGTCGCCATCGGCGGCACCTCTTTGCACGATGTCGGTGCATGTCTGCTGGAAAGTCTGAGTAGAGATGTTGCATTGACTGCCAAAGCACGAGCAAACTTCTTCGGGATACGACGGCGGACTAGTTTTGCTGTTTCCCTCGCGATATTTCTTCATTGCCTGCTCGTAGGCGGCGAGCGTCGAAATAATTCGTTGTTTTTTTTGATTGAATCCATGGATTTCAAAAGTCGAACCGTAAAACTCGCCGTTCGTTGCAGTCCGCCAGATTGAGCTGTTTTTGTGGAATAAATAGTAGATTGTTTTTTTGCGCCCGAGGTCGGCGTCTGGGGTCGTCCATAGCGCGCCGCTGGGTTGCACCGAGCACTCGGGGATGGCGCCGTTCCCGACGAAGGGCCCACTGCCCAGAAAGCGTAGCATGCTACTTAGACGTAGCGGCATGCGGTAGGATTTCCGGAGGCGTTTTTTCTCGATCTGCTCTTCGAAGTCGTCTATGTCGAGGTCGAGCGTTCTCTTGAGGCGTTTGCGTTCCGCGGGGCCGCTGGCGAGCAGCGAGTAGAGGTTGTGTGTGTCGCCGTCGCTGTAGATAGTCTGCCCTGGGTCGCCAAGCCAGACGACGGTTTTGTACGGACAAAAGTGCTTCAGCACAATTTTGAGGAAAGTGACATCGAGGTCTTGTGCTTCGTCGATGAAGATGATGCTAGCACTTGTCAGATTTTCCAATTTCTGGGCGCTCGTCGACGAGATCTTCCGCAGATTCTTCGCCAGGACCGCCTGAGGTCCGTCGCCGCCGCGGAGGCCACGGACGCCGTGCTGTGCGATATTCCCCAGCGTGGCATCCTCCGCTACGATGCGTCGGAGCACTGGCCAAACCAAATATTTTTCCTGCATCTGCGACTCGCCGGCGCAGATTTTTGCGATGACTTTGTTACTAAAAGAGGGCAGCGTTTGGCGTCGCATGTTTCCCCAGTCCCATAGAATCTCGCCTTGCAGCGTGCGACCGTCGCGTAGGCGATGTTCTGCAGAGGCGGCTGCCATCGTAACGTTGCCGGCGAGAACGAGCAAGGCGGCGTAGGTGAACGAATCGAGCGTGCACGGGAAAACGTTTGTGAATTCCTTGAAGTTCTCGTCGGCGGCTTTTGAGAGACTTCCGTTCAATGTAACGTAGAGAAGTGACGAGGTCGGGTTCTGAGCTGCGATCGTTTTCACTATTGTGGACTTGCCTGCGCCCGGAGGGCCATTCACGACGACGTTCCTCGGGGTTTGCTTGCAGAGGGAATGCCTAAAGCTCTCCACGATGCCGTCGCGCTCGAGGGCATCGATTTTCTCCAGTTGCGCGTCCATCATGTGATCTTCTTCCAGCAGCTTTTTTCTTGTCAAACGACACGAGAACTGCTTTTCCCCCTCACAAGGAGAAGATGTTTGCAACTATGGACGCGAGAGGGGCGCTTCGATGTCGCGGCAGCGCGGCAACCGTTCGTTCATGAAGTCGCAACAAAAAAACAGGCACAGAGGCTACGCGCCGCCTCAGGCTGCGAGAGCCGCACGCCGAAGGCTCTGACACGGCTCGACGGCCTTCACCCCACCCGAGGGAGACCGACCCCCCTAATAATAGTTTTTATGCTGCTTTTTCGAGATTAACGCCCGTAGCAGGAGCTTTGATGCCCATGACGATGAGGACGTAGAGTGTGGCGAGACCAACGAGGCCGAAGACAGCAAACTGGAAGAAACTCAAAGCTCTTAACGCTTGTTTTTCCTTGGCGGTGTACGGCGTGACGTTGCTCGTGGATGTGCCCAGTTCCTTTTCCTTCCACGTGGCCGTGCGGAGGGGTTTATGCATTAAACCTATGAACCAGATGAGGTCTTTTGCTGGTGCAGCCTTGGGTTTAAGCCAACTGGCAATGTTAAGTGTTCCTTTCTGCGCTTTGGCCTCAGAGGTGTAGTAAAAGTTCATCAAGGCGTTCAAAGCAACGAAAATCCAGTTCAACCCACCAAGCAGGAGGAGGGCCAATAGAAAATAGCCCCATCCAAGAAAACGCAAATTTTGTGTTGCCATGATGTGTTATGTGATGTGTTGTTCTTAGACGGAGATTTTTTTCCTCGCGGAGAAAGTTAGTCGCTGCGAAAACAGCTGATTTGTCGCGGGGTCGGTGTACGGTTTGTCTGCCAACCATTGAAGCAAGTAGCTTTTTTCGTAAAGTAATCCCGGCGGAGTGTTTAGCATAACGGGGTCTTGTATGGTGTCGAGTGAGATGGGGCACTCGGTGTTTTGCTTGCATGTCGGTGGCTCGCTGGGCGGTGGCGGTGGTGCTGGTGTTGGGGTCGTCGCCATGGTTTGAGTCGTGTTAGGGATTGCTGGAGGTTCGTCGAAGAGGCCGAAGAGGTGTGGCTCGTCGAAGTCTTCGTAGTAGGTCCAGGGGCCTGCGAGGACGTCTTTGGCGAACTTGGCGATGGTCGCGCCGGCGGACGCAGAGCACACGACGATGCAGATGATAACAATTTCCGCCATTGTGATGCGAAGCGGCGGCGGGGTTTTTTTTTTCTTCGGTTTTGTTAATAACAAAAATATGTTTTTCATTTCTTGGTTGGCGTTGACGGTGCGATTCTGCATGAACCGGCTCTTTGTGTGGATGGAACGTCGCGGTCTTCGGGAGAGGATTGTCGATGGCATCAACAGGCACGTCGATATCCCGATGATTGACGAAGAAACAGAGGCGAAAGTGTTCGACGCTATGTACGGAATCATGAAGAACGCGTTCATGGATGCGGCGGTACCGGTGGCGGCGCCAGTGCCGCAGTCGAAGGAGCAGCAGCCTTCTTCTCCTCAGTCGAAGCCTTCTTCTCACAGTTCTGGGGAGACACAATTGCTCCTTGATCAAAAAAAATGAGTGAACGAGTGGAAGCCTTTTCTCTCAGCGCCTGCCGATTTCAAGTCGCTGGTGCTCGGGTCGCAAGTAGCGGGGTCTTGCTCGGAGGATCATCCACGGATCGGGGATTTGAATGCATTGCAGTTTGCCGTCGCCGCAGAGGTTGTCGATGTCCTTGTGAAGTTGGGCGGTAGTCGCGGTGCCGTCGCAGGCATACGACGTCTCCGGGTGGCTTTCGAGTATTTTTTGGGCGCTGGCCGGTTTGAGAATCATCCCTCTCGTATGAGAGGGGTCGAGGTCTCGGTAATCGGCGAGGAAGGCGACGTCGTGCTCGCTCGAGAATTCGGCACTTTTCAAGAGCGCGGACCGCGCTGCTTGGGGTTTGATGTTGGGTATCGAGGCGGCGTCGGCATTCAAGACGATGCCGGTCTGCGACGATTTGGCGATGTCCTGGATGGCTCCCATTTGCGCGACGTGGCAGCCATCGGTGGCTCGGTTCACGCACTCGAGTCCTTGACATACTTCACTGAAGAAGAGCTCGCTTGGTCGAGACCTGTTGTTGTTTGGTATGGATGCATCCTGAACGTAATATATTTTGATGCCAGACATGTGTTCGCGAGGGCGGCCCTTTGTTACCAGAGGCGTCCGAAAAAAAAAGGTTATACTCACAAGAGACGTCTCAGGCGGAGCACATGAGGCACTCGTGGTGACTGTCGGAAGTGATGACTGCCTTGCGGTCCGCGTCGCCACTTTGAAGGGCAAACTGGATTGCCGACGCGGTGGATTGCATGCGAATGTAGTAGCTGGAGGTTTTGTTGCCGAGCTTCCACGAGGCGAAGTGCAGTGCGGAGAGTTTTGCACGAGATGGGTTGGCCATGTGGATGTTCAAGGACGTGCTTTGGCAGACATATTTCCCCCGCGACGCGGAATGTTCGACGATGTCTTTCTGGCGGATTTCCCAGGCGGTTTTGAAGACGTTCTTTTCGTGGGCGTCGAGAACATCCAAGTGTTGGATACTTCCCTGCTGTTTGATGATGGAGTCGATGATCTCGGACGTCCAGGCATCCTTCGCGCGGAGGATCTCGCGGAGAAATTTATTCACGACGACGAATTCCCCGGAGAGAGTGTTTCGAGTGAAGAGCATGGCGGTGTAGGGTTCGATGCATTCGGAGTTGCCTGCGATGTGTGCTGTCGATGCGGTGGGCATGAGTGCGATGGACACCGAATTCCGGAGGCCCTGTTTCGCCCTGTGCCTGAGGTCGGACCAACCGCGGAACTTCTGGATGCCGAGTCCGGCGAGGTCGTAGGGCTCTTTCTCCCAGAGGTCAAATTGCAGGAGTCCCTGCGAGGCCGGCGAGCCCGCGAATGTCTCGTAGGAGGCGCCGTGGTCCACGGCGAGGTCGCTGCTGGCGGTGATTGCTGCGTGGTAGACACAAGCGTGGAGTGCTTCGTCGAGTTCTTTGGCTTGCGCGCTGCCCCAGGGTAGGTTGAAAGCGCAGAAGCAATCAGCGAGGCCTTGAGTTCCGAGGCCGAGGGGCCGGTGTCGTAGGTTGCTCTTCCGGGCCTTTTCGATGGGATAGTGCGTCTGCGTGACGACGAGGTCGAGGAAGCATGCCATGCGATATGTTGTTTCCCAGAGGTTGTCAAAGTCGTAGCCGCCGTGCTCCCAGTGCTTTCCGGGGCGCGCAAATTTTGGCAGGCATACGGATGCGAGGTTGCAGACAGCCGTCTCAGTGGAGTCGCTGTACAGCACGACTTCGGAGCAGAGGTTGCTCGAGCGGATGGTTCCGAGATTTTTTTGGTTGGACTTTCGATTGCAATGATCTTTGAAGAGTAGGTAGGGCTGGCTGGCGTTGAGCTGGACGTCGATGATCTTCCAGAAGACTTGTCGGGCGGGCAGTTGCTTCGAGGCTTTGCCGTCGTCTTCGTACTGGCGATAGAGGCGTTCGTATGCCTCGCCCCAGCACTCTGAGAGCCCGGGGCAGAGTTCGGGGCAGAAGAAGGACCAGAGCCCATCTGCCTCGACGCGCTGCATGAAGAGGTCGGAGACCCAGACTGCGAGGAAGAGGTCGTGCGTGCGGGCCTCGGAATTCCCGTAGGTCATGCGAGCTTCGAGGAACTCAAATAAATCCGGGTGGTGTACTTCGAGGTAGGCGGCGATCGACCCGCGGCGTTTTCCGCCGCCCTGATCGACGGACTTCGCCATCGTATTGAAGAGCTGCATGATTGGGAGGACGCCCTGGGCTGTCCCAGTGCCACCGTTGATGGGCGATCCCCGGCAGCGAATATCGTGCAGTGAGATGCCAAGCCCGCCGGACATGTGCGAGATATTGGCGCAGTCGTGCAGTGCCGAGAAAATGCCGTCGATGTTGTCTTCTTTGCTCGTGAGGGCGTAGAGGAAGCAGGACGAGAGGTTGGGGTTTTTGGCGCAGCCGGCATTGAAGAGCACGGGCGTTGCGAAAGAAGCACGGCGGGTCGCGAGCGTCACAAAGAGTGCGTAGATCTTGTCGACTGGGACCTCCTGGTCGAGCGAGAGGGCGAGGGCGACTCGCATGTACATATACACTGGTCTTTCGACGATCCCGGCAAAGTCGCGGAGGAGGTAGGAGCGCTCCAGCGTCATCAACGCAAAGGCGTCTAAGGACTCATCGTGGTCTTCGAGGGCCCGTACCCAGGCATCGTAGGTCTCCGAATGCTGTCGCACGGCGTCGAAGAATGCGGTGGAGACGATCGGTTTTGCTTCGCCACTTGTCCCCACGTTCTCATGGAGGCGGCGCATGGCTTCGGTGAACGTCGGCGGCGTGCGCACACGGATGGCCTCAAGGAAGAGGCCGTCGGCAGCCCTCGAGGGTTCTGCTTGAGCGGTGTGCTGTTCGAGGATTTCTCGCGCGGCCGCTTGCAAGGCCTCGTAGGCATGAAGGTCCCCGGCGACAACCTTCGTCTCGAGCTGTCGGATGATGCTTTCGTTTAAGAACGGGCGGGCATTTCGGAAGGCACTCGTCGATGCCATTGTGTCTTGAGAACTTCAAGAGAGATTTTTGCGGCGTGCACAAACGCAGTGCTCATGGGGGGCTCGTCCCTAGTCCCTACCCTCGTCCGTCCCAGTTGAAGGCGAGGAGGCGAGCCCGCGTTGGATGGATGGCCGCGCAGACGGCATCGATGATCTCCTGTTGTAAATCCTTGCTGCAGAACTGCTTTGCAATCACGCAGCTCTCGCCGTTCAAGATATTTTTGGTGATGGACGAGATGGCGGCGTCGCCGGACGCTTTCTGCGCGACGCCGCCGTCCATTGGGGCCATGAGGGCCCGCAAGACGCCGAGACGGAGTCCGGTGGTGCTGACTTTGTGGAAGATGTCCAGCAGAGGAGTCATGCAACCCATCAAGGACGTCTCGTCGGGCTTTGTCCCAAACTGACACGCGAAGAAACAATCCGTGTCAAACTCGAAGAGGCCGCAGGAGATGGAATAGGTGCACCGCAGTTTCTCGCGCATGACCAAGAAGAGAGGCGAGTTCATGCGCCCCTGGCCGCCCAAGAAATAGGCAATCACTCTCGCGTGGTATTTCTCGAGGTCGGTGGCAGCCTTGCCTTCAAAGAGCGGAAAGATGAGATCGACAATTCCTTGGGACCCAGGAGAGCCCTCGGGGACGGGCAAGACCGGCGTACACGTGCCATCGACACACGCCACCGTCGGCTCGATGAATGGCGGAATGCCCGCGAGCATGCGCCGAGGGTTGTACGCCGGCAGTTTCTTCCACTCGTACTTCCGGAGGAAAGTGCTTTCACCGAGAGACGCGAGCGACGGACAGAAGAGCACCACGAGCGCATTGCTGGGGCGGTAATGTTCCGCATAGAAGCCTTTAATGATGTCGTGGTTGACGTTCTTCAGTGTCTCGTAGCCCGCGACAGACGAGCTCACGGGCGCTGCGTAGAGGTAATCCAGGAGGACCTCTGTCATGCGACTCCCCTGCTCGTTCTTGTAGCGGAGGAGCTCTTGCTCGACGATGTCGAATTCTTCCTCAAAGGCATCTTTGTCCAGTGTCGCATCAAAACAGATATCGGTCATGAGGTCCAACGCCTTTGCCATCTTTTCCAAGCTCTTCTGCTCCGTCCCCCGGATAATCCCAAAGAACTGCGTAAAGTTGTAGTGGGTGCTCGCATTGAAGAGGCACTGCAGTCGCTCGAACTCCTCTTTGATTTCCAGACCCCTTTTCGTTCGAGTCCCCCGGAATACGAGGTGCTCGAGGAGGTGTGCCATGCCGTGCAAGTGCGGCGGCTCGACGACAGCTCCGACGGCGAGCGTAATCGTGAACGAGGGAGCGACGGCGACTCCGGAGACGACGACGACTCGGGGACCCTCGCCCGAGGAGGGCGAGTACTCTGCGATACCACTTTGCTGCTGCCCCATGTTGTTACAAAAAGGAGATTATTCTCGCCCACAAGAGTCGGCGGAAGAAGTTTTTTCTACCGACTCTAGAAAGAGAGAGCATGCTTATTCTTCTGGGGCTCATCATTCTCACGCTGCTACTCGTTGCGATATTCATGCGGCTCTTCCCGACGAAACGGAACAACGTTGCTCTGCAACTCTGGACAAAACGGACCACGCAACCGCCGGCGCCCTTTGAAGAGCTCCAGGCGAGTCCCGATGCCACGGCGGCGGGGTACCGCACGTACGAGCGCGCCGCGCTGCAAGAGATCTACTCCACCTTTGACTCGGGTGCATATCAAAGTGCAGCCCTCACGGACGACATGTTAAACTGTTATCGTCGCCGCTCCTCGGATGACATCTGTGTTCCAAACATCCTCGGGAGCACCTGCATGTCTTGCCAGGATCACGAAGATCCGCCGGGGTCGGGCTGCTTCGCCGGTGACGAGACTTGCCGCAACAACTACTCACAGGCCCGGAGCGGCGGGACAAAGAGTCCCGTGGAAACATATCCCGTGTCGTACACGACGGCCACCGCTCTCGACGGCTTCATCTCGGGCCTCTGCGTAAAGGCCTACTCGGCGAAGACGCTGACTTACATCGGGGAATACAAGAGCGATAATAGCGGGAACTTCGCGCTTCCGGAAGCGCTGGGACTCGTCGTGCTCGAGTCGACAGCGTGCAACGACGGGAGTACGCCCATCGACATGACGACGGAGGTGGCCTACGAAGGAACCTTGAAATCCGTCGTCGACACCACACAAGGCACGCCTCCCGTGATGTCGCCCCTCACAACTCTCGTGGCAGAACTCACGGTTGATGCCCTGCAAACAGCAATCGACAGCAGCAGCGAGGTCGATGCTTCCACGGTCTCTGCCCTCCTGGACACACATACCACAGCCATTGCGAACAACTTTGGCATTTCCAAGGTTCAGCTCTCGAGAGATTACCTCACCGACGTCGACGGGGACGCGACGGGCGCAGCGATGCAAGTCGCCGCCATCGACAAGTTGCTGAACGGTGTTTCGGGAAGAATCACGGGGTCAAACACGAGCAAAATCCTCGCGCAGCGCATCGCGGCATCGGGAGGCACCTTTGATCTCAGTGATGAGGCAACTGTCGAAAGCCTCGCGACAGCCATCCTCGTGGACACCGGCGTCGACGCCACCGAGGCCGCATCTCTCGCGACGTTGGCGACGTCCGGCATCGCGAATGTGGCGAGGGTCATTCAAACGTCCACGGACATGGATGACGTGTCCGCGGTGATAAAATTCAGCGAGCTGAACAAAAAAGTGTCGCAAGCTGCGCAAGATGAGACCGGAACGCTTGCCTTCACGTCGCTGACGGATGCGGACATCGACACGTCGGTCGGTGGAAGCGGCATCCGCGCGTCCTATGCCTGGGACTTCCGGGCGGCGGCAAGCCCCGGGAGCGATGTCGTCGGACTCTTCCCGGCGGCGGAACTGGAGTTCTCCGTCGTCGACGAGGCCTCTGTCGTCGAAAACTGGGAGGACATCTATACGAGCACCTCCCGTGGTCTCGTGCTCAACGAAGGCGGTGGAGAAAAGCAGGAGGAGCTCAAAATTTACAACCTCCAAAATGTCAAAGCCATTGAACTCGTGGCTACATACATTGGCGAGGACACGGCGGGCAATGGGACCATCCTATCTATTACCCTCGGGGCTCGCTGGTGGACCCTCAAGGTCACGAGTGATGGTCGCTTCTACCTTGGGAAATCGAACCAGGTCTTTTGGTGGAACGACTTTATTCCGGGGACAACGTATCACATCGTCTGGACGGAGAGGGAGGTGTATTTCAACGGCACGAGGCGTGTCCTGGCGACGGATGATACCATTCTATGGGACAATGACAACAGTTACCTCGTCCTCGGTCAGCAGGGCGGGAGACCTACGGATCCGCGAATACGGGGCGCCATCGTGGATATCGAGTCCCTGAAAGTCTATAACCAAGAGCTCAGTGCCGGCGACGCCCAGGGGCTCTACACCGCCTACCTCTCCGCCTGAGAAACTATGAAGGAACGGAATCTCCCCCCCTCCAAAGTCCAGAACGAGAACCAAAAAGAGGCGCAAAGAAAAAGCATGGAGCCGGAGAAGGTAAGAACGACACTCTTGAGCGTGAACCACCGCATCGCCATCCACTTTGAACCCAAGGATCTGGACGAGACGCAGCAGATCCGCCTGCGTCAGCTCTCGAATTTGTTTTCCGGAGCCCTCTCCGAGCAGCTGCAGGTCCTCGGTGACCTGATAGAAGGGCGTCACCGGGTGTCGCTGCGCCTCATTGATTTCGTGTGCGTGAATTATTCGCGGAAGAAACCAGTCGTCTACAAGCTCGTGACGGACTCGGGAGATGTGCTGTGGAATCTCCATCAAAGTTATCAGCAATGGCTCCGTTGTTGGCGGCGCCGCGGCTTTGACGTCTTTCGCCGCAGCGGGCGGATAACCTGTCAGTGTGGGCCGGTGGCCATCGATACGACGTACTCTCAATTTAATTTCATGTACTGGCTGTTGAATTATCGTGTTCTCGACTTTATTCAGGCAAACCAAGCTGCTCTGGAATCGGACATGATCCAGACGCTGCGCGAGGCAAAGGAGAAGCTCGAAAAAAAGCAGCGTTCTCATCGGGGGCACATCACGCAGCCGTCCAAGCACCGCGTGAGCATTTACGAGACGAAGCGGTCTGTGATTTTCGATTCGGACGAGTCGGACGAGTCGGACGGGGCGAGTAGCTGCTGTGAAGAACTCGACGACGCGACGGCAGTCTCTCCTTCGCTCCAGGCCCAATTTTGATTTTGCTCCCTGAAGCGGTAGCGACCCATGATCCACGAG
>Ga0307981_1003504_pt1 | contig 11719 bp, 11 predicted proteins | sample OrgLakmetagen987_FD_201849 | JGI IMG/M metagenome (GOLD analysis project Ga0307981, IMG submission 201849) | Saline water microbial communities from Organic Lake, Antarctica - #987 | ecosystem: Environmental > Aquatic > Non-marine Saline and Alkaline > Saline | place: Antarctica: Organic Lake... | reverse complement strand
AATTATCTTGAGAAGTATGTGCTGTGAATTCACTCACCTCAAAATCTAAAAGCTCACAATCTAACTGTTTCTCAGAAAGGTCGCCCACCTCATACCATGAAGACTCAGTATGATCATAAAATAAACAAGACTCATAAATCCCGAAGCAGAACTCACCATCATAATCCACCCAACCAAAAGCTCCTCCCACAGGAAGTGAAGATGCATTATCACTAGCATACTCTGACATCACTGACCTCAATTCTGAGAAATCACACTGTTCCCCCTTGATTATATTCACGGGATTAGCCGTGATTATGGAGAACGGTGGGCAACTATTCTCAGGTAAATTCCCAGAACTATCAAAGAATATCAGACCTTCTAGGTGCGACAATTTCCTAGCAACCTCAACTGGCTGCAGATCTAATTCTATCTTTCTACACGTAAGTTTTTTCATCTGCTCTCCCAACTTGACCACTAGAACCTATCTGGATTCAGCTCTTTATCGTGATCTATTCTATCAGCTAAGTTCCGCGCCTTCACTCGATGATCTCGTTTCGCTCTTCGCTCCACTAGGATCTGGCGCTTCTTTTGCCGCTGCTTCAACTCCTTTATTTCTTCTTCTAGTTTAAGAAAACTTTCGTATCTGCCCACATCTAAACTACCGTCTTCCACTGCAGATCTGATCGCACAACCTCTGTCTAGGCCATGCTTGCAATCATGAAACTGGCACTCATTGGCCACCTGCTCAATGTCTGAGAAGCTCTCTCGCAGTGTTATCTCGTCCGTCCACATTTGCACCTCTCTTATGCCAGGGTTATCGATAAGGATACCACCACCTTTAAGTACCATCAGCTCTCTTGCCGTCGTCGTATGCCTCCCTTTCCCTGTGACTTCATTAACATCGCTGACCCACTGCCATTCCTCACCAAGAAGCTGGTTAACTAGTGTGGATTTACCCACACCGCTCGACCCCACTAACGTGATACTCACCCCCTTCTGGAGGTAAGTTTTCAAAACTTCGAGCCCTTCATTTTTTACTGCACTAGTGATAAATACATCCGCATTGGTACTGAGTTCAGAAATCTCTGCTCTCGCTTCCTGATTCACATCATCTGGGAAGAGATCACTTTTATTTACCAAAACTACTGCCTTAGCACGACTTCTCTCTATCAGCATGAAATACCGCTCTAAGCGCCGCGGATTAAAATCAGCGCCAGCATCGGTGACCACAACAACCACACTCACATTCGCCGCCATTACCTGCTCTTCGCTACTTTTACCTGGGAGCTTTCTAGAGAAACAAGTCTGCCTAGTAAGCCTAGCACGTATCACTGTTTCTTCTCCCTTATCCCCCACATCTAAGGCCACCCAGTCTCCCACTGCGGGAAGTGCCGCGTCAGATTCAGCTTCGTGATACACCTTTCCGCCCATGATAACTTCCAGCTCATCGCCACCTTCCAGAAGAGCACCATAAGTAATTTTATTATCGCGAATCAGCCTAGCAGGAATCCAGCCCTTATTAATAAAGGGCTTAAACTCCGTGGCGAAATCTGTATTCCATCCTAAATCTTCTAGCGTCATCTGCGTGAACGTTAACCTAATCATCTGAAAAAACAATAGATTCTACTGCTTCTGCTAACTTAACTCTCTGTAACTTCCCCATGCTGGTTCGAGGGAAATTAGAAACTACTACAGGCTCTTCTAAACGGTGCAGCCCACTCCACCTCAGGTTACGGATGAGATCGATCGTTGAAATCTGATCAACAACAGGGTATAATCTCACTCCACGACGTCCATCTGAGAGGGGAATGAGATAAACTTCCTGATGAATCATTTCAGCTAGATTATTTTCAAGAGAAGAAAGGTCTACCAGCTCACCCATTACCTTCACCTGCTGATCACTACGACCAAGAAATTTGATCCCCACCTTTCCACCTATTTCTAATAAATCAGCTGAATCACTTGTAGTGAACCAGCCGTCTATTTTAGGGTCTATAAACTCAAATTCTTCGGCGCTACCCATTAAGTATCCTTTAAATAAACAATCACCTTTCACCTCTAATACTCCCTTTTTGCTCAGACGCACCTGCCAACCATCAATAACATTTAGATAACCGCTATCTTTATATTCACCTAATAGCTCACCAGTAGCAATTTGTGACCCTGTTTCAGTCATCCCATAGCTCTCCTTCACTGGCCACCCTAGCTGCACTGCTTTGATGCGCAGCTTAGAATCTAGCCTACCGCCGCCCACCACGATAACCCTCACACATTCTGGGCAGCTGAACCCTTCAGCTACGATATCTACAAGTTGCGTAGGCACTACTGAAAGTACACTCACCTTATTCTCAGCAAGAAAATCAACACAACCACTAGCAGACCATTTAGCAGAAGATGAGACAAGCTGTGCCCCGCTAATATGCGCACGAGCAATTACTCCCAACCCTCCTACATGATAAGTCGGTAGAATCAAACCAAAGACATCATCTTTAGTCACACCAAGATGTTTATTCACCAGTGCAGCATGTGTTAGTAGCCCCTGCTTTGAATGCACCACCCATTTTGGTGTCCCTGAACTACCTGAAGTCCTGATCAGAAAGCATGATGAAACCCATTCTAATACATCATCCCCTAAATCCAACTCATCAACTGAAACCTCTCCTCCCTCTGCTGATAGACAATACGTCACATCATTTTCTAATCTCTCCTGCCATAATACAGCATCAAAATATGACTCTCCTTTCATACTCTCACTATAGCCAAAAAAAAAGCCGATAAGCAACCACGCTTATAGACTTTAAACGACTTTAAATAAATTTTAAGCTCAGTTTCTTTGTGATTTTGACCGTCACTAGCTTATTTGCATACCACTATTAAAACAGATCGTGCCACAGTAGAGAGAAGAGTGAAATGATAATGAGAATTTTTATGATCAATTTCTCATATGAAAACTACTGCCCTATCCAGTTTTTCTCTTTCAGAGTGATCTTATCATTTACATAAACTTTCTCCACCATGTGGGCAGATACACTCATATCATATTTGTAGATTTTCCCATTTCTGAGAAGCTCAACACGGTTCTGCGCTGCGAAGGTTGTAGGGCTCGCTTGGGATACCACATCGATTAGTCTCAATCCAGGTCTATAAAGTTGTGGTCCAGGACGTCCCACTTGGCCAGAAACTGTGAGATATTTCTGAATTTCATCAGTTGTTATTTTAGCCCTCTTCTTTGCCTCCTCATTCTGCTCATATAAACTCTGTATAGAAATGTTTGGTGTTGTATAGATCTGAGCATTTCTATACGCTGTTTCAATGCGCCTTGCTAGAGATGTCGTAGATAAACCACTAGTGCTAATCGGTGTATTCGTTAGATAGGGCAGAAATACTTCACCAGCCGCAGACACTTGGTAAGCGCCGTTAATTTGAACCTGCTCTTCCTGAGGAACTCCTTTTATCATAATAGTGAGCGTGTCACCCTTAATAATTTTCGCCTGGGCAAAAGAAGCTAACATAAATGTTAATAATAGTAGTAGTTTCATATTTTTATAGTCTATTTTTAATTGTTGGGTGCTTATTAGTAGATGTCATCATCCTTAGTAGCAACTTGCTTCGGGGATGTATTTTCTGTTTTCGCCGTTGCTTCAGCACCAACTATTGTTTTGTCTCTATCTATCTCCGATGGCGCATAGTATGTGTAGTAACTGGTATAATAATGATATTGGCTATCACTTCTTATATCAACATTGTTGAGCACAACTCCCAGAACTGTTCCTCCGACATGCTCGACAGCTTGCTTCACTCTTATGAGCATATTCCTAGGAAGCTTACGATGCTGAACAACAATCATAGTCAAATCTACTTCAGAGGCTAAGACTGAGGCATCAATCACTCCGAGAATCGGTGGTGAATCAATGAGCACTAAATCAAAACGCTGCTTAACATCTTGAACCATCTCAGACATTCTTCTTGAGTTTAATATACCTGCTGCATCAGCAGGTAGAATACCAGAAGGCATGAAGAACAAATTATCAACTGGAGTCTGTAGAATAACATCTTCTAGCATTAGGTCAGTAGTAAGATAGTTCGTGAGTCCAACTGTATTGTTGATATCGAAGAATGTGTGTAATCTAGGCCGTCTCAGATCAGCATCAATCATAAGAGTAGAATACCCACCCTGGGCACAGATGTAAGATAGATTCACTAGAGTGGTTGACTTCCCCTCACCAGCACCGCCTGAAACAACTGTGATCGCATTATCTTCAGGATTTTTTCTGTTAAACTCAATATTAGTTCTTAGAATTCGATAAGCTTCCGCATCCGGACTAGCTCCAGTCTGTTTATGCAAAATCCCTACATCTCTCGGCACAACTGCAAGAACTGGAACTTGTAAATATCTTTCTACGTCTTCAAGAGACTTCACTGACGTATCCATGAATTCAAGTGTAAAGGCTATACCTACACCAAATATAAGACCCGCTACGGCACCAAGTGCCATATTTAAAGTCCAATTAGGCGAAACATATTCTTCAACATTTGGGGTAGTAGCCAATTCGTGGAAAACGAGTGGATCTCTTTCAAGGTTTTCACCAATTGCCTCAGTGAATTCCGCTTCCTTAATAGCATCGAGAATCGCTAGTTCTCTCTCGTAATCTACACGAACCTTACCAAATTTAGTCTTCTCTTCAGCACTCAACATGAGATCACCTTCTTCTTTACTAGTGTCTATTCGTAATTTTTCAACATTTTGGTTATAAATTACCAAGTCCTGAGCTAATTTCTTTCTTACATTGACTACTGATCTAGCGAGTCTTTCAGCAATTTCTTTAATACTAACATTTAAGCTAGTTATCGTTCTATGATTTTGCCCCAAGCCACTAGCCAACGAAACCATTTTTCTTTGTTCAAATTCACTCAGTCGATTATAGTCAGTATTTATCACAGCAGCTTCGGGCCTACCAGAGGCAATAATTGTAACCATCAGATCTTCATCATTTAAGCCATTAAGTGAGTTCACAAATGACTCTAACTCATCCTTCCCTCGTTTTGCTTCTTCATAAACTTGATTCGATCTATCGTGCTCAGTAGTATCTGAATCTCTGCCACGGTAGAAGCTAGCATCTTTACCATGGTAAGGGATCTGTAGTCTTTTCGATAAGGCATAAAGCCTCGTCCTGTAATCCTCAACCTTATCCTCTTGGATTCTTGTCTTATCTTTAAACACGGTGATAGCTTCAAGTCTACGTTTGTCTAGACTATCAGATCTCCTCTGCCCATAGGATTTAGCTACTTGATCAGCGATCAGCCTGACATCTTCACGCTTCCCATGCCGCACCGATATCTCAATCAAGTCAGTTCCCCTTTCTTGCCTTGTATTTACTATACCTGAAAGCAGTCTTAGTGTGGCCTTTTCGCTCATTCCCCATCTTCGCGATAGCTTGAGCTGCTCATTCACTCTTTTCAGAGTCTCTTCAGATTCAATAATAGCAAATTCAGTTTGCATAAATTGGCGAGTCATCATCATACCGGCGCTATCACCGACAGCTAGAGCTGAAGTTTTTTGACCATAAGGATTAATTTGGACCAACACTCTACTTTCATACATCTTTGGCATGACATAAGTAATGACAGCAGCAGTTAAAAAGACTAATAGAAACGTAAGAATAATCATTCCGTATCTATTCTTTAATACTTGCCAGTAATCAATAGCGTGTAAGTTTGCCTCACTTGCGTTGATATTATTGTTTGTTTGCATTATATTTTAAATTGTGATCTTGGGGGGGTATGGACTAAAATTTTAATTAGTCATAAAAAAGCCTTCACCATGTATTGACACAGTGAAGGCTAAAACGTTCAGATATTTCGTCAGTAATTTTAGAATGTGTAATTCACACCGAACTCATAGCGATTACGATCATAATCCCTATTAGGAATAACAGTCGCTTTTGATGTGCTATGATTAACTGAAGCCCTCAAAGAAAGAGCATCATTAAGCATGTAATTAGCTCCTGCGAAAATGTTAAATCTATCTAATCCGCCATCGTCATTCGTGGGTGCATCTTTATAGTCGGACGTCGAGTAGTTACCACCTACTGTGAGAGTAACCTTTGGAGAAACAACATAGCTAGCAGTTGCTCCAATACGGAGAGTCATCTGATCTTCATATCTTTCACCTGAGAACACCGCATCGGTATCTTCTTGTTGGTAGCGAACAAAAACATTAGTTTTGAACTGCTTATTAATCTTATTTGCGTAGTTAAGGTTGACGTAGGCGTTGTTACGCTCACCAAATTGAGCTCCTACTTTAGCAACTACCGTTGAGGTATCCGTGACACGGTGCTCCAAACCGACACTTGTAGTTACTCTGTCATTAGAGCTTGTATCAAAATCTATTTTTGTATAGTTAGTTGAAGCAGTCAATGTAGTCTGGAAGCTATACATGTAGCGGAACTGATTATAAATAGCATAGCTATTAATATCTCTAACACTCCCGTCATAATTGACCACCGAGAAGCTTACACCTGTGTAAGTCCCTATACGATCTGTCCAACGATAACCAACAGAATTATCAGTTGAAAAGTAAGTGTACTCTTCGACCTGACGTGAATTGATCTCACCATAGAAATCTGCTAGATCTAGACCATAGTTAAAGAAATTCTTACTTATCACACGAACTCTATCGTTGATCCTGTGATTTATATTGGCAGCAATCCTACTATTATAAACAACATCATTAGGCACTGCGCTATCTTCGTATATGGTAGTACCGAAGGTTGCACTGAGATCCCATGAAGTCTGCACACCACGCACTGCTAGGCTAGCTCCTACCTTAGCATCTAAGTAAGTTGAGCCAACTCCTGCAGAACCTCGAGATGTTGGATTGACATTATCGTCATATCCGAAGGCGGTTTTGACATTGTACCTGATGGGTATTGACTCCTCCTCGGCTTGATTTGATTCAGTGCTGTATAGTCCTTGCCCACTAGCTTTATACTTGTTGTATTGTCCTTGCTCTCTAGCAATGTTGAATAGTCCTTGCGCATTAGCTACTCCTGTGAGGAGTGCTGCGACTGCTGTGTATTGAATTAGCTTCATGATTTTTTTGTGTGTTGGGTTGCGGTTCATTATTTTGAGTAGATATTACCTGCAGCACTGAAACCTGTAATACCGCTATCTGCCGCTGACTCGAGGAAGTCATCGAACGTAATACCAAATGAGTTATACTCAGCAATATGTAGAAGCCCATAGGTACTTACTACTTTATCAAACAGAGCCTTCCTGTCTACTGGAGACATCGCTCTAACTTCTTTGATAGTAAATATTTTCTTTTTGTCTTCATTTACTTCTTCAATTCCACTTTCACCTTCATTGGGAGTGTAGGTTGCCAAAAGTTCCATAACTTGGACATAGGCATCCGGAGCTACTGAAAGAGCTGCAGTCACAATAATTGTGATTTTCTTTGGAGCTGCCCCGATAGCTTGCTCAACAATTTGGGCTACTAACTTCTTATCTGCCTCTGTGACAACAATAGCAGCTTTAACAACCTCACCAGCGCAATTTTCATTGGCCGCGATTTGTTGGGAGACTACACTAAGGACGCTTTCAGGCTTAGCTGATATTTCCTTAGCCGCCGCTTTAGAGATCGCAAGGCAATCTGCAGCACTAGCCAATGGAACCGAAATAGATAGTACCGCACCTACAAGTGCGAATTTTAATGTATTTTTCATAATATTTTTAAGGTTGGACGTTTTTTGTTACTGTTTTAAGTAGATTCTATGTCTAAAATAGATGAGGTATTAATTTTCATCAAGAATCTTAAACTACTATTAAATTAATCTACATCTTCATTATTCAAATTTTAACGATTTAGGCAACCAATTTCTATGATTTAAAGATCAACTCCCTCATTTAGTTGACACCTATTTGAGACACAAAGGCTCTTAACCCTTAAAACTAGAGCCCTGAGGGATGACTAACAAAGTGTTTACATAGCAAATACTTTTTCTCTAATACCTCAATTAATTTAAGAACCCCGAAGGTTTCTGTAGCATAATGACCCCCGTAGATAATATTGACTCCTAATTCTTCAGCCAAAGGGTAACTCCAATGAGGCCCCTCTCCCGTGATGAACGTGTTAATTCCCGAGTCCGCCATAGCTTGTATTTCTGAGCCGGCGCCTCCAGTGATGACGCCCACCATCCCCACACTCTCGGAATTCCTACCAGGACAGAAATTAACTTCACCTCCAACCGCTAGCTTCACTCTCTCTAACAGCTTTTCTAGAGTTAGATCCATCTCCTGCTTAAGACCTAACAACTCGCCTTTCCATGGATGGAATTTCTCCGTATTTCGCATCCCTAATTCCTCACATAATAATATATTATTACCCCACTCATGGTGTATATCTAATGGTATATGCACGCTGTACACTGCCATATTAGCATCAATCGCTAATTTGATTTTTTCATATTGACTACCCACCACACTTTGCGCCCCTTGCCAAAACATGCCGTGATGAACAATGAGTAAATCTGCTCCGGCTGCAATCGCCTTCCTAAAAACCGGTAGAGAGGCATCTACAGCAGCTGCAACTTTTGTCACAGTTCCGCTATTCTCTAACTGCAGCCCATTTAACGCTCCTGAATAGTCAGGGACTTCTGCAAGACGTAACTCAGTATCTAGATACCTTACAATTTCTTTTAACTCTGTCATAATATTTTTTCGCCACTTAGCAGATCAGCTAGATCACTCGCTATATCTATATTCCAATGGTGCTCATCACCTCCAAGAACCACACTCATTTCAGATGCATGCAGGGCATGTCTAGATACCATTAATTCACGTTTCATATCCTGATCCATACCATTCTCTATGAACTTCAAATAGATTTCTTCGTCACCACCATAGATTTTATCCCCAACTATAGAGTGCCCAACATAGGCTGCATGCACTCGAATCTGGTGCATTCGGCCTGTCTTTGGCCTCACCTTTAGCAGGCTCATTTTTCTGCCAGATACCTCAACGCGCTCTTCTACGCGCATTGAGGTCACACATCGTCTGCCAGCTTCGTGCACCGTCTGCATAACATAAATCCTACTTTCTTCCACCTCGCCCCGCCTCAATATTGGCGCGTCTACCAAGCGCTCCTCCCAATCTGGCCAACCGTGCACCACAGCGATATAGCCCTTTTCTATCTCACGCCTCTCCATCGCCCTACCCAGCTCTCTCGCTACATTCTTATTAGTAGCCATTAAAACTAGCCCGCTAGTCTCTCTATCCAATCGATTAATAATGCTCAACCTCGCCCCATTTGCTATCTCATAAGACAATAATTCCTGCACGCCTCCTAGCAATGTAGGCTCATCACCCCGGTCATTTGCTGGATGCACGATCAAAGGCGCACCTTTATCCAACATGATCCACCCATCCCCCTCGTCCACTACGGCGAATTTCTCCTGAACAGCAATCACTCCTTTATAGTAACCCCTACCCATACACCGTCACCACTATCTCCCTGTTATGTCTAGCCTTCCTGTGTTCGAATAAGAATATACCCTGCCAAGTACCTAACATCATCCTGCCATCGCTCACTGGTATCGTCTCACTACTCCGTGTCAGAACCATCCTTATGTGTGACGGCATATCGTCTGGCCCCTCACAGACGTGCTGAAAATAAGGCGGATCTTCTGGGACTAGCCTATCAAAATAGGCCTCAAGATCTCTACATGCCGTAGGATCTGCATTTTCCATGAGCACCAAGCTAGAACTAGTGTGCCGATTAAAAACACTTACCAATCCCTGCTGCACCCCGCTCTCAGCCACTAGACGGCGTATCTCTGCTGTCAGCTCGTAAACCCCCTTGCCCCTAGTTTCTACATTGATAGTCCTCATAAAGATCATTGTGTGAAACTTTATTTAACAGATCAGTTTTTGTCCAACCTATTCATTATTTAGTTTAGCTACATTAAATAAAATCACTGACTTATAAAGTATCTGATGAAAAATAACACCCCACCACCTAAAACCTTGCCAAGTGATAAGAAAAAAGAACATTTAAAGCTTGTTACCCCACCCTCAAACTTAATATATTTTAGGGTTAAACTAAATAAGAGTAGTAATTCCTAACATTTCATGATAGTTTGCTTGTGTTATGGCAATTACGAAAAGAACACGTTTCTCACGTCGCGTCCCAGATCATGTGACAGATGAGATCGTTCACGTATTAGGAGACGACGACAGTTTCTTCGGTTTCAATGATCTCTTCGAACTAGTTTTCGAGAGACTCAAAGAGCGCAACGCAGTAAGCGGTGGTGAAGAAATGCTACGTCTCAGAGCATATGAGAAATTACAAAACCTCGTCACACGTGGCATGGTAGAAAAGCAAGGCAAAGAATACAAAGGCCTAGCTAGACTTCCAGAAGCCCACAGCACATTCGAGGCTGAATAAATAAGATTCCGCATTTTTATGCTGGATATCATATACAACTAACCTTAAACCTTAGCCCGTGCCGCACATAGCAGCGCGGGCTAAATTTTTACACTTTAAATAACACCACCATGCTAGAACAATACTTACCGGTAGTCTTTCAGACAATCATCGCCATTGGATTTGCAGCAATAGCACTAGGACTCAGCGTCTTGCTTGGGAAAAAAGGCCGCAAAGGCGGAGCTAAAGACACAGTCTACGAATGTGGTATGCTCCCCATAGGAGATGGTTCACCTCGTTTCTCTGTGAAATTCTACTTAGTTGCCATGCTCTTCGTATTATTTGATATCGAAGTAGTTTTCATGTATCCATGGGCGGTCCAGTTTAAGGAACTCATCGCGATCAATGCAAATGCACTCTGGTCTATGTTCGGCTTCGTAGGTATCCTCACAGTTGCCTATGTTTATGCACTTCGTAAGGGAGCACTTAGCTGGAATAATTAAATAGCCAATTGATAGAACCTCTGAAGCCGTCCTAAAAGTGACGGCTTTTTTGTGAAATCGACTCATGAAAGAAGACAGTGGATAATTTCGTAAAATGAAGTAATCTTGTCTTAAGTAACGGTAAATTAATTCTTCAATGCACTCAAAACTCACATCACAAAATAGGTCAGTATGGTTATTTTCAGCATTATTCACAATCTTAATGTTCAATGGAACCTCAGTAATCTTAGCCGCTGAACCAAAAAAATCTAAGTCAGCGGAACAGTTGAGTGAGAAAATTTTTGAATCAAGTGTAGTTTCTCGCCCTTTAGCTAATTTTCATCTGAATCTAGATTATACCGCCTCGAAAGAATCCTCCCTAAAAATAGGCGACAACTACCTCCAACCACTTCCGCTAGGTAAGCACAATATTAAGCTAAAGTTCCAGCAATATGAAACTGGCCCAGCTCTTCTCTCTTTACGTATGGACGGAGAGAGCCTATTTAAGAATAAACTCATTAAACCAAACAGCTCACCGAAACGGTATTTCCGAGCGAATCCTAAAGAATTCTCTCTAGAAGGGGACTTCACCATTTTCACCAAGTTTTCAACCACACAAGATGGATCACTCTTTTTGCGAGATGATACCTCAGGAACCTGGAAGCCTAACGCCAAGACACTAGGAATAGATCACGGAAAACTCCTCTACAATGTAGGTTCGGTTGGAGCCATAAAATCGAAAAAGAAGGTGACTGACGGCAAGGATCATTTCGCTGTTGTGCGTTCAAATAAAGGTGTTATCGAACTCTATCTCGACGGCAAGCTGATAGGA
>Ga0307981_1003503_pt1 | contig 11719 bp, 8 predicted proteins | sample OrgLakmetagen987_FD_201849 | JGI IMG/M metagenome (GOLD analysis project Ga0307981, IMG submission 201849) | Saline water microbial communities from Organic Lake, Antarctica - #987 | ecosystem: Environmental > Aquatic > Non-marine Saline and Alkaline > Saline | place: Antarctica: Organic Lake... | reverse complement strand
GACACGTCGAAGTTGCGTGAGCTGCTCGAAGAGCTCGGTGAGGATCTCGATCCGGACGACCTCGCGTCACTCCGGGCCGAAGTCGACGGCATCGTCGACACGGACTGACCCGCTGCGAGCACGCCCGCCCCACTCTCGGTTTGCGTCACGCTTTTCGATGCCCGGCACGCAAAAACCGTGACGCAAACCGGTGGATGGGGGCGGCGGCGAACCCGGGTGGAACGGAGAAAGGGGCGTCAGGCTCGTTTCTGGTTGAGGAGCGCCGTGACCGCCTTGCCATCGGCCTGACCCTTCGACGCCTTCATCACCGCTCCGACCAGTGCTCCCATCGCCTTGCCCTCACCAGCGCAGAACTTCTCCCACGCGTCGGGTTGCTCGGCGATGGCCCGGTCGACCAACGACTCGAGTTCCGATGTGTCCATCGCCTCGTAGCCGAGTGCTGCGGCGATCGCTTCGGGATCGGCATCGTGGTCACCGGCGATCATCGCCTCGACGATGGTCTTTGCCTGCGTGGCGGTCACCGCACCGCTCGACTCCATCGTGGTGAGCTCGGCGAGGTGCTTCGACGGGACGGCGTCGGCCAGTTCTGCTGACTCCTTGACGTGCTTCAATGCGAGCGCCACATCGCCACCATCGGCGCCCGCCGCGAGGACGTATGCGTCCTGGTCGCGCTCGACCACGAGCATCACCGATTCGGAATCGGCTGGTTGGCCCGTCGCCTCGGCCAGCTCGCGACGGCGCACGGCAGGGAGCGGCGGGAGGGCCGCACGCACCCGTTCGATCCAGTCCTCGCCAGGGTCGACGGTGACGAGATCGGGTTCGAGGAAGTACCGGTAGTCGTCGGCGTCCTCCTTGGAACGCAGCGTGTGGGTCTTGCCGTCGCTCTCGTCCCAGTGACGGGTCTGCTGGACCACGGGCTCACCCGCTTCGTGCAGTGCGATCTGGCGCTTCGCCTCGTACTCGATGGCGCGGCCGACGGATCGCACCGAGTTGACGTTCTTGATCTCGCAGCGGGTGTTGAAGTCTGCTCCCGGTTTGCGGACGCTGACGTTGGCGTCGACGCGCATCGAGCCCTCTTCCATCTTCGCGTCGGAGGCGCCCACCGCCACGAGGATCGACCGGAGCTCCGAGACATATGCCTTGGCCTGCTCGGGGTGGCGGATGTCGGGCCGGCTGACGATCTCGACCAGCGGGACACCGGCACGGTTGAAGTCGATCAGTGAATAGTCGGATCCGTGGATGCGACCACCGGCACCGCCGACGTGGGTCGACTTACCGGTGTCCTCCTCCAGGTGGCCCCGCTCGATGCCCACACGGAAGCCGTCTGGCAGGTCGAGCCACCCGTTCGCGTTGATCGGCTCGTCGTACTGACTGATCTGATACGCCTTGGGCATGTCGGGATAGAAGTAGTTCTTCCGAGCGAACGTCGACTTCTGGACCGTGCAGTTGAGCGCCAGGCCGAGTCGGATCGCGAGTTCCACGGCATGGCGGTTGAGCACCGGCAGCGCGCCCGGCAGGCCGAGTGAGACCGGATCGATGTGGGTGTTCGGTTCGTCACCGAAACTGTTCGGCGACGCCGAGAACAGCTTGGTCCGGGTGTCGAGCTCCACGTGTACCTCGAGGCCGACGACCATCTCGTACCCCTGGTGCTCCCACCGTTCGTGGTCGTCGTTCGACGGGAAGAAGTCATCGTCGTTGACGTACAGCGGCTGGACGCTCATGACGAGACTCCGTTCTGGGCGGCGTGTCGTTCGAGTGCGGCGGCAGCGCGGAACATCGTGGCGTCCGCGAGTGCCGGGGCGAGCAGCTGCACGCCGATCGGCAGCCCGCCGTCGCCGGTACCGAACGGGACGCTCATCGCCGGGTCGCCCGCCAGGTTCGACGGGATCGTGTACGTGTCGCACAGGTACATCGCGAGCGGGTCGGACGACTTGTCGCCCAACTCGAATGCAACGGTCGGCGACGCCGGCGTGAGCAGCACGTCGGCCTGTGCGTATGCGGCGGCGAAGTCGTTGGCGATGAGTCGTCGGATCTTCTGGGCCCGGCCGTAGTACGCGTCGTAGTACCCCGCCGACAGCGCGTAGGTGCCCAGCATGATGCGCCGCTTCACCTCGGCGCCGAACCCTTCGGTGCGGGTGGCCATGTACATCTGGTTGGTGTCGGGAGCACTCACCCGGGTGCCGAAGCGCACGCCGTCGAATCGGGCGAGATTGCTCGACGCCTCGGCCGGGGCGATCAGGTAGTACGCCGTGAGCCCGTAGCCGAACGCCGGAACCTCGACGTCGACGATGGTGGCACCGGCAGCGGCCAACGCGTCGAATGCTTCGTCGACGCGCCCCTGGACGTCTGGGCTCGCACCGGCGGGGAGGTCGGTGATCCGACCGACACGCAGACCCTCGACACCCTGCGCCAGGGTCGAGCGCAGATCGAGCGGCGGTTGTTCGATGCTGGTGGAATCGCCCGGGTCGTGCCCGGAGATCGCCTCGAGCACGAGGGCAGCATCGTCGACGGTGTGGGCGAACGGGCCGATCTGGTCGAGGCTCGACCCGAACGCGATGAGGCCGAGACGACTGACCGCGCCGTAGGTGGGCTTCACGCCGACGGTGCCACACAGCGCCGCCGGCTGACGGATCGACCCGCCGGTGTCGGAGCCGAGACTGACCGACGCGAATCCGGCGGCGACCGCAGCAGCGGAGCCGCCCGAGGATCCACCGGGAACCCGAGTGGTGTCGTGGGGGTTGCGGGTCGGACCGAATGCCGAGTTCTCGGTGCTCGAACCCATGGCGAACTCGTCGAGGTTGGTCTTGCCGACGACGACGGCACCTGCATCACGCAGCAGCGTCACGACCGTGGCGTCGTAGGGCGGTCGCCAGTCACCGAGGATCTTGGACGAGCACGTCGTGGGGATGCCGCGGGTGCACATGTTGTCCTTGAGCGCAACCGTCACGCCGGCCAGCGGGCCCGGATCCTGACCCTCGGCGACGGCGGCATCGATTTCTGCTGCACGGCTCAGTGCGTCGTCGGCGAGGACCAGATTGAACGCATGGACGTCAGCCTCGGATGCAGCGATCGCATCGAGGTGACGCTGCACGCTGGCAACAGCGGTGGTCTCCCCCGACCGCACCGATGCCGCAATGCCGGCCGCAGTGAGGGTGGTGGTGTCGTTGATGTGGGTCATCAGTCGTCCAGCCCGAGGATCGGCGGAACCCGGAAGCGGTCGTCTTCGGCGAGCGGTGCCGCAGCGAGCACTTCGTCGCGGTCCAGCATCGCTCCGACGACGTCGTCGCGCATGACGTTCACGAGGTGTGTGGGGTTGCTCATCGGCTCGACGCCGTCGAGGTCGAGAGCATCGATCTCGGCAAAGTGGTCGAGCATCGCTGCCAACTCGGTGGTGGCGGTGGCGAGTTCGTCGTTCGTGAGCGTGAGGCGAGCCAGCGTGGCGACCTTGCTCACGTCGTCGGGCGTGATCCGTTGTGACACGGACGACACGCTATCCCTCGGCCCGACGCCGACTCCGAACACATTCTGGTTCGGTGCCCACCTCAGATCATGCAGGCTTCGACGGGGGCTCGATCGAAGGTGCGCCATGCCTCTCCGAGGCGTCGCATTCCTTCGGCGAGCAGCTCGGGCGCAGCGGTGAACGGCAGTCGGATGTTCGGGCAATCCACGTCGTTGGGACAGAACTCGCGCCCCGAAGCGATCGAGACACCGTGGCGGGTCGCGTGCTGTACGAATGCGGTGGCCGACGCATCGTGGGGAAGGGTGGCCCAGACCGAGAGCCCGCCGCGCACCGACGGATACGACCAGTCGGGGAGGTCGCTGTCGAGGGCGTCGACCACGAGATCGACCGATGGGCGGAGTTGCTCCAACCGTGCGTCGACGAACTCCTCGTAGCGCTCGACGATCTGGAGTCCCAGCAACTGACTCAGTGCAGGGGTGAACATGTCGGCCACCGCCTTGTGGGAGCGCATGCGATTGATGATCTGGGCATCGGCTCGCAACCATCCGAGCCGCAGACCGGGCCATGCCACCTTGCACAACGATCCGGCCACCATCCCGTATCCGCCGGTGTCGTATTCGTCGATCGCCGCGAGATGACGTCGGTCGAACCCGAGGTCGGCAGCGACGCGGTCCTCGAGCACCGGGACCCGGTGGCGGCGGGCGAGCTCGGCGACGGCTTGGACGCGGTCTGCTGGAAGCCGTGATCCGGTCGGGTTCTGATGTTGCGGATTGAACGCCATCAGACACGGGCGAAAGCGGTCGATCTTGGCGGCGAGATCTTCGATGATGAGTCCGTCTCGGTCGAGGCGCACCGGTTCGAACCGAGCACCGGCGTGGCGCACCGAATCGATCAGGCCTGGCCAGGTGTCGTCCTCACCCAGCACCACGTCACCCGGACGCACCATCACCGCAATGGTCAGCGAGATCGCCTGTTGGGCACCGCAGGTGACGAGGATCTGGTGCGGGGACGTGGCCAGACCTTGGCGTGTGTGCAGGTCGGCGATGAGTTCCCGCAGCCGCCACCAGCCGAGCGGCTCGGCATCGTCGAGGTCACCGACGTGCGGGGCGAGGTCGATCGACGACACCAGTTCGGCGACACCCGGCAGCATGGAGGGGATCGCCTTGAGCAGGTCGACCGACGCGAGGTCCGGCGCCCACAGTCGTTCGCCCACGAACCGGTCCGACACCGGTCGGCCACCGAGATCGTGTCCGTGCACCGTGGTGCCGCTTCCCTGCACCCGCGTCACCGACCCGGCGGCAGCCAGTTCTTCATACGCGCGAACCACCGTGCCGCGCGACACCGACAGCGCATCGGCCAAGGATCGCTCCGGCGGGAGTCGATCGCCGACCCGCAGCGTGCCGTCGTCGATCAACCCGCCGAGCCGACCCGCGAGCTGTCGATACAAGGGGCCGTTACCGCTGGACCATTGGCCCAACAATTGGATCATCCGATTGGATCCCACTTTTGACTCATTGGTTCTCGATGTCGGTCCCATTGGGGATCAAAATAGTCCCATGACCCACACGACGACAGCTCCAATTCACACCGATTGGCCCACGACCGTTGCCGACACCGACGGGAGCGGACCGCTCACGGCGACCGCCGCCGACATCTCGGCGCGCCTCGCCCGCCTCGAAGTCGCCGACATCGACCCCACCTGGGTGCCGTATCTCTCCGCCGCTGCGGCCGAACTCGCATCGATCGCCGGGATCCCGTGGCGCTTCAGCACCGACGACCCCGCAGTCGCACTTCTGCGACTCATCGCCCGGGCGACGATCGCGAACCCCGACGCATCCGGGCCCCACACGCGTCGCCTCCTCGAACGCCTCCCCTGAGACGACGGAGCGAACGTGCCTGGCACCAACGATCACCCGACGTGAGCGAACGTGCCAGGCGCCAGCGTCAGTCTTCGACCGGTGATACGTCGACACGATCTGAGATGATCGCTCGATGACGCCACGAGAGACCCTGACCGCCATCGCCGGACCGACCGGCGACATCGGCGCATCCTTCTACTTCCACCCGGCGACCGCTGCGGCCGGCAAGGAACTCGGCCTCGGTGGATTCGTGTTCTACGTACTCGGCCGCGGCGGAGCACTCGGCGACGTGCCAGCCGCCGTGATGGCGTCGGCATTCGGGTACTTCAACCCCGACACGATCGGCGCGACGTGGGAGAAGTACCGCGAGCGCGTGAGCCCGCCGGTGGCAGCGCAGGCGTTCTGGGACGAGTGTGGCGCCCGAGGCGAGGAGTTCTTCGTCGACGTCGAACCCGCCGTGCTGGAGGCGTACATCGACGCAGCCGACGTCGTCATCGACCACGCCGACCTCGCAGCGCTCCCACTGTTCGCCGGCACCGCACAACTCACGTGCAGCGAATCGGTCGCCGGGCGGGCGATGCAGAAGGCAGCCGTCTTGCGCGAACTGCGCGGCAGTGTGCACCTGTGTGCCGTGATCGCGAGTGGGCTCAGCGACGCGCAGGCGCATGCGATCAAGCGTCCGGGCGACGTCGCCGTGTTCGGATGGGAGGCGGCCCCCGAGCTCCCCGTCGACGGCAACGAGCGCATGGATGCCGCCGAGGAGTTGACCAACACGATGCTGGAGCGAGCGTTCTTCGCGCTGACCTCGGAACAGTGCGACGCCCTGGTCACCGCCACCACCCGGATGCACGCAGCCATCACCTCGGCGGCCTGACGACACGGGCATCCGCCCGAGGTCGGGAAGACGCACGGTTCGCTGCGGGTCAGAACGACGTGGTGCAGTGCGCGAGCGGCGCCCAGCCGAAGAAGGCGTCGAGCCGGCTCGTTGTCATCGATCCGGACACATGGAGTCGGCCCGCAGCGGCCAGTTCGGTCGCACTGATTCCTCCCAGCGCCAGCGCGCCCAGAGCCGACCGGGTGACCTCGACATCGGCGAGCGCTTCGGTCGACACACAGGACGAATCGGCGGGCCCGCCGGTCAGGTGCCAACGTTCGCGCCGCTCCGACTCGCTCGACATTGCCGGGTCGACCACCTCGACGACGATCTGGTCGGGCACCCGGTAGCGGCGTTCGCCCAGCAACACGTCGGCGCGGATCGGCCGGACCCAGAGGAAGTCGACGAGCGCCTCGGTGCGAACCGCACGCGGGTCGGTGAACATCCACGGCAGCGGATCGTCGAGCGCGAGATGTCGCGCACTCTTCACCCAGCGGACCAGATCGATCGACATCACCAGGGACCACAGCGCCTGGTGCGCCGCCGGTGTGGAGGCGACGAGGTCGACGATGTTCAACGTGTGGTTCGCGCCCTCGTCGCCCCAGTCGGCGTCGACGGTCCACAGGACGTAGCCGTCGTCGTGGAGTGCAAGAGACGGCTGCTTCACCTCGGCGAGGTGGTCGTCGATCCATCGACGTGTCCGGGACACTTCGCCGACACGGGTGGACCGGTACCGCTCGTATCGGTCGTGCATTGCATCGACGGACGACACGGCGTCGACCAATCGCACCGCACCGGCAGTGGCATCGACGATGTCGGGTCGCACGATTGCGTGCCGCCGATCGATCACCACGGAACGGGTGCGGGTCGCAACCCCGTACCCGAATCGCTCGTAGATCGACCCCTCGCTCGCCATCAGTTCCGCGGCGACGAGCCCGCGTGCCGACGCATCGTCGTGCACCCAGGTGAGCATGTCGCGGGTGATCCCACGACGTCGATGCGTCGGCGCCACCGACACCCACGTCGTGCCGGCCGTGGGCACCGTCGCACCACCCGGCAGCGTGAGTTCGAAGTCGAACGAACCAGCGAGGCCGATGAGATCGCCACCGTCGATCGCCACCACGAACCGCTCGTACACGAAGCTGGCACGTACCCGCTCGCGTTCGCCGGTGCTGAACACTCCCGAGAAGGCCTGCTCATCACGAGCGATGATCGCGTCGAAGTCCGCCGGTTCAGCCTGTCGGAGCACGATGTGGTCATCGCGTTGCGGAAACGGAGCCGAGGTCACGACGGCCCTCCGGCCGGGGCGACGGGTGCAGACCTGATTGCTTCGATACGCATGGCCAGATGTTCGCCCATCGCGACCAGCTGATCGAACTCGGTTTCGCTGAGGTACTGGTCACCTGTCGAGTAGTCGGGGAACGGTGGGTTCGCCGCGGCGAACATTCGCAGGGCGCTCGGCGCGGTGTCACTGATCTGGGCTTTCGCATAGACGATGCGTGTGACGTGCCCATCTTCGGTGCGGTGACCGCCGAAATCGCTGCGGAAGGTGGCCGTGCCGAGGGTGACGCAGTCGATCGGGACGTCGTGGTCACGCCAGGTGACGGGTTCCCACTCCAGGTCGATCTGCACGTCGAGCTCCACGTCGGCCAACTCGATGGCCTGTCGCATGGTGCCGAAACCCCCGGGGCGGTCACCGCTGGCGTCGAGCACGATGATCTCGTCGGGTCGCTCTCGGAGTTGCTCGACGAGGCCGAGGTTGTCGCGGTGGCCGCCGTCGGCGACGTACACGAAGGCGTCGTCCTGCGGGTCGTAGCGGTTGAAGATCTCCTTCGCGAAGTACCCGAGATGGACCCGGGGCGCACGCACGGGGTCGACGAACCAGTCAGCTCGCCTCGGATTCGGCACCCACATGCCGAGTCGGAGGTTCACGGCGGCGAGCAGCGAGTTGGTGGTCCCGAACGACTGGCGCCCCATCGCCGATGCGAACGCGGCGCCGGTCAGGGCGATCGACCGGGTGATGATCCATCGACGCGGGAATCCCTGCCACGACGAACCACCGGGGTATCCGATCCACTGCGAGGAGGCACCGTCGTGGAGGGTCACCCCTGCCGGTCGAAAGCTGAAGCCGAGCGCGGGCAGCCCACCGGCCTGCAGCTTGGTGGAATGGGCCGTCCCACACAGCACGAGTTCGGGGCCGTCGGCATCGCCGTAGTCCGCCCAGAGCGGCTCGTCGGCGTACTCGATTCCGGGCGCGAAGGTTTCGGCGAGTCGCTTGCGATAGACGCCGTTCAGGGTCAGGCGGTGCGAGGGGATGAGGTCGACGATCACGAGCCACGCCACGGCGACAATCGGCACCCACGCGCCTCGGAAGACGCGTTCCAGGTTCGCCTGGTCGTCGGCGACCTTGCCGGCCAGCAACAGCAGACCGAACCCCAGCGCCACCCCGCCGAGGCGGCTCCACCGCTTTTTGAGTTCGGCGGTGAGCAGTTGGCGAACAGCAGCGATCAGACCGATCGTCGAGAACACCCCGAGCAGACCGGCATTGAGTTCGGCCGAACCGTTGCGCAACAGCGACAGCACGGGGCGGCCGTACCTGATGCCCACCGGCACGGCCACCAGCACGACGAGCAGAACGGCGCCGAGGAGTGCGGCGACCGTGACCACGGGAGCGAGACCCGCCCGAATGCCGACGTTCGAGGTCGTCCGACTGATCGTGAACACCACGGCGGCGATCACCACAGGGATCAGTCCCGGCAGGAACAGACGAGGTGCGAGCAGCGTCTCGAGGTCGAGCGACGTGCCCTCGTTGTTCGAGAAGACAGGATGCAGCGCCCACGAGCGCGTCAGTCTCCCGACCACCCAACCAATGAGCATCGCTGCCGTCACCACCGAGCCGAGCACTGCGATGGTTCGCACCGCTGCAGCGACGACGCCACCGACGAGCGACCCCACACCGTTGTCCAGATAGCGGCGACGACGGCGAACGTGAGCGAACCATGCGTCGTCGGGTTCGAACAGGTCGGTGTCGCCGCGTCGCCGGCTCGACACCCGCCAACCTCCGGCAGCGAACCCACCGCCCGACACCGCATGGAGCCAGCGAGCGCTCCCGAAGGTCCCCGTTCGAGTGAGCCCTCGGAACGCTCCGAGCATCACGGTGGCCGAACGGATACCTCCGCCAGAGGCCGTGATGCCGAGGAGATGATCGGGTCGTGGCTCGTCGTCGGCGGCGACGCGTCGATGCGGAGCCGGCACCACGGCAGGGATGCCGACCGCTCCCGCAGCGAGATCGATCAGGCGCCGCATCGTCGGGCGCACGATCGGCGCGAGTGCCGGTCCGATCACCAGGCCGAGCAGGCCCACGGCAGTGACGGCGTACGCCACGATCTTCCACCAGGCGATCACGGCCACACCGTGGGTCACCACCGTCGGCGGATCCGTCGAGTCGATCCAGATCAGTTGCGCCACGGTCTCGACGGCATCGAGCGCACAGCCGGCCAGAGCGACGTAGGGCAGACGCCTCCAGATGCCGCGGTTGCCTCGCCGGCGCACCGGCGCCCAGTACCGGTGGCCCCAACGCAGCAGCACGAACGCAACAACGGCGAACGTGGAGATGAACACCAAGTCGAGGAACAGGGCCGACCGGGCGTCGTCGAACACCGGCGCCGAGAACGTGATCATTGCGCCATCGGACCCGTCGGAGCCCAACGACATTGCGAGATCCACCGATCCGGCGGCAGCGATTCGCCAGCGCTCGGGCGATCCGGCGAGTTGATGGTCGAGAAGGTACTGGCCGGACACGAACCGGGTGATCACGATCAGCGGGATCGCAGGCACCGCGAGCAGGAGGCCCCACCACCTGCTCGGAGCTTCTTGCTGGTCCATCACGACCGAAGCTAGTGCTCGATCGAACACCGAGCCGCGGGTTCAAGGTCGTGCGAGTTGCGAACGGCGGGGTCAGGTGCGAGTCAGCGAGAACAGCATGGCGGACTCGGGGTGCAGAACCGGCGGCTGGATCCCGTGGAACGCGAGCTGTCGCCCACTCAGCGTCAGACCGTCATGCAGCCAGACCGACTCGACCCGCGCCGGCCTCCAGGTCCCCGACGGAACCCGTAGACGCTCGATCCGGTACGAGGCATCGAGGTCGAGGCCCGGCAACCTCAGCGGTGGTGGGGTCTGGCTCGGTGCGGTCGCGAGTTGGGCGAACGAGATGATCCCTTGCGAGCGATCCTTTGCGTACACACCGTGCGCCGAGTAGGTCGGGTCGGTGGAGAAGCGTACGGTGTCACCCCCGTGCAAGAGCTCGCGGTGTTCCTTGTGCAGTGCGATCCACGCCCGCAGTCCCGTGCGGTCCTCGTCGCTCGATGTCGTGACGTCCCACTCCACGCCGAGGTGACCGAAGAACGCCGTGGCCGCTCGGAATGCGAGGGTCTGGGTGCGACCCGTCGTGTGGGCGGTGGCCGGGCCGATGTGCGCGCCCATCACCTCCGGTGGGACGAGCATCGACGCACCGCGCTGGATGGTCTGGCGCTCGAGTGCGTCGTTGCAGTCACTGGTCCACACCCGTTCGGTGAGCGCCAGGATCTCGTGGTCGATGCGACCTCCACCGCTCGCGCACGACTCGAACTCGACCGCCGGGTGTTTGGATCGCAGTTCGTCGAGGAGTCGGTACAACGCAAGTGTCTGACGGTGTGTGCCCGCCGCACCATCCGTCCCACTCGCCTGGATGTGGTCCCGGTTCATGTCCCATTTCACGTACGAGACGTCGTGGTCGGCCAGCAGGACATGGAGGTGCCGCTCGACGTGCGCGTAGGCGTCGGCGTTCCCGAGGTCGAGGACCAGTTGGTTCCGACCGAGCACCGGGTCGTACCCATCGGTCGTGAGCGCCCAGTCGGGGTGCGCTCGGAACACGTCGCTGTCGGGGTTCACCATCTCGGGTTCCACCCAGATGCCGAACTCCATACCGAGTCGGGTGACGTGCTCGATGAGCGGCCCGAGGCCATCCGGGTACACGTCGTGCGACACCCACCAATCGCCGAGACCCTTCGTGTCATCGCGTCGGGACCCGAACCACCCATCGTCGAGGACGAAGCGTTCGATTCCCAGATCGGCCGCGGCGTCGGCCAGTGCAGTGAGCCGATCGATGTCGTGGTCGAAGTAGACCGCTTCCCACGTGTTCAGCGAAACAGGACGCGGCGTCGTTGGCGCGACGGGCAACGCACGAACGGCATCGTGGAACTGCCAGGTCGCCGGGGTGAGACCGCACGGCGAGTATATGCCGAACAGCTGCGGGCTGCTGTACGACTCACCCGCCTCGAGCACGACTTCACCCGGGTGCAGGAGTTCGCCCGCCTGCACGTACCGACGGCCGTCGGGCAGACGCCCTGCCAGCATCGTGTGGTTGCCGCTCCACGCACAGTGGATGCCGTACACCTCGCCGGCCCATTCACCGAAGCCCGCGTCGCCTGCGAACAGCAGCGACGGAGCTTCGTGCGACGTGCGACCCCGACGGTTCTCGATCAGGAG
>Ga0307981_1003502_pt1 | contig 11722 bp, 10 predicted proteins | sample OrgLakmetagen987_FD_201849 | JGI IMG/M metagenome (GOLD analysis project Ga0307981, IMG submission 201849) | Saline water microbial communities from Organic Lake, Antarctica - #987 | ecosystem: Environmental > Aquatic > Non-marine Saline and Alkaline > Saline | place: Antarctica: Organic Lake... | reverse complement strand
CTGCACCGTCTTGGAGATCGAACATCGCCTGACCCCGCCGAAGTCGCCTCGAACCAACGGCATGGTCGAACGTTTCAACGGTCGCATTGAGGAGGTTCTGCAAAGCCACCACTTCCGATCTGGCGAGCAACTGGAGACGACGCTGCACCGCTATGTCTGGCTCTACAACCAGCAGCTTCCGCAGTCAGCACTGGGCAGCAAGTCGCCCTTGCAGGCCATAAAAGACTGGCACAAACTCAAGCCAGAGCTGTTTAGGAAACAGCCATACTACCTTCCGGGATGTGACACGTAGCCACTCAACGTCCTCGCTCGTTGGGGGGATTTGTAAGCCGCAATGACATTGGCGAGATGCGTACGCAACTGGGCATGGTTCTCGTAGTGCAAGCGTTTGGCTGTTGCTCCTTTTATAGTGCGGTCGATCCGCTCCACTTGGCCAGCTGTCCGCGGCTGGTTCGGCGTGGTGAGCCGGGGTTTTATCCTGTTAACGTCGCAGACCATGTGAAAGCGCATCGGATGGGGGTAGATAATGTTGTGATTTCTCGCCTGCCCGGCAACCTGAATGCCATTGCCTGGCAAATGCGGCTTGCAGAGATGAGAGGCGGTGAGAATGGTGCGGACCTGAAAGGGTACGGCCTCCAGCAAGAGTTCTCAGGCAATGCGCCAGTCAGCTTTTTTTCAACGCGTTGAGGCGCGGCGAACGCATTGGTCCGATAGCTTTGTACGAAGAGGTACAGCTTGCCCTCGGCGGTTTGCACTCTTCAATCTCGATATGCAGAACCTCGATGGGGTCGCGCTGATAATTCTGATGCTTAGGTTTATCACCCTCGACATCCAGCAGGCGCGATATGCCGTGCCGCTACAGACGCCGATGCAGCACCAACCATGTCAGTTTCTCGGCGAATATGCGTTCGCTCGCGAGCCAACGGGCGCGGGTTGGATGGCTGCACGGCATAGAGACAACCGCCCGGCGGCAGCAGCGTTTTATGACAGAATACGGCGGCTGCCGTTTCTTCGGCCTCGGTTAGAATCGTTAAACGCGGTTTGTTCGGACCCCGCCTTCATATCCACAATCGTCGCCCGCCTCCGCCATTTGGCAACCGTCGTGAGCTGGATGCTAGGCTCATTGCTCAGCGCCAAGAACGAGAAGCGAGGAGCGCCCCTTTCGGGCATGTGTAAACTCGCCCTGCCGTTCAAAGGGGTCATCGCGCTTCCGTAACGGATTTTTCCCATACTTCATACGTCCATTCCTAAGGAAGGAGCGCACTATCAAACCATTGGGTCAAATAATTAGCACAACTTTCATTGTTCCAAAAATACTCAAAAACAACACCAAGAAAGAACGCAGTGCTCAATCGCCCTGCGCCTCCGCGCGGCTCTTGCCGCTCACATCCATTGCAAGCGTCGCCGCCATGAACGGGTCTAGGTCGCCATCTAGAACGCCCTTGGTATCGGACGTCTCATGCAGTGTGCGCAGATCTTTAACCATTTGGTATGGCTGCAGAACATAGCTGCGGATCTGGTTGCCCCAGCCGGCATCGCCCTTGGCGTCATGCGCTTCATTGATAGCGGCATTTCGGCGGTCCAACTCCATCTGGTACAGCCGTGACTTCAAGGCCTTCATGGCAATATCACGGTTCTGGTGCTGTGATTTCTCAGACGAGGTCACGACGATCCCGGTCGGGTGGTGCGTTATCCGCACAGCCGAGTCGGTGGTGTTGACGTGCTGGCCGCCCGCGCCCGAGCTGCGATAAGTGTCGATCCGGATATCGGACGGGTTCACGTCGATTTCAATGTCGTCGTCGACCACCGGATACACCCAAATCGATGAGAAGGAGGTGTGACGTTTGGCGGCTGAATCGAACGGGCTGATCCGCACCAAGCGGTGCACCCCCGACTCCGATTTCAACCAGCCATAAGCATTATGGCCGCTGATCTTGTAGGCGGCGGATTTGATGCCTGCCTCGTCGCCTGACTGCTCGGACTGCAATTCAACCGTATAGCCACGTTTTTCAGCCCAGCGGACATACATTCGCGCCAGCATGTTGGCCCAGTCGCAGCTCTCCGTACCGCCCGCGCCTGCGTTGATCTCCAGAAATGTGTCGTTTGCGTCGGCTTCGCCGTTCAGCAATGCCTCCAATTCTTTTTTCGCGGCACGCTTGCCTAGAACCTTCAGCGCGTTTTCAGCCTCGATCACGACGTCTGCATCGTTCTCTGCCTCGCCCATCTGGATCAATTCAACGTTGTCCGAAAGATCAGATTGGATAGTGTCGTGCGTTTCCAATGCGTCAACCAGCGCCTGACGCTCGCGCATCAGCTTCTGCGCCCTTGCGGGATCATCCCACAGGTTCGGGTCTTCAACGCGGGCGTTGAATTCTTCCAGCCGGTGGCGGGCGGTCTCCCATCCCAGCCGCTGGCGCAGAAGCTCCAGCGAGGTCTCGATCTCTTGGGTAATATTCTGAATTTCAGCGCGCATCGGGGCCTTCCTGAGATGTTCCCGTCCTGATACCGCAGGGCGCCCTCACGGGCAAGCCAGTCGGGCACATCACATGGGCACCCGAAAGGGCCAGAGATACCTTAATATAGCCCGCCCGACGACATCGAGCCAAATGTCGCCTTCGGTCCGACCTGCCCGGTCTGGCCGTTGGAGGTGGTCACGTCGCGTACCTGCTCGCTCCTCCCTTCCTGAAACAGCTCCAGATCCGTGCCCATCGCAAAGCCGCCATCGAAGGCCATGCCAAAGATCGGATCCTCGCCATCGCGGAAGTATTCGGCCACGACGCTGGGGCCTGAGGCGCTGTCGGGCAGGCGCGCACCAGTAAAGCGGTCGATCTTAATAAAGTGGCCACCCGGCGGCACTTCGAATTCGCCGCCGCCATATTTAGCCGTCGCCTTGCGCATGAACTGCGTAAAGACCGGCCCACACATGCCAGCGCCGTAGGCACCGCGGCCCAGGCTGCGCGGCTGGTCGTAGCCAATATAGCAGCCCGCGACAATATTGCTGGTAAAGCCAATGAACCAAACGTCGCGCGCGTCGTTTGTCGTACCGGTCTTGCCCGCGACAGGCACCGACAAATCGACATTGCCGGCCGCCGTGCCGCGCTGAACCACGCCGCGCATCATCGAGGTCAGCTGATAGGCGGTAATCGCATCAATCACCCGCTCACGATTCGAGACGATGCGCGGTCCAAAGCCAGGGGCGATCGCCGGATCATCGCAATCGGTACAGGTCCGCTCGTCATGGCGATAAACGGTGCGTCCATAGCGATCTTGCACGCGGTCGACCAGCGTCGGCTCCACCCGTTCGCCGCCATTGGCGAACATCGCGTAGGCGGCAACCATGCGGTAAACGGTCGATTCCTCGGACCCCAACGCGTTGGCCAGAAATGAGCCCATATTGTCGTAGACGCCAAACCGCTCGGCATAGGCGGCGACGGTGTCCATCCCCACCTCCTGCGCGAGCCGAATGGTCATCAGGTTGCGAGACTGTTCAATCCCGGTGCGCAGCGGAGTTGGGCCATAAAACTTATTGGACGAATTGCGCGGTCGCCACATTCCTTGTGGGGTGTTCACCTCGATCGGTGCATCGACCACGATGGTCGCCGGTGAATAGCCACTGTCGAGCGCGGCGGCGTAGACGAACGGTTTGAAGCTGGATCCGGGCTGACGTTTGGCCTGCGTGGCGCGGTTAAACACCGAATTCTGATACGAAAATCCGCCCTGCATAGCGATCACGCGGCCCGTATTCACGTCCATCGCCATAAAGCCACCCTGCACCTCAGGAACCTGCCGCAGCGTCCAGCGTACAAAGGCGCCGTCCTTGGTCATGCGGCGCACATGCACTACCTGCCCCACTTTGAACGTGCCCGCAAAATCCTTGGGCAACCAAGCGATATCGTCGCGCGGAATGACCTGCGGCTCGGCCTCCGATTCCCGAATAGCCTCAACGCCGATGCGCATCTGCAGGTCGCCGATTTCCAGTATCACGGCAGGATACCACTCACTGTCCAACTTGACGTCGCGAGCGACGTCCACCTCGGCCAGCGCGGCGCGCCATGCCTCCTCGGATCCCAGTGTTTCGGGGGGCAGTGTCTTGCCTGTGCCGCGCCAGCGGCCCAAAGTGCGGTCGTATTGCTCCAGCTTGTCCTGCAGCGCCAACGCCGCCTCAACCTGCATTTCTGGGTCGATGGTGGCCCGCACGGTAAAACCGCCCGAGAAAAACTCGCCCTCGCCAAAATCCCGGCTTAGCTGACGGCGGATTTCATCGGTGAAATAATCGCGGGGGGGCAAGGATGCCGAAAACGCTTCAAAATCGCCGTTCTGGACACTGGCAAGGGGCTGCGCCACCTCGGCATCATAGACCGCCGTAGTGATATACCCATTCTGCTCCATTTCGCGCAGCACGTAGTTGCGCCGCGCCAGCAGTTTTTCCTTGTTGCGCACAGGATGAAAGTTGCTCGGCTCTGCTGGCATGGCGGCCAGAACAGCCACTTCATGGGGAGCGAGTTCGTTCAGAGACTTGTTAAAATAAGTCTGCGCAGCAGCGGTCACCCCATAGCTGTTCTGACCCAGAAAAATCTCGTTCAGATACAGCTCGAGGATTTTTTCCTTGCTCAAAACTTCTTCAATTCGCGTGGCCAGGATGATTTCCTTGATCTTGCGCTCGATCTTGCGGTCACCGGACAGCAGAAAGTTTTTGACCACCTGTTGCGGGATCGTTGAGGCGCCGCGCACCCGCTCGCCACGTGTCTTGACGGCCTCGACGATCGCGGCGGCGATGCCGCGCGCGTCATAGCCGCCGTGGGTATAAAAATTCTTGTCTTCGGCGGAAATAAACGCCTCTTTCACCAGCTCCGGGATCTCTTCAGCCGGGGTAAACAGGCGCCGCTCGCGGCTGAATTCATCAATGATGCGTCCCTCGCCCGAGAAAATCCTGCTGATCGTGGGAGGGGTATAATTTGCAAGGCTCTCGTGCGAGGGCAGATCGCGGCCGTAGATGTAGAAAATTGCGCCGACGCTGAGCGCGATCATCATCACGCCCAACGTAAGCAAACTGAAAATTGAGCCAAAGAATGTCAGGATATGTCTAAGCACGCGCGTCCCTTAAAAAACGGTGTTTCTGGTCATATAGGCAAGAGGCGGCCCGACGTCAAAACACAAGCGCGCCAGCAGGCGTCCCGTCCAATATCCGGCCAGTATCCGCCCAGTATTCGTCCAACCGCAATCACTGCCGCACCAGATCCGCGCCGGCCGCATCGGCGATGGTCCATGCGTCTATACCATCGGCAATGGCCAGCGCCATGCGCGCGCGCCATTGCGGATCAGTAAGATTACCTAGATCGCGGCCGCTAGACAGGAACCCTAACTCTAACAGCAGTGACGGAATATCAGGCGATTTCAGCACCGAAAAGCTGGCGCTGCGGATCGGCTTGGAATTCAGCGGCAGCGCCTCCTCCTCCAGCCCCAGCAGCAGAGCACGCGCCAAAAGCTCCGAGCGCGGCTGTGTCTCCATCCGCGCAAGGTCCATCAAGACGTCGGCAACCACGTCGTCGGTGCCCGACAGGTCCAGCCCGGCCAGCATGTCCGCGCGGTCGTGTCGTTCAGCCAAAGCGGCGCTGGCGGCGTCGGTGGCATCGCTGCCCAGCTTGTAGATGGTCGCGCCGCGCGCCCGTCCCTTGCCCAGAGAGTCAGCATGCAGCGACAAGAAAAGGTCCGCACCTTCGACATGCGCTATAGCGACGCGCCGTTCCAGCGACACGAAGCTATCATCATCGCGCGTCAGCACCACCCGGTTGTCGCCGCGCCGCAGCAGCGTCTCTTTCAACTCACGCGCGAAGGCCAGCATCAGATCTTTCTCCAGCGTGTCGCCTTCGCCCGCGCCAGGATCTATGCCGCCATGCCCGGGGTCCAGAACGATAGTCAGTGGCGCGCCCGGTATGCGCATTTGCGCCGCAGGCCCGACATCCGCAGGCGGTGGCAGATCCCATCCCGGCTGGTGCGGCACGCCAGCCCCTTCGGCAAACGCCTCAGGCGTGGTCGACTCCAGCAACAGCTCCAGCTCCGCGCCGCCTGACAGACTAGATGATAGCTTGGCCTGCGCGAGTGCATAGGGTCCGGCCAGTTCCAGAACCATCCGCGACCATCCTGGGCGAAAGCCGCCGACCCGCGCCGACAGGACCAGATCGGTCTGCACCAGTTCAGGCCCCAGCGTGCCGGCCCAGTCTACCTCACGAAAATCAACGACGATGCGAGGCGGTGCATCCAGGCTGAAGATACGGAACGGTACGCCTTGGCTGAGCGCCAGGTCGACCATGATCGCCCCGCGCGATGCGGTGATCGCACTGGCGGCGACATCCAAGCGCGCAAGCGCGCCAAAATCGCTTTGTTGTGCCAATGCGGGCGTGGCCAGCCACGCGGCCAAAAATCCAAGGATCAGATGTCTCATGTTCGCCAGCTTCCAGTTCTGCACCACTGCACCATCAAGGGTAACAGCCCAACCCCGGCCAGCCCAGCCCATCACGATAGGCGAAGCGGCGCCGCCAGGCCTTGAGTTTCGCGCGGGTTTGTTCCTTAAATAGGGTCCGCATCGCCACCATGCCCCGCACCATCCTTTTCATCCCGAAAGTTGAGGCTCGTCAATGCGCCAGCTATGCAAATTCCCAGCCTGCCTAATTTTAGTGGCCGCACTGATCATAATCACCGTCGCGCAACCGGCGCGCGCGCTGACGCTCTTGCGCGATCCGGATATCGAACATGCACTTATGCAGTTGGCCGCGCCCATCTTGCGCGCGGCGGGGCTGAATCCGGGGCGAATGAGCGTGCTGGTCATAGACGACCGCAACCTGAACGCGTTCGTTGTCGACCGCGACAATATCTTTGTCCATTCGGGCCTCTTGCTTAAGATGCAGACGCCCCAGATGCTGCAATCGGTTCTGGCGCATGAGGCAGGGCATATCGCAAATGGCCATTTGGTGCGCCGCCCCCAAAACCTGCGCAGCGCGCGCACGGCGGCGGGGCTAGGCCTCGCGCTCGCCGCGGCAGCGGGCGCGATATCGGGTAGTTCGCAGGCGGCGGCAGGCATTGCGCTGGGATCACAAAGCACAGCAGCGCGCATTTTCTTTGCCCATACCCGGGCGGAGGAAAGCAGCGCGGACAGTTCGGGCGTGGCCTACATGGCCCGCGCCGGACGCGACCCGACCGGCGCGGTGCACGTCATGGACATTTTTCGCGGCCAAGAGGCGCTGTCGGCTGCGCGGCAGGATCCCTACGCGCGCACGCACCCCCTATCCGCCGACCGGGTGCGCGTATTGCAGCGCATGACGGCAGGCTATGAAGGCAAGGTGGCGCCGATCAACGCAGACCTCTACTGGTTCGCGCGCGCTAAGGGGAAACTGTCGGCGTTCGAGCGCAGTCCAAAATGGACCATTTCCCGCGCCGGAGAGTCGGGCTTTGCCGATGTCGGCCATATGCGCACAGCAATCGCGTGGCACCGACAATCGAACCTGGCCAAATCCAGCGCAGCGATTGACCTCGCAATCGCTGCACGCCCAAACGATCCGTTCTATCACGAGTTGCGCGGCCAGATCCTGATGGAAAGCCGCCAGTTCGTGGCAGCCACCAATGCCTATGCCCGCGCTGTTAATCTGGCGCACGATAACCCATTGATCTTGGGCTCTTACGGGCGTGCACTGGTTGCGCAGGGGCAGTATAAACAGGCGATGAAAGTGCTGGAAAAAGCACGCTCGCGCGATGGGCGCGACGCGCGCATTATGCGCGATCTGGCCGTCGCCTACGCCAAGACCGGACAGAACGGTATGGCCTCTCTGGTGACGGCAGAACGCTATGCGATGGTCGGTCGGCTGGAGCACGCGGAAATTCATGCGACCCGCGCCTCCGGCCTGCTGCCCAACGGGTCAGGTGGTTGGCAACGGGCGCAGGATGTGCTTTCTGCGACTAAGAACGCGCAGCGCTGAGACCATGCGCATGAACATTTCAAACCGGAGACCATGCCGATGAACCGTACCGCAATATTGATCGGGGTCGGCGTGATCGTCGCCGGCGCCGCGATCACCTCACAGGTCATATCCAGCGGCACACAGCTGCAGCCCGCGCCGCCCGCTACCGAGGAGGCCGGCACGAATACGGCTGCGCCTGAAAGCGCGTCCGCGACCGGACCGCTCGACGATGCTGCGTTTGGTGCACGCGTGCGCACCTATTTGATTGCAAACCCCGAAGTGATCTTCGAGGCCGCCGCCGTGATGGAGCAGCGCCAGCAAGAGATGCAAAGCGCCAATGACGGCGATCTGATCTCGCAACATTCGGACGCCATCTTCAACGACGGCCATTCATTTACGGGCGGCAATCTGGACGGCGACATAACTATCGTCGAATTTATGGATTATCGCTGCGGATATTGCCGCCGCGCCTTTCCCGAAGTCGAAGAACTGGTATCGGGTGACGGCAATATCCGCATAATCATCAAGGAGTTCCCCATCTTGGGTGAGCAGTCGACCATCGCCGCGCGCTTTGCCATCGCGGCACAGCAACAGCTGGGTAATGAGGCCTACAAGGCGCTGCACGACGCGATGATGACCTACAAAGGGGACCTGGCGATCCCTGCGCTGACGCGGCTCGCTGATGCGCTGGAACTGGACGCGACCAAGATTGTGGACCACATGGACAGCGACGCCGTCACCAAGGTGATCGACACCAACCGCGCGCTTGGCGATGCACTGCAAATCTCGGGCACGCCGTCCTTCATCATGCAGGACCAGATCCTACGCGGCTATGTCCCGCTTGAGGGCATGAAGGACATAGTCCAGGACATCCGCGGGTAGTTTTCTGGAAATAAGGCCTCCCCGGACTGGGTCCGGAAGGCCTTGAGGCCGCAGGGCAAGACCACAGCCATACCCGCCTTACATCAGGCAGATGGCTACTCTGCCGCGTCCTGCGCGGCCTCGGCATCTATCTGCGCCGCGCGCGTCTCGACCTGTTCGACGATATGGTCGATCAGGTGGTCGTTCGACAGCTTGTGGCTCTGCTTGCCCACCAGATAGACCATACCTGACCCGGCCCCGCCGCCGGTAAATCCGACATCGGTCATAATTGCCTCGCCTGGCCCATTGACCACACAGCCAATGATCGACAGGCTCATAGGTGTCCTGATATGTTCGAGACGCTGCTCCAGGATCTCAACAGTCTTGATAACATCAAAGCCCTGACGCGCGCAGCTGGGGCAGCTGATAATACTGACGCCCCGATGCCGCAGGCCCAGCGATTTCAGGATCTCAAAGCCCATCTTGACCTCTTCGACCGGATCCGCACTCAGGCTGACGCGGATCGTATCGCCGATCCCCGCCCAAAGCAGGTTGCCCATACCAATGGCTGATTTTACCGTGCCAGAAATCAGTCCACCAGCCTCGGTGATACCCAGATGGATAGGCGCATCCGTCGCATCTGCCAGCTGTTGATAGGCAGCAGCGGCCATAAAGACATCAGACGCCTTCACGCTGATCTTGAACTCGTGAAAGTCGTTGTCTTGTAGGATGCGGATGTGATCCAGCCCGCTCTCGACCATCGCGTCGGGGCACGGCTCGCCATATTTCTCCAGCAAGTGCCGTTCAAGGCTCCCGGCATTGACGCCGATCCGGATCGAGCAGCCGTTATCCCGCGCCGCTGCGATCACATCGCGCACGCGCTCCGGGCTGCCTATATTGCCCGGATTGATCCGCAGGCATGCGGCTCCCGCCTCGGCGGCCTCGATGCCGCGCTTGTAGTGAAAATGGATATCTGCGACCAGCGGCACCGGGCTTTCGCGCACGATGTCTTTCAGCGCCTTGGCCGAGGCCTCGTCCGGGACAGAGACGCGCACGATGTCGGCGCCTGCATCCGCGGCCGCCTGAATCTGCGCCACAGTCGCGGCCACGTCAGTGGTGAGCGTGTTGGTCATCGTCTGCACACTAATCGGCGCGCCGCCGCCAACAGGCACATTGCCCACATGGATCTGGCGGCTTTGACGGCGTTCTATGTTGCGCCAGGGACGGATGGGGTTCAGCGACACTGCAGCGGTCCTTCCTCCGGCGGAGGCATCCGCCAGTTTGCTTTCATACCACCAGATAGGACGCTTGAGGCCCGGCTTCAATCGCCAAGCCGCATCACTCGGACGGTTGCGCCGCCGCAGAGGGTATCGGACCCGCGGTCAGATCCGCGCTAAGCTCGGCGACGTAGCGCTCAAGATCGGAATCCTGCGTCAGATCGGCTACTTCGAAAGCACCCGTCAGGTTCGCTGGCGCCAGCGCCAAACTGGACGTAACCGAACCGCGCGGGCCTGCGGGGCCGTAATGCCGGCCTGCAATTTTGAAATAAATTGCGCCCGACTCGCCCACGCGCAGGATAGGCGGCACTTCGGTAAGCGGCACATCGTATGTGTCGCCGCTATTCATGATGCCCTCGAAAATGACAGTGCCATCGGCTGCGCGCACGCGCACCCACGCCGGGCGCACTGCAACCATTTGAACGCCGCCAGGCGCATTGGCCACAACCTGCGGGCTGATGATCGATGCGATCGCGGCATTTATGGCGTCGGGCTCGGCACCGGATGGCTGGGCCGACGCGACCGACACACCGGGCAGCGTGCCACCGCGCATCGGGTCAAGCGTGGATATGGGTCCGTCACGCGCCACCATGACTGGTACATCCAGCGCTTCGGGGCGATAGAGCCGGTCCAGATTGTCGCCCTCGGGCGCAGTGACGCCGGCTCTCGCGATCACGTTCCCCGCCAAGGCATCGTTCACCGCGCCACCACCGCTAGCGACACTCTGAAACGCCTGTCGCTGAACGCCTGCCAGCGGATCCAGATCGGCCAACACATCGGGCGTATTTTCCACGGCCGACACCTGCACCCGCTGCACCTCGTTCAGAACCGTCCACCCACCATAACCGATGGCACCGATCAGTGCGATCAGCACTGCGACTGACCCGATCGCGCCTGGCTCGATCCGGGAAAAGATGCTTTCACTGGCAGGGATGAAGGGCGTGCTGGGCGACGTCAACCGAGCGTCGCCGCTACCGGTCACGCGCGGCTTCTGTGCGGTGTCGCTGCGGCGCACAGACGATGCGGCAGCGGACATACCATGCGCAATGGAAAACCCGCTTTCGGTGCAGAAAGTCGCAAAGGCGCGGTCGGGATCCATGCCCAGATATCGCGCATAGGAGCGCACGTAGCCAGGGATAAAGCCGGGGGTGTCGAAGGCATCGGGATTGGCGTTTTCGATGGCAGCAACATAGCTGGCCTTGATCCGCAGCTCGCGCTCGACGTCCAGCAGAGACTTGCCCATTGTCGCGCGCTCGCCGCGCATTAGATCACCTAATCTGAGATCGAAAGAATCGAACCCGCGCGGCTCGTCCTCTTCGACCACGGTCTTTTGCGTAAACCGGCGCAAAATCATGCAAACTGCCCCTAAATGCCCAGAAGCCTTGGGCCGAATATCCCGATTCGACCCTGCTCTTTGTTTTCAGGCAAGCTAGCACACCGCAAGTACCTTTGCACCTTCTACGCCATTATGCGCTCATCTCGGCGCGATTCAGCGCACAGTGACACCAAAGCGTATCCATCGCCGCAATGAGGTGATCCATCTCCGCCGGTCCGTGCAACGGCGATGGGGTAAAGCGTAAGCGCTCGCTTCCGCGTGGAACGGTCGGGAAGTTAATAGGCTGCACGTAAATG
>Ga0307981_1003499_pt1 | contig 11728 bp, 10 predicted proteins | sample OrgLakmetagen987_FD_201849 | JGI IMG/M metagenome (GOLD analysis project Ga0307981, IMG submission 201849) | Saline water microbial communities from Organic Lake, Antarctica - #987 | ecosystem: Environmental > Aquatic > Non-marine Saline and Alkaline > Saline | place: Antarctica: Organic Lake... | reverse complement strand
ACGCGTTACACTGCGGAGCAAGCAATGGAGCATCCGTGGGTTCAAGGCCAGACAGCACCCAAGAACAATCTCTTGTCGTCGCCGGGCAAGATTCGAAAAAGTCCGGCCCTTTCGGGCAGTATGCGAAGCGTAAACAGCGCTGGTCGCAAGGGAGGGTATACTCCTGACGGACGTGCATACATTCCACCGGAACGGACTCCTCCGACGCCTTCCAAGCCGAACCCCATGGCTCGGAAAACAAGTATCTGAGCTACCGGTACAGTACTACTAATTTCAAGCAGAGGCGCATTTACTCTTCCTGTCGCATTACTCTCGTCACTTACGAAGCTATGTATGATAAATAACATGTAGGCTTGTTTTTTGATCTCATATAGATACTACTTAATATTCAAAATCGGACTCTCCCGACATCGGAAGAGTCGCTACTTTATTTAAATTAACCTCGGCTGGGTTCGACCCACCGCAAGAAGCGGCAGCGTCCAACGATTTGCAAAATTAGTCACTGAGGGTTCTCACTTTCTGAGGTACGCTGCCAAACTTGCGCCCGGATCCGTCCCCTGGCGAAGCGCGTGCTGCAGCCCCGCAACCGCACCATCTTGACGATCCGCAGCAGAGGTTGCATACCCGCCCTGCTGGCCAACAGGACCAAACCCCTGCATGTTTGGATACTGCTGATGCTGCAATTGCGAAATGCCAAGAGCTCCAGGCCAGAGCTGATTCTGGTATACATTGGCGAGGTGACTCGCGCCGTTGCCAAACATGGGTGCCAAGGCCATCTGGGTCGCTACTTGTTGCTGTTGAAAGGCTAAATGAGCAAGCGACGGCAGTGCTACCGGCATCAGGCCGGGTTGATGAGGCAGCAGGCCAGCCATGTTCGGACTCATTCCTAGCAAGTGACCATTGGCCCCAAACGGCATGAGTCGAGAGTCAATGGTGGGTCGTCGCGTCACTAGTTCCGGGAGGTAGGCAATGCTGTAAAAGTTGGGTTCCAACTCGGGCGCGCTTGGCTTGCGGGCGCCTTCACCTTTGATCTTGATTCGCTGAATGCGAAAGGCAAGGAAGCGCTTGCTGCGAAGGAAGAGCTCGTGGTAGTAAGAGCCTTTATCCCGACCTGCAAAGAAGAACGAGTTTCAACCACAAAAGGGTTAGAAGATGCGTTGGCGGATATATGCTGGTACAGGGAGATTTAAAATAAAGAGATTCACCGTTGCAGTCTCAATCCAGTACTACTTACCGGTGGTAAGGCGTTTGAATCCATAGAGATTGAGCTGCCTCTGAAAGGAAGGAAATTTGCTCTGACGGAACCACCTGTTGGCATGTCAAGAAAGGGGTGCAAAGGTAAGAGAAGAAAAAAGGGAAGTGGTTCTGAAGGCTATTGTTCCGAATGCGAAGCACCGAGTTAAACATGTGCAACACGCCGATGGTGGAAGAGGCGCTTGGAGCAACTTACAAGGGGAGTATCTGATCAACAAAGGCGCTCTGATCACGAACCAAGAAGCAGCGACCATGAGGCTGCCAGGAGACGATATGCTCTAGTCCGTCGCTGTCTACCTCGGAGAGCATGTAATGCAGCTTGGAGGGAAAGCTCTGGGCGTGTCGCTGTACCAGCGTCGCCTGCTCTTCCTCATCCTCTAGCGGGCCGTTCACCTCAATTTCGTTGGAGTAGTCGCGGTAATCATGCAAGATTCGATCAGGTAGCGACCCTGATTCAGCTTTGTCGTTCGGATTGTTCTCGGTTGCCATGGTTAAAGTCAGTACGTATACGGTGCAAGATGGATGTACTGTTGGTAGAGTTGGAGCGTTGCGGCTGACTTGTGCTGACTGAGATCGGCCCGACTCGAGGAAAAAAGAAGGAAGTTTTTTTTCGAGAAGCACCGTAGGAAGCTACGGGTGGTTGGTACCAAAGATACGACCACGATTGGGGGGAGAACCAGCGCAGCTGGTAAACAGACGTTGACTTGGCGTGACCAACCTTAAAAAATGCCTCATAAAGTAACATTTAACATTTTTATTTAACTAACCGACGTGATAAGACGTTGCTGCAAATAATGATGTGACTTCAACAGGATAAGCTGTACTTAGGGGCAGAGAACGGTCCCGAGAGCCGGTCGCGGTCCCGATCCCGTGGCGTCAGTTGGCACATCTTTTCTGTATTCTGGAATCGCGAATTCCACGAGCCACACGGGAGAAGAAGCGAAAGGAGAACAAACGACTAGTCTATGAGGATACTGTACGTAGTTTACGGACTCGTGTCACTCTCACGCGTTTCCGACAGGCGATGACATTGGGATGGCGTCACGGAGCTGGACGGCAGACCATATACTAGTAGTCGTACCCCGCATACCGCATACGCATACAGTACCATACCGGGACCAAAGCATGAAATCGTCTCCACCGGCTTGTTCATTCACCGCGAGAGCACTCCTAAGCGTCGTGTTGATACAATGGGCTCTCGTTACGTACTTACTAAGCTCCGGCAAGAGCATTATGACCCAAGAAGCGTAGCGACTGCTCCGGCGCTGTGTCAGTGTGTGGACATTCCCAAGCCAGATAAGTCGGTCTCGTTCACGAGCAGTGGTGCTGACTCCGATACTCGTAGCTGGGATGGAGTTGCGCTAGCATTTATGCTCCGACGACCGCGGTGGTACGCGAAGCGATACAATACGCTCATTCACAACGCTCTCTCCAACATTCCCGACAGCTGGGCACTACAACTCATGGTATACGATGATTTTTTCGAACAAGAGATACTGCAATATCACCGGGGCTTGAAGCGTCTGTCAAGGAGGGGCACAATCCGAGAACAATCGTCACCAAACTGCCCAAGCGTCTGGAAACGGTCAAGCCAAACGCTGCCTTGAAAGATCGTTTGGTGTGGGAGAACGCGGCGGCCGAGCGAGTCCTCGTTTTCAATGGCGATGGATTCCTATGCTCCAACTCTAGAGTATCGTGGGACTCCTTTGCTGGACTAGACTACGTGGGCGTGCCGTGGAAAGCCTTTGACGGCCAATGTGGCGATGGTGCCACGCATTCGCTACGTAATCACAAAGCCATGAGGCACGCCATTGATTAATCGGGGCCGGGAAAGTCAAACGCCAAGAAGCAAGATGCTTTCTTTGTATCTTCTACAGATGAACCAACAAAATGATGGTGCGCAAAAGTACAAGATCGCGTCGAAAGTTCAGACAGAGCTTTTTGGCGGCACATCCAATCCGATGTATCCCAAATGGGACACTGACCAAGGACGAAGACTGGGGACCCATGCTAATCACTGGAACCATGAGCAATCTACCACACGAGGCACGATCGTGGGTGATTGGTAAATGCCCCGAAATCAAGGCCATCTTTCCAAGCCTGCATCACCCTTTATGTTCCGGCGCCAAGCCCAACCCTCTCGGATGCGCCTCGTCCCTGGGCTTTCCAGCACCATGCATACGGGTAAGTCTACGACGTACCCTCGTCTTAAAATTGCGACTACAGTAGAATAGAACGTTGCTTCATTGTTGTGAATAACCATGGAGCTCTTTATGTATATATATGTCTTGTAATGCATGCTAATCGTGCGATAATCAAAGCTATTTCCTAAAAAATGTGTACGTGTAAGCTAAAGCTGCAGCAACCTTTCGACCACTTTGCCACTCGAGAGACGGACCCTCTAGTAGAGACTTCCTCCTCTGAGGAAAGAGGCCAAGGCTGTCGAATCGTTTCGTCCCTGCTGCTGCTGCTGAGAGAGAAACATCTCCATAGCCATGGCGTCGTTGTCGCCGTGACGACGAACGGGGCCGGTGCCGGTAGGCATGCCTTGCTGCTGGTGCCCCAACGAGGCAAGCAGTTCTCGGTTCCTCATGTAGACCTCTTGCTGCGATCGAATCATGGGAGCCATAGGAAAGTGACCGTGTGCCTTGTACGGTTCACTGTTGAGGGCTCGGCCGGGATTGAAGAGAGGGGCCGACGCAAACTGCTGAGCAGCTCGGTGCTGCTGAATTGAGGCGATACCACCAGCAAGCGACGACGAGGCGAGGAGTTGGTGAAGCGACAACGAACCTCCAACACCGAACAATGGGTTCATTTCCGTCATCATAGCGCCGTGTGGCATGGGGCGTATAATCTGTCTCACCACCTTGTTGAGCGGGAGGTAAGGAAGCTGGTAGAAGTACGGCTCCGTTTCCGGGGAGCTTGGCTTGCGGGCACCTCGACCCTTGACCTTGATTCGCTCGATGATGTGAGCAAGGAAGCGCTTGTTGCGAAGGAAAAGCTCATGGTAGTAAGCACCCTTGTCGCGACCTGTGAAGCGAATGAGAGTTCCAACAAGGTTAACATATGGAGATTCTGTCATGCTCTTTTGGAGACATAATAGAAGCAACACACGGAGAAAAAACAAGAAAGTGGTTTGCTTACCGGCCGTAATGCGTTTAAATCCATAGAGGTTGAGCTGCCTCTGAAAGGAGGGGAACTTGCTCTGACGGAACCACCTGTCGGGATTAAAAGTACAATTGGCGATGAAAAAGGTGGCGTTAGAAAGCGAAATAGACGAGATTCTGCAGGCTATAGTTGCGAAAGCGAAGCATCCCAATTCAACATGTGCAACGCAGCAGTGGACGATAAACTTGCTCAACTTACAAGGGGAGAATCTTCTCGACAAAGTCGTTCTGCCTGTGAACGACAAAGCACCTGCCATGAGGCTGCCACGCGATAATGTCCTCCATACCATCAGATTCAAGCTCGCTGAGCATGTAGTGGAGCTTGACTGGGAAGTTTTGTTCGACTCGGTTCGACTCCGACTGTCCTTCCGTCGCGGGCTTGTCCTCGACGATCTTGTTATCGTCTACCTTCTCCTCTGTGGAGTAGTCATGGTAGTTGTGGACGACCTTTTCTTGTTGGTTCTTCATGGTAGTCTTTGATGGCTTATTAGTCTCAATCTTCAACAAGACGTGATGCTTTTGAGACTTGGTTGAAAAGCGAAAACTCGAGGAACAGAGCAGCTAAAGAGGCAAACGTTTCCCTTCGTTCGATGGGAACTACATGACTACAGTACGAGTCTTTTTTTCTTTTTTTATAAACGATCCTATTGGTCGATCTTGCTCATATCCACAGTCTTAGCCAATCATCTTGAAGCAAATCCAAGATTATGCTGACGTACCTCTTTAAAGTGATAAAACGGGATAGTGCACAGCTGAGCATTAACCGTAAAAACCTGCTGAGAGGCTAAACAATACAACTGTAACTTCTAACTTCCGTTTTCCTCCCCGGAACAGTTCGCGTTTTGAGTTTGGTCGCCTATTGCAACGATCATGCTGACGCATACGCACCTCTGGCGTTTTCTATAAATGTAAAGGCCGGCATTGATACAAACAGTCATCCTATAAATAACTACGGATTGGAAGGAGCGACCAAAAAGACATCGGAAGGAGCCGTATCACTGCAGCTACTTACAGTACATCACAACAATCCAAAAGATTTGCGCTTCTGTCCAGTAACGACGTGGCTATTGAAGCATTGGTAAATGCGTACCGACTTGGGCGCAGCAGACGCGACCATTATCGAGAAGTGGACCCCGACAAAGTATCAAAACTCTTTAAAGTCTCTTTTTCTTGCGGCGGGGCACGATTGCAGCTTCTGCACTACCCACTCCATCCGACGGTCGGCTGCGCAATGGGCTGGACGCTGCGGAGCGGATATATATGTCGTCAGAAATATTGGAAGATAGATGAGCTTCGTGAACATGGCTAGATACGTATCCGAGGGCATTCGGATGCGAGAACATATCATAAGGGATATGCGAGAGGATCCCATTCTCCAATTCTATCCACTGTACTATGCGGTCAACCATGGAGACGACGAGGGCTGATCTCAATAGAATGGTTGTATATCTTAACTTGTATTTTATAGCTATAGCTATTAACGCAGCCTCCTAGACACTAGCATTTAAGTATACTCCCGCTGCCAGGTCTTCCCAAACAGGAGGTACCGTCGGTGACACTGCACGCCTAGTCGCAACGGCTTCACTGGCCAAACTAGCCAGACTGACTTTGACATCTTCTGGGTTTTCTTCGCGTGCACAGCTCGAATGGCGTAGTACGCTTGGCAGTACTTTGTGAACCATTTTGTCTTTCGGGCTGTTTTCGTCCAAAGGCGATATGGCGACCATACTTTCTTGCCAATCTCATCAAGAACCACTCGGTCCTCGAACGCGCGGACTATCGCAGCAGCTGTCGTCTCGGCGCCTTTACTTTTCCACAACTTCGGCAGCAGCTTGTTACCAGGGCCCGTCTTGGGAATCAACAGGGCAGCAGGCGCTTACTTCATAGAAAAATATGTCTCTTCCATGTTGTCGACTCCTGTGATAGTGGCGGCAGACTTGCCATGCTGGTGTGGTGTGTGACGTAAATTTCGAGGTACCCACGCAACTGCACGGCTTGACGCATCTCCTCATCCTTCACAGAAATCACCTCCTTTGAGTCTCTTTACCCTCTCCCGCAGCTCATTATTTCCGTTCTCCTCTCGTGCGCACTCTCGCCGTCGGACGCTGCTAGTTTCACGAGCTTTCACTTTGCGTGCTTTTTATATAGCTTAAACATTCAACATTCATAACAAACACACACACACAGTAGACTACCAGCACGGAAACAACAAACCGTGTCGCCACTCGACTACGACGTAGAGTGTACAAAACAGTATTAGTGGTCTGATAGAAGAAAGAAAAACAGGCTACTAACTCCACATTGAAGCTAGCGGTACCAGGTACTCTTGTTCACATCTATATTATTGAGGGCGTTGCTACAAGACTACTTGGGCGTCTACGTCGGGACCTGTATCGGTAGTACAGCTGGGAATCGAGAACTTGATCTACTTTCTTAATTAGGACTCTACACCGAATCCAACTAGCTAGTGAAGACTAAGAACCGTCCGCGATCCACTCATGACATTCATTTATGCATTAATCGTCGCAACCCCAGGCGTTTTGCCAATCTTGACCAAGGATAGAGGCTAGGCAACGATTGTGCGGCCGAAAGAATCGATTCAAGTAGCCTTGCATGTCATCCTCCACAATAGATTCATAGTCTCTCGTATTCTTGGGCCCTTCGTCCTCCATATCCACTATTGGCACGTCCAAGTGCTGCCAAACCTGACGCATGGTCGCCTTGACTCCACGCTCTTTCATTGCTTCGAGGCGTAGCACAAGAAAGTCTGTCCGCTCAAAAGCCTTTAACCACGGTCGTATATTTAGTTCGTACATGCCGCGGCCCAAAAGACAATACGAACCCGTGTTGAGGGGAATGCCCTGCAGATATCTGTCCCACGCTTCGTCTTCCGCTGGACTGCCGGTAAACGAGTCAAAGATCTCTTGATCGACCGTTCCCTCTTGCATATTCCAGTAAGGGATCAATCCACAGTCCTGCATCTTGTGCAGGTCCTGCATGACAACCTGATGGAACGTCTTGGCGCGCCATTCCTTACCACGCGCTTTCAACTGCGCCTCGGTTCCTTCCGTACTGGTAACCATAGCGTAATGTGATTCAGCTCGTTTGACTGGATTCCGAAGCATAATCAAGAACTTGATTTTCCAGTTAAAGACCTCCTGCAAGCGTGGAATGACCCGCCGACTGTCCAAGAGATAGCTGGGGGTGGAATCGCCTGTGAGCAGACTTGGATGCAGCTGCAAATCGTTCACGTGGTAAAACTTGTGACACCACGCTCTCCGAGCCGCAGTTGTTTCGCACTTGTCGTTCCATCGCCAGTCGAGGCAATGCGTCTCTCGTCTTCGCGGTCGCAGCACCAAAGGATGTTGCACCATGTATTCGTAGAGACTGGTCGTTCCGGCCTTTTGAGCCCCCAGAATCAAAAAGGAAGGCGTCGGTCGCTGTCCACGGTCGGCTAATCGATCAATGGACCGACGCGTTTGTAAGATGCGCTCTCCAGGTTGCAGTTGAATCGGCGGTCGCATGTCAAAGTCCGCATCGACATAGTCCAAAATCAAATGCACGCGATAATCGTCGTCCGTGTTACTGACGGCATGCTTGGCTTGGTTATTGATTTCAAAAACGTGTCCGGGAGTACAATCGATTCGTTGCAGTTTGTCAAGAGTCAATCCGCACTGAAAGACAATTCTGTTTGGGTTCTTGACCAGGATTGGCACGTGTACGCGATGGGTGTGCTTGACCCATTCTCCCGTATCGTGGTGGACCGGAATGGTCACACCGGGGGGCAAGGACGCAAACAGCAAGCGAGCGATGCGATCTTGCGAAATACCGAGTTGATTGAGAATGGGCTGGACCGCGTCTCGCATGTCTGACCAAAGGTGCCACCACGGCATTTGGTAAATGTCGCGCAAAAAGTCGTCGCCAAAGACCAGCACCACCTTTTTGATGCCCCAGGCATCGTGTGACGGCCTGCAAATGGCCACATTGTGGACGGCCGCGTTGGCTTGGTCCCACAGATTGGTACTACTACCATCGGTACTATTGCCAATGTCGTTGGCCGTGTAGATTCGTCGCTGGCGTGCATGGTGCTGTTCGCAAGAGGCCGGTACGGCCGCGTCTTGCTCGCTTCGTTTCTGGTTGTACCCCTCCCGCAGTAGACTCTGCAGTTGAGACACGTCTGCGTGACCTCGCGACGACCAGCAAGGAAACAAGGTGGTAGTATTTGCCTCGGCTTGTGGATTGGGGCATGGTGGTGAAGATGGTGATGGTGGTGAAGGTGTTTCGAATGGTGAAGATGGCGAAAATAGTTCACACGTGGGACGTTTCTTTTGCTGCAACGATATTTCGTGATTGGATGGAGCAACAGCATTCGTCAGGCCGTCTTGTAAGAGCTGGACGGCCTGCTGGTACTGGCGATCAATCTCTTGTTGCGGCGTTCCCCCCATGGTCAATTCGATTCGTTGTTCTATTTGTTATTGGTGTTCAGTGTTTTGTGTTGTTGCAGTTATGATGTTAACGTTTCGTGGTTAGGCCCAGAACCTATAGTATTGTTCGCGCCATTATTTTGGTTTGATCTTCCAAGTGGTGCGGAGTCAATCTTTTCCAACGGCTTTTTGTGAGATCCGATTGATTCGATTCGATTCGATTCGATTCACTCGATTGCTTACTGGTACGATCTCATTCCTCATCCTCCAGCTGGCTGTTTTTATTATTTTTCGTCGTTGCCGTTCGAATTGAATCTTAGACTACGTACGTCGTAGAGACTACCACCATACGGTAGCGGAACCGCCGGTTGATTCTACCATACTTCCATTCCATCGATCGATCGGCCATTATATTCTAGCCGGTAGCATCGGATACGGTATTGGATTGCATTGCATTGCATTGGATTGCATTGGATTGGATCGATTCAGTAGACTACTCTACTCTATAACGTCTAGTTTAGTCTAGTCTAGTCTAGCCTAGTCGTATTCAGTCTCGGTCTCTCGCACCATGGCTCCCAGCAGTAACAACAGCAGTCAGCACGGCGACGAACAGCCCTTGTCCGATCCCATCCTTCAGGAACTCCAGGAACAAGCCACCGAGACCAAGGAACTCTTGCGCACCATTAACTACGCGCAAGCGTTGGATCGAAACCTCCAGAATCTAACAGCGCGCAAGATTGGCGGCGTAGGCGGATTGCTTGATCTCCTGCACTCCGACAAGGACCGGGGCATTGACACGGCTACTGTTCAACTACGTCGCGCGCTATACGGACCTAACTCGCTGCCTTCTTCGCCGCGCAAGTCGTTTTGGACGCTATTTCAAGAAACATTTGACGATGCTACTTTGCAAATTCTCATGGTGGCGGCTATTGTCTCTCTAGCAGTCGGCATGTACGATGATCCAACTGCAGGATACGTTGAAGGATGTGCCATATTGGCGGCCTGTTTGGTCGTCAGTGTCGTCACGGCCGCCAATGATTACCAAAAAGAGTCGCAGTTTAGAGAATTGTCCGCCGCCAACGATGCCGTCGATGTCGTTGTCATGCGAGAAGGCACGCACTGGCAGATACCAGTGGAAGAAATTGTTGTGGGGGATATCGTCTGTCTCGAAGCGGGCGATCTCATTCCCTGCGACGGCTGTCTCACCTTGGCGGACGCCATGCAAGTGGACGAAAGTGCCTTGACGGGAGAACCGGTTGATATCGACAAGACCTTGGACGAAAACCCGTTTGTCTTGTCGGGATGTACCGTGGAAGCCGGCAGTGGAAAATTTCTAGCCATTGCCGTGGGAAAACACTCGCAGTGGGGTATCATCAAGAGCCATTTGGAAAAGGAGCAGGAGCAAACGCCACTGCAGGAAAAACTAGACGACATGGCGGCGCTCATTGGCTACGTGGGCATGGCGGCCGCCGCCGCTACGTTTGTCGCAATGATGTTTATCAAGATTGTCATCAAGCCAGAACATTTGGCAGAGATTTCGGTTTTCAGTTACGCCTTGGAGGCATTCATCATTGGCGTGACCATTGTCGTTGTGGCCGTCCCGGAAGGCTTGCCATTGGCCGTGACCATTTCCCTCGCGTTTTCAACCAAAAAAATGCTGGCCGACCAAAATCTAATTCGTCACCTGGCAGCGTGCGAAACCATGGGCAACGCCACAAACATTTGCTCGGACAAGACGGGAACGTTGACGGAAAACAGAATGACGGTAGTGGAAGGTGTCTTTGCCGACACGCGTTGTACCGATACCATTCACCGGGTTCCAGTGCTCGTGTCCAAAAAGGCGCTCCACATTATTTTGGAATGCATTTCGTGCTGTTCCACCGCGCGCATTGTGCCGGCCAAGCAAGTGGAAGAACATGACCAGCATCCGGGTGGGGCAGTGGTTGTACTCACGGATGATCGCCCGCAAGTCATTGGAAACAAGACGGAAGGAGCGCTCTTGACTCTGGCGCAGTCGGCCTGGAGCTACAATGATGATACCGACAAGCGTCGCGAGGAATCTCGTTTTGGCAAGGACGGGGGCAGTCGCATCTTCCCCTTTAGTAGTACGCGCAAACGCATGTCGGTACTCGTCACCAAGGATGCACCTGCCGAGGCGTCGGGTGGACGGTCAACTCGCTCGGCCGCCAAGGAGCAGACCTGGACTCTTTATCAAAAGGGTGCCGCCGAAGTCGTCCTGGAGAGTTGCTCGTTTTATCTCGATATTGACGGTTCGGAAAAGAAAATGACGGCCCGCAAGCGCACCGAGTTTGAACACGTCATTAAGGAGTTTGCGACGCAAGCGTTGCGGTGCGTGGCACTCTGCCATCGCAGCGACGCTCAAAAAATTGTGGATTGTGCCAAGGTCACGCAGGAGCAGTGTGAAGCGTGTTTGGAAAAGGACATGTGTTTGGATGCCATTGCGGGTATCATGGATCCCCTTCGTCCGGATGTGATTGATGCTGTTGCGACTTGTCAACGGGCTGGAATCTTTGTCCGCATGGTGACGGGTGACAATATTGATACCGCGGAAGCAATCGCCAAGCAGGCGGGGATCTTGACCAAGGGAGGGCTTTCCATGGAAGGCAAGGACTTTCGTGTCTTGACGCCTGCTGAACTCGACAAGATCCTTCCTCGATTGCAAGTCTTGGCTCGTTCGAGCCCCGAGGACAAGCACATTTTGGTGCAGCGTCTCAATGGTGGTCTAATGCCCGAGGCGGAAGAAGAATGGCTCGAAAGACACCCCGGAAAGAGCTTTGCCAAGCAGAAGGATCTACTTCTTCCAGGCTACAGGGAGGAATGGGCCGTGAGCCGCGGGGGTGTTGGTGAGGTTGTTGGAGTGAC
>Ga0307981_1003498_pt1 | contig 11729 bp, 9 predicted proteins | sample OrgLakmetagen987_FD_201849 | JGI IMG/M metagenome (GOLD analysis project Ga0307981, IMG submission 201849) | Saline water microbial communities from Organic Lake, Antarctica - #987 | ecosystem: Environmental > Aquatic > Non-marine Saline and Alkaline > Saline | place: Antarctica: Organic Lake... | reverse complement strand
GCATCGCACGACAAAGACGAATGCAACGGACGATTCATCGACCAAGATTGACCATTCCAGCGTCAACAACAACAACAACAACAAAACCGAGTCCGTAAAAAGTGGATCTTCAACGGAGCCTCCACCATTAGCTACCGATCGTCAGAAATCAGCAAAAACGACAGTCATAAATGAATCCAACGAACTAGAACCGGGACAGGAGACTTCCAGAAGTTCTGCTGAGGAGTCGTCAAAGAACGATGCGGCCGCAGCCATAACGCCCAACATGGATCTCCACAAGAATTCTTCCCAGCACGCCATTCCCAACATCGTGCTCTTTACTCATTTCGCCAATTTGCTGGACGTAGCTCCTCCGCAAAATCCAGAATGGAGCCCGGCCAAGAATCTCGAAATCAAAGTGCTGAGTGCCAATGTTCATCACGCTGCCAAAATGCATCCTGGAGCGACAGCTCGCTTCTTGACGGACGATGACTGTATTGAAAGTATCAAGGCTGTCATGGGCAACGATACCGAGCTGGTGCGCTTTTTTCGGAAGGAAAAGGAAGGCATGTACAAGGCTGATCTGTGTCGAGGAGCCGCACTGTGGCAAACGGGGGGTCTCTACTTTGACGTGGATCTCGGAGTCCGAATAAACATGTTTGATCTGTTGAAACCAGAAACAGACTTTGCCACTGTCGAGGTCTACAAGAACTCAAAATTGGCGGGTTCCTTCTTTCAAGCCTTCATGGCGGCATCACCGCAACATCCCGTGATTCATCGCTACATTGAGTTGTTTCTAGACTTTTACAAGGGCAAGTTGAAGGGCGTAAAGCGCTTTGTTGGCGTTGTCTTGTTGAAAAAGGCGTACGACGAAATCGTTCTCAAGGACCCGAGTCAAGTCAACCGAAGCGAAATATGGCACGAGTACAAGTACGTTGCTGGTGACATGCCGGGTGTTCCGGAACCAACGTGGGGAACGCGCATGCAGTGCAAAATGGTGGTGGTTACCAGTCTCGACGAAGGAAACAAGACCGTGCCCTTTTACAGTCGCGTCGCCGACACGCGCATGTGTCCGTCGGCGGAGGAGATCGAGCGACAGCAACAACGAGACAAGCAGCAACTGCAGAAAAAGCGAAAGGAAAGGGCGGCGCGAAACGAAAAGAAACAAAAAGCGCGTGAGGAAGCGGAAGCAGCAGCAAAGGCGAGCGAGCGAAAGAGATAGCCTAGAATGTGTGTCCGTTACACACGGTTTGAATATACAGTTATTACTCCGCAGTTTGGTAGTAACTGGATGCTACTACTAGTAACTAGGCCGTTCGATCGATCATTCGTAATTAAGAGTTATTGGGTGAACATTATGAAAAACGCAACACGCTTCTGACGTCCTGCATGTTGACCATGTTGACTGCTAGAGCAAATGAGCGAATTTGACATTGCCTATCCAAACGATTCAGTCTACGGGTACCGGCATTGGAGCTACTAGTCTACTCAGTCGTTTGAGCTAGTTACTTTACCGGTACCGGTACTCTACTAGTATTGGAAGGCGCGGGTTCGCATACGACGTAGTTTATGTCCGTGAATCGAATGAATCGAATCGATGCCTTTCGAGCGCCGTCGAAGCACGTCTAGTTTTCGCGCGACCAAGAACCGCCAAGAAGATATCGATCGATCGCATCGCATCGAGAGCGAGAGGTCCTCGCCGACGCGACATGCTCAACTATTTCGACGAGCCGCTGCTGTTGTGGATATCGTTGCCTACTGTGTTACAGTATCTCCTCCTTCTGCTCTAACGTTCCAAGCGTATCGATACCCTTGCTTTGAAATGTCTTCTACTGCTGCCATGGAAGCGTCGACGACGGCCGAAGGTGCGTTTGAATCTAGTCTGTGCGGATGGAATTGCAGTCTTGCTGCGGCGGCGTAACGATTTGCCGTACCGTACCGTATAAAGCCATTGCATATACAGTATCTCATCGAGCGAGCTTTCACCAAGATTTATTACAACGACTTAGTTGGACGTTGGTTATCATCTGAACTAAGTTATGGCGATTCGGGCTGCTTAATCCTTGGCTTAACCCTTGACGTAACATGATGGATCTTTGACTCACACCTCGCTTATATACTTTCTCTCTCCTATTATGTCTCTCACACACACTCTTAGTTGACGAAAAGCTCTATTCCCGTCAATTGTACGTCATGGGTCACGAAGCCCAGCGACGCATGATGGCTTCCACTGTCTTGCTCGTGGGCGTTTCGGGTCTCGGTGTGGAAGTGGCCAAGAATTGCATCTTGGCCGGTGTCCATTCACTCCAACTCGTGGATCCTACCATGCCGAATTATTACGACTTGGGAGCCAACTTTTACTTGACGGAGGAGCAAGTGGCGGCCGGTACATCCAGTCGTGCTGACTTGTGCAAGGAACAGCTGGCTACTCTCAATCCATACGTGCAAGTGTCGGCGGCAAACATTCCCGACTTATCGGCCGATTCCATCTTGCCCTTGATTGACGGCAAGAGCGTCGTGGTGGTGACCATTCCCCTCACGGCCAAGGTATTGGGAGAAATCAATGACAAGTGCCGCGAAGTGAACGCTTCTTTCATTTACTCGTACACGGCCTCCGTCTTTGGTATGGTCTTTTGCGATTTTGGAGAGCAATTCATGGTCCAAGACGTGGACGACAATCCCGCCTCGGTCACTCAGATTGAAAGCGTCCTGTATGATAACCCAGCCATTGTCAAAGTCTTGGAAGACCAAGGCCGTCACGAGTTGCAAGACGGAGACTGTGTGCAGTTTAATCGATTGATTGGTGTGCCTGGCATTGAACCTCAAAAAGACTACAAGGTCAAGGTCACGGGACCCTTTACGTTTGAATTGCCCGAGGTGGATCTGTCGGCGGAGCAAACGGGAGATGGACACGACCACGCGGTCAACCAGCAGGGTTACATTACGCAAGTCAAACAGCCCAAGGTTGTCAAGTTTGAGCCTTACTTGAAGAAAGTGATTGACCCTGGTGAACTCATGTTTAGTGACTTTGCCAAGTTTGATCGTCCCCCCGTCTTGCATTTGGGCTTTCAAGCAGTGCAAGCATTTGTGGACGAGACAGGTGCTCTTCCGATGCCTGGTGACATGGATGCGGCCAAGGCTGTGCTCGCCAAGGCCCAGCAACTCGACAAGGACAAGCTTTTGGAGGACAACGCTGCCGCGGAACGCATTCTCCTGCACTTGGCGTCGGGCTCGCGGGCTATCTTGAGTCCTATGTGTGCCGCTCTTGGTGGTATGGTGGGACAAGAAGTCTTGAAGGCCTGCAGTGGCAAGTTTACTCCCATTAATGGTTTCTTTTACTTGGATGCCGACGAGGCCTTGCCCGATACGGTCCAGGATGCTGCGCTCTTGGCTCCCCAGAACAGTCGCTATGACAGTCAGATTGCAGTCTTTGGTAAAGACATGCAGCAGCGCTTGATGGACTTGCAGTACTTTATCGTTGGCGCTGGTGCCATTGGCTGCGAGATGCTCAAGAATTGGTCCTTGATGGGCGTTGGATGCGGTCCCAAGGGACACGTGCACGTTACCGACATGGATCGTATCGAAAAGTCTAACTTGTCGCGACAGTTTCTCTTTCGCAACACGGACATTGAAAAGTTCAAGTCGACATGCGCTGCCGCGGCTGCCAAGGCCATGAACCCTGGCCTCAACATTACGCCTTACCAAGAAAAGGTGGCTCCCGACACGGAGTATCTCTTTGGTGATGACTTTTACGACAAGCTGTCGGGAGTCTGCACGGCACTCGACAATGTGGAGGCCCGTCTTTATGTTGACAAGCGCTGTCTCTTCTACCGCTTGCCCATGTTGGAAAGCGGAACATTGGGTACCAAGGGCAACACGCAAGTGGTTGTCCCGCACTTGACAGAGAATTATGGCGCCACGCGCGATCCACCGGAAAAGTCGATCCCTGTCTGTACGCTCAAGAACTTTCCGAACCAGATTCAGCACACTCTGCAGTGGGCACGTGATTGGTTCGAAGGAGCCTTCAAGCAATCATCGGATGAAGTTAATTCGTATCTAAGCATGCCGGCGACACAGTACCTCGAGAGCTTGCAGCCCAACAACAAGATGGAGACGCTCACGATTCTGCGCAAGACTTTGGTGGACGAGCGTCCTACGACCTTTGAAGACTGTGTTACTTGGGCGCGCTTGACTTTTGAAACGCTCTTCAACAACCAGATCCGTCAATTGCTGTACAACTTTCCGGAGAATCAGGTCACTTCCAGTGGTGCCAAGTTTTGGTCTGGCAGCAAGCGTTGCCCCAAGGCGGTGACCTTTGACTTGGACGAGACCGACGAAGATGCCGGCATGCGCAACTGCTTTGACTTTGTTGTTGCTGCTGCGAACCTTCGCGCCGAAATGTACGGAATCAAGGGCCGAACGGACGAGGAGTACTTTATTCAGACGCTCAAGGACGTGATCGTTCCCGACTTTCAGCCGCATCAGGGTGTCAAGATTTCCGCCAACGATGCCGAAGAAGAAAAGAATAATGAGCCCATGGACACTGGCGACGCCGAAGCCGACGAGATCTGGGACAGCCTTCCCAAGCCGTCGGAATTGGCTGGATTTCGCTTGGCGGGCATTGATTTTGATAAAGATGTGGACGAGCACATGCTCTTTGTCACGGCCTGCTCGAATTTGCGTGCGCAGAACTACTCGATTCCGACGGAAGATACCCACCGGTCTCGTGCTATCGCTGGTCGTATCATTCCAGCCATTGCCACTACCACGGCCATGGTGGCTGGTTTAATTTGCTTGGAATTGTACAAGATTGTCGGCACTCCTCGCAAGGAGCTAACGATTGAGGCCTACAAGAATGGATTTATCAATCTCGCGATTCCTTTTGTAACCTTTTCAGAACCGACGGCACCGGCCAAGACTCTTGCCTTACTCAAGGGTAAGGAGTGGAACTGGTCTCCTTGGGACTCGCTGGACATGAACTTGGGCAATATTACCCTTGGCGAGTTCATGGATCACTTTGAATCCGAGTACAACCTCGAGATTTCCATGTTGAGCCACGGTGTGAGTATCTTGTACAGCTTTTTTGCCAACAAGAAAAAAGTGGAGGAGCGCAAGGCCATGAAGATGACCGACGTGATTACTAGCATTACCAAAAAGGAGTTTCCGCCCAACCAGCTCTTTATCATCTTGGAAGTCATTGCGAACGAAAAGGAGACGGACGAAGAGGTTGAATTGCCTTACATCAAGTTCCGTTTCCGGTAAACGATGCCGACCGGGGAATGCAATATTGATATGATTTGCACGTAATTACGTTACATGATTAGGAACGATTACCGTGACGGTAACTATGGAAATCTTTCGTAGCAGATGTCTAACTGGTTAGGGTACCAGGTACTACTGCTACAGTGTAGAATACGTTGGAGATTCTCTAGGTAGCTCGATCTGATGGTTCCAGTTCTCTTTCCCTCCGTTCAGCGTGCCTCCCATAGCTTCGAACAAAAGAGAGGCCTTCTTCTGCGAAACAAATTGCCGTTAGTGGCCGTCATCTTGCTAAATGATCAATCTCTCTTACAGTAGCTAGTATCCAGGTTACATGCGTGGAGCGAGCGATGGCGCAAAAGACAGCTTTCGACAGCACCTTGGTGCGACACACGATTGATTCCTATCGAGCAGAAAACGAAATCCGCCTGCTTTTCTGACCGGCACTCAGAGGTGTCAGTCGACTGGATAGCCGTTACTCCAACCTAAAAAAAATAGAATGCCTTTCATCAAATATAATTGCCATACATTATCAGGGTATATCGTGGGATGAAATGTCTCCAAGACTATCAATCACTCCCGAAGATGACTATGACTATCAATTTCATTATATAAAAAAATGGTTGGAATTTCCCTAGGCACTTGCGGATTGGATGTGACTGACTGAGGTCGAAAACGCGCACCTGGACAAGGCGAGATTTTTTGGTCACAATCCGCCTCATCGTTCTCTTTTGTCTTCGACTCGCCTTTCTCCCTCTTCTCTACACCTACCCGACCATGTCTCCTAGCCTCGAAGTCTTCCAAGCAATCCCTTACGATGCGTCTGCTGATGCTAGGGAACCGTTGATCGCATCTGATCATGCCGAAGATGCCACACTCGAAGAAAAGGCATTTGGTAGCTTCAAGTTCTCCTCTCTCCTCTTGGGTCTGTTCGTCGGTTTCTTCATTCAGTTTTCGACATTGGGTGCTAACTTTCTGGTCATTACTATCTGGGGAGAAGATGTTGTCACCAAGTCCAAGACCGATATTGTTGTCTTTAGTCTTATTTGGAGCTTCTTCACTTCGGCCATGGCAATCGTCATCTTGGGCTTTCTCCGCAACTTGGTGACGATCACGTACACGGCCGTCGCTGGACGGTCCGAAGACTTGCTCGAAGATATGATCTTGCACATGGAATGCAGATTCGTTGTCGGTGCCTTGGTCGGTGTCTGCATGGCGTGGACCATGACCGATATCCTCTTGGGCATGCGCGCACAAATCTGTTATTCGATCCTTACGCTCATCGTTGCACTCTTTTGGTGCAAGGTCATGATGATGTGCTTCTCCACCACCAAGCAGACGACTCGCCGCTCAGACCCGCAATATATGATGATTGTCTAAACGCAACCTTCACACACACACACACACATAAATGATCAACCTCTCTTGACAACCCATCACGTGTTGTCTATAAAACCTAAAGTACTGTTGTTATCTTAAACAAATACCCTGATGCCTTTACAACTGCCTTGCTTTATTAAGTTACGCATGGCAGTTCCATTCCAGCATGCTTTGCGAGAAGTATGTATCCAAAGCAAAACGCGGCTCCGTCACGTTCGGTCGACCATTGAAAAAGAAGCGTCCCCAATAGACTAGTAGAACCAGCAACATTAACCTGTTGGAATCTGAATGGCGATACGCCATGTGGTCGTGTGCGGGATGAGTTAGTGAAAGAAAGGCCAACCGGCCGTCCAAGGCATGGTGTGTCAAGACAACCGACTTTTGCAAGTTGCGAAAACGACGCCAACGGCGCGCGATACTTTCGTCTAGGTTATTGCGAGCCTAGAGTTCTTTTCACTCGAACGACGATTATTGTTTCACAGTTATTAGACTATTACAATTTACCGAACCCGGGAATTATAATTGTACGAGACTGCTACATGGTCCCCGTCAAGAGTTCCGGCGACTCTTGCGAATTGTCCGCCGCCGACGACGATGAAGGAGCGCCCTGACCAACGATCCGCGGAAGCCGCAAACAATCCGCGCATGTCTCCCACGGTTGTTTCGATCGCCGCAAGGAACCGAAGATCCCCGTTTGCTTTTCGATAACGGGAAGTGTCAGTCGCTTCTTCATAAAATAAGCATCCTCGCCATCTTGATAGTAATTCGACAAGGCTTCGCTTGGTTCGTAACCAAAGCCTTCGTACAGTCCCGCGGCAGCTCTATTCGATTGTCGCACGTGCAAACCGACGGAATCGACCGAGTAGACGGCCGTCAAGTGATGGTGCAGCTGCAGCATGAGATCCCTCGCTAAACCGAGGCGACGAAAGTCTTCGGAAACGGCCAAGCTCGTCACGTGTCCGAGTCGTTCCGTAATGTACTGCGTGCTGGTACTCTGGTATGGATTATCTCGAAACGCTTCTTCGTCGTCCAGAATGTTCACGTGGCGTTCTTCCACCTTTCCGAGTACATAAGCGACAATGTTGGTCTCTGGTGGGCCTGGGAAGGGATTGTACTGCATGGACTTGGTGCTGGTGGTGGGTGTGGTGCATTCAGCCACGAGCGCTAGCTCTGGCCATTGGCGAAGATGATTGGCATAAAACTGCTGGTTATAGTTCTCTGGAAGCGTCGCAAGGTTGCATCGTTGGATCGAAGGCACGTCGGTGCGACGAGCCAAGCGCAGAGTAATCTGTGGCGCTTGCTGGGCGACTGCTGAAAGGTGGTGATGATGATGATGATGATGATTCCTCACCGAGCTCGAATAAGGAATGATCCCCACTTTGGATTCGGATGTAGCAATCGCAGAGACCGTACTGCGAAGAAACGCAAAGAAGGTCATGGTCAACGTGCGTCGTGTCGTTCTTCGAGGCGATGTCATGTGTGTGTGTCTCGACCAGAACGAACTAAATGGGGCCGCGTATCTTTCGGTACAAGAGCAGAGAACAATCGATCGCCAACTACAGTACACGCGAGTCGAACTGCCGCTCTTTCCTTCAAGTCGTCGATGCACACGATCCGGCAAGCAACTAGTCCAACTGGATTCTTTACACTAGCAACAGCAACAGCAACAGCGACAGCAGCAACAGCGACAGCAGGAACGGCGCTTTGTACAGAATAGTGTTCTTTCCCTGGCGGGGGGCGAACAAAGGCTTCAAGACTTTTTCTTTGTCGTGCGTATCATGTGCCGCCGCCGGTCTCCCTTATTCGTCGTGATTGAACTTGCGCGCTTTTCCTTGGCCAGATTTAGACCCGGAAGTATTGCTCTGGCGAAATTTGAAATATATTCACAGTGGAACCAATTTGTCCGTTGCGCGGCATTCATAAAGCAGGACACGCCAGCGTCCCTATGAGTTTATTTAACGCTTTACTAGCTGATGACAGAATGAGCCATTCGGTAAGGTCCTTCGTCCGACGCATATTTGGATTGGGGATTTCTTATTTCTTGCACTGGACCGGCACCGGTACATACAGTACATACAGTACATGCAGCAATCTACGGATCCGTGTACCGGCAACGACGTCAGTTTTGGAACAACTTGCGCTCACTGCATTACAGTACTGTATAGCAAGTCCTTTGCTCATGGATACATACCAGGCCAATCTCCCAACAGATTGCGTTTAGTGAGTTCACTGACTTTTTGGGACGATGCGAAGGGAAAGCCAATTAATCACTACTTGTTTGATGTTACTTTGCTGCTGGCTGATGAAGCTGCTGTTCACGGGTAGAGTACTTAAGACAATTCAGCTGTTAGTACTGAGCAGCGCAGCAGGCATCCACGATGGAGCTGTTGGCTCGTGGCCTGACAGGATCCAGTCTTCTGCCTATTTGGTAGCCGACTAGCTTGAAGGAAAGCCCAGAGAGTTCATGAAAGTCCAAGTAGTCAACGCCGACGGCAATTCACCGATCCATATGAGCACTGCAGCGTCTTTTTCGAAGCTACCATTCTCACAAAGAAAAGGAAACTACTGTATCTGCTGTAAAAGGAGAGGAGAGGTTGCGATGGACAACCAACTCCTTGAATTGGATATGAACATTTCCTTTAAGCTGATCTGGGGCAGACACCTCGTCTGGAACATTGAGGACAACAACCTCATGGAAGACACCCTACAATTTGGTGCCCGTCCAAACCGGCGAGATGGACGACCAACTCCTCGAATAGGAAATGAAAATTACCTTTAAGCTGATCTGGAGCAGACACCTCGTCTGGAACATTGAGGACAACGACCTCATGGAAGACACCCTACAATTTGGTGCCCGTCCAAATCGGCGCAATGGACGACCAACTCCTCGAATTGGATATGAACATTACCTTTACGCTGATCTGGAGCAGACACCTTGTCTGGAACATTGAGGACAATGACCTCATGGAAGACACCCTACAATTTGGTGCCCGTCCAAATTGGCGCGATGGACGACCAACTCCTCGAATTGGATATGAACATTACCTTTAAGCTGATCTGGAGCAGACACCTCGTCTGGAACATTGAGGACAACAACCTCATGGAAGACACCCTACAATTTGGTGCCCGTCCAAATTGGCGCGCCATCAGCGCGGTCCTTCTGAAAGTTGTAAAGTTGTCACGTACGACCTCATCCGCCAACTAGAATCTCGGCCGCCCTGTTCAACAACGATGCCGTTGGCGCTTACAACCGTATGCTGGCTATCCTGGCCGCCATCAGCGGGAGACGCCTTGGGCTCCCCGAATCAGCAGCTCAACTACACCTCACTATCCTTTGGATGATGTGCTTCTTTGTGCGCACCGCCTACGGTGTCTCTCCGGGTTTCTACGGCAATGCAGAATACCTCTCCTTTGACCTCCCGGGACTGGGCGGCTCCAACAGTAACCTTGCAGCATGGTTCGGCAACACCGTGACCCGCGCCTACGGCGTCCTTTAAGGCTCCTCCAACGGCCCAATCTGTTGGAACAGTGAACACCTTCCTGCCTTCCAGACCCTCAACGCCCTGACCCCGGGCCTCGAAATCCAGAGCGCCGACAACTCTCTCAAGGCGAGGTGGCAGGTCTCGGTGGTGACGATGGAGGCGACGCAAAGGAGAGCGGTTTTGCTGGCTCCTTTCCCTTGCTTGGAGCCTTCTTCTGCAACAACCGGCGGTTTTGGGATTTACCGGGAGACCTCACCATCGCTTTTCCCATGAGTTTTGCCAGCGCGTCGGCGGAGGAGAGCCCTCGAGTGTTGGCCGAATTGAGCAAGTGCGCACCAGGTGTGCCGCTGCTGTCTGGCGCAAAGCTTGCATTCAGGGTCACCAGGGATGCGACTGTTGGGTTGACTCCTGTTGCGCTGGGGAGGTCAAACGGGACAAAAGGTTTCACGTAGCTCGGAGCAATTGAGAGGTCATGTTGAACCTCGAACTTGGCCATCCACGATTTTGCCAATGGGTGCGCCAAACAGTAAAGTTAAGGTTGCAATGCAGCTGGAAGCGTGCCAAACGGTGGGTTAGGGTCGTTGAGGCCGCGGAATACCTGCAAGGCGCGACGCTCGAGGTCACGGTACTTGGCGGCCATGGACGGTGTGGCGTTGGCCAGCAAGTTGTCGCAAAAAACTCGGTGGCGGAGGGCCTCCTTGATATGCTGCATGGCGTTGTTGGTGCCAAAGTGAACAGCGTGGTTGTCCGGTCGCAGGGTGGTGTCGTAACCCATTGTCGCCAGTGTGAGTTGATCTGCTTGGTGGAGCAGATGTTGACAACAAAGGAGTTCGGGTCCCTGGCTTGGGCGGAAAACCACGCGTTGAAGAACGGATTGTCCATCCAGTCCCAAAGGCGGTCCTTTAAATGCGACCACGTTTCGAGCTCAGTGATGAAGGCGCGAGCGGAAGTGGCTGCCAATGGGTTGGCCACAAAGCCGAGGGGGAGGCCGTGATCTGGGGGTAGCGGAATGGCGGAGAAACGCACCCAGAGGCTGGATACGTTGCCCGCTTCCTCTTCCGGCAGGCGTGTAGCGAAGACTGGAGAGTCTCCTACCGGTAGTGCCGGTTGGCCGGAGGCCGAGTAGAACGGCGCCCACGGCGATGACTCACCCGGATTGTCAGTGCCATCGGTGGCGATGATGATCAAACGCAGTGCCTGAAGTCCGTTGAGGGCAAGGAGGGTGTCCGAGCCGTTGTCGTCGAAGGCCTGAACGGCATCGGCCGCGCTGGCTCGCGTGGATCGATGCGAAGTGAACGCCATTGGGAAGGATAGTGGTGGGCAAGATACCTCATTGGGGCCAACAGTGGACCCTAGACCGAGGTCTAGGCATGCCTCCATTGACGTGCCAAGGGACCGCGGGGGCTCCCAAGACCGTGACGAAAGGATCCCACAGTTTATCCGGTGCGAGGCGCACACGAGCAACAATCAATTAGGCACCGGCTTCCTCCTTCCCAAACCGATATAAGGGTTGGCAGAAGAAAAAGAAGACACCACCCCCCGCAATGGGGGGTGGCTCTGGTGCAGAAACCAGAGGTTCCTCCTGAGCAGAATCAGGAGGAGGTGTTGCGAGCGCTAGACAGAGCGCTG
>Ga0307981_1003495_pt1 | contig 11732 bp, 9 predicted proteins | sample OrgLakmetagen987_FD_201849 | JGI IMG/M metagenome (GOLD analysis project Ga0307981, IMG submission 201849) | Saline water microbial communities from Organic Lake, Antarctica - #987 | ecosystem: Environmental > Aquatic > Non-marine Saline and Alkaline > Saline | place: Antarctica: Organic Lake... | reverse complement strand
TCTTTTTTAATTATAATTGTGACATACTTATGGGGCAAGGTGTCGTGGCCGAGCGGTCTAAGGCGCCACGTTAAGGCCGTGGTCCGAAAGGGCGGGAGTTCGAATCTCCCCGACATCATTCTTTTGGACTTTATTTTAAATTTTCACACAGTTTTGGATAGCACGCTGCCAAACTGGGATCTCTATCATAGCTACGCACTGTACCGGTAGTAGAGCTACGACGTACTACCAGTACTGTTGTATGTAGCAATAGTAGTTTCTAATTCCTAATAGTGATCGTGATACCTACTGGCTGTGATTGATCCATTCGGTAAGTCCGAAGGCTCGGTTGAGAGGCGTAGCACATATTACATGCAGTACGGTAGCACCGCTAGCTTATGTAGTACCGGTATGCCGCGTAGTCAGTTGAAGGTTTTTATATCGATTACCCGTAGCAAGTTTTAAGAATACAGGTCATCTTGTACCGAATCATCATTTGCTTCTCCTTCTTCCGCGGCTGCGCTGGAACTGCGGCCAAACTTGAAGTTGCTTGCTTTGTCCCCGCGTCCAGACTTTTGCTTTTCAGAAAACGCTTCGTACAAAGCAAGGTCTTTCTCGCTCACACTGCGTCGTGCTCGGCTCATAGCAAAATTAAAATGGCTCTTGCCGATCAACATACTACCGGCCACTTCATTGGATCCTACAGCATCTTCGTCAAGCTCGCCGGCCTCAATCTTTTGCTTTCGTTCTTCAGTCGCCAGAATAGCTTCTCGAATGGCAAGCTTTGAAGCGGAGGTACAGATTTCCGCAATATCGGCTCCACTAAAACCATGCGTCGATCGAGCCAACACTTCAACGTCAACTGCCGGATCAACCGGGGCTTTTCGAAGCGCAGCTTGAAAGATGGCCATTCGGCTCTTCAGATCCGGCAGAGGGATGTAAATCAATTGATCCAAACGTCCCGGGCGAATGACTGCGGGGTCTAGAATATCGGGTCTGTTAGTTGCGCCAATCACGAAGACATTCTTTCGTGCGCCAACACCATCAATTTCCGTTAGGATCTGGTTAATGACGCGATCACCAGCTTCGCTACCGCCACCGCTACCGCTGCCTCGAGCCTTAGCAATAGAATCCATTTCGTCGAACATGAGAATACAAGGACTGGCGGCACGCGCCTTGTCGAAAAGCTCTCGGACGTTGGCTTCACTCTCACCGAAATACTGTGTCAGGAGTTCTGGTCCCTTGATACTGATAAAGTTGGCACCGCATTCATTGGCAATCGCCTTGGCCAACAGCGTTTTTCCGCATCCGGAAGGACCGTAAAAGAGAACACCCTTACTGGGACTCATTCCAAACTTGACATACTTTTCGGCGTGTTCGACAGGGTACTGAACAGTTTCGTGCAGTTCTCTCTTGACATCTTCCAATCCACCGACATCGTTCCAATGAACATCGGGAATCTCGACTTGGCTCTCACGAAGCGACGAAGGAGCGACAAGGCCAAGGGCGTGGTCGAAATGCTTCTGTTCGACAAGGATGCTGTCAAGAATCTTCTTGTCAACTCGATCTTTATCAAAATCGATCAACCCCATCTTGCTTCGGATGCATTCGAGAGCAGCTTCCATACACAGCTGCTGCAAGTCAGCACCAACGTAACCGTGAGTGCCACGAGCCAAGAGCTCAATGTCCACGTCGTTGCCTAGTCGCATGTCTCGGGTCTTGATCTGAATGATTTCGAGGCGTCCCTGCTCATCAGGGATTCCCATGTCGAGTTCCCGATCGAATCGGCCAGGACGACGAAGAGCTGGTTCGATAACACTAGGACGATTCGTCGCCGCCATAACGACAACCTTGGAAGAAGGCTTGAGGCCGTCCATCAAGGTTAGTAGCTGCGAAACGATGCGCTTTTCGACTTCACCGCCAGCCTTTTCACGCTTGGGGGCAATGGAATCAAGCTCATCGATAAAGATAATGGCACCGTTGTAGTCTTCCGCGTTCGCTTCCGCGTCTTCAAAAGCACGACGCAGGTTGGTCTCGCTCTCTCCCGCGCGCTTCGAAATGACTTCGGGGCCGTTGATGACAAAGAAGTAAGCACCGGTCTCAGCAGCAACGGCTCGGGCCATGGCTGTCTTACCAGATCCCGAGGGTCCAGTCAGGAGCACACCTCTGGGCGGGTTGATTCCAAGCTTGCTCCACAGCTCCGGATGACGAAGTGGAAGCTCCACCAGTTCGCGGACGGCTGCCAAATGCTTGCTCGCACCGCCAATCATATCGTAGCCAGCTCCTTCGAGATCGTCAGCATCTTCCCGATCGATCGCTTCGCCGTCAGATTCAATCGTTGTATCGTCGACAACCACACACGCAGTGTCTCCGTCAACTTCGACGGAATCAATCTCGACACATTGGAACTCCAACTTTCCGAGTGGTCCGTCAATATGAAACGAATCTCCACGGTGCAAAATGCGGAACTTGCCCTCAAAGTACGGCTTGATGTAGTCAGCAAAGATGTTGGCGTCTTCAATCTTGTCGACGTCAGCTGATGCCAAAGAGTCCGCATAGGGCAAAATAAGCACCGCCTTGCCAAACTTGACGTTTGGGGCAGGCACAACCGTGACGGTATCACCGGCACGAACGCCCGAGTTCTTCATGGCGTCAATGGACATGCCAATACGACTCAGTGCCTTACCAGTGCCGTCGGACAACGTGCTCACATCCGAGTCGGAAACAATCGCTACACTGGCCATGGTTTTCTTGCCGCGCTTTCCCTTGATCGAGACAGTGTCGCCTTCAAAAAGACCCATTTCTTCCAGAGCAGCCTCGGTGATTCCTACAACCGAGTGTCCTTCTTCGCTCGAATACGAAAAGACTTCCATGGTGTTTCTTCCGGCAGCACCTGCGAGAATAGCCATGGAAAGGTCGGCAGGAGCGGTAGGAGCCTCTCTGCTTTTGGCGGCAGTGGCAGGGGTAGCAGCAGCTACTGCTGCCTTTGTCTTCTTTTTCTTCTTCTTCTTTTTTGAAATTTTCTCCTCCTCTTCTGTTGCTGCTTCTGTTGTTTGACAATTGGTAATTGAATAACAAAAATAGAAGAGGGCGTGTCAGAGTTAGTCAAGTCGACACCGACCAACGAAACGTGTATCGGCGGCACAGGACATGTAACTTACCAGTCGATCCACCTCTCAAGATGGACGACGCTCCCAGCACCCAGCCGGGATTTTGTCTCGATAGCAGTGGTGACACTGTTATAAGGCTTTTCCTCGGCACCCAAGATGCGTTTGAGACACACAGAGTCGATGCCGCGACGGCCCACACTAGCAAGTTTTGTGGAGAAAGAGCAACCATCCTTTTTGGTTTTTTCTACAGAACTATATGAATTAGTTCTCAAAGAAGGTCGATTGAGCTGCTTTTCCGCTCGTCTCTATTTTTTGCTTGCAAGAACCAGCAACTACACAAGGAAGGTAGAGACTTGTTTGTACCGGCAGTCTACTGTCGAGTGGAGCGAGGCAACAGTTGATGGATGTAGAGTAGTCTACCGTACGATGTTTGATCTCCTTCGACGGTGTCTGCAAAAAGTTCAACCATGCGATTTTGCTTGTTGGAAGGAGTTCCACGTGACACGGTCGGTTTTCCTGACGTACCACGTATGGAAGGAAGGACTGAAAGAGCACGACGACCGAACGTTCGACCCTCCTCTGTGCTATGCTATGCTATGCCGAGCCTCGATCATACGATAGCTTTATTATAGGTCTTTCAGTTTCGCCTAGCTAGAGTAGTAGTCTACCACTTTCATCGTTAGCCTCTATCTCTAAAGCCTTAAAAGCGCCTTTCCCTGTGAGTCCCCGCACGGGAAATGCACCAGCACGAGGAGCGAGTCGTCGTCAGCAGTAGCACCAGCGTGGCGCCGTTTGGCTGGCTGACGATACAAGAAGAACACCAAGCAATGCTGGATCCGCCAGAGGCTCTTATTTCTTTCCAAAGGCGAATCAATATGCCGTTTCCCGTATCTCTTCTTTTTTCGAGACGAAAGTGAAATGATTACGTATCCATGCGAGTGGTGTCGGATCACATTCGGAAAACAAGTCGACTGACTCCTCTTTCCTTTCAGACGCATCAAGAAGGAGCTACTGCAGCCAAGCTGCGTTTCAAAATAGAAGGTACGGGTGCCGTCCGTGGCTTCTTGTCAAGTGAATTTGCAATGGATTAGTGCAACAGCTATCGTAGTCTTATCGGGAAGCAACGAGCAACAAGCAAAGGTCAAGATTCAATCCAACAACTCCATGTCCAACACTATCGCTTCCAATCGATCCAATGCTTGGTCCATTGCTCATTCTCTAGATAGTTGCTAGTTGCTATTGAAGGGTGGTGAGTCTACAATGGTTAAATGCAAACGAATCCCTGCAATATATTACAGCAGGTTCTCAAGAGTAAAGTAAAAGAGTATCCTTGTGGCTCTATAGCATGAGAAATACCTAGTATCGAGCTTATACCTTGCGCACGCCGCTAAACAGCACGAATCCATGGACCTTCTGTTCTATGCCTTCAAACTATTTAAGCTCCCAGGGCCTGCGCCCGGGCAGGCTCGTTCTTCAAAAGAATCAAGACATCCCGCATACGCTTCACGTCCTCGGCCTCCGAGGTGGAATCGTGGGACAACTCGACCATCTTGCAGACACGTTGCCAGCTGTTATCGTTTTCGAGATCAGCTTCAATGGCTTCCAACTTGACCTGTTCGTCTTCGCGGTTCTTGGACATGTTGGCGTCGCGCTTGTTCTCGCGCCCTTGTGCAAACTCTTCCAAGGCCACACGAGCCGACTCGAGCAATTCCGCCTTGCGCGAGTTCTCCAACTCCTTGCGTTCCATGAGAGTCTGCTGCCATTCGTCATTCCACTTTTGCATGGGAGAAGGTTCGCCAGATGTACTGTCTATGAGTTCACCGCCGACGTCAAGGTCGTCGTCCGATCCGGACGGCATCAAGACAATGGGGGTCTCGGCAGAAGGAGCATCGTTGATTTCGCCGAGATAGGCGGGCTCAGCTTCCGGAGGGACGGCAAATTCGTTCTCCATGGGAGGAGCGTCACCGAGAAGGATGGGAGCGTCGTCGTCCATGTTGTTATAGAAGTATTTGGGATCGTTCGTAGTGAGTACAACAGCAACAGCGTTAACAATGGGAACGACAGGGGCAGCAACAGGCAACAGGAAAGCAACGCCACGGAGATGACCGGCGGTCGGCTCAACGGATATCGCTATTCGATCTTTCGCGGTCGGTTCTGTCGTGTTCTTTCGGCTCGTGGGACGAACACACCCGGATATAAAGGGTAAAATAATAATATATGTGTGCTTTGTGCATTCCAAATTCCTTTGAAGGAATGAAATCCGTCGCTCGAGACCGCGTCGTACCTTTACCTACGGCAGCCCTACGCAAAGATCGGCATCGGCGAGGAGTCAGTCAAGTCGCGGCGGTGCCTTGCTACTATACAATATTTTGTGTTTGCGGTTAAAGACCCCTTGACGATGGTGAGTTCCCGTGCTCGTTTCTGTCTTTTGGTTTGTCTCGATACATGCACCATATTGATGGTTCGACTGTTGATCTGTGTATACCAAGAGAATCACCGATAAAGGCGCTTGGAAACAACCATAGACTCCTTCTCTAGAGGCACCTCCCTAAACGAGTTCGCATGCTTACATCGTATTCACTTACCCTCTAATTTCGTATTTCTCGTATTCCAATTCCCCCTCCCAAAAAACAAAAAAGTCTCTTCGCGTCGTTGCTTCCCGCCTCGTGGCTCGCCGCAGCACTCTGGCTATCCAGCAGAGCCGCTCGGCCCAGACCGTTCCCCGTCTGGGAACTGAAGCACAGATGCAGGCCGAAGCCATTGAGCAGATTCGTGCCCGTGTCAAGTACCAAAAGGAGTTGGTCGCGGCGCACGCACACGACCCCGCCGAGGAATTTGCCGAAATGGTGCGATGGATCAACATTACCTTTATGGTGGGCCTTCCCATTTGCGGTCTTTCGGTCGTCTACTCGTACTTTATGGATGAGCATGCGCACCGCAACGATGGAGCTCTCCCCGATTACATGGTGGTGCGTAGCAAGGAATTCCCTTGGGAATGCGGTGAATGCGATTTGTTTGACTTGAAATGCTGGGAAAAGTGCCGTGCCGAGAAAGCCGCCGAGAAAGCCTAAGTTGACCTTCTAGGTGTCCTCGAACGAAAAACGAATAGGCTCAAACGAGTGGTGTAACTAATAAAGAGTTACCTTTAACTGGAGTTCATGTTGTTAGGTCTGTGCCTGAGGTAGCAGGTCACGCTTGTGCACGCTCATGAATCGATCGAGACGGTTCCAAAAGTTGGCGTAAGTCACACTGTCCATACCACGCTTGTCCTGTAAAGTGGAATTGGGGGAGAAGGGGGTGAGTATGGATCGGTGGTAACAAGGAGGTGGGGGTGTTTGCTCATTTTCGTGACTTACCCGATTCAATTGTCCGCGTTCAATGGCCCACTGGTGCGATTCTGGTGGAATCTTGTCGCCCTCCAACGAAATATGAAAGCCCAAAGTCTGCGAGAACAAGTGCACAGGATTGTTATAAGGTTTGGGCCAGTCCTTGAACTGCCAACTCTGTCCTAAGACAATAACAGCCACGATGCGTTCCCATTCCCTCACGTCACCCAGCTTTTTGGGGTTGTCCACAATCTCGTACTCAATTAAGCTCGTTCCAGACATGCCTGGCAATCGCACGTTACGCGTAAACGTCGTTGGCGGATTGCGATGCCGTCCTTGCTTGACCAAAACGTTGCGCGGGAGGTAACGAGCGTCGCAAAACAGCGAGTGCGCATTCATCAGGGTAATGGGCGCCGTCATACCCTTGGGCACAACGATAACTGGTTTCTTGCCAATCAAGTGCGACTTTCGTGGTGGAGGAGGAGGAGGCTGTGCAGAAGTACTGCTGCTGGGGCGACTGCTACTGCTGCCGGCGCCGCTCTTGGAAGGCTTGGCTCCCTTGGCAGGAGCAGTGGTTTCAAGAAAGATTTCCAACACGCGCGACAAATCTTTGCGGGGATTGGCGGCACGCAAGATGGAAGCCGAGTCACCAACGGGGATTTCGTTGGCGAGAATTGCTTGCGTAGTCGCCTTGTATTCTTCGAGTAACTCGGGCGTCACGCCAAAGCCTTCCGTCGACAAGGCCTTGGTGATTGCTTCCTCGGTTTCTTGCTGAATGTGTCTCTTGTCAACGACCTCTTTGAGGCTTGAAAAAAGCTGTTCGTTGGTAACCAGCGACTTGGTTTTCTTCTTTTTAGCATTTTTGTCGTGGTGCTTACTGCTACTGGAGTGCTCACGGTCGCGGTCCTTGCGCTTTCTGTCCTTGTACTTGGCGGACTCGTGCTTGCTCTTTTTGCGTTCCTTGGCTTTCTCCGCATCAGCATCTTCAGCTACAGCGGCTGCATTTTCAGCGGGTGCCAGAGCTGCTGGTACGACTTCGGAAGTGGACTCTCCGATAAAGTAACCAACGACGGTGGGCTTATCCAAGGCCTTGACTGGATCACTGACGCTGTACTTTTTACAGGCATTTCGATAGGCCAACAGACCTTGATTCGGATCCACAATCTGCAGGTAGATGGAAATCAGGCTATATTCGCAAGACTTTCCTCCGTGATCGATAGACACCCTCTCGTTCGAGAGAGTCGTGTCTTTCAGCGTAAGGCTCTGCCCATCCTCCGACAAGGTGGCCTCCGATAAGACCGTGTCCGATACCCATTGTGCAAGGGTTGCTTTGATGGTTTCCGCGTCGGTAGTAGCCATTTTGAGATTCTGCGTTATCGGCGGTCCTCTTTGGCCTTCAATGGATAGCAAACAATACACAAGTCTATAAGAGCAACGATTGCGAGTAGCTAGTATCCAAGGTTGTGTGACTTTGTGCAACACCTACGCGATCGAGAGAGAGTCGTCGAGCGACGAGCGACGAATGCAGCAGAGAAGATTAGGGGTCAGGATCAAATGAGCTAATCAGCTATCAGCTTATCAGCGCAAACGGTAACTCTCAATATGCACGTATACAGGCTCTGGATCTGTCGCACACCCTGTTAGATGAGTTATTAAAGTTGAATTATTGTAATTAGCTTGCTGTGATTACCTTGTCTAATGCGTTTAGGAGGTCTGGATTCTATCAGTATCATGATGTACCGGGTAAACAAGTCGTCTGTCTCTCGTGTTGGTTCAATCAAATCAGAAAGTTGTCTCTTCGGTAGCCAATGCTATACTAGTAGAGAATTCATTCTCTGTCATTTCAACGCTTTCGTTTGCCGCAATTTCCTGACCAAAGTAGTCATCCTCAACTACCGGTACAGCTTCGTCTTCCGCCGTCTCTGCTGGTGTCGCTGCTTCCTCCTCGGTGGCGCCTTGTATCGCAGCTTCTGGCTCTTCCTTGTCCAACTCGCCGACGACAAAGGAAAAGTCCTCCTCAAGGTCGTCGTCGGGGTTACTCCCTCCTAAACAGCAGCAAATCAATCCAGTAGCAAAGTACCCAATGATCGAAATGAAGAGTGCGCCAGAACCTGGCCCCAGATCGCAATTATCTTGATAAAACTCCCCGACTTCCAGGAGATCCAGCACGGGATTGTTTTTACACAAGACGCTGTCAAAAACGAGAAAGGACAAGACATCAAAAAGGGAGCAGACAAAGACGAAACAAAGGCCAATCAGACCGAAAGCATTCGGAGAGAACTTTGCGCCGCATTGAGATGCAAACAGAGCAATCACCAGGATAGCTCCAATTACCCAGGATACAACCTGGAGAATACCAGCTGTCTTCCACAACCTATCTCGCTCGATTTCGGGTGGGTATTCCACGCAAGTATTGGCAAAGACGAGTTGACCCTCGTCGGTGGAGCCAATGTATTCAAACTTTCGAATGGAGAAGAGGCCAAACTCATAAGATTCAAATCTAGTCCCATCAACATTGGCCTCCGTATCTTCCTTGAGGCGAAATGTCGAGCACCTGAGAAGCAAGAGATGGTACAGTATGTCAGTCGGTTTGGTTCAAAAGTGACAGCAGTCTACGGACTACGGCATCTGCAAGCTTCGTCCCTCCACGAGAAGTCTTACCATAAACTGCCCAGAATGGCAGAGAACCATGAAATAAGCCCGGTAAAAGCGGGAAGCAGAGGGGAGACCATTGGTGCTTTAAACTTCCAAGAGGTCTCGTTCGAGTGGGTGTCGAGTAGGGGAAGGTTATCCAGGCGCATCGGCGTCTATCGCGCGGCGGAGAAGGTGCGGCTTGAGGCCCTCGCGGATGGGCGACGAAAAGTGTACTTATTTGGAGCCAGTCAACGTCATGTCTATCGAATGTGTGACCCATTAGCTTAAGTCAGCTATCGTACCGGTACTCTCCACACACTTATGATTATTTCACTTGTGTGAAATAATAATAATCATAACATCATATCTGCAGTGCATTGGCCTCTTCAGCTTCGGCGGTAGGGGGGCATCAAGCTGGGATGTAGGCTGGGATGTAGGCTGTTCGGTATGCTCTTCATCATCTCCCCCTTCGTACGAGGCTGGGCATCTTCAAAGTCGTCGGGAGTGTCGGTGATGAAGAAACAAATCACGCCACAAACCAAGTATCCAACGATCGAAATGATCGGGTAGGATGGACGAACTTGAGCCAAGTTCGCACTCTCCATAAGATTCTGCGACCTCCAAGAACTTAAATTCGGGGTTGTTCTCGCTCATGGTGCTTCTAAAAACCATAAAGATGAGCTTTTCGAAAACTCTCCAGCTTCCGGCCTTCCGGCCCCGTGACGAAGTTTCTCGGATGAACCGACCGTCGCGGGCTCGGGAACGGAGTTTCGCTGAGAAGCAGCTCGCATTGCTCCTCTCATTCCTGGAGTACGATAAACCTGTAGCACCGCACCACCTTACTAAGCAGCCACGCATTGTATTCCATTCCATCGCATTCCACCACATTGTATCGCAACATCACATTCAGCGTCAGGCGTCGTTTGTTTTGTCGGCGGTACAGTACAAGAAAGTACTGACATTAGGAAAATGTGGCACATAATTCCACTGCTGCGATTACTATTAGCTGTGACGCCGTGGTCGAGTGGCCGAGTGGTCGAGCAGGTGGATACTATCACACTACCACCACCCGTATCAGTATCCATGCCGTGGGTGATGTTGAGGAAGGTCATATAGTCCACCGTCGTATCCTCAACCAGTATAAGATCCGCTAGTGAAGGTGGAATGACGTGCTATTAAGATTGACGATCTGGTAAATTGGTGCTGATCAAGAACTCGCTCGCGCTCCCTCACTCGCTCGTCGCGTTTTATGCCTTTCGCTAGGAGTGTGAATGGCCATAATATCTTGCTACGATTGGGAGTGAGTGTATAAAATTGAATATGCCTTGGAAGAACTAGCTAGACTCCTTTTTGAAGGACGATCCGGAGTATTTCCATACCGATAGAAAACCGGCTGCTTTGCTGTCAGGGCTCTGAAGAATGCTTGGATGAGAAACATGAATAGGTGAAGAAGTTGCATTGGCTGGTCGGGGAACTCATGACGGAAGACGACAAGAAAGCGTTCGGATTCCGCATAAGCTGTTGGATGCCTCTGGTAGTAGTAGTCGAGCTAGTCAGGCAATGTTATGTCAAATCAAAACAAAGAATCTGTAGGACCTGCAACATACATGTATAATCGATCGATAGTGTCCGATGCCAGCAACCTCAAAAACCAAATGCAATCCATCATCGGAAAATATAGTATCTGTGCTATATTCAGGCATCCCTCCTGATCGTCTGTCATCATCATGCTGCTATGATGAAGGCGATAATGGATCTATTTGGAGATATCCAACAAGGCTAAGAAGAAGTGAATACAGCAAGGGATTGAATTACCATCCTGTGCGATGAATAGCAATTAATAATCGTGATAGGATAGGTGCATTTTATATATATGTTGTTATGCTCGTGTCGAGACCGAGATTGTGCTATTTCGTGAAAAGCAACGATTTTACAACACGAACAAATTGGCCAATGTGCCGAATCCGAATACAACGAACGCAGATGACAACAACATCGCTGCCGTGTTTGCAGATGAGGTTGGCACGGCGGCATCGGTCAAGTTTGTGTTTGCTGTCTCGGTCGTTATTTCATCATCGAGCTCGACGAGAGGGTAAAAGATTGTATCTAAGAATTCGCATTCCGTCGTTGATGATGTTCTGCCGTTGTTTACGTTTGTACAGTCAAAGGAAACGGAGGTACCGCCACCGCAATCGGCAGCGGAGCACATGGTGCATACTTCTTTTCCGACAGTGATGTCGCAAGTGTTCATGTCGTCGATATTCACTGTTACTACCAAACCGGTCTCGGCTCTAGCAATACCGTCCGAGTCGAGATCGGCCATACTTGAACCTTGGGATAGCCCTTCCACAAATGTGTATGTCCAGCTGTATCCACCGACATACGTAGTTGTACAGTTGTTGGGATCGTCGGGATCATCGCAGATTGTTGCTGGAGACGGGGAAGTAAAATACACCCAACCAACACAAACTGATGATTCCGGAAGGCATTCCACCGTCGCCGAAAGACCAGCGGCTGCTGTTGAGAATCCGATATTGGAGAAAGTTCGATCTGGAGGGTAGCGGACAGACGTTCGCGTTACCGACCAAGGAAAAAGTGTCCGAACAGATGGAGGTCGCATCTGTTCCGACGTATGCGTCAGTTCTTAAAAAGGGCCTCAAATTGGCACCAGTGGCTGTTCATT
>Ga0307981_1003492_pt1 | contig 11733 bp, 9 predicted proteins | sample OrgLakmetagen987_FD_201849 | JGI IMG/M metagenome (GOLD analysis project Ga0307981, IMG submission 201849) | Saline water microbial communities from Organic Lake, Antarctica - #987 | ecosystem: Environmental > Aquatic > Non-marine Saline and Alkaline > Saline | place: Antarctica: Organic Lake... | reverse complement strand
TTGGGGGGGGGGGGGTTCCGCTGTGACCAGAACGAGACAAGTACGGAAGAGGGATCGAAGTGGTGGACAGGACGCGCTTCGACAAACAACTTAGCCATCGGGGATTCATGGTACGTGACGAGGAAAGGGCGTTGTAGACGTTCCGATGCAAAATGGGTTTGTCAACGAGAATCTCACTGACTCTCTATGTCTCCTTATAGCTCAAGTTGATATGGTATATGCACGAGGTTAGTTTGGAAGGCGTTGCCGTGCAAAGAAAAGGAATCGTATGTATCGCTGGATCTCCACGTCGCCGTAGTACTTTGGCAGAGCAAGATCGCAAGCTGGACGACTTGGCACTGCGGCTGGTTCGGAAAGCTCTTCCTGTGAGAATCACCTGTGTGCATCTATATGTAAGCAATCGCATGATCGAATACGTGGTCCCCATTTTATTGTCAATCTTTGGTCGAAGTATTCTTTCGGGCACGCTATAAGCTTCACGCGGGCGAAGAAGAAGCCTTTTTGACCGAGCTAGCCAAGGGTGGCATCGATCTCAAAATCTTACAGAGGGATATGGGCGGAACGAATGATTTTGACTACGCCCACTGGGTCCACGACCGACGAGAAGCGAATATTTAGATGCCTACAATCTACAATGCGTCTAGCTAGCATACAATCGAGTTACAACAATAGTACAGTAGCATATTATTAGGTTGCAAGTCGCCTGTCATCCCTACCCCGGTTACATTGCTCAATAGGGCGGCCGCTCCCATCGCGTTTCTCCAGCCACGGCGTTGAAAAAGTATTCCTTTCCCGTCGTGGCATCCACAGCCGACTGCCACCCCTCTGGCAAGGCTGCCGGGGGCTTTTCCCACGCACGATCTCCTGTGGTGCGACAGTAATAGTACATTTTTCCTGTGGAAGGGTCGACGGCAGCCTCCCAGTCGCGACCAGTAACAGCAGCACCAACAGTCACTTGCTGTTGCCGTCGCTGCAGGGCAGCGGCAACTTGTTCCATGGGATTGTTGGGATCGTCGATCATGACGGGCTTTTCCTTTTTTCGCTTTTTCTTTATGGGTAGTAGCTTTTGAGAACCATCTGAAGGCTGCTGACGCGTCGACTCTGCTTCGCCTTCAGCAGTAGCAGCAGCAGCAGCAGACGAGTCTAATTTCCCACCAGAGTCAGCGTTGGTGCTTGCCGACAACGGCGCATCCTCCTCATTCGCTCCACCTCTGTCCATTTTCTTGACGCTTTCCATCCCGTCCCAGTAGTAACCCGTTCTGGATTCCTTGGTGGTAAAGACATAATCAAACTTGGGGCCTTGAAAGGTCTCGGCCGCACAATAATAGGTCACATCGTCGGGTCGAATTCGTTTGCGAACTTGCTTTTCCCGTTTCAGTCGAGCGGCCTCTTCGGCATCTGCCTTGTTGTTGAAGGTAGTATAACCTGCGTTTAGTGCCGCTTCACCAGCTTGGATGCGTACCGCAGCTTCGTTTTGACGCTCTTGCTGCCACGATCCAAAGCCGGCTTTGCGGTCCGTTGCCTTGAGTGGGGCAGTGGGCGCGGTCGATTGTCTGTTGAGAAGCTTATTGCCTTGACGAAAGTTCTGCCAACGCCCCGCTCCGTCGCTCCCCAATACAGGCTTGGAAACGAGGTCGTCGACGGCGTTAAAGGCTTCGTACGCCGACTTTTTGGAAGGTGCCGCCATGGTGCTTTGTTGTTTGTTCTTTGGGAGCGATGAACGATGAAGGGTGGAGGCGCAGTCCTGGTCCCGATATGACTCACGAACGTGACGACGCCTTCGCTTTTTCCGACTTCGACATTTCGAATAATGACCGCTCTCATTCGGCCATGAGGATTGGCGTGTAGAGACCTTAATCGACTACAGAACCATTCTATTCTTGTTACCTTGGCGCCATTGACCCTAGTGAAGAGCTTAGAAAGAGAATAAGCGAGAATAAAGCGAAAAAGGCGACTTTATACCCATCTTAGGGATGAAATTCAGCGGCACGCACGGCAACGCGCCTCAACAGCGGCCCTTGCCATTGCGACGACGCAACAACGGTGCCAGTAACTTCTTTCGCAAGTCCTCGCAACCAACGCTATGGATTGGCTTCACCATGTTCTGTCTCGTCATTGTCTATGTGGGAATCGTCATTACAGTCACGAGGATACACATGCAAGGAGATCTTATTCCAACGACGACGCCACAAACGACCCCGCTACCTTTGCGCCTTCTGCAACCTCTGCAGCCGCCGGTATCCGTACAAGCCATGGCCAGCAACACAGATACTGCGAAATCTCTGAAAACTAGACTGACGGATGCCAAGGAGAAGCGTGACAAGGAAAAGGTCGAAACCAAGGAGGAACGAGTCCAGCGAAAGAATAATATATTCGCTCAGAATCGCAACATTGACAAGAAACTGGGGGTCGGAGTCGAGCCTGCCGTTCTCATTCTTCAAGGCGGACAGAATCCTGTCATTGTTAACAATGTAGCTGCGACAGTAGACGAGCATCCCACTCCTGAATACGTTCTCAAAGCCTACTTGGAACCCTTGAACTTTGACGAATGGGAAACCCAGCCATTGCCCATTCGAACAAAGGCACACGCCGACCAATTGACCGAAATTTCCTATCCACGCTTGCACTCGTGTTCCAAACTAACGGAACAGTTTCCCGTTGATGATACGCCGACTGATGCCGATCCCTTTTTGCCGTGGATTCACGACGTTTTCCCCACGGCCGACGGCAAGTACATTCAGTTTATTGCGCAAAACAAACGACGTTGCAAGACCGGCAAGGACGAAACAGACATTTTGCAGCACATGGCGCCGCAAGCAGCGCTCTTTCAACATGTGCATGTCAAACGCGTAGAGATTGACAATGGCGTCGCTGACAATAATAGTACGAGGTACAAAATTTCGGAGACGCACGAAGATGCCGATCCGGACGGTGTCACGACGCGATTTATTTGTCGTTTCAAACCAAGCATGGAAGAAACGCTGTCGGAGTTTAATTTTGATTACGATTGGACTGCGTACAGAAAGCGCTACAAGGCTACCTTCAGCAAGGACGATGGAAACATTTACAGTATTCACACGTCGCAACTCATCTTTCGCTGTCCCGTACCCAAGCATTTGCAAGAGACCGTTCGACAAGGAACGTCCGTCAAGGACGACTGGGCCAGTCTCTTTATGGACCTGATACCAATTCGTACGCCTCCACGATTCGGTGTTCCGCATCAATACTTTGCTCCATGGTACCGAGAGTTTGAGTCAACAGACCCGGCCGAAAAGTTTTATCCCAACGTGACTTGGGGGAGCAACCATGTGTTGCCAAAGATTGAAGACTCGGGTCGGTGGGAGAACATCCCCATTTGCAAGCCGTCGCTCTTGCAGTACGAGCGACAAGACGTCAAGGATTTGCCAACCAAGGTAGACGATCCACCACAAAAGAAACACAAGCTGGTCTCGTGTATTTGGGCGTCGGCGGGCTATACAACTCGGGGAGAGCGCTTTGCCGTCAACGACGGTCAACGGCGACTACTGGAATGGATCACGTACAACAAGCTGATTGGGTTCGATCACATTTATGTCTATGACAATTCAGGAGCCTTTAGCAACAGCAGCTCGCTGAAGCCCATTGCGGACCTCTTTCCAGGCGAAGTCACTTATATTTACTGGCCGTCCCAGGTCTGCAACAACCATCCCAATAATGTGGACAGTCCGGGAGAGCGTTCGTCACAGTATGCAGCAGAGTCGTCTTGTCGCCTTCGATTTGGTCCACACGTGGACTGGATTGGGCAATGTACGTATAAAGCATTCGCAGACAAGCCAATTATCACATCCGCATCGCCCCAGCTAACTCATTTATATATTTTCCCCTTATTGCAGTTGACATTGACGAATATCTCATTCCCATGGGCAACCATTCCACCATTCTCTCTGTACTGGACATTCTAGACAAGGAAGATACGCGCATCATTTCCTTTGGATCCTGGCGCTCGTGGCCGCGTTGGAACTTTATCGAGTACGTTTGGTCGCTTCTGTTGACGTATGCCGCACAGGGAGGCTCCATTGCGCCAGCACTTTCTAACTCTTTTTGGTTTTTGTCTGCAGCGAGCCAATTCCGATTGACGACTCCAGTGTTTGCTGGCATAACGAGCCCTGCTTTCACCTTTCAATTCCAACGAACCATACCATGTTGCAGGCGTACAACTGCGATCGACAGCCGCCAGGGAAAAAGACACAGGTAATGCCCGCCGAGAAACAGTTGTATCGCCCGGATTACGTCTTGGAACACTTTGTGCATTACTCTGCCGTGACGGCGCTCTCGGAAAAGAACACATCCGAGTACACCAAAGAGGGCTTTCGATGGAAACGCCGTGCTTTTCCCGATCCGCGCCAACGCTTTGGCAACGAGTTAACCGAAGGCCTCATGGTGCACACCAAGGCTGTCGCAAAGCAAGATACGTCGGGTTGGCAACGAATGTGCAGCATTAAAAACATGTACAAACCCATTCGAAAACAAGGTTTGTGTCGACTTGGAGTTCCTTGGCCCAAGGATCCCGAGCTAGCTGCGCTGAACGCGACGGGTGGAGGCAAGGGAATGGCATACAATTGCTACGTGAATGAAAAAGTGGAAACCTTTTTTGTCCCTCGCCTGCAGGAGCAACTTGCCGAGCGACTACGCTTTTTTGACGTCAAATAATAGTAAGCTATCGTATTAGGGTTTTCGTCTAGTATCGTGTTCTATACGCTGTGGATATACCCTGTACATGGTCACGTTCGTAGAGCAGATGAAGTGAAATTTGTAGAAACGCTCGACTCGTCGCCACAGTACGTTAGATAGTTTCAGGGATTATTGAGAGACGAAAGAAAGTTTCGCAGCTGCTCGGACTTTGGTTTCTTCTTTTTGCGTTCACCCTGATTGAGCAGCGTCGTTGGCAGTTGCTTTTGTTGCTGCCGTGATCGATTGACAGCAGCGACGGCTGCTGCTGGTGGCGGTGACCGTTTCTTATCGGCGGATGGTTCCAAGGCGAGAAAGTCGTCACCAACAACATTCGCATTCGCAGTTGCTGTCTGGTCCTTATTTGGTAAAAACTTGGTTTGCGTTTGCTTGGTCGATTTGGACGGCACATGGCTGCGCTGCAATGATGAAGGATGATTTCTTATCGTCGCCTTTGTCGTAGCAGCTTGTCGGCGCAATCCTGGCACCTTGACTGTGGTTTGACAGGTACCACACTTGATCCGGAGGTAGTTGCGGCAGTGAAGCGGGATCTTGTTGCCACCATGTTGTTGCTGTTGCCGGCAGAATGCCACCAACTTGGAAATAGGTTGTTGTTGCTGCTGCGATGCTGCCAATGTCGATGATGCTGCAGGAGCAGCGCGAGACGAACGATGTTTTTTGCTTTGCACGTGTCCCTTGGCCACCTGTCGCGACGCTCTTCGACGTTGTGTTCGTGAGAGTTTCGCTGCGCTACGGAGTCTCACTGTGGTGCCACCCCAACCAGGTTGTAATGGATTCGCGCAGTGTGTACAGCAAGGCACGTGAACGGCGGTAGTAGCAGAGATTTTTCTGAAGGTTGGAGTCGCAACCGAGACACTGCTCGACAGAGCAGCAGTACTATCTCCCTTTTCGGCGGACTGCTGTAGCAATCGAATCGGTACGTATCCAGGATGGCGGACCAGCATTTGTTTTGCGACTGTTAGCGAGAGGTAGCTTGTGTTTAGGTTATCGCTATCACTACCGCTGTTGGTGTTGCTGTTTTGGTGAAACGAGGAAGCGGCGGATGCGGCCAAAAGCGACGCTTTCTGTCGATATTCGGTCGTTAGTTGCTCTTCTCGAGCTACTGCTGTGCTAATATGTCTTTCCATGATGTACTGGCGTTTGGGGGTGTCCAAAATGAAGAAGAATCGGTGTATTTCGAGAAAAAGGTTCTCGGGCAGAATCCCATCGTCAAAAAGTGCCAAAATGCAGAGAATTCAAGAATCTCAAATCTCGTGGCTTGGAAGGGGTTCGGCTGTGACAATATCACTTAAACAAAATTTCCATGTACATTACTCAGACATGTATACGAATTCAAACAACATTTTCGAAGTCCGTTTTCCTTCTCATTCGTTTTTCACCCGAGCAGACTATGTATGTACGACGTAGCCTTATTGTTGTTACTGCTGATACTCTGCTGTTACTGCAAGTACATCATAGCACTCTCTCTAGAAGGATTTATAGTAGCTTTACCGTCCCTTTGCACCCTACAGAACCATGCCGTTGGCTAGCAGTCGCTCCGCTGCGGAAAAGCGCGCCGTCGTTACCGACAAGGAACGAAAGGAGCAGCAACGTCGACAGCGCTTGTCGCTTCCTTCCACCATCGCCAGTACCACCACAGTGAACGAATCCAAAGTCAAACGGCGTCTCTCGGCGCGTCATCGTCGCCAGTCTTCCCAGTCGAAAGCTGCGTCTGTAACGGCAGCGGCCAAGGAGAATGACGCTCCCAATCCGTCCAAGCACAAGAATCTCTTGCCTCCAAAGTCGCCTGGTCCAACGCCCTATTGGAAGGTACGAACTACGAGTGCAACGTCTTGCTCTGCTCTTTCTCCACGACGAGAACATCGCGTGCTCCTCTGTATCCTAACTTAATCTCCTCCCTACACTCTTCATCCTCTTAGACTGCGGAAGAACGAGAAATGTCGCCTCGTCTCACTCGTTCCACCAGCAAGCGTGCCAAGGGAGGAGAAGAGCTACTCCAGTTTTCGCCTCCCAATCAAGAAGAGAATGCTCGTCGTGAAGCCGCTCGAATAGCTGCTGACCAAGACGATCACAAGCGCCGTGTCCAACAAGCTCGTGTCAATGGAAGGCTCTTGGTATTTTCTCCTTCCAACCGTGACTTCGTTCCCCACCAATCGCCCACGGGTCAAGACGTTCAGCCAACCGACGAATCCAAAGACACTTCGGCCATGACGGAAGAGGAGTCAAACTCCAAACAGTCGGCACTCCTTCCCGTCCAAGACAACGAAGAGCTCAAAACTGAACTCCAGCGTCTCCACGCAGGCATGGACAAGCTCTTGCAGGCCAAGGCCTTGTCAGAGTCAACAGACAGCGAGCGTCTTCAAGAGGCCGACAAGCTCGTCATGGAGGCCTACCAGTTGCGCGCCGAGACCTTATTGATTGCCAATGCCAAGCTCGAATCCACCAACGAGAAGCTGAGCGTGGAGCTCAAGGACGCGGAAACCAAGCTGGCGGCCGAAAAACAAGCTGGCCTGGTGGAAACGACGCGGTTGCAGTCGCAGTTGCAAGCAGCGGGCAGTGAAACGACCTTGCGTCTCTCGGCTCTAGAAGACACTCGTCAGCGGCTTCAAGACCAAGTGTCGACTCTCCAGGAGGACAAGTTGGATCTCGTCAAAAAGGTTACCGAGTGGGAACAAGAGGTCAGGCTAGTCAAGCAAAAGCTGCAAGACAGCAAGAGCATGCTGCAAGCTTTGAGGGCCGAGAGCGAATCCGAGACGAACGCCTTGGCGACCAATCAAGGGAATCTCCAGCAAGTCAATGCCAGTCTTTCTACAGAATTGGATACCGTCCAAAAGGCTCGCGATACCTTGCAAACCAAGATTGACCAATACAAGGAGGCCATTGACAAGCTCGAGAACCAAATATTGCCCGCGTCGGAATCAAAGCTCGAACAGGTCTCGGCCGAGCTCCAGCAACGGCAGAGGTCCATTGACAAGTTGGAGCACGAGTTGACAGAGTACAAGACTGTGGTGAGCGACTTGCAACAAGAAATTGTCGAGTTGAACCGCGAGCGAGAGCAAGACCGCGAATCCTTTCAGCAGCTCAACGAAGACAGCAGCAAGACATACGGAACGTTGCGCGCTGAATGCGCCGACAAGAATATCAAGATTGAGAAACTCGTTGAGGAACTTGGCCAAGTTCAAGAGCAAGTACAAGCGGAGCAAAAGGCAGCGCAAGATACGGCCGAGAGTTTGCGTCACGTCCAACAAGACATGCAGACGCGTGTCGATCAGCTCAATTCTGCTTTGGAAGACACCATGATGCAGCTTGAGCAGTCGGAGCAAGACAAGAAGGTACTTCAGGGCAAGCTTTCCAGTGTTTTGCAAGAGATGGAGGACGTTGCTGCTGCCAAAACTGCCGCTCTCTGTAAAAATTCCGAAACTTCCACGGCTTTGCAAGACCTTCAAGGCTCGTTTTCGTCCGAACAAGTAGCCCGTCAGCAAATGGAAACGATAGCGCGGGAGCGTGAGCACCGAATCGCCGATCTGGAGCGTGAACTCAAGAGTACCACGCACGACCGTGATCAAGCCCGTCAAAACATGGAAGGTTTCGACGATCGGGAAGAGGAACTCTATCGTAAGCTCCGCGAGAGCGATCGTATTCGTCGAGACTTGCACGCTCGTGTCATGCAGCTCATGGGCAGCATTCGTGTCTTTGTACGCGTGCGTCCTCCCTTGCCAGGCGAAGCTGAAAAGGAAGCGGCTCGCATTACTGCCGCCGCTGCTGCGGATTCAGCTGCTGATTCGAAAAAGCGCAAGCGAGACGACACCAGGTCGGCCGCCGAAGAGCCCTTTCGGTATCCTGGAGTATACGATCGGGACGAGAAAAAAGCTGCGACTGGTACGACCACCTCGCAAGGCGCCGACGATTTGACCAAGAACATTATCGAAGTCATGGAACCTCACAAGGATCGCGGGGGCCTCAGCGATCGTCGCAAAAAGTGGAGGTTTGGCTTTGACAGTGTCTTTTCGCCCGAGCACGGCCAAGACAATGTCTGGGAGGCCACGGAACCGCTGGTACAGAGTACTATTGACGGATACAACGTTACGATCTTTGCGTATGGCCAGACGGGTAGTGGAAAGACCTACACCATGCTCGGCGAAGACGGCTGTGAAGGTATCATTGCGCGCTCGGTTAAGAAGCTGTTTGACATGAAGCGTGAAATGGAAGCGCTTTCTCGCGGAGATACGCAGGTGGCTCTTTCGGTAGAGTTGTTGGAAGTGTACAACGAAGAAGTTCGAGACCTGCTGGCTCCCAACAGTGGTCCCAATGGTCGCGAGATTCCCTTGAAGGTTACTTCGAAAGAAGTGGTGGGAAATGTTGTGGTGGCCACTTCTTCGGAAGAGGAAGTCATGCATGTTCTTGCCGTGGCGCAGAGCCGTCGTTGCGTCAAGGCGACGTCGTCGAACGCTGAGAGCTCACGCAGTCACATGCTCTTTACCATTCACTTTGATGTGACCGTGAAGGACGGCATCAAGCGTTCAGGCAAGCTGAATGTTTGCGATTTGGCCGGTAGCGAACGATTGAACAAGAGTGGTGCACACAATGTTGGGGTACGTTACCAGTCGCGTGTACATGCATGGTCGCTTATGTTCTGTCTTGTTGCATTATTGATTGTCGTCTCACATGTTTTGCTTTGTCTTGCCTTCTTTACCTCATAGGGAGCTCTTCTCAAGGAAACCAAGCACATCAACAAGAGTTTGAGCGTACTTTCCAACGTTATCGAACGTCTCCAAGCCGGTAATCCCAACGTACCTTTTCGCGAATCTAAGTTAACCTTTTTACTTCAGAATAGCTTGGGCGGCAACTCCAAGACACTAGCAATTGTCTGCTGCAACCCTCTCCCGTCTCACTTTCACGAGAGTCTCTGCAGTCTGCGTTTTGCTGAAAAGGTCAACAAGGTCGACCTCAAGGCCATTGCGAACTTTAGTTGTTAGACCATCCGTGAACACATCATAACTTCATACGTAGCGTCGAAGCTTAACTTTATATTCAATATAATAAAGTCGTTTATCTACAACGCTCTGGAGGTTGGCTATCGTATTAATAGTCTAGACTAGTGAGCTTGCAGTTACCGTCCGTTGACTGGGCGAGCACTCTATCTTTTCCGTCACAGCTTCTGTATTGATCGAGTCCACTAGTTGAAGAGCACTCGTTCTATCTCAGCAGCACTACATCGATTAAAACCATTTTTCAAGAGGTGTAACCAAGCGTTTTTAATTTGTATTCAAGTAATGAATCGTGATTCGTGATGGGTAAGTAGGGTGCAATTCGAACGTACGTTAATGGTCTGTATCAATCATGCAAACAGGTGAAAGGGTTCCCTTCCCTGCCTGTACAATGTCATTCTACACAGTGCTAGGAGCAGCATGTTTCGACTACTAACGTTCCAATTGCGGCGGAGTATCTGTTATATTACAGATACTCCTTTACCGACTTCATCCACCTCCAACGGCTGCGTTAGCTGTCCCCAAGTCTTTGATGCCACGAATATTGGATCGTCCCAATGAACGTCCTCCTCCGCTGCTTCCTCCTCCGTCGTTTGACCGGTGTGAGCGTCCATTATTTCGTTGCGCATACGTTCGGTTCTATCAATAATTCACGGAGTAGTCAAGGCGGGTTAGTGAGCGCTTAATACTCTTTCAAGTCTCAAGCAAGAGGCGAACAGGTCATACAAAAGTTCTTACCGAAGCGGAACCATTTTCAATCGCGGAAGGATCCGTCATGGTCGCAAAGAAGAGTGCCACGAGGGTGTAGACGCCTGTATTAGCATAGTAAGGCACAGAGAGGGTAAGTAAGGACGCACCGATGGGTTAGCGAGTGAACCAGCGACACGCCACGCATGGAGAGGGGAAAATAAGGCGTACACGTTTCTCTCTCTTTCGCAAGCTTGAATCATTCGTTAGCGCTCCAACTTGGCTTACTTACTATTCAGAAAGTCTCTGACCCATATAAAGGTACTCTTCTTGCCACCGACGCTGCCGTCTGCGGAAATATACACCATGGTCGTTCGTATTCTGCTGCTGCAAGTTTCTGTGATTCTTCTGTCTTCTGTCGTATCGTGTGGGAACGAAAAGTCAGAGTCATGATAAACGGGACTCAATCGGACATCGCAGAAGTTAGTCAGAGAGCTATCATCTCTGCAGTACGGTAGCTAAATAGGTACTAGTGACTAAAAGCACTCCTTGGAGTACATATACTGACACCCTATTTAAGCTATACGCACTGTCGTTGCTACCGTGGTGGCTCCTGATCTCGCGTACTGTATCGAGTATCGTCGGCTCGGACCTCTTCTACCATCGCCTACCCCGACAACCATTCGCTGTAGTTTCCTTCGGCCGCATGAACATTCAGGGCATGTTCCGCATGTTGCTGATCTATCATGCCGTACTTTTCCATTACATCAATAAGATCTTTGTCACTCCCAGAGTGAAAGAGTAGGCGCAGTCGACGGTGCTTGCCCTTTAGATATTTTCCGATGGGAGCGGCCGTTTTCAACATGGCAATACCAGAACCGGTACTCACATGGATCCCTCGTAATTGCTCTACAGTACTGCCTGGAAGGTACGGTGCAGCTGGTATAGCTTTTTGGAAAGCTTGCGATCAAAGTGCTTGTACTATGATTCATTGTAAACAGTAAACAATTTGCGTGAGTGACAAGTATTGACACAAAGCGTTCTATTCATTCCGTAGACTGACTAGTCTAGCTAGAAGACTATGAACATTGTCGGCGCTTGGTACTCTTTCTACAGAGCTTTTACGTTGGTGTGAACTGTCTCACGATGACTGAAATCGGCAAACTTTGGTCATCTCGTTTCGCAGAGTTGAGGCCTGTAGAATTGTCTGTAAAGGACAAATTGACCTTGAAGTGTATCTTCAAGTGCTCAAATGTACAAACCCGACCTGTATTGGTCGTAAAAATTGAGTTTCCCGTGAGACAGTTCGGTTTTTAACTACTGTAGTGGT
>Ga0307981_1003489_pt1 | contig 11736 bp, 14 predicted proteins | sample OrgLakmetagen987_FD_201849 | JGI IMG/M metagenome (GOLD analysis project Ga0307981, IMG submission 201849) | Saline water microbial communities from Organic Lake, Antarctica - #987 | ecosystem: Environmental > Aquatic > Non-marine Saline and Alkaline > Saline | place: Antarctica: Organic Lake... | reverse complement strand
GCCGATCCGCACCCCGCCTTCGCCGGTCGCCCATTCGGGGAGCAGATCCAGTGCCGCGTTCAGCGTCGTGATGAAACCGTTGATGCGGGTAACGACACCGTTCAGCATCGCCTCGACGCCGGAGATCAAGCCGTTCGCAGCTTGGAATGCGAAGTCGCCGATGGCTCCGGGAAGCCGCCCCCAGATCGCCTTCATCGCATCGAACGCGCCCTGGAACACAGCCACCGACCGGTCGCCAAAGCTGACAACGCCGGTGATGGCACCATCAAGCGCAGTCAGCGCCGTGGCTTTCATCCCCTCCCAGCCTGCCGCCATCCTTGCCAGCGCTGCGTCCAGCGAGAGGCCGATGCGCCCCCAAACCTCGGACGCGAGGTCAGACAGCAGTCGAAACGCCTCGCCGACGCCGCCGACCCGCTCAACCAGGCGGGTGAACTGATAGACCAACTCGCCCGCGCCGACGATCAGCGCGCCGATGCCGGTTCGGATCAGCGCCCCGCGCAGGAAAACGAGGGCCGTGGCGAGACCGCGCACCGATAAAGCCGCCGCTGCCATCCCGGCGACCCAGCGCCCGGCCATGAGGCCCGCGAAAGTCGCGGCATAGGTCGTCAGCCGCCCGAGGTTGTCGAACAGCGCCTTGATCGCGATCCCGAGTGGCCCGGTGCGGCTGGCAATAGCGGCCATGGCATTCGCGACCGCCTCCAAGGATGGCGCGGCCGCGACAGCAAGCTGGTTCGACAGCCCGCGCCAGATCAGGCCGAGACGCGAGATCGCGTCATTGGTACGCTCAATCTGATCGGCGTCAGCTTCGGAAACGACAACCCCGAAGGCAAGAACATCCTCGGTCGCCTGGCGCAGTGTCGCCGTGTCGATCCGGGTGAACACCAGGGCCGCGCGGTCGCCGAAGAGCTGCGAGGCCACCGCCGCGCGTTCGGCCTCGGGGACAAACTGCCCAAGCGCTTCCTGAATGGCCGCGATGCGTGCATCGAGCGGCAGGCGCTGCAGCTCTTCGGCTGAGAGGTTCAGGCGGTCCAAGGCATCGACCGCTGGTCCGGTTCCGGCGGCCGCCTGGCTCAGCCGTCGCGTCAGTTGCACGGTGGCCTGTTCGACCTGACCCATCGATACGCCCGCCAGATCGCCCGCCCGCTCCAGCACCTGAAGGCTGGCGACGGTCGTGCCGAGAGATTGCGCCATCTTGGCCTGTGCATCGACGGTCTGCAGGCCAGAACGGATCATCGCAACGCCCGCCGCCGCCAGCGCCGCAGTGGCAGCAGCGGCGGCAAGGGTGGCGCGGCGGGCAAAGGCGGCAACGCGCGCATTCGCCATGTCCATCTCGCGCGACAGACGGCCGAAACCCCGCGCGCCAGCATCGCCGATGCCTTCCAGCTCGGCGCGCACCTGTCGGCCGCCCTCCGCCACGAGGCGGACAGAGACCCGTTTCTCAGCCATCGTGGCTTCCTTCCATTTGTTCGTTCAATTTGCGGACCATCACCGCCTCGATCTCGGGCAGCAGTTCGGCGGCGATCAGGGCGTCGATGCCCAGCGCGGCCGCGAGTGCGAGGGCCGCGCCCATGTCCCAGCCCAGCACTGCGCCGGGGATCACCCGCAACTGGCCACCAAGGCGGCCGACCAGATCCCAGACCTGCCAGCCGTCCTGCGTTTGGGGGCTGTTCAGTCTTGTGGGGCAGTCGGGGCAGTTGCCCTCGCGGCCCTCGAAGGGTGGGCAGGCCGCGCAGTATTGATCGCCCCCGCCGAAGGACCACTCGGCGAGGGCGCGGAGACGTTTTTTTCCGCGTCCAGGATCAGCCCGCGCGCGACGTATTGGGTTTGGAACGCCTCGAAGGCCGGCCAGATTTCCAGCAGCGCGTCGATGCCCTCGGGGGTGACCGGCACAACTGTGCCCATGCTATCGCCCACGCCTTCCCAATCCAGCACCGCGCGGCGGGCCACGGCTTTCGCCATTGCCAGCGCCAGTTCCTCTTGGGAAGCACCATCGGGCAGCCCTTCGATTGCCGGATCAGCCCGCGCGGACACCATCAAGGCGGTGGTCAAAGGAGCGACCAGCAGGCGCAGGCCGGGGGCCAATTCCAGCCATTGCGGCGTAGCGGTGAGGTTCAAACGGATCATCAGTATGCCTCGATATCGTTGATCAGGGTTGCGGTGCACATGCGGGCGGGGCTTGCGGCTTTCGCCGCTTGCCAGTCGAATGTCGCTTGAACGCCCTGCGGTCCGGAAATCTCGATCCGGGGGCGCGGCAGGTAGACGGCATGAACGGTGAAGGTGAAGCTATCCCCGGAGGGCAGGAGATAGGCGAAGCTGATCTCGCAGGGATCGCCGTTGATCGCTTGCGTCACCAGTGTGCTGTCGGCAAAGCGAACCTCGATCCGGCCGGTCAGTGCTGCGATGGACGGGTCGGCCCCGTCGATCTTGCCGTCGCTGCGGATGGTCTCAATCCGGTCGAGGTTGTTGGCATAGGTGATTTCCGCCGAGACCACGTTGCCGAGGGCGCTGCCATTGCGGCTGATCGCGCCGTTGAAATGCCCGAACCGCTTCAGGTCCAGTTCAGCAGGCGTGCCTGCGCTGGTCATCGTGGCGATGACCTCACCTTGCGCCACAAGTCTTGCCGTGGCGGTCAGCAGGCCGGAGCGTTGCACCTGCCACGACAGCTGATCCAGCACGCAGCCGGAATACATCGCAAAACGCGGCACCTCGGGCATGCCGGTCTCGATCGACATCGAGGGCAGGGTCCAGCCGCCCGACCGAAACTCATGGGTGTAGGGCCCCACGCCAGAGGTAGTCGGATCGCCGAAGGCCGCCTTCAGCCAGAACCCGAAGGCCTCGGCGTCGATCGGCACCATGACATCTCCATCGGCCGTCACCGCGTCCTTGATTGGGGCGAGAGGGTCGCGGCCATAGCCGAGCAACTCGCTGTTCAGAAGCGGCTGCTCCGATCCCAGCGAGGTGCTGGCGAAGGGCATCTTCGTGAAACCGCCAACCGGCGGCGTTCCATAGGTCGTCTCGAACGCAAGCGCCATCTGCGCCCGCGCCCCTTGGGCTCGTGCCATTGTGGGTTCTCCTGTATGTGTTGGACGATGAGTCCCGGCAGGGGCCGAAACTCAAAAAGGCAGACTTGAATGACGGACCAAAAGTATCCCGCCGCAGGCTCCGGTGGCCGCTCCCATCTTGGTGCAGGGTCTCGCATCACGGGCGAGTTGTATTTCGCTGGCACCGTCGAATTGCCCGGTTACGTCAAGGGGCGCGTGGAAGCCTCAACGATCGTCGTCGAGGAAGCAGGCGAAGTTGAAGGCGAGCTCCGCGCCGCCAGCATCGCCATCAAAGGGCGCGTCAACGGCCAGATCATCGGTGGCGACGTAAAGCTGCATACAAGTGCGCAGGTGACCGGCAAAATCACCTATGAAAGCCTGAGCATCGAGAGCGGCGCGCAAGTGGAAGGGCAATTCAAGACGCAAGCATACCAAGGACCCGACGCCGGTTGATCAGGCCAATGGATCGGCCGTTGAATAGTGCAGCACCACCGGAATGACGGCAGCCTTGAGCGCCGCAGCACCCTCAACGGGCAGATCAACCGGACGTGGCGCTTCCGCCTCGACCCAATAGCAAAGGCCGTCCAGCGTGCGGTCAGCGGCAAGCGCCACGCCGATGCTGGCGGTCAGCGTGTCGAACGCGGCGTCACGGTCAGCGCCCTGCACGACCGCCTCGATCTCGGCCCGATGCTGGTAGTGGTAGCGCAGGGGCGAGAGCGTAACCTCGGGCTCGCCCGGCTCGCCGTCGCGCAGGATCAGCAGGCCAGCGATCGGGACGCGCTCAGGCAGCACGTCGCCGCGCAAGGCGATGGCGGGCAGAGCCGAGAGCCGCACGTGCAGCGCGGTAAGGATGATTTCGCGAGAGGTGGGCATATGCTGTTCCGAAGTTAGAGGCTTAGCCAAAGTCTGCTCTGAGCCCAATTTGACGAATGCAGCGGTGTGCAGGACGGTCGGCTGCTGTGTTTCGACGATGGAAGCTGAAGGATGAGAACCACGACACGGGAGCGAAATGCAGACCATCGCGGTTCGAACGCGTGTGCTGCAAATGTTAATCTTGCCGTGTACTGTCCAAACGGGCACAAACCTTACTCATTTTACCATTTTGCGTGGATCCAGCATTGAGTTTTCTTTCGGTTACGTCCGTTCCAAAGCTCCGATGGAGCTCGCCAACGCCTTTCACTATGAAACCGCCACTGGCATCAGTCGCGTTTCTCGTCATTGGCCTGGTGATATTCGGCATTGGAGAAGCATTGCTGGTCACAGCAGGCGTTGGTGTGAGCCCTTGGACCGTGTTCGCGGAAGGCGTGACCAATATCACAGGTTGGAGCCTGGGATTTGCGACCTTTATCATCAGCGCATGTGTCTTGGTCTTGTGGATTCCACTCAAGCGAACACCCGGGATGGGAACGATCCTCAACGCGATCATAATTGCGTTGGTCCTGGAATACTTGCTGCCCTATTTGCCGACATTTGAGTCGTATGTTGCGAACGCCGTGCTGGCTCTGACGGGAGTGTTCGTGACCGGGTTCGGCGGGGCGATTTACCTGATCGCAAACTTAGGCCCGGGCCCCCGAGATGGCCTCATGACCGGGCTTCAGGCTGTCACACGTCAACCCATCGCGCTCGTGCGCATGGTTCTTGAGCTGACAGTCGTCGCGATCGGTTGGGCCTTGGGCGGCACGGTTGGCTTAGGCACGGTTCTCTTTGCCTTGGGTATCGGACCAGCAGTGGCAATTGGGATGCAGATTCTACAATTTCGCAACACCCCACATTAACATCTGCCGGAAAGGTAAGTAAGGAACTTGGTGCTGGCGATCGCCGATCAGTGTCGCGTTGGATCCCATTATGACCAATGCTGCGGAGCGTATAAATGTCTCCTTCAAAAGGAACACAAAGACCATTAGATTGGCTCAGTTTCTTATCTAGTACCCCTCATCCATCCGTCCCACACATCCCCCCTCGGATGAGCCCGCATCCTCCTCGCAGGTGGATATAGTGGCCAAAGAGATGACCAAAAACCTTAGAGTGTCGTGCCGTATTCTTCGGTGTCTGACCCCCACTTGAAGAACCAAAAGTAATGGCCAAGATTCCAACCTCCCGCGTCGACAAGCTCCTGTCCTCCATGGGCTATGGCTCGCGCAAGGAAATGGCGCGAATGGCCAAGGCTGGCGGTATCACTCTGGACGATGTTGCACTCCTGGACGTCACCAAACGCATCCTTGTCACTCAAGATTTGCCGACCCGCATGGAGATCGATGGCGAGGCGCTCGATCCCGTTGCGGGCGTGGTCATCCTTCTGAATAAGCCTTTGGGCATGACCTGTTCCCATAAGGAAGACGGCGCATTGGTCTATGACATCCTGCCGAAGCGCTGGAAATTGCGTGATCCGGCGATCTCGACGATCGGACGTTTGGACAAGCAGACGTCCGGTCTTTTATTGCTGACCGATGTTGGCGACCTGCTGCACCGTGTCATCAGCCCCAAGCGCCACATCCAAAAGACCTATCGCGCCAAGCTGGCCCGCCCGCTAAATGGCACCGAAGGCGACCTGTTTGCCTCGGGCCACTTGATGCTGGAGAATGACGAAAAGCCGCTGGCACCTGCCGGACTGGAAATAATTTCTGAAACCGAAGCCTTGCTCACTGTTACCGAGGGCCGATACCATCAGGTGCGTCGCATGTTTGCTGCCACCGGCAACCACGTCGAGGAGCTGCACCGCGAACGTCTGGGCGGTCTTTTACTGCCTGATGACATGGTTCCCGGTCAGTGGAAGCTGCTGAGTGAACACGAGATCGCCTTGATCTTTCAACAGGCCGAACGCGGCCTCATCTCAACATGAGAGGGTAAGCGGCGTCCATTTCTGTGCAGGTGATGCCTGTAGTTTCTCTGCGGTTGAATGCCACCAGCAATGAGCCGGGAGCAGCCCATGTGAGCCTACTGCGAACCACGGCTAATTCGGCAAAGCAGACATCACATTCTCCCCTCCACCCAGTTCGCTACGATCAGCCTTGGTACACCGTCCACTGCACGCTCCGCATCCCGCGCGAGATCCAGCCGCTTCGGCAGCTTCACCTGCGGCACCAGCAGGAAGATCGGCACAGTGGTGCGCCCGCGACCGGTCTGTGAGCGTGAGGCCACGCCTTGGCCACGGCTGTTTAACCGCCCCTCTGCCACCAACAGGCTTGGACCATTGCGCCGGTAAACAAACCGCAACCGTAGCCCACGTCGCCGCTCCCATTCACCGGGGGTGATCCGGCCGCCGCGAGCTCCCTTGCCAGCCGCCGCCGTCGGGATCGCCAGCCAGAAGCCGTTCTTCGAGCGGATGAGCGGGCCGGTGTCATGCGCGCCGACGATCACTGGAGCGTTCGACCAAACCAGCGCTGCGGCGTTCAGGCTTTCGCCGGACTTCGGAAAGCTGGCGAGGCGGATCGAGTTGGCGAGCCGCGTGCCCAGCCCCGCGCCTGTGATCTGCGTCCGCCAGGCGGATTTAAGACCGGTCCCAGCCTCGCGCATCGCTGCCGTCACCGCACGCTCCCCCGCCGTGACCTCCGCGGCCATCATGGCAACGATGTCGGGGTCTATGTCGAGCCTCAGTTTCATACGGGCCTCAGATCCACGGTCCAGACCAGCCGCTCGCGGTCGCGGACGGGCTCGCCCTGAATGAGGAAGGCATCGCCATCAATCTCGATCCTGTCGCCGGGGTGCGGGTTCGGCACTTCGGCCACCTGCAGGTCGACGCGGGTGGTTTCCGTCCAGAGCCGGGCATCGCCGAACTCGGTGACGTCATCGGCGCATCGGGCAATGAGGCGCACCAGAACCGGTGCGCCTCCGTCGGCGATATAGACCGCATCGCGCCCGATGTTGCCATCGGCGAAGAGCGCGCCGACAGCGGCAGAAAAGGCAGACATCACGTCCGCCGCGCCGAGCGGAGCACCTGCGGGCGGGTGCAGATTGGCAGCGGGTTCGACTCAATCTCCAACCGGACCCATTCGTCGCGATCCCGGTCGGGGATCATGCGTGCATAGAGTGGCTGGCCCAGCGTGTTGACCGTCTCGAACGTGTCGGCGGGGGCGTGGTAGATTTCGAACAGCCCGTCGACCGCTTCGGGGTAGAACACCGCCTTGTCGGTTGCGACGCCGAAGCCCGCCCCGCCCCGGTAGCGGCGGAAGGTGATGCCGCCGAAGCTGACTTCGTCGGCGATGCGGGACCGCAGATCAGCGGCGGCGGCCGTGTTGAGGTAGGTCTCGCGGACCTCTTTGTGCGCGACCAGATCGGCGAAGAAGGCCGAGCCGCACTCGGCGCGCAGGGCGATGGCGCCGGTGGCAAGGCCGCCCATCACATCCTCGACGGTTTCGATCAACGCCTGGCAGCGTTTGCGCAGCGCGCCCGAGGCCGGGGTGGCGTTGTCGAGATCGAAGTCCACTTCCGTGGCCGGAGTGATGCCGAACTCGGTGAAGTAGTTCACCACCGTGGCACCGTCGCGCGGATCTTTGACCAGCCCATGGATGCCGTTGAACAGGTGATACTCAAAAGTGGTCTCGGCGTCATTGCGCAGACGGCCCAGCTTGCGGGCAACCTCGGCCTGCACCTGCTGGGTGGCGGACTCGCTGCCGAAATCACGGACCTGCTGGATTTCCGAGGCCCAGATCACGTCCTGTTTCTTGAACTGGCGGCAGACGAAGGCCCGCACATCGCGACGTTCGGGGGTCTGCTGGTCATAGGCCGAGCCGCGCTCAGAAAACGGGATCAGCGACAGCGTGCCGTCACGGCTCTCGATGACGACGGTGCGAGAGCGCACGCCGCGCGGCCCGAACAAGCCCGATCCAGACAAGGTTGCGGGCTTGAATGGGATGTTTTCGAGCGCACGGGTAAGTTCGATGATCGAGAAGGCATCGCCTTCGAAGATGTCCATGGTGGCCATGGGGTGCCTCCTGATTTAGGGGTTATCGGACGAGGATGCCGAGCGTCAGCAGGGCAGCGTGGGCAGCGGCGATCTGTGGCGCGGTAGGCGTGCCGAGGATGGTGATTTCAGACTGGTTGACGATGGCGGGGCCGCGGATCAACACGACCGCGTTGGTGTCACCGCCGCTGGCATCGACGCTGTCCCACAGGATGGCCGCCGCCGTCTGGGTGCCGTTCGAGGCGGCAGGATCGTGGGCGGCGTATTTGCCCGAGGCGGTGATCTTGCCCAGAATGGTGCCGGGCTGGAGATTGCCTGAGGCCAGAACGACCGTGCTGCGGCAATAGTCGCGCAGCGCTTCCCAGACGAGAAAGCCGCCCGCATGGCGGGTTTCAGTAAGCGTGGGCAAGGGCTTATCCTTTCAGACGGAAGGTGCGGGCGATGACATCGCCCCAGGGACGCGCGCCAGAGGGACGGCCGGGTTGCGGATGGGCTGCAGAGATGTCGGATTCCGCTTCGGCGCGGGCGGCCAGCAGGGCGGCGCGGACGTCGTCGAGGCCGGTGTCGCGCTCGAGGAACCGACCCGCCATCTGCGGCTGACCCGCCAGACGGCAGAGATCCACGATGGCGCGAGCATCGGTCAACGCTGTGGCACGGATGCTGGCGGCATCGGCTGCACCGTTGGCAGCGGCAACGGTGCAATTGGCTTCGGGCGCTGGCGCGGCGTCCGTAGGCAGGACGGTATCGGCGTCGAAAGTTTCGGCAGCACCAAGAGTTTCCACCCCCGGGTCAGAGCCCGGATCGGGACCCATCGACGGGGTTTCAACAGCATCAGTGCCAGTGGCGGCCAAGTGGCTGTCGGGTGCAATGTCTGGGTTGGCATCACCAGGAGCGGGATCGTCGTCAGACGCATCACCTGCAATACCTGCGGTGATGTCACCATCCTCTCCATCGGCCGCAGCCGCATCCCGCCCGTCTGCCGTGACATCAACCAGCGCAGGCGGCGCATTGCGAAAACGCCCCACATCGAACCGCGCCGCGATCCGGACCGGCTCTGCAATCCGGTCGGCAAAGCCGAGATCGAGCGCATCCTTGGCATCAAGCCAGGTCTCTGCCGCCATCAACGGGGCGATTTCCTCCTGCGACCTGCCAGATTTGGCGGCATACCCTTGCAACAGGCTGCCCTTGATCTTGTCCAGCGCCTCGGCCATCGCACGCATGTCCGTGGCGGAGCCCATGACCATGCCGGCAGGGTCGTGGATCATCAGAAATGCGTTTTCCGGCATGACAACCTCGTCGCCCGCCATGGCAATGTAGGACGCCGCCGAGGCCGCAATGCCATCGATCCAGACTGTGACCGTACCGGAATGGCGTTTGATGGCGTTGTAGATCGCAACGGCATCAAAGACGGAACCGCCCGGGCTGTTGATCCGCAAGGCCAGAGGCGTGCCATCCGGCAACGCGCCCAGTTTCGCCAGAAACCCCTTTGCCGAGACTCCATAGGCCCCGATTTCGTCATAGATCACCACCTCCGCGCCCGTGGCTAGGGCGCGGATCGTGTACCAGCTGTTCATGCTGTCACTCCTGTTCAGATGTATCGTTGGTGCCTGCACCAGCGTCGCCGCCAGCATCCGGCAATTGCGCCGGTGTCGCCCGCGCGCCCTGCGTTTCGCCGGGACTGGTGCGATAGTGCAGACCCAGTGCCGCCACGCGGGCCGCGTCGGTCGCGTTTTCGCGGTCGATTTCCTCGACGTCGTAGCCCGTCGCCTGGACGACCTTGCGGCGCGAGACGATCCCGGCTTCCATCGCCAGCACCTGCGCCTGAATGTCTTTCAGCGGATCGACCCAATCCCAGCGTGGCGGGATCCAGTTCACCGGGCGGTAGCGCGCAGGAGAGCGGGCGAAGTCCGGTATCTCCAATGCCCCTGACAGGACCGCCGTTTCCAGCCAGCGTGCCCAGACCGGCCGGCAGAGCTGGTGCGCGAGAACGCCGTGTTGCAACTGCTCGACGCGGCGGCGGAACTCGACCAGTTCTGCGCGCAGGCTGGAATAGTTGGCTTGGCGCACATCGCCGGTCACCAGGTGATAGGGCAGCCCGAGTGAGGCCGAGACCGACAGCAACGTCCGATATTGGAACGCCTCATAACCGCCACCGACATCGGCAGGGCTGGAGAACTTGACGTCTTCGCCGGGCAACAGCACCTGCAGGGTGCCGGGCTCCAGACTGACCGTCGCGCCACTATCGTCGGTTGCCTCGATCTCGCCCATCAGCTGCTCTTCTGGCGCCGTCTTGGTGATGAAGCCTGCGAACATCGCGGCAGTCTTCTTCCGGTCCAGTTCGGCGTCGTCATATTGGTCGAGCAAGAACAGCCGCACCATGGCGGGCGCCACATGCGGCAGGCCTCTGATCTGGCCCGCGTCGATGGGCCGGTAGACGTGCAGCACGTCCCCGGCCGGAACACGGACAGTCTCGGACGTGAACATGCCTTGATCGGTGCTATCGCCGGGATGGCGGCGGCGGAAGTGATACGCTTGGCGTCGCCCGATCAGGTCGAACTCGATCCCGCAGCGGATGCGATTGCCGTCAGCGGCAGTTTCGGTTTTCTCGAAAGGCAGCATTTCCGATTGCAGTAGTTGCAGCTGGATCGGTACCAGCAAGCCGTCCTCTGCCCGGCGCGGGCGGAGGCGAACAAAGCACTCCCCTGCGACGAACATCTCGCGCGCCACCATTGCCTGAAGACCGTAGAAATCGGTCAGCCCGTCCGCATCCGCCTCATCCGTCCACGCAAGCCACAGCCGCTGGACCTGATCGCGCAAGGCCGGATCCTCGATCAGCGAAGACGGCTTGATCCCATCGCCCACCAGGTTCGACGCAAAAGCCTCGCAGGCGTTCGCCGCATAGCCGTTGGTCACCACCAACTCGCGCGACCGCGCCAGCAGACGCGGACCGCCCGAGGCGACCAGCGAGTTGATGTTCTCCGTCGGCGGTTGCCACCCGCGCAGCCGCCGCTGCGACATCGCGCCTTCCAGCCTGGCACGCACAACTACAGAACCACCTGTTCCCCGGCGGCGAAACGCATTCAGCCAGCCCATGCGTCACAGCCCCTTGGTGGTGATCACGCGCACCTGCCGGATGATCTTGCGTCCTTCGGCTGCCGCGATCTCGCGGTCCAGTACCTCAATCGCCCGGTCGATCTCGGCGATACTGCGGTAATCCACGGACTTGCCGTCATAGCTCACGCGGGCCACGCCAGAGGAACGTTGGGTCGCGAGAGTTTCGCGGCGGGAGCGGAGGTCTGCGGGCGTGGGCATTGAAAGATCCTGACGGTTGTTGTGCCGGTGGCAGGCCATTGGCAACTGCGTTATGAGCAGACGAAGACCAATTCACCGGAGACACGACCATGACGCCCGATCAGATCTTTGCCGCTTTCTCTGTACGGGAAGGCTTCCCGCGTGAAGCCATGGCTGCTGCCGGAGCAATCCGCGAGGATATGATCCCGCTCTTCCTCGAACAGATTGATCGTCTACAATCGGACGAACCCGAAGCGTTCAATGACGCGGATGTTTCAGCATTCCTCTTTGTCTACTTCCTGCTCGGCGAATGGCGCGACGCCCGAGCCTACCGACCGCTCACGGCTATGTTGCGCCAAGATCCCGACTTCCTCGACTTTCTGATTGGCGACGCGGTGACGGAAGGCACCGCGCGCGTGATAGCCGGGGTCTGCGACGGCGATCTGATGCCGATCTTCTCGGTGCTCGAAGATCCGGCTGCTGACGAGTACGCCCGCGGCCAGA
>Ga0307981_1003488_pt1 | contig 11739 bp, 10 predicted proteins | sample OrgLakmetagen987_FD_201849 | JGI IMG/M metagenome (GOLD analysis project Ga0307981, IMG submission 201849) | Saline water microbial communities from Organic Lake, Antarctica - #987 | ecosystem: Environmental > Aquatic > Non-marine Saline and Alkaline > Saline | place: Antarctica: Organic Lake... | reverse complement strand
TGACGAAGTCTAATACCATCGTCACAGTTATTCTGGATTAATAGTCATATTCTAGGTCTTTGAGGTTTGCAGCAAAGCTGATTCTTAAAGAGCGCAAAACAAGATAGCAAGATTAGCTGCGTTAGTCGTCAGTTGCATTAATGGGCACTAACTATTCAAATGGTATCAGACAGTTGAAGCATTGCATCCCAAAATATTAAAGGCAACTATGCACGTATATCTTCAATAAGAATTGTGCGCTGTTATTTACGCTAAGGTCTAAAATCCTCCTGAGTTTCATATCAGCGGCTAAGTAATATCACATTATTTCACGGGTAAACTGCTCCTTGTCGAATAATTGAAACTGATCTGATTCTTCTCCCAGCCCTATATATAGAGAAGGGATGTTAAGTTCCTGGTAGATGGAAACAATGATTCCACCTTTTCCCGAGCCGTCTAGCTTAGTGACAATTAGGCCGCTGAGTTCAATTGCCTTGTTAAATTCTTTTGCTTGCTGGAGCGCATTTGATCCAGTGGTGGCGTCAACTACGATCAGCTTAGTGTGGGGAGCCGACTCATCCTGCTTGGCAATAGTCCGCTCAATTTTAGCTAGCTCTTCCATCAGGTTATGCCGGGTGTGTAGTCGTCCTGCAGTGTCGCAGATGAGGAAGTCGATTCCTTGGTTAATGCACGCTTGATGAGCTGTGTAACAGACTGATGATGGATCAGCATTTGGTGCGCCGGTCGTGATTGGAATTTGTAATCTCTCTGCCCACACTTGGAGTTGCTCTACAGCGGCGGCGCGGAAAGTATCTGCTGCGGCGACCATCACACTATGTCCTTTGGATTTCAGATGATGAGCTAGCTTAGCAGTTGATGTCGTCTTGCCGGTGCCATTCACTCCTACCATTACAATAACGTGCGGCAAACCGTCTGAGCGAGGTGTTAGGTCCGGTAAATCATCAGGCAGGATACTAGCTATGTGTTTTTTGGTAGTGTTCACCACGTCATCAGCGGTAATCCTACGCCCCAAGCCTTGTAGCTCATCTACGATAGTCATTGATAGTCTGACTCCGAGATCAGCTGAAATAAGATCTGCCTCAAGCTCGTCCCAATCGATCTCAGCTTTATTAGTGATCTTATTGATTAACTTCTTAAAAAATCCTGCCATTGCAAAGCCTTAGATTCATTTACTCAGCTTGTAAAGTCTGGATTGAAGCAGTATAGTTTTTTGATAAGAGTATGGTGAGATAGCTTCGGTCTTCTAAACTTGTCATGTTGCCGTATTCACATTTAGCTGTTCACCCGATGATAGATAGTTAGTCCTTCCGACAGGGGATTAGCTAGTCCTTTACTAAGTAGCCCAGCAGCCCAGCAGCCCAGCAGCTGAGTTGTCTGGGAAGTAACCCTCAGTAAAGACAAAAAAAACGCAGCCTAATTAAAAGCTGCGTTTTGAAAATTATGTTTAGAAAATCTTTAGAAAGCTTACTTAATAATGCCAGCTTTCTTCAGAGTGACGTAAGCGCCATTCTTATTGATTGTCTTGAGAGCCTTTGCGCTAAGCTTGACTTTCACAGTGCGTCCTAGTTCAGGGACGAAAATGTTTTTGGTGTGAAGGTTAGGTGTTACCTTACGCTTCACTGTCTTAGTTACGTGGCGTCCAATACCACCCTTTTTCTTTGCGAGACCTGAACGATGAATCTTGCGTCCTACGCGGACTTTGGAACCTCTTATGCTACATACTCTTGCCATATCTATTAAAATTGTTTGTTAGTTGTGGGCGAAGAAATACAGCACCAGCGAGAAAGGTCAAGGGGATTTCGTTATTTAATGATATTTTTTTAACTTTAGTTAGATACTTTTAAGATCACTAAGGTAAATCAACCGACCGTTGCCATATAACATCAACATTCCAGCCTACTTTAAGGTAGAGTATTTTAATGTTTAGCTTGGCCTGTTTCTTGGCGTTTTCGATAATTTCAGGACGATTAGCCGCTTTTTCTACTACTGCCTGAGCTTCCTGCATTGCATCATCTACGATCTTAGCGCGGTTCTTAGTATTACGTAGCAGTGAAAATCTCACCCCTTTTACCTCGCCACCCTTAGTTCTCTCGTGATCCACACGGGCAGAAACTACTTTCGGTAATGGCAGGGTGATTGTCGCAGTCTTCGCCTTTTCGTCTTTATTAGAAATGGCCGCCTGCGAGAGATCTATAGTAATCAGTGCGTCTCCGTTAATTGCCCAGAACCCTTCGTAATCTATATTAGAGCCCTTGAGAATATCTGCGACATAAACACGGTTAGTTACCAGTTCAGATAGTGACTCTATTTCTTCCACGGTGGGAGCCATGCTGGTGATAGTGGATTCCTGATCATCGATAAAGTTTTTCTTCATCCAGAAGACACAGACAGTGATCACTGCGATCAGAGCCAACGGTGAAAGTAGTCTCGCCATTTTAACTGTTAACATCAGGTTTGATTGGGCTGGGGTTACTTGGTGTTTTTATAATCAGTCCGCATACTTTCCCAAGTTGTGGGGGCAGCACTTTTATTTAGATAGGCTAGAGTGCCAAGGGTGAAAGCAACGACTGCGATCATACAGATTACAATTTTTTGTCTGCGACCAGGTCTGAGCCGATCACTGTTCTCAGACTTCCCATCTTGGGATGATCGGGAGCTTGATTTACGTTCAACTTCAATATCCATAACATTATTAATTTACCCTGATAAACCAAATTAAACAAATACTATATTGTATAGGAATATTCAGGGGCATCCAGCTAGGGAAAAAGAATGACTTTAGGTTTTAAGGCTTTGAGAGCGAGACGCCTGTAGCAAGAAGCGTGTAGCAAGAAGCCGCAAGCGTTTTTCGTAATCTGCTCTATAAACGGCATGATTCGCTTGCGGCAACCCGCTACAATCGAAGCTGGCTAAATGCTACGTCCTGTAAAGCCTGATAACAGAGTAATTCTAGATTCCTCCCTAGCTGAATGACCATGTAGGGATCTTGAGTATACAGTAGCTTATAGAATGTTTAAGGTGATTATAGAAGGAAATACTATCAATCACTGAGAGGCAATGGTAAGGCAACGGATTTAATCGCTTAACCACCAGACGAATTAGCTAGAGATGCTAGTGCGGTTGGGAGGAAGCTTTTGAATCTATTTTTGTCGATGGCCTTCATGTAGGCTTCTTCTGGACTCACCATGCCTTTTTGGAGTTTGTCCCAGATGGCCTCGTCCATGAACTGCATTCCTAACTCAGCGCCCTGAGTAATGACGTCATTGAGTTTCTGGGTCTTTCCTTCACGGATAATGGCGGACACGGCTGGCGTGGTGAACATGATTTCGTTCACCGCTACTCGGCCTGCTGTATCACAGCGCTTCATGAGAAGCTGAGCTAATACACCCTGGATGGATGCGGCTAACATGGTCCGCACCTGGGCTTGCTGATCCGCTGGGAATACGTCAATAATTCTGTCAATGGTCTTGACCGCGTTATTGGTGTGGAGAGTTCCGAATACTAGCATTCCAGTCTCGGCAGCGGTGAGCGCGAGCGAAATGGTTTCCAGATCTCGCATTTCTCCCACGAGGACGATCTCTGCATCTTCACGGAGTGAGGCGCGGAGACCATCCGAGAATGAGGCGCAGTGGGTGGGTATCTCCCGCTGAGTAATGATGCTCTTCTTGTTGTTGTGAACGAATTCGATTGGTTCCTCTACGGTGATAATATGTTTGCTATAGTTCTCATTGATATAGTCAATAATTGCGGCAAGGGTAGTGGATTTACCCGAACCAGTTGGCCCCGTGACGAGAACGAGTCCAGCGCGAATGGAGGCGAAGTTTTTCACCACTTGAGGAATGCCTAACTGTTCGATCGTGGCAATTTCGGTAGGGATGAGGCGGAAAATAGCGCCTAGCCCGAATTGCTGTTTGAAGTAGTTGCAACGGAAGCGAGAGTTGATATCCATTTCGTAAGCGAAGTCTAGGTCACCTTCTTCCAGGAATTCCCCATAGGTTTTTTCTTCACAGATACCCGCAAGGTATTGGTTGATGGTCTCGTGATCCATCACTGGCTCGCCCTCGATGGCGGAAACACCACCGTGGATACGCATTTTTGGTGGGTAGCCCTCTGTTAAGTGAAGGTCTGAGCCGCCTTGTTCGATGAGGATTTTAAATAGTCTGTCGATGCTGTTAGACATAGGATTAATAAGTAGAAATGTTAGATTAGCTTGTTAACTTGAAATTATGATTTGAGGAACTCTCTCATGACGGTTCTGTCTTCACAGCGGTGCAAGACTTCATCAGCGGTGACTTGTCCAGAAATATAGAGCTCTCTGAGTGAGTCATCCATCGTAGTCATACCGATGGATTTACCCGTCTGCATGATGCCCGGTAGCATGAAGGTTTTACCATCGCGGATGGTGGCGGCGACGGCTGGATTGTTGACAAGCACTTCTAGTGCGAGACAGCGTCCTTTACCATCTGCCTTAGGTACAAGCTGCTGGGAAATGATTCCTCGTAGGGATTCTGCAACCATGACTCGGATCTGACCTCGCTGGTCGATAGGGAACACGTCGAGAATACGGTCTAATGTTCGTGGTGCATTTCCTGTGTGGAGAGTTCCTAGAACCAAGTGACCGGTCTCCGCCGCTGTGATCGCTAACTGGATGGTCTCTAAATTCCGCATCTCACCCACAATGATGACATCTGGATCTTCACGTAGAGCTGCCCTTAGAGCGCGGGGAAATGATTCTGAGTGTTCCCCTATCTCACGCTGGTTTATATGGCAGCCCTGGGGGGTGTGCACGAATTCGATAGGGTCTTCCAAGCTTAAGATGTGGTCGCGTCTGTCTTTATTAATAAAGTCTACCATCCCTGCGAGCGTGGTGGACTTACCAGAACCCACCGAGCCAGTGACGAGGATGAGGCCATTGTGGTAACGGGTGAGGGGGACTAGAAATTCTTCTGGAAGCTTGAGGTCTTGCATCGTGCGGATTTCACTATTAATAATACGGAAAACGATCCCCTTACCGAGCCTGTGCTGCACTACGGAGCAACGATAACGGGCGAACTCGTTCTCATAGGAAGAGTCCGCATCACCGACCTCTAAGAGTCTCTTCTGGCCCTTTGTATCCAGAAATGATTTGATGAGAGTCTCTATCTGGTCATTGGTTAGGATCTCTGCGTCCTCCCAGATAGGTATCAGATTTCCATGCCGCCTCCATACCGGGGGAGAGCCTGTCGTGAGGTGAATATCTGATGCATCATATTCTACAGCCATCTGTAGGTAGGTATCGACGTGTTCGTAAAAATGATTTTCTGCCATGTATTAGGTGATGAAGTGTTAACTACTAACAAAAGACAATATTCTGCTAGCTTTGGCACGCAAAAAATCAGATTTATTTCACCATGTAGTGATACATTTATTGTTGTTAATCTCTGGAGCGTTTGAGGGCTTCTGATCAGTGAATATGTAACCCATTATTAATCAGTATTTAACTTCTAATTTCACGCTGCTTTGAGCTTACTTTGTATCGTGGTCAAGAAGACTCAATCGATAATTATCCGATATTAATAAATCAATTCACTTATTTTCATCTTCTATCGTGAATTGATTAGGTTACGCAGAGTGATTCAAAATCGTTAAACTGATTAACGGTGATATGATGTTGAGTTTTGATCCATAAGTACGGCAAAAATAGTGAGCGTAATGTAGGGTCAAGAAGCTTTAACAGTGTTACAAGATAGGGTATACCGCCTCATTCTAACCTCCTTAACAAAAAGCAAACTGCCAAACCATTAAAACTTTGGGCATTGGGGGTAGGAAAGACAAGGTTAGGTCACTATCGCCGCAGAGCACCTATGTTGTGAAACGAAGGTAGTTAGGTATAAATACCAAAATAAAACAGCCGCAGGGATTTCTCCGAGCGGCTGATTGTTAAGTATTGTTAATTCTAGTTTGAACTAGAATGCTTAGTTACGCTGCGTTTTTCTTAGCAAGCGCTTCTTTTGCGAGGTCTACGACTGAGTTGAATGCTGCAATATCGTTGACCGCGAGGTCAGCGAGGATCTTACGATCCACTTCGATATTAGCTGCTTTCACACCTTCCATGAAACGAGAGTAAGTGATTTCCTGTGCACGAGATGCAGCGGAAATACGCTGAATCCAGAGGCGACGGAATTGTCCCTTACGCTTTTTGCGGTCACGGTATTCGTATTGACGTGCTTTGATAACAGCGTCTTTCGCATAGCGGTATAGCTTTGAACGGAAACCACGGAAACCCTTCGCACGGAGAAGTATTCTCTTACGACGGGCGCGTGATGCCGGACTGTTGGTTGCTCTTGGCATTTGTTCTATTTTTCTTTAACAGACTGTTTTAATCCTATCTCCCACAGTCTCGTCTGTAATTATTCCAGCTAAGCTGAAAAGGCTGTGTAGAGTCTGCTCGAATTGCGAACAGGGGTGCTTGGTCAATATGATTGCCTAGCTTCTTGTTAACTGCATTAGTAAACTACGGATGAACCTAGTGGAAAGGAAGTGATTCCTTAATTCTTGGAGCATCTGCTTTTGATGCAAGGCATGCTTTCCCGAGGGAACGCTTACGCTTTGAACTCTTCTTTTGAAGAAGGTGGCGTTTGCCTTGCTTGCGGCGGAGTAGTTTACCAGTTCCAGTTACTTTGAAGCGCTTAGCTACTGACTTACGTGTCTTGGCTTTACCTGATTTTCTGGCCATGGATTGCAGAAGCTAGTGAGATAAGACTAGAAATCAAGACAAATATGGTTATTTCACACAAATTAATCATTTATGTGAGAATTGAGTTGTGATTGTGGGTTCAAAAGTGTTGTTTACACACACTATGAGCGATATTTCTGATATAAAGATAAGCATGAAGACCTCTAAAGGGGAGATGAAGATAACAATGTTTGCTAACGATGCACAAGTGACTTGCGCGAGTTTTCTCAACCTTGTTTCGAAAGGGTATTACGATGGATTGAAATTCCACCGTGTGATCTCAGACTTCATGATCCAGGGCGGCGATCCAACTGGCACTGGCACTGGTGGGCCAGGGTATAAATTTGAATGTGAATGTAAACCTTGGCTGAAACACGAGAAGCCAGGGATCCTTTCTATGGCGAACGCAGGGCCAAATACCAATGGTTCACAGTTCTTTATCACTCATGGCCCTACGCCACACCTAGATGGCAAGCACACTGTGTTTGGTGCGGTGACTGACGGACTGGACGTGGTAAATGCAATCGCAGGTGGAGATAAGATAGAAACAGTGACCATACTAGATAACACAGACGCTCTTTTCGCAGCTCAATCAGATCGTATTTCTGACTGGAATAAAGTTCTAGATTAAGAAAATCTAAGATTGATGGTTCGCTATTAATAATGGATACTTAATCTTCTATATTAGCTGGTGATGCCATCATACCCTCCTAACTTTCCTTGAACAACCGCTACTACAAACTACCATTCTCATGAAATTCATCACCTACCTGATCACTACACTGTCATTAGCCGCAGCAAGCCTAACCGCCGCTGAGCCTCCTGCTATTCTGGGGCAATATTTAGAGGCTGGTAAGATAACTAAAGGAGAAGTAGTTAAGTTAAACATTCCTGTTGAGTTTTTGAAATTCAGAGAACTTGTTAAACAAGCTCAGAAAGAGGATCCTGAGTGGTTTAAGAAACTACAAGAAAAGGCAGGCAAGGATAACCCTATCCCGCCCTACGACACTAAATTAGGGATGACCAAGGCAGAGTATGATGACTATGTGGATCTCTGGGAGCAGAGATCTTATAAGCGCGTAGAAGAAGGTGAAGTTCAGCTTATCCTCACCGAAGATAGAGCAGGCGAATGGGTAATCAATGTTTCTGGCAAAGGGATGCCCGTCTCGACACTCAAATATGTAACTAAGACAGATCAATTTGAATCTAGTAACGGCACTCTTAAACGAATCGAGGATATCCAGTCTCCAAAAGAGAGCATCTACCGTGACTGGAGCGGCCAAGAGTGGAGATATTTCGACGATGGTGACCTCGTCAAAATAAAAGAGAACATTGCCATAGGAAGAACCGGAGATGGTAAATATGGGTTACTTATCTATTCACTACAGGAGCTGTCAAATCAAGGCAAGCCATTGAATGACGATCTGCTCATGATCCGTTTCGTTCCTAAGAAACTAAAGAAATAATTTTCTCCAGATTTTCAAACGAGTGTCTGAAGCATCAGCTAAAACGCTAGAAAAGGCAAAGGCTCGTCGAGAGTCTAATTCTAATTCTGAGCTCGGGAAGCCCTTTAGGTGGCGAAGATTATTAGCCATTCTCATCATCTTTTTCTTACTGATCTACGGGATTTCACTTATTTTACTGAATACTTCCTGGGCTAAAAATAAACTTACTAATCGACTCCATTCGAAGTCTAATAGTGATTGGGAGGTAGGCAGTGTTGTATGGATCCCATTTGGCGATATTGAGCTAAATAATCTAGAGACTACTATGGGGGAAGGGGGGATAAAGATAAATTCTCTAGCTGTAAAACCATCATGGAGTGGTCTTTTTTTTGGGTCATTTGAACTTATGGAGGCAACCGTGACTGAAGCCGATGTGGATCTGGATCTCCAATGGATTAGAGATAATCTGAGCAATAATGAGGAAATAATAATACCTCCTAAACAAGCTCTGTCCACAAAGCCACAATCCCAGGTCCGCCCACCAAAACCTAAAGAATCCAAGACTAATAATAATCCAGTTAAGCCAACTAAGAAGCCATTACCAAAACCGGTGATGGAAGAGAAACCTGAACTCGGGGATCTCCCTAACCGATGGCTTAAGGTTAAGAAAATGAACCTTACACTGAGAAATGGTGAGCATGTCATTGAGCAAATTTCAGACTTATCAGCATCTATCCCCATCGCGGGGAAACCTGTCGATGGGGGGATTAGCTTTAAATATCTCGGGGATAACCACTCCCAAAAAGTGAGCTGGGATGGTGATAAACTTAGCGCTGAAGAAGCTGCGGGTGAATTATTTGGCTTGAGGTATCAGTGGAAAGTAGCATGTAAGACAAGCCAGCCGGGAATGCCGTTTGCATTTCGATTCATCGTGCCTCAGCAGCAATTAAATCACACCTATGATAAACCCAATGCACACTTCAATATTTCTTCTGACAAAATAGCAGCAAACTTTATCATTAAGGGGAGTCTGAGAAACCTCAAGACTTGGCGCGGAATCCTCAACGCGGTATCTGAAAAAACGACGATCACCGAAAATCAAAAGACCCACAAACGTATGGACTTTGATCACACTAGATTAGTGGGGACCATTGCGAACGGCGTGCTTCATGTGCCAGTCGCAGAAGCCATAGGCCATAAAATATCGATCTTAGCAAATGGCTCAGTCCACAAGAATCTATATAGTTATGGAGTTGTAAGGTGGATCACAAACAATGAATCCAGAGGTTTTTTTGAGAAAGTGTATCATGGCACAAAGTTCATTAACATCGACAGATCCCGTTATCATCTGCTCTTCCCGCTGGACACCCCGGACCGTAGATATTGCGACTTCTATCTTGACGGAAAGGTCAATGACTTAGAAATTCGCCATAACCGTAGTGATCGTTGGCAATCATTAAATAAAGTAGTAAAAAAACTCTGGGACTTCAAAAATAGGGAACTCCAAGAGGATGGGCTGTTGGAGGCTGATTAGCAAACTCATGGCTTAGTAATATTATATTCTTTGAGCTTGAGGCCGTTGACTCATTTCTCTAGCCTCACCCCTATTACCAACACACAGCATATGAATAATAAGATGAGTTTATTAGCAGTTAGAGAATTAGCGGGCATAGATTTGGGCATCCTTATCGCATTCTTTGTTATTGCCTTAGCTATTGGCTTTATCGTTTCAAAACAATCAGGCAAATCCTCTGGTGATTTTTTCTTGTCAGGCAAGAGTATGCCATGGTGGCTGTTAGGTTTTTCAATGGTAGCTACGACGTTCTCCACTGACACGCCAAATTTCGTGACCAACATAGTCAGAATTCATGGTGTTTGGTCTAACTGGATGTGGTGGGCATTTGTATTGACCGGGATGCTGACAGTTTTCTTGTATGCTAAGCTCTGGAGAAGAAGTAATGTAATGACAGACGTCGAGTATTATGAGCTTCGTTATTCTGGTAAAGAAGCCGCATTCTTACGTGGCTTTAGAGCGCTTTATCTGGGCATTGTCTTTAACATCACAGTCATGGCAGGAGTCACCCTAGCTGCGATTAAAATTAGTGGAGTGATGTTGGGTTTAAACCCGGTAGAATCAGTAGCTATTGCGATGACAGTTACTGTCATATTCACATCTATGGGAGGATTTAAAGGAGTGATCCTTACTGATTTTTGTTTATTTATTATGGCCATGATTGGTGCCTTTGCTGCGGCTTATTTTGCTATTCACAACCCTGATATGAAGGCTGCCGGCGTGTCTTCACTTGCTGATCTTTTCACGCATGAAAATGTAAAATCGAAGCTAGATTTAATTCCAAGTTTTGACATGTCCACGGCAGACGTGAAAAATGGTGTTATTGCGCTATTCATCTTGCCATTAGCAGTCCAGTGGTGGGCTGCATGGTTTCCAGGTGCTGAGCCAGGAGGAGGAGGTTATTTAGCCCAGCGGATGTTGGCCGCTAAAAATGAGAAGCATGCAGTGGGGGCGACACTCTTCTTTCAAATAGTCCACTATGCAGCCAGACCTTGGCCATGGATCATAGTAGCCCTCGCTTCGATGGTTCTTTTCCCAATGAGTAGCCCAAAGGAAATGAGTGATGCAGAAGCTCTCTTGAAATCACCCTCTGTCGTAGCCATTGTAGAGCAAATAGATGACGATCCCACTCTAGCATCTGAAGCGGATAAAAAAATGGTGCGAGATCTAAACTTCCAGAAAGATGGCCTTACTAGCCTGAGAGCGGGGTTTGATGAGGAGAATGTGCCAGATGATAAAATCGCACATGACTTGGCATACTCAGCAATGCTGAACTACCTTCCTTCAGGGTGGTTTGGGCTAGTGCTCACTTCGCTCATTGCCGCCTACATGTCCACGATCTCCACCCACTTGAATTGGGGTTCTTCATACATCGTGAATGATTTCTGGAAAAGGTTCATCAACAAAGTCTCTTCGGAAAAACAGCTTGTATTTGTTGGTCGTGTTTCCACCGTCCTGATGATGGTAGCAACCGCATTATTGGCCTTGAAACTTCAGAGTGCGCTGCAGGTCTTTGTTATCATTATTAATATTGGTGCTGGAACAGGACTGCTCTTCATCCTCCGCTGGTTCTGGTGGAGAATTAACGCCTGGAGTGAAATCACTGCGATGATCGTCTCGTTCATCGCAGCGGTTACCATTGAGTTAGGCCAATCAAATGCAGGCTGGCAATTTGAGGGCTGGGAGTCCACGATCTGGATCGTAGCAATCACCACACCGGCATGGATTTTAGCCACCATCTTCACTAGGCCTACCGAGACAGCAGTGCTTCGTGATTTCATTTCAAAAACAAACCCAGGTGGACCAGGATGGAAGAAAATTTCTGATGAGGCAGCCGCGGAAGGCAACCCTATTCAATTCTCCCACACACCGATTAATATTGGATTAGGGATTATCAATATGATTCTTGGTTCACTGCTAGTTTATGGACTATTATTGGGTGCGGGTATGGTGATGTATGGTCAATCAGGAGTGGGTTACTCGATGATAGCAGGAGCTTTTCTCTG
>Ga0307981_1003485_pt1 | contig 11752 bp, 11 predicted proteins | sample OrgLakmetagen987_FD_201849 | JGI IMG/M metagenome (GOLD analysis project Ga0307981, IMG submission 201849) | Saline water microbial communities from Organic Lake, Antarctica - #987 | ecosystem: Environmental > Aquatic > Non-marine Saline and Alkaline > Saline | place: Antarctica: Organic Lake... | reverse complement strand
GAAAACGCCCGATGCGCAATTCGGGCGCCGATCACCTATGGGCATCCAAAAGCAAAGGGCCTTCAAACATCGCCCCACGCGCCAAAACAGGGGCTTCATGAATAATTGCGGTTAGCCCGCTGGGAGGATTCTGTAAATTGCAGATGGAAAAGCGGTGCGAAACAGACTGCGCGGAAAAGCGCAAAATAAATACTGTGGAGGAAACACAAATGTTCAATGCAACACGCCTGACCTTGGCGGCCATGATTGTTGGCGCATCCGCGCTTACGGCGACAGCCCAAGGGTTCACACCCGAAAACCCCGAGTGTATCGCACCAGCCAACCCCGGTGGTGGCTGGGATTTCACCTGCCGCCAGGTTGGTAAAACCATGCAAGACCAAGGCTTGATCGAGAAAACAATGCAAGTTGTTAACTTGGCTGGCGGCGGCGGTGGTGTGGCCTTTGCCCAGGTTGTGAACAAGCGCAACGATGACAACGACCTGATAATTGCCGCATCCGCAGCGACATCCACACGGTTGGCGCAAGGTGCCTATCCGGGCAACAACATGAACGAAGTGCGCTGGTTGGCGTCGATCGGTGCCGATTACGGTGTGATCGCAGTTGCAGCTGACAGCGAAATCGCAGATCTGCCCGGTTTGCTGGACGTGATGAAAAACGATCCCACGTCGATCTCTGTCGCGGGCGGTTCTGCTGTTGGCGGATGGGACCACCTCAAGGTTCTGATTGCGGCAAGTGCCTATGGAATCGAAGATGTCCGTTCCGTGAAATACATCGCCTTTGATGGCGGCGGCGAAGCTGTGACACAGCTTTTGGCGGGTTCGGTGCAGGCCTTTACAGGTGACGTATCCGAAGCCAAGGGTTTCGTTGAAAGCGGCGACATCCGTGTGATAGCCGTTTTGGCACCCGAGCGGCTGGACGGCGAATTTGCCGATTTCCCGACCGCACGCGAACAAGGCGTTGATGCGATTGGCGCAAACTGGCGCGGCTTCTATGCCCCCGGTGGCATGTCTGACGAAGCTTACGCAGGCTGGGTCGAAAAGATCGCGGCACTTTATGCAAGTGACGAGTGGAAAGAAGTGATGGCAGCCAACGGTATGGCTCCGCTTGACCTGCAAGGCGCTGCCTTTGAAGAGTTTGTTGCCGCATCTGTTGCAAAGATTGAAACGATTTCCCGCGAAATCGGTATCATTCAGTAAATCATCGAAAGCGCGGGGCGCACATCATCTGCGCCCCGCACCCCAATTCCCCCTCATTTTCGCCTCAGATAAAGGAGATCGCCATGAGTGATCGAATTTTCGGTGTGTTTGGCGTGCTTCTTGCCATCGGATTTGCCATTGCGGCAAGCCAGATCAAAGAGAGCTTTCTGTCAGACTCCGTTGGCCCCAAAGCCTTCCCCTATATCATCGCCGTCGTCCTTGGCCTGTCGAGCGCGGTCATTGCGTTTCGCCCTGACCCTGAACCGGTCTGGCCGCCGTTTGGGCAGCTTATCGAAATTCTTGCTGCCGTCGTTGTGATGGTTCTTTACGCGCAATTCCTTCCCGAAGCCGGGTTTGTGATCGCAACAGCTTTTGCTGCTGCCTATCTGTCGTGGCGTCTTGGATCGACGATCCTGGGGGCCTGCATGACAGGCGTTGGCACCTCTGTCGGTATTTATGTCGTGTTTCATCTGGTGCTGGGCCTGTCACTGGCCCGCGGCCCGCTTGGATTTTAGGATTTAAAACATGGACACTTTATCAAACCTTGCCGACGGTTTTGTCATTGCACTGACATGGCAGAACATCGGTCTTGCCTTGCTGGGCTGCTTTTTGGGCACGGTCATGGGCGCTTTGCCGGGCCTTGGCCCATCAAACGGCGTTGCGATCCTCATTCCGCTGGCCTTTACCCTGGGCCTTGGAGCGACACCGTCCCTTATTCTTTTAACCTCGGTCTATTACGGCGCGATGTATGGCGGGCGGATTTCGTCGATCCTGCTCAACATTCCGGGCGATGAACCCGCGATGATGACCTGCCTTGACGGCTATCCGATGGCGAAAAAGGGCATGGCGGGCGAGGCGTTGTCGCTTTCCGGCATCTCGTCCTTTGTCGGTGCGTTTTTCGCGACCTGGGGTCTGATCCTTTTGGCACCACAACTGGTAAAAATTGCGTTGCTCTTTGGTCCTGCCGAATATTTTGCGCTTTTTGCACTGGCGTTTATGACGTTGGGCGGCGTGTCTTCACTTAACCAAGCCAAGTCCGCATTTGCGGCGGCCTTGGGGCTGGGTCTGGCGATGATCGGTGTCGACTCGCAAACCGGTGTGCCGCGGTTTACCTTTGGCGAGGTTCACCTTTACGACGGTCTTGATTTCCTCGTCGCGATTGTGGGTCTTTTTGCACTGTCCGAGGTTTTCATCTTTCTTGAGAACCGCCACGGAGAGGCGAGCGGCAAAGGCAAATCAATCGTGATTGGTCGACTGACCCCGCCCATGTCGATGCTCAAATCGTGTACACCCACGATGTTGCGGTCGTCCTTTGTCGGCTTTCTGGCAGGTGTTTTGCCAGGTGCCGGCGCGTCGCTGGGGTCGTTCCTGGCCTACTCGCTTGAGAAACGCCTGGTCGACAAAGACGGCACCTTCGGCAAAGGAGACCCGCGTGGCGTGGCCGCGCCCGAGGCTGGCAACAACGCGGCAGCCGGTGGCGCGCTTGTACCTATGCTAGCGCTGGGCGTGCCTGGATCGGGCACAACAGCCGTTTTGCTGGCCGTTCTTTTGTCGCTCAACATCACACCGGGCCCGTTGTTGTTTTCCAATAACCCTGACGTGGTTTGGGGCCTGATTGCAGCGTTGTTCATCGCAAACTTCATGTTGCTGGCACTGAACATCCCAATGGTCGGTATTTTTACTCGGCTGCTTTTGGTGCCACCAAGGGTCTTGATGCCCATCGTCGCCATGGTGTCGTTTGTCGGCATCTATGGAATATCAGGGTCATCTTTTGACCTGCTTGTGATGATCGGCTTTGGCATTTTGGGCTGGGTATTGCGCAAGTTCGACATCCCGTTGGTGCCGATCATTCTGGGCACTTTGCTTGGCAATGCGATGGAGAACAACCTGCGCCGGGCGATCACCATCGACAATGGTGACTGGTGGACATTGATCGATAGCCCGCTGTCTATCGGGCTTTGGATCGTAGCGGTTATCGGCTTTATCCTGCCCGTTATCTTTGCGCGTAAGGTCAAATCTGGAACGCAACGCGCTGATGCCGAAGGCTCAACCAAAGACTAAAAGTTGAACGCGCGCCCGCAAAAAGGCGCGCGTTTGCCTTAGCCAAGTAAGCGGTCCAAACCCATTTTGAGCTAACCGACCCTGCGCAACCCTGTTTCGACATCAAACAGGTGCGACTTGCCAGGCTGTATTCCAAAACGTATCTGCGTATTCTTGTCGGTCAAAAGATGCACGCCTTGCATGCTTGCCGTGAAGCTTTCATTTGCGCCTTCAACTTTGCCATGAAGCAGCGTGTTGGCGCCCAAAGGCTCGGCCATCAGAACGTTGACGCAAACCGGACCATTGTCATCAAACAGCAGATGCTCTGGTCTGACGCCTAGTTTGACCGGGCCGTCACTTCCGACGGCATCTGCGACAGGATGGTCCGCAAAGATGACTTTGCCATCTTTCACCTGCGCCTCAACAATGTTCATTGACGGGCTGCCAATGAATTGAGCGGCAAACAAGGTGCGTGGTGTTTCATACACCTCAAGAGGCGTACCGATTTGTTCGGCCACACCGGCGTTCATCACGATCATCCGGTCGGCCATCGTCATCGCTTCAACCTGATCATGGGTGACATAAAGCGCTGTAATGCCAAGTTTCGATTGCAGTTCCTTGATCTCAAGGCGCATCTGCACGCGCAGCTTGGCGTCAAGGTTGGAAAGGGGTTCGTCGAACAGAAACACCGCAGGCTGGCGCACAATGGCACGCCCCATGGCAACGCGCTGCCGTTGACCGCCCGACAGTTGTTTGGGTTTGCGGTCCAGCAGGGCTTCAAGCTGTAGCAGCTGGGCGGCCTCGACCACCTTCGCGTTGATCTGGGCCTTGGGCAGCCCCGCAATTTTCAGCCCGTAGCCCATGTTCTGGCGCACCGACATATGCGGATAAAGCGCGTAGTTCTGGAACACCATGGCGATATCGCGGTCCATCGGTTCTTTGTCATTGGCGCGTTCACCCCCAATGAAAACGTCGCCTGCCGTTACTGTTTCTAGACCTGCCACCATCCGCAGCAATGTGGATTTGCCACAGCCCGAGGGCCCAACGATCACGATAAATTCGCCATCCTCGATGTCCGTCGTAATGCCATGGATCACGTCTGTTGCGCCAAAGCTTTTCTTGACGTCTTTAAGGGAAACCGTTGCCATATCTTATTTCTCGCTATCGACGAGGCCGCGGATAAACAGCCGTTGCATGCTAACCACTACGATCACCGGAGGGATCATCGCAAGGATTGAGGTGGCCATGATTACCGGCCAGTCCGCCACGTCATCGCCTGACGGGAACATCTGCTTGATGCCCATCACGATCGTGTTCATTTCAGGATCGGTGGTGATCAGAAGGGGCCAAAGGTACTGGTTCCAGCCATAGATAAACAGGATGACAAACAGGGCGGCAACGTTGGTCCGGCTCATTGGGACCACGATGTCCCAGAAGAACCGCATGGGCGATGCGCCATCAACGCGCGCGGCCTCGGCCAGTTCGTCCGGGATCGTCATAAAGAACTGGCGGAACAGGAACGTCGCCGTGGCTGACGCGATCAGCGGCATGATCAAGCCACCATAGCTGTTGAGCATGCCAAAGCCTGCGACGACCTCGTAGGTGGGAACGATGCGCACCTCGACGGGCAGCATCAGCGTCAGGAAGATCATCCAGAAGAACAACATCCGACCGGGAAACCTGAAATAGACAATGGCAAAGGCCGACAAAAGTGAGATGATGATTTTGCCCACTGCGATCCCGATGGCCATCACCAGACTGTTGAACAGCATCGTGGCCACCGGCACGTTTACCCCTGAAAACAGAGCGGCGGAATAATTCTCCCAGAACTGGTCACCGGGCCAAAGCGGCATGGGCGGCTTGACGATCTCGGGTTGGGTCACGGTCGACGCGACAAAGGCCAACCAGATCGGGAAGAAGATGATCAAGACGCCCAGGATCATCACAATATGGTTCACCCAAAGGCCGGCCCCGCGTTTTTCGACCATGCCATTGGGGGCTTCACGCTTGAACAGGGCCATCAGTAATGCACCCTTTTCTCGATAAATTTGAACTGGATGATGGTCAGCAGCCCGACCACAAACAGCAAGATCACCGATTGCGCCGAGGACGACCCAAGATCTTGACCGACAAAGCCGTCAGCGAAAACCTTGTAGACAAGGATCGTCGTCGATTGCTGGGGCCCGCCCGAAGTGATCGTGTGGATCACGCCGAAGGTTTCGAAGAACGAATAGACGATGTTGACGACCAGCAAGAAGAAGGTGGTGGGCGACAGCAGCGGCAGCACGATGGTCCAGAACCGCCGCCAAAAGCGTGCGCCGTCAATGGCTGCCGCTTCGATGACCGAGCGTGGCACGGCTTGAAGCGCGGCAAAGAAGAACAGGAAATTATAGCTGATACGCCCCCAAGCCGAGGCGACAACGACGAGGCCCATCGCCTCGTTGCCGTTTAGGACGTGGTTCCAGTCATAGCCCAGATTGCCCAGATACCATGACACGACGCCGACGCGGGTGTTGAACATGAACAGCCAAAGCACACCCGCAATTGCAGGGGCAACGGCGTAGGGCCAGATCAACATGGTGCGGTAGACGCCCGAACCCTTGATCAAGCGATCAGCAATGACCGCAAGAAACAGCGCCGGGATCATCGAGCACAAGGTGACGAGAATTGAGAAAACCGCCGTCGTTCCGAACGCTGCGCGATAGAATCTATCGCCAAACAGGTATTCGAAATTACCAAGCCCTACAAATTGCGAGGAAAGGCCAAAAGGGTCAGGGATGAACAGCGATTGATAGATCGCCTGACCCGCAGGGTAGAAGAAGAAGACAGCTGAAACCAGAACCTGTGGCGCTATCAATAAGACAGGCAGCCACCAGCCGCGAAATGTGACGCGTTTTTCCATCTGTTTTTCCTTGATCAAAAACAAAGTCAGGCCCGAAACCAGCCTCGGTTTCGGGCCTGACTTTCTCAGGGCTTAGCGGTTGGCAGCTTCAAAGCGGCGCAACAAGGCATCGCCACGCTCTTTGGCGCTGTCCATTGCTTCCTGGGCGGTCTTGTCACCAGCCCAGATGCCTTCAAGCTCTTCGTCGATGATCGTGCGGATCTGATCGAAAGACCCCAAACGCAAGCCTTTGGAATTGGCTGTTGGCTCGTTTGCTGTCATCTGGATCACAGCCACGTCTGTCCCGGGGTTTTCGTCGTAGAAACCTGCGGCACGGGTTGCTTCACCCGCTTCGATCGTGATCGGCAGATAGCCGGTATCCTGATGCCATTTGGCCTGTACGTCTGACGAGGACAGGAAGCTTAGGAATTCACCTACGCCTTTGTATTCGGCGTCTTCATGACCTTCCATAACCCAAAGCGATGCACCGCCGATGATGGTATTCTGCGGGGCGTTGCCGACGCCTTCCCAATAGGGAAGCGGGCGCACGTCAAAGTCGAATTGAGCCTCTGCCTTGATGCCCGCATAGCCCGCCGAGCTTTCGGTGAACAAAGCGCAATCCCCGGCGCGGAAGTTTGCGCCACCTTCATTGCGACGGCCAGTGTAGATGAATTTGCCATCTTTTGCCCATTCACCCATCGCAGTGAGATGCGCAACCTGGGCTTCGCCGTTCAACATAAGCTCGGTATCAAGACCCGCAAAACCATTGTCTTGTGAGGCGAACGGAACATCATGATATGCCGACAGGTTCTCAAGATGGATCCAGCTTTGCCATGCGGTCACCAGCGAACATTCCTCACCACCAGCCTTTAGCGCATCCATAGCCGCGCCAACGTTCTGCCATGTGGAAAGATCGGTATCCGGGTCAACGCCCGCAGCTTCCATCGCATCGCGGTTTACCCACAAAACAGGGGTGGAGGAGTTGAACGGCAAAGACAGCATGTCGCCGTCAGTAGAGGTGTAATACCCTTTGACCGCGCCAATATAGGCATCGGGGTCGAACGTCGCACCGCTTTGCTCCATCACTTCGTAGACGGGGCGGACGGCTCCTTTGGCGGCCATCATTGTGGCTGTACCAACTTCAAAAACCATCAGGATATGGGGCTGCTCGCCCGCGCGGAATGCAGCGATGCCAGCGTTCAGCGTTTCCGAATAGTTGCCCTTGTGGCTTTCAACGACGACATAGTCATCCTGGCTGGCGTTGAATTCTTCAACCTGCGCTTTTACCAGTTCGCCAAGGCGTCCTGTAAAGGCATGCCAGAACTGCACTTCGGTTTCAGCCATCGCGGCGACTGGCGTCAGCATTGTCGATACGGCAAGCGCGCCGATGATAGACTTTTTCATAGTTCCTCCCTTGCACCCAATTTGATGCGTTTTCAGATGATGCTCTTGGCCGTGGCCCGCATCGTTTTTGAATATCAAAACGATACAACCTGACGGTGGTAATGCAAGCCAACAAACGTGAAGTAATCTGGCATAGTTTTAGACCGTCCCCGAGCATTGCGGTAACCGCGTGACCTGTAACAGAAGTTCAGGACACGCCGGTTCACCGCCTGTATGAATGGGATTCAAAACAGTTTTATGACAGGCTATGAAAAGCTTGATCATTTCTGAAGTATTCCGTCAGCAGCGCCTATGCATGCACAGGCGCTGCCGGGGGGGGCTTGGTGCCCTGTTTAACCCAGGACTGCCTTTACGGCGTCCGCAGTCACGCCAACGACAGTGTCCACCTCGGCTTTTGTGATACAGAAAGGTGGCGCAAATCCTGTGATGTCGCCTTGGGGCATTGCCCGCGCGATCACGCCGCGTTCAAGCATTGCGGCGGATACCATCGGCCCGATCTTACGGCTGGGATCAAAGAAAGCGTTGCTTGCTCTATCCTCGACATATTCGACCGCGCACATCAGACCTTCGCCGCGCACATCACCAACATTCGGATGATCGCCAAGCGCTTCCTTCATCGTCGCATTCAGATACGCACCCACCTCTTTCGCAGTTGCGATCAGGTTCAGGTCGTCAATCAGTTTTAGGTTGGCGACACCGGCAGCGGCACAAATCGGATGCGCCGAATAGGTCCAGCCATGGCCAATGGGGCCGTTTTCATCGGTGCCCTGTTCCAGCACTTTCCACACGCGATCCGAAATGATTGATCCGGAAAGGGGCGCATAAGCTGACGTCAGCCCTTTCGCGATGGTCATGAAATCAGGCTTCATGCCGTAGTGTTCAGAGCCGAACATCGACCCTAAACGCCCGAACCCTGTGACAACCTCATCGGCCACCAGCAAGATATCGTGACGGTCCAACACCTCTTGGATGGCAGCCCAATATCCGGCGGGCGGTGGAACAAGGCCACCCGTCCCCAATACCGGCTCGCCAATGAACGCGGCAATTGTATCGGCACCTTGCTCAAGGATCAAAGCTTCAAGTTTTGCTGCGCACTGGGCCGAGAATTCCTCCTCGGTCAAGCTGCGGTCTTCGCGTCTGAAGTAATAGGGCGCGTCAGTATGGATCACGTTGTTCAGCGGTAAATCGAACTTGTTGTGAAACAGGGTAAGGCCCGTCAGCGACCCGGTCATCAGACCCGAACCATGGTATCCACGCCAGCGCGAGATGATCTTTTTCTTTTCGGGGCGTCCAAGGATATTGTTGTAATACCAGATCAGCTTGATGTTCGTCTCGTTCGCATCCGAGCCTGAAAGGCCGAAATAGACCTTTGACATATGGTCTGGTGCACGGTCCATGATCATCTTTGCCAGCGTGATCGACACCTCGGTGCCGTGCCCGACGTAAGAATGATAATAGGCCAGCTTATGGGCTTGCTCTGAGATGGCGTCGGCAACTTCTGTGCGTCCGTAGCCTGCATTCACGCAGTAAAGACCAGCAAATGCGTCCAGAAGTTTGACCCCGTCACGGTCCTCGATATGAACGCCGGATGCCGTTGAAATAACCCGCGTCGGTGTCTCTCCTCGGGCGTGCTGGGCAAGGTGTGTGGAGGAGTGAAAGAAGTTTTCCCGGTCCCACCGGGCAAGCTGGTCATCGTTGCGGATCATTGTATGGGCTTTCTGTTTAGGTAAGTTCGTTCGTCGTTTCGATGGCAATCGGGCATAGGCCCCTTGCATCGGCTATTCTTTGATCACAAGCGCGCGTGGCGTTTTGCACAGGCATTCCACGCCTGTTTCGGTAATGACAATCGGCTCAGTGATCTCAAGCCCGCCATCGTCCAGCCAAAGTGCTGGCATGAAATGAAACGTCATGCCAGGTTCAAGGACGGTTTTGTCACCGGCGCGAAACGACATGGTGCGTTCGCCCCAGTCTGGGGGGTAGGACAGACCGATGGCATATCCGCAACGGCTGTCTTTTTCAAACCCAAGCTTGTTCAGGGTGGTATTGAACGCACCAGCGATATCCTCGCAAAGATTGCCGGGTTTGGCCTGTGCCAGACCCGCCTCAACCGCTTCAAGGACCGCTTTTTCAGCGTCTAGGTACTTTTGAGGTGGCTTGCCCAGAAAAAGCGTCCGTGATTGCGGGCATTGATAGCGGCGATATGCGCCGGCGATTTCAAAAAAGGTGCTTTCACCGGCTTTCAAAGGTGTGTCATCCCACGTCAGATGGGGGGCGGTGGCATCCACGCCCGACGGTGCCATTGGCACAATCGCAGGATAATCGCCCCAATGACCATCCGCGCCAAAAACCGAGGCGTGGTAGATGTCAGCGATCAGTTCATTCTTGCGCACCCCCACTTCGGCTTTGTCGCGGATAACCTCGTGCATCCGTTCCACGGTGCGGGCCGCGCGGCGCATGTATTTAATTTCAGTCGGGGATTTGATCGCGCGCTGCCAGTTTACAAGACCCGTTGCGTCGCTGAACTGAACAGATTTCAAGTTCTTTTGCAGGGACAAGAACGCCGAGGCCGTGAAGTAGTAGTTATCCATCTCGAACCCGATGCGCCCCGCCTCAAGGCCACGGGCTGCGATCAGTTTCGACAGGTTTTCCATCGGATGTTTGGCCGGGTTTTGCACATAGATGTCGTCATATCCTGCGATATTATCGTGGTTCAGATAGGTCGTGCGCTGCGCTCCTACTGCATCCATCGCACGGCCCCACCAGACGGGCTCGCCCTCATGGGTCAGTAAAACACCCTGATGCACATAAAACGACCAACCGTCATAGCCCGTGAGCCAAGCCATATTGGACGGATCTGTGACGAAAATAGCGTCTAAACCGCGCACCGTCATTTCGGCGCGTGTCTTGGCACAACGGGCAGCATATTCGTCGAGTGTGAAGGGAAGTTCTAGCATGGCTTGCGTTCCTGTCAGGGTGTTTTGCAATCTTAACTTCATGAGGGTGTGAATTTATGCAAATATAACGAAAAAATGCACTATTGCAGCCTATTTTATCCAAACCCGGGAGATTGAAGCATGATTGACGAGTTTGATAAAAAAATACTGCAGCACGTACAGCGCAACAACCTGCTGACAAGTGCGCAACTTTCTGACCTTGTTGGCTTGTCTCCGACCTCGATCCAGCGGCGTCTGAGCAAGCTGCGCGCAAGCAAGGTAATAGAGGCTGACATCGCCGTTGTATCACCCAAAGCGGCAGGCCGACCGCTGATGATGCTGGTCGCGGTTGAATTGGCGCGGGAACGCTCTGATATCATTGACCGGTTCAAACGCGCGGTGCGGGATCGCGCCGAAGTAATGAGCGCCTATTACGTGACCGGCGAGACAGATTTCATGCTGATTGTCAGCGCCAGAGACATGGCAGATTACGAGGCGTTTACCCGCGACTTTTTCTACAACAACGCCGACATCAAGGGTTTTAAAACGACTGTCGTGATGGACAGGATCAAGGCGTCTTTTTCGCTGCCATTTTGATCATCGTGTGTTGGGGGCGCGCCCCTGACGTGAGCCGCGCAGCCGGCGAAGCAAAAAGGACGGCAGCCGGATGATCGGATAGATGCCGTTCAGGTAGCGCGGCAAAGGCACTGCAAGAACGTCACCTTGGCAGATCAAATGGCTCTTGAACGCCCAGATTGCCGCCCAAACCGAGGGATAGAGGTGCCGTGTTGGGATAACCTCGGTAAAAAAACCTAGCTTCGCCAAAGGGCGTTTTGCTACAATCTCATCTTCATCTATGCGGGTTAGAGAATATTCAGACAACTTTTGCGCGTTACGGGATAAGTGCGGCCTATAAGAGGTCTCAAAAAGTGTATCACACAGATGCAAGGCTTGGGCCAACGCGTCTGCTGCCGGCCCTTCTTGTACCTTTGCAATGATCTTTTCCCGCTCATTGGCAGGGATCTGTTCAAGGAATGCTGAAATATCAGCCAACCATTTCAGACGCTTCCAGTGATGCACAGCACCGTGAAAGACCAGATACACCAACATCTGTTCGGTTCCGAAAGTATCGAAACTCACACTGCCGGCAACTGTGACGGCTTGCCGATGCAGGTTGTTTTCTAGCCCGTTTAACCGCAATTATTCATGAAGCCCCTGTTTTGGCGCGTGGGGCGATGTTTGAAGGCCCTTTGCTTTTGGATGCCCATAGGTGATCGGCGCCCGAATTGCGCATCGGG
>Ga0307981_1003484_pt1 | contig 11753 bp, 7 predicted proteins | sample OrgLakmetagen987_FD_201849 | JGI IMG/M metagenome (GOLD analysis project Ga0307981, IMG submission 201849) | Saline water microbial communities from Organic Lake, Antarctica - #987 | ecosystem: Environmental > Aquatic > Non-marine Saline and Alkaline > Saline | place: Antarctica: Organic Lake... | reverse complement strand
CCACGTTCTTGTACAGCACGCCGTGCTTGTCGGATCCCAGCATTAATCTCGTTTTCAAAACGTCCAGTGGCGTGGTTGCCGCTGCGGCAAAAGCGCCCGACGCGGATCCACAGGTTGCCGCCTGCACTGGACTAACGGTCAAGATACCTTGTTGGTCTGCCCAGTGCTGCTTGAACTTTTCATAGAGGGGGAATTGAATAGCGGCAAACGGTACTTCGCGTCCCAGTGTAATCAAATAGCCGCGGTAGAGACCTCCCGTCACGCCACTGAGGGGTCCTCCGTGATTTTCTGCCAGGACGGCACGTAAAGTTTCCATGACCGTTCCTGGTCGTTCGGCCGTCTGCATCTTGGCCTTGACGACTGTTGAAAAAAGGCGGAGAGCGATTGTCTTCGAGTGAGATTACGATACAGTAAGCAGTATGCTTGGACTATAGACTTTATTACAGATTGTAGCATACGTACCTTCGGTGGGGACTCGCACCAGGCAAGCTGCTGCTTCTCCAAACGACGCGGCAATCATGTGACTGGACGCTGCCTGATTGTGAAAACCCACCCCTTCTTGCCACTCCAGCACGACGGGCTTCATTTTCTCATAGGTCGAAAAGAAGAGGGCGGCGCCGGGCGCTGATCCCGCTGCCGCCGCACCGATTCCATTGTAGATACCGCGAAAGCCACCCGCCTTGATGAACCCAACGGGGGCTTGCAGCCGTGTTTTCAGTGTATCGATTGGAAAGAGCGCCACATCGACGCTGGTTCCCGCCATGCCACCGGCTATAAGTGCCGTGGTAAAGCTCGGAGGTGCTTGTGTCGCGTTGTAGTCATCGGAGTCCGCCATGGTCCTCCACAGTGGAACCGCGATGCTTCTGGTAACGAAATTGTGAATTGTGAGGTCGGCACGAGAAACAAAGAGAACAAAATGGAAGCAGTTTCGTTGCCTTCGTTCATCCCTCAGTCTTGCAATGGGCGTGACTGAGTGCGAGCTGGGGCGCTCTCTGCTTTTGACGACTCTACTTGTAGACTAGAAGTACCGGTAGACTAGTCGTAGCTACGACGCAAGTAAGTCTTCGTCTATTGCAGCTATCATATCTAGTAGTTTGGTCTGAGTGTATGTAGCGGTATTGCGTATTAATACTAATAGAAGATGCATGCATGAATGAATTGACTGGTTGTCAAACAAGTTGAGGAACACACAGGAGGAGCTTTTGTTTGCTTGCCTTGGCTCAACTCGTTGGGCTGATAATAGTGAGTATCTATACCTTACAGACATGCTTGTGTCTGTGAAGGTGTTCAAGTAATACACCGTGCGTGCAAAGCACAGAATAGATGCGTATTCTGTATTCACGCCCTGGTCTTCTTGGCCGCCTGGAGGGTTTCCTTGAGTCGAAAGCGCTCTTCCAAAACGGGTCGAACATCGGACTGCTGGTCGAGTTCCTCCAAGAGATCCCAGACGGCAGGCAAGGTGTCATCCGCTGCGGAATCGTAAAAATTGCTCACCAAGATCCCGTTGGAAGGTTGCGCCAAAAAGCTCATGGGATTGTTGTCCACCAAGACGGCGCGATCGAACCGACGAATGGGCAAATTCTGCAAATCCTTGATATAGACACCGTGTTCGGGACACAATCGACACGCTTCGCGGTACCAACGGGCAGCTAGCTTGTTGGACGGATCCAATCGATCCAAAACGGGCTTGGCGTACACCTCCATGGCGGCAGTGAAAATGTGCGTCTCGTACTTGGCAGTGACTTGACGCAAAAAGGTCTCCAGGCCGGGCCGTACATTGACGTGCACCAAGTCTCCGTCTGGCAAGGTGACGCGAAAGGAATCCACCAGCGTGGTATTAGAGTTGGTATCGCCATCGCCATCGCTGCCACCAGCCTGACGTCGTAATTGATGGGCGTACACTTGCGCGGCTGCTGGAGTTGACAGAAACTTGCTGTGAATTAGGCATTCATCCATATCTAGAACGACAATCAGATCGGATTCGTATCGACGAGTAGCGGTAGAAGGGTCTTGGTCTTGCTCGTCTGCAGCTGCCGCACTGGTGCCGTGGTGGAGACTACTGGTTTGCACCAAATCCCTCATGTGAAAGGGAATTGGCTCGCCATTGACTAACGGACGAAGTCGCGCTAGTGAAGGGTGCACGCGGCGTCCCGAACGAGCCAATCTAGAAAAGCATCGTATGCTCGCGTTGCTTGGGACTCTTGCCTGCTGCTGCTGCTGTTGATGATGATAAGGTCGGTATCTGCACGCCAAGTGATCAGCGATTCGGTTGGCCGCTAGGGTCGACGACATGCATATCTGTGTCCGTACCACAGCGGCGACCGTCGGAGAGAGAGCGACATGGCGCAGCATGTGTGTCCGTGCTGTTGTTGTTGTTGTTCTTGTGTGGAGAGGTTGTCGCGTGTAAGATAAGAAGGAATCGAAAGATGCAGAGGTGCTTGTCGTGCGTTGGGGCAAACGCAAGAAGTCTCTTGCGTGAAAAAAGAAAAGGAACGAGTTCTATAACGACACGACCAGCGAAGGTGCTTGTGATGGTCGCGGTCTTCGTGGGTTGGACACTGCAACACACTACAGACTACGTACCGGTACAGTATTGCAACTGCAACTGAGTCAAACAGAAACAGGCCAAGCAGAAGCTTATTATTACGGCGGCTTCTTTCTCGGTCGATTGGATGGTGGGAAAGATGTTCTATAGTACAGTTTCGTATAATGTCTGATAAGATATTGTACTTAAGGAAACATCATGTCCCAAAGAAACTGCCCGGTCGTCGTCGCGACCGATATGCCGACCATGAAGATGAAGATCAGGAATCAGCAGGCTCTGTCGTTTGCAAGTACTGTAGTAGGTCTAGTGTATAGAAAGTAAACCACAGGAGCCAATACTATCCGAAGTTTTCGTCGACTCCCTTCTGACCAGTGAGGAGAATCGTCCACCAGCTTTGTATAACTCTCTCTCTCTCTATATAATATAAAATGAAAGAGATCAAAGTCTTTTTGATTCCCCAGCCAGGTGCCAAGCCAGAGTTCCTGGCGTCCCTCCAAACCGTCGACCCCAGTCCGGCCGTGACTGCAGTATGGAACGATACGCTACCCGATCAAATCGTCTTGGAGGGATATACGCGAGATGGGTGGGCCTGGAAGCCTGCATCGGCGTGGCTGAGCGTGGCGTGTGTCTCGACCGATGGACGCAACAAACTAAAAGGGTTCAAGGGATATCTCAAGGAGCGAGCCAAGTCAGCTTATGGACGGTTGCCGTCGGGATTAGTATGGGTTGTTAGTTATATCCAGCCCAAATCTTCGGGCAGTGACCCCAATCGTGTCGAATGTCGCATTGCTCTGGATCGATCCAAGATTCCTGGTTGTACTCTGCAGGCTTCGACGACGACGACAGCAGCAGCAGCACCCAAGCAGAGTGCTCCAGTATCCATCAAGCCAGCGGCACCTTCCAGACGAGTTGGAGGCAGTGGCTTGCTAGGAAAGCTCGTGGGTGCTCAGCAACGAACCAACGAGCACGTGGCGGTATCCAAGGCTCCCAACAAGAGACCCGCAGTCACGGCAGCTGCTGCATCACAGTCAAATGCCGCGTCCACTACACCATCAGCATCGCCATCATCCACTATGGTAAACTCGGATCCCTCAGCCGCTGCCGCAGAAAAGACGATTCAACAAGTATTTGCGGATTTTCGGCAGTCCATGCAGGACAAAATGTTGGACTTTAACTTGGCAGCCAACGACGACAAGCTGGAAGTCAGGGTGAGTCTAGCGCAACAGCAAATGGGGTTACCCCACGCCGAAAAGAGTAGCGTCAAAATGGACGTTTTGAAATACATGGTGTACGAGGCAGCCGAAGAAGTGAATGAAGAATGGATTGCTTTCAAGGAACCTTCCGAATTTGTAGACGAAGTTGTATTTGTTATCTACAAGGAAGGAGCGGCACCACCCGAAGTAGTGGAGGAAATGAGCAAGGGAGAGTTACCAGACGAAGTGCGGGGACAACAACGAGCGATTCAGGAGGATCGACAACGGGCAGCAGCGGCCCATGAACAACGACACAAGTCCCAGATGGAAAGCCAAGCCATGAGCATGATGCGGGCCGAAGATGACGACGAGGAAGACGATTTGGAGGCTCTGAATACGGTAAAGCGAGATCGAAGGACCATTGCGGATTATGAACGGGAAAAGAGAGATAAGAAGAGACGGATAGAATGATAATAAAGAGTTCAAAGCGCTTTGGAGGAATACTGTCTGTTTTTTTTTTGGCGCCATTATTTTCGGATCTTTCGTCGAGAGACATATCGCACCATGACGACGTCCGTCTCTGGTCACAAAGCGCTTCCTCTTTTCCCAACATTAACCGACGGTTCATAGATCCCTAGACTACCTTACACACTTCCATTGCTGTGGAGAAGGAGTGGGTTCGCTGCTATCATGATTAGATCCCGTTCCATCCTCGCATTACTTCTCTGGGCAGCACTTTCCGCTCGGTCCGCCGTCGCAGCGGGGTCTTCGTGGTGGTCTTCACCAGAGGATGAAAAGGCAGCCATGGAGACTGTGCCGCAGTCTACCCTGGTGTCTCCTATTGTTAATCGAGAGCTAGAGGCGTCCGTAGTGGCACATTCTTGGCCCACGACGCCACAGAGTATCTTTTGCGAAGCGTTTGCCTATCATAATAACGGTAACCAGCAAGCCTCGTTGGCCGTTGCCTTTTTAGAACGTCTCGTGGCACTCACTACCGAAAAGCAACCAAGCGCTGCAATGACGTCCTATCAGAATGCCACTGATTGGGTATCACAAGCCAGTCCTCTGACGGCATCGGCCAAGCGATTGTTCGAGTACGCGGTCCGCATGCGAGCCTCGAGTCCAGTCTGTGAATTGCACCGTGGATTGGCACGCGAAACGCTAAAGCAAGCGGGCCTGCTGCGCCACACAGTAAGCAAGAATACCGACGCCTTTTGTGTTGTGCATCCTTCGGGTAAAGTCGTGCTGCAAGAGGCTTTGCTTACCGTGGACTGGTCGTCGTTGGTGAAGCAGACTGCTGAAACTGCTGCTGTCGACATTGAAACGCTCTTGCTCCCTGACGAAGTACCCATTGGAGGTACTAACGATGATGACAAATCCTTACTAGTGATTCTGTACGCCAATTTGGGCTCGGTCACCTTTGCTCACGCTTACAACAGCCTCAGCCAAGCCAATGTAAGATTCGTCGTTCGGCATTTGGGTGCTGTGCACTACGAAGAAGACAACAGCTCGGCCATCGAGACTGTCTTGCAAGGGTACGGCGTGCGGCTTGACATTCGCAACGTGGAGTACAAAGTATTTGATGATAGATCCGACAAGAGCACCAGCGAAGAAACAGGTCTATTGAATCTCACGGATACCGAAACAGCCGTGCCCCTACAATACTTGGCAGGCGTCAATCTGACAGCCCTGGGTCTCGACGAAAACAAAACGACGCTCCGCACTCTCTGGCAGGCACACGATCGTCAACAAGCCCAGTCGCAAATCCTTCCACCCGTATGGCAACGTCGACAGCTTCCCTTACAGGCGGCTGTAGTCATTGCATCGGCAAAAGATCCACTGGCCACATTGCAAGAGGTTTCGCAAGACTTGCCGTCGGTCGCTTCCACCCTGGCGTACGTGAAGATTCCCGAAGACATTCAAAAAGTGGCTGAAGCTTTGGAAAAGAAACACAAGTTCTTTCGACCGGGTCGCTTGTACATAAATGGACGGGCCATGTCCATGAGTAGTCCCACGTTTAATGTCTTCGTCTTGTTGAATCTCATGCGGGAAGAGCAAGCGTTTTTGGACGAAATGCAGTCCATGCTTGGGCCGTACTTGGAACCCGCCGCTCTGCAAGCTGTCCAACGTGCTTGGATGATGGGTGACGCATTTCTCGGAGAGGGGTTGGAGAAATCGGACGAGGAGGATGAGGAAGAAAGCACATCGGATACTGCCTTTAGGGTGGACGTTGGTCGGGGCGGAAAACGGGCAGTCATGTACTTGAACAATGTGGAGAAGGATCGTCAGTACGCGCAGTGGCCAAAGTCACTGCAACAAATGCTTATGAGTCTGCAGTTTGGAATGCCTCCGGCTGTCCGCCGAAACTTGTTTACGGTTCTCGCGATAGTAGACCCTATTGCAGGGCCGTCAAACATGGGATTCGACATGGGAGTGCAAATGATGGATCGCTCCTTTCCTATTCGTATCGCAGTACTGCTTGTGAATGAAGATGATGTCAACTCTTGCTTAGAGTGGTTGTTGAACAATCCCAGTGATGAAGACACCCTTTGTCCAGTCACCCCGGTGTTCGAATCCAAGCCGACGAAAGAGTCCCTCAAGAAGATTCCAGCGACAGCACAAGCCGTTCACCGTCTCTTTTCCGACTTTTCGTTGGAGCAATCTGACGAGCCCGGAGCAACACTGGCGTACCTTGAGTATCTTCTATCTTCAATCGATAGACACAAAGCAGTCAAAGGAGAAGTATCCATGTCGGATTTGATTATGCTGCATGGTGATCTCTTGGCGGCGATGCGGATAGCAACAGCCTCTGAAGCTGAAGCGACAGCCTTGGAAACGTTGCTGGAAGGTGAAGATACTGGGGACTCTGACGTGTATCTTTACGGCCGAGCGCTTCGTTTTGCAGCAGATAAAGCAGTTACACCCGGAATGAGTTTCTTGAATGGCAGACCTCTGCCAATAGGCCAGGACGAGGACACAAATGCAGCAGGTAATCTCTTCGCTGATGAACAAAAGCATATTTTTGGACTCATTGCCAAACAAGAAATCACTGATTCTGACCGTAAATCTGTCTACGGAAAGCTGCTAACAGGCAAGCGTGTTTTTTCGAAGTGCCACCCGCTTTTGGTTGCAGCAGGACAGGAGAACATTGATCGCTATCTACAACTTGACCACGGCTTTGATGCCGAGTCTCTCGTCTTTCCAAATTCACAAGAGATCGAAGCCGACGCCAACTTTGTAGTTGAAGCGCTGATCGAATTCGACACCGACGATGGCTTGAAGGCCTTGTCGGGTCTACTGTCAGTAATGGACAGCCCATCTACTAGCGTACGAGTCGGCTATCGAATCATGCCAAGTACGCCATCAGCTGCGAGGCATACCCTTTGCCCGCTGTTGTCGCGAGCATCTGTAATCGGGCATACGTTAATCAAGTCGGTTATCGACATTGCTTTGAGTGCCAGTGGGGGGTCGTTGGAGCTTAAAGATCTCCTAAAAAGCTTACCTGGCTTGAGCGACGAAGCACGTGAGCAAGTCCTCTCCAGTGCAGTCGACGGTCCATGCGCAGACACAGAGTATTTGTTACAAGCAGAGCTACCCTCCAAGAATTTTATTCTCGGTAACGGCCGATTCTATTCAATCGACGGGAACTCGCTCACAGACGAGGATATTGAACTATTGATAACTTTGGAGTTTGAACTCGCCAAAGCGGTGACTGGAATGTTGGAGGACTTCGCATCGGCTACTACCCCGTCTGGGTTTGATGCTGCTACTCGAGTAACAGCATTCCTGGCAGTTGCAGCTGCTAAGTCTACTGTGGACAGGGTTTCGATGGATCAGCGCATTTTGGAGCTGGAACAGGAACTCGAGCTCGAAGAGAACCCACTCCGCCTCACTTGGGGCGCTACAAAGAGTGACGAGACCAGTGAAGACGACTCACCAAAGGTATGCAACGCCAGTATTTCGTGTCGATCATGTTTGCCTCTGCTTGTTGTCCGCTCACTTTTTTATTATCCTCAACTGGTACAGATTCACGTTGTAGCGGTTGTTGATCCTCTTTCCGAGTCTGCGCAGCGCCTTTCCCCGCTCCTTCGTGTGATTCGTGATCAGTTGAACTTGCCTTTGACAGTGATCCTTACCCCCGCAACTCTTATTGATGGCGAGTCGGACGTTCCCATCACCAGCTATTATCGTTTCGTTGCGGATAGCAATGCAATGCCCGCTACTGCAACTCCCAAGGCTCATTTCTCAGATTTACCACACGAGCACCTGTTGACATTGCGAATGGACGTCCCTGAACCTTGGGATGTCCAGCAGGCATTGGCTGTTCAGGATACAGACAATCTCCGCTGTGATCTCAAGTCAGGCTGTTGTGATTCTGCGTACTCTAGCAGCAGCGAGAACGACGCTATGGTTGAGCAAGAGGACCGACACCTGACAACAGTTGAGTACGGACTAAGCGCTCTCTTGTTCTTTGGTCAGTGTTATGAACGCCCCAAATCACAAACGAGCGGTCTCCAATTGGCTTTGTCAAAGAGTGACGAGCTTGGGCTTGACAATAAGTCTCTAGAGCAGAATGTGGAGGTTGAAATGGACGGTACTACGTTCGAAAGCTCAGACGACTCTGCAGGGTTCGAGGTAGCTTCAGTCTATTCAGATACGCTCGTAATGAAGAATGCGGGCTACTGGCAATTGCGAGCAAACCCTGGAGTTTGGACGCTCAAGCTGGTGGAAGGATCCAGGGGTGCCGAAGTGTTTGAGATGGTGGAAGGATCCTTGAAAGCTGGACGTGTCAGCATCGACAAGGAGAGTATCGGCAAAAACTCCAGCAGCAAGACCCTAGTGATGAACGACTTTGTAAACCGCGGAGAGCTCTTGTTGGTCAATCGTCGACCTGGGTTTGAGGATGCAAGCCTTTTCTTTGACAAGGATGACGACAAGGCGCTACTAGGCAGCGGAGACGATGACGATGTCATTCATGTCTTTTCGCTTGCCACCGGGCATCTCTACGAGCGCTTTCTCAAGATTATGATGCTGTCCGTGACCAAGAGGACGTCGACAAAGGTCAAGTTCTGGTTGTTCGAAAACTTTCTCTCTCCCACGTTCAAGGCATCCGCTCGAGCGCTAGCGGAACGCATCGGCTGTGAAGTCGAATTTGTTACTTACAAGTGGCCGGGCTGGTTGCGTGGACAAAGCGAGAAGCAACGGATTATCTGGGGGTAAGGTGTCACTGGAGATAATCTATTCAATGGAAGCGGTCGAATCGCGATCCTAACTCTTTGTTTTTCTATAACATTTTCGCAGGTACAAGATCCTCTTCCTTGATGTCTTGTTCCCCTTGAATGTAAAGAAGATTGTAAGTAACGCTGGATCGATTCAGTTTGCTGCTTGAATTTTTACTCACTAAGATTATTCGTGTACTCATTCTGTTGCTTTTCCTTGTGGCCATTTTTCACAGATTTACGTTGATGCCGATCAAGTTGTTCGAGCAGACTTGAAGGAGCTCTGGGATATGGATCTGGAGGGTGCACCATACGGCTACACTCCAATGTGCACGTCTCGAGAGGCCACTCTCGGATATCAATTCTGGAATGAAGGCTTTTGGAAGCGCCACTTGCGGGGCAGGCCCTATCACATTTCAGCCTTGTACGTGGTGGATCTGGAAACCTTTCGAAGTACACGGGTTGGAGACGAGCTTCGCTCCATCTACCAATCGCTCTCTGCCGACCCAAACAGTCTCTCTAATCTGGACCAAGACTTGCCTAACTATGCGCAGCACGAGGTTCCCATCTTTAGTCTGCCGCAAGAGTGGCTGTGGTGCGAGTCGTGGTGCTCGGACGAGACCAAAGCGACAGCCAAGACGATCGACTTGTGCAATAATCCCATGCACAAGGAGCCAAAAGTGTCCATGGCCAAGCGTGTGATTAGCGGCGAGCTCTTTAACGAAAGTTGGGTCGAGCTGGATGCCGAAGTGGAAAGCTACGACCAAGAGTATGCCCAACTGCTGGCCGAGGCGACTGCATAGTCTAGTTGTTGTTGTTGTGGATGTAGGTATAAGATAGCCCTATCGTAGAAGAAGAAAATAGGTGGCTAAAGAGTTTAATACGAAGAGGGCGTACTAGACTAAGGTTCGTACAAGCCTATCACCTCTACAAATAATATAGACGATCCCGATACCGGTCCCAGTCCCAGGTACGTACGGTAGTACAATAGCAACAGGAACGTCTTCACAAGTCGTTTAGACTAGTAGACGTTTCACGACTTCAGGCATGCCTGAAGTCGTGAGTTGGTTAGACCCGGATGCCCGACCGGCTTCTTCGGAGGGCGGGAAACGCCGGCCAGGTTCAAGCTTTGTGAACCGATGCTTTTTTGGCAATTCCATTTAGTAAGTGGCCCAAAACGCCAGATTTTTCATGTCTTTCTAGCCAAATTTTGGTCTAAGTGACCACTTAGGTGCACATTTTTCATGTGAGAGCCATACATATCTCATAAGAGGCCCGGTCCACACTGCCTCATTGCCTCTCACAAGACACGAGAGACCAAGGCACGAAAGAGACGTCCATTTCGACTCTAAGGCGCACCTGACGAGGGCGCTGTTGTGGAAATACTAGTAGTCAGTCGGTCCAAGGTCTCGTAGTTCAACGGCACCGAGGTTTTCGCCCGTTTCGAATCTAGGAGCTCATTTTTTGGGAGTTGGAGTGGAGGGAGTTGTCGTCATTCATTGGAGTCGGTATCTGCTGTGCTGTCTTTCCACGCTTGTCCTCGACGGCTCACATCAGGCTTACTTCCTCGGAGTCTACGTATGTAGAAGAAGAACACTACAATATTCCATTAGTAGATCGAGATTGAGTAGTTTGAGACGTCACGGTGAGAGCTGCGCGATGCCTCCTCTCGAAATGGAACCACAGCCGACTCCTCCCAAGGAAGACGCTTCGTTCCGTCATAAACGCAACTCGTCCGGAAACTCAACACCGGAAGCTTCTCGACAAGACTCCTCACCTTGGAGCGACGAAAAGGAACCGGCTAGTGATAGTAGTGCTGAGAAGTACATGAGGGAAAAAGCTGACCCAGATTCGTCGCCGCTAGTAGGAACCACTCCTGCCACCGCGGCGAGTACCCCGATGAGCTCGGTAACCGATACACCTTCGTCTTCCGCGTCTTCTACGACACCTCGATACGCCATCCGACGCCTCTTTCCGGATCCGTTATCGGCATCCATCTCTGAGAACGATGTTAGTACAGATATTTGTGAAACGTCAATGTTGAGTACAACATCACATGTCGATCCTTCGGAGACGACGAGTAGCATACGCATGCTCTTTCAGTACCAAGACAGGGATGACACTTCGAAGGAATCTTTTCAAAGTCGAGTTAGGAAGCAGTGGCTTCCTCCGCAAGCACAAGAGACGTCGCCCACAATGCCGCTGCAGCATCGTTTCGGTAGACATGGTCGATCCGCTTCGTTGCAAGTGGACGCTTCCAACGTGGTTTTGACGAACGACTCTACAGAGCGCGGTGCGCGCTCTCGGCAACGGAGTTACGAATACTCTCGTCTTCACGATAGTCTCAGCTTGGAAACCAGCCTTAAATCGTCTTGTGGACTCTCGGAACGGCGACGATCATCACGAGGACGAATTTCACCGAATCCTCCTCTACCATTGGTAGATACCAATTCAATTAGTTCGGAGGAACCATTCCCGTCCAACTCGAGCAGTCCAAGTGGTACTTCCGCCACTACTGCGCCCATTCCAAGGATTGCGTATGCGCACACACACCACCGCAACAGTTCTCGATCCTCGCTGACACAGCAGCAACAGCAACTGTCCGAGATAAATGCAACATCGTCAGTCTGGATGAAGCCTCTCGTGCGGTTGGCCCACACGAAAGGTTTGATCTGGCTACTGTGTTTGATGGCACTCACGTCGCTTTGCACGACCATTATTACCAATCGAACGATGTCAGATTCGAACATGGCAGTAAATGTGGCACCGCTACCAAACTTCAACAGGCATGCGGCG
>Ga0307981_1003482_pt1 | contig 11757 bp, 7 predicted proteins | sample OrgLakmetagen987_FD_201849 | JGI IMG/M metagenome (GOLD analysis project Ga0307981, IMG submission 201849) | Saline water microbial communities from Organic Lake, Antarctica - #987 | ecosystem: Environmental > Aquatic > Non-marine Saline and Alkaline > Saline | place: Antarctica: Organic Lake... | reverse complement strand
ATGGGGCGCACCGGCGCTTTGTTTGAGTACATGAATCTTGGCGTAACCCCCGATATACTGACTACCGCCAAATCTTTAGGCGGCGGATTTCCGGTAGGCGCTATGCTCACCACAGATAGAGTATCTAAAAGCCTTAAACCTGGGACTCACGGCAGTACCTATGGCGGTAACCCTCTAGCATGTGCTGTGGCTGAAAAAGTGTTTGATATTGTGAACAACCCAGAAATATTAGAGGGTGTAAAACATAAAGAAGCACTATTTAGAGAAAAATTGGCTGAAATTAATGAGAAACACCACGTCTTTTCTGAAATACGTGGCAAGGGCATGCTTTTAGGCTGTGCATTAAATGACACCTATAAAGGCCGCGCTAAAGACTTCATGGTGGCAGCAAATCATGAACAGCTAATGTGTTTGATAGCGGGGATGGATGTGATTCGTTTTGCGCCGTCTTTAATCATCACAGACGAAGACATTGTCGAAGGGCTTAAACGCTTTGAACGCGGCATTGCCAAATTGATCGCAAACAGCTAAATCACACAGGCGATCAATAATGTTGATTATCCGTCCTATCAGCGAGGGTGACTATCCTGCGCTGCTTAATATTGCTCAAGAATCTGGCATTGGCTTTACGTCTTTGCCAGTCAATGAAGAGTTATTGCTTAAAAAAATTAAGGCTGCTAATACAGCCTTTTCCAGTAAGCCCGAAAAACCCGGCCAACAAAGCTATTTATTTGTAATGGAAGACACCGATACCGGTGAGGTTGTCGGTACTTCCGGAATAGAGGCTACGGTTGGTTTACATGATGCTTTTTACCACTATCACGTAGGTAAGGTTGTGCATGCCTCTAGAGAATTAGGTGTTCACAACACCGTCGAGATTTTAACATTTTGCAATGACTACACGGGTGTCAGCGAAATTTGCACGCTATTTTTAAAAGAAAATGCCCGTAAAGGCCAAGCCGGTCGATTGCTTTCAAAATTTAGATTCCTATTTATGGCGCAGCATCGCCAGCGCTTTTCAAACACCGTTATCGCGGAAATGCGCGGGGTGTCAGACGAGTCGGGTAAAAGTCCTTTTTGGGATTGGCTAGAGCGTAATTTTTTCTCTGTCGACTTCCCTACTGCAGACTACCTTACCGGTATAGGGAACAAAGTATTTATTGCCGAGTTGATGCCCAAGTATCCTATCTACGTTAACTTGTTATCAAAAGAAGCACAGTCATGTATTGGTAAAGTCCACGATAAGACGCGTCCTGCGCTGCGCTTACTAGAGCAAGAAGGCTTTCGTAGCAGAGGTTACGTCGATATATTTGATGCGGGACCTACAGTTGAAGCTGACTTGTCTAATATTTCAACCGTACGCAATAGTAAATCTCTGCGCGTGACGATAGACGATAGCCCACACTTTGCAGACGCCAATCAATATTTTGTAATAAATGACAAAATTGAAGGTTTCAGAGCCTGTGTTGCACCCGTTGTGGTAAGAGCTTCTAACGACGCGCTTATAAGCACTGAAACCGCAGCGGCTTTAGAAATTGAATCAGGCAGCAAAGTGCGCATAGCGCCATGCACGCCAACATTATTTCCATAAACGTTCTTTTTAAGCTCGCCAGAACTGAAACAGAACCTCAAAGACGGAGAAAAATATGCAAGAGACTACTCATTTTATTAATGGACGCTGGTGCGCTGGCGAAGACCTAAGCTTTGAGTCTATCGACCCAGCTAAAAATGCCTCAGTTTGGGAAGGCAAAGCCGCGAGCTCGGCACAGGTTGATAAAGCCGTATTAGCGGCGCGTGACGCCTTTGTGGATTGGTCTTTAAGTAGTTTTGAGAGCCGCCTTAAAATTGTCAAACGTTTTGCCGCCCTGCTTGAAGAACACAAAACTGAACTTGGTGGCTTAATTGCCAAAGAAACCGGTAAGCCAGAATGGGAAGCCTTGACCGAAGTAGGCGCCATGATAGGCAAAGCTGGTATATCAGAGCGTGCTTACCATGAGCGCACAGGCACGGTAGAAAATCCAATGCCTGCAGGTCGCGCAGTATTGCGTCATCGCCCTCACGGCGTGGTAGCGGTGTTTGGGCCCTATAATTTTCCTGGGCATCTACCCAACGGACATATTATTCCAGCGTTACTCGCAGGGAACACTATCGTATTTAAACCGAGCGACTTAACACCTCTAGTTGCAGAATTTGCGGTTAGGCTTTGGCAAAAAGCGGGGATCCCCGATGGCGTGCTCAATCTTATACAAGGCAAAGTGGAAACCGGTAAAGCTCTGGCTAATCATGAGCAAATTGATGGCTTATTTTTTACTGGCAGCTCAAATACAGGTAAATTATTGCACGAACAATTTGCAGGTAACCCGGGTAAAATCCTCGCGCTTGAAATGGGCGGCAATAACCCATTAATCGTCACTACGGTAGACGATGTAAAAGCGGCCGTGCACGATATTATTCAATCAGCATTTATTACTGCCGGTCAGCGTTGTACGTGCGCAAGAAAACTATTTTTACCCGCCACACCTGCCGGAGATGCGCTTCTTGAAGCTCTGGTGAATACCACTAAACGCATTAAAGTGGGCCATTATGACGCCGCTGAACAGCCTTTTATGGGCGCGATGGTTTCAGCCGGTGCAGCGGCACAAATGCTAAGTGCCCAAAACAAGTTACTAGATATGGGCGCCAAAGCTCTACTAGCGCTAACACATATGGATACTCAAACCGGATTTGTGAGCCCTGGTATTATTGACGTTACGTCAATCGCACAGCAAGTTCCTGACGAAGAACACTTCGGTCCATTGTTAAAAGTTTACCGCTATACAGAGCTTGATGAGGCGATTGCGCTGGCAAATAATACTAAGTTTGGTTTGTCCGCGGGGTTATTAGCTGATGAGCAGGCAGATTACGACTACTTCTTACCACGAATTAGAGCCGGCATTGTAAATTGGAATCGCCCAATAACTGGCGCTAGTGGCGCGGCACCTTTTGGTGGCATTGGTGAAAGTGGTAATCATAGAGCGAGTGCTTACTACGCTGCTGACTACTGTGCTTATCCGGTTGCATCTGTAGAACTTGATAAAGTGACACTGCCCGCAAGCCTTAGTCCTGGGCTCGAGCTTTAGTACATATTGGCTCCCTACTCTTACTTAAGTATGGGAGCCATAAATACTTCTTTCGTAAACAATCACATAAGTAAGCTCTTAGACAAGCTGCTCTAAATATATCTTAGTTGACAGCAAATATACGCACATCAAAATCAGCGCTAACATGCTTCAAGCCCTCATATAACCGTGTTTTATTTTCATCAGAAATTCGCCAGTAAAAAGGCGTCATCAATAACAAACTCTCTCGTTGTGCTTTTGTTGCCAGCTCACATTTGAATGTTAGCCTGATAGATTCAAGCAAAGTAAAGCCCTCGGGCACTTGCTCGTCTATTTGATGCTCTTGCACGGTTTGATAAACATATTCTTTTAACTCAAACAAATGCTGCTGAGCCGGATTTACGGTTATCCAAATGCCATTACTTGCCAATATGCGTTGTACTTCCTTGGTACTGGAGGGTGAGAATATTTGTAGGACGGCTTGCACAGAACCATCGCTTATAGGGATATTATAGGTACTAGCAACCGCATATTGCGCCTGAGGATTGGCTTTGGCTGCTTTTTGTACCGCAGGTTTGGATATATCTATACCCGACACCTGTAAATCTTCACCTTGCCCTTGCCATAAACGCTTTATTAATCCTGAGTAGTAAGCTTCACCGCATCCTGCGTCTAACAAAGCAGGCGCTTCGTTTGCCTCGTTGCGCACGATGTGATGATGGATCAATTCAGAAAGCTTTTGAGCAAGGGGCTCGTATGCACCGCTGGATAAAAAAGTTCGGCGAGCGCTAATCATTTCCTTGCTATCACCAGGCGCTTGACTATTTTTATGTTGGGGGAGTAAGAGGTTAATATAACCCTCTTTTGCACTATCAAAGCTGTGATTGTTAGCACAACGCCAACTACCTAGTTGTGGAGCTAACAAAGCTTTACATACTGGACACTGCCAAATAGATTGTGACATTAAGCAAGGCCACTGCAATGTGAATGAATGCTCACAAAGTCCAACTTTGGTCAATCTCAATAAACGCTGTAGCTGAATTAACCAAGCCCTGAGCCGTTAAGGCAGAGACTCCATAAACGGTAGTGCGAACCGCGTATCTAGCCGTTATGGTATCGAGTAAAATGGCAAAGTCACCGTCTCCACTAAGCAAAATAATTTCGTCTACATTCGGCGCTGCGCTTAGCACATCAATGGTGATCCCCACATCCCAATCTCCTTTTGCAGAACCGTCGGCGCGTTGGATAAACGGTTTCAACTTTACATCAAACCCAATATGCTTAAGCGCACTTTGAAATTTTTGCTGCTGTGCGTCCCCTCGGTCAATGGCATAAGCCTTGGCAAGCACAATCTCATTTTTTTGCGCTACGCGCTGCCAAAACTGACGATAATTGAATTGCCCCGACAACGCCTGACGAGCGGTATAGTAAATGTTCTGCACATCTACAAAAATCGCGACCTTATTCAGTTGGATTATCTCCTAATGAATCTCCTAGTGAATCTCCCGCTGGACCCTCTGAAGAACCCGCATCTGACTCTGGCAACTCGCTTGGCATATCACTACTATCACTTACAGCGGTCGCTCTAACCACAACTTCTACCTCATCTACACGTTGCAATCCACGAGGGAGTTTATTTCCTCGACGGCCACGTTCGCCCTGATAATGAGATAAATCAGCAGGCGTTAGCGTCATCACACGCTTTCCAGCAACAACCTTGATACTGGCTTGATCTGGCACTACCACTAACTGGGTTAAATACTCTTCACGAGATTTTGATTTTGCCGATGGAATATTGATCAGTTTATTGCCTTTTCCTTTGCCTAATACCGGTAAATCTTTAAGCGGAAACAACAACATACGCCCTTGATTTGATATACAAAGACACCAATCATTCTCAACATTGATCACCGGTTGAGGGCACATGATTTTTGCAGCCGTTGGTAAAGATACAAAAGCCTTTCCAGCCTTGTTCTTAGTTAGCATGTCACTATAGCTGCCAACAAATCCATATCCTGCATCTGAGCCAATTAAGTATTTCTGGGTGTCTTGCCCCATGATTACGAAGAGTGCTTGCTCCCCTCCAACTACCGCAAAGCGACCTGTAATGGGCTCACCTTGACTGCGCGCGGAAGGTAAACTGTGTGAATCACAAGAAAAAGTACGACCGGAGGAGTCTAAAAACACCACGGGCTGATTACTGCGACCCTTTGCGCTATGTAAGTATGAATCACCCGATTTATAACTTAAGGCGGTACCATCAATATCATGGCCTTTCGCGCAACGTGCCCAACCTTTTTCAGATAACACAACGGTCACTGGCTCAGAGGGCACAAGCTCTTTTTCAGTCAGCGCTTTAGCCTCACCTCGAACTACAATGGGTGAACGGCGATCATCGCCATAAGTTTCAGCGTCTGCGAGTATTTCTTTTTTAATAAGTGATTTTAAGCGTCTCTCTGAGCCTAATAGCAGCTCTAATCCATCACGCTCTTTGCTTAGTTCGTCTTGTTCTGAGGTGATTTTTACTTCTTCAAGCTTAGCTAAATGACGTAATTTCAAATCTAAAATAGCTTCAGCTTGAATATCACTTAGCCCAAAACGTTCCATCAAAACAGGCTTAGGCTTGTCTTCATTTCGAATAATCGCTATCACTTCATCGATATTCAAAAAGGCAACGAGTAGGCCCTCTAGGATATGTAAGCGTGCGAGTACTTTATCAAGACGATACTGTAATCTTCGAGTGACGGTATTTTTTCTAAATACTAGCCATTCGCTCAGAATCGATTTCAAATCTTTGACTTGCGGACGGCCGTCTAAGCCAATCATATTGATATTGACGCGATAGCTTTTTTCTAAGTCAGTTGTGGCAAATAAATGCTGCATGACTTGTTGTACGTCTACACGATTTGAACGCGGCGTAACCACTAATCGAGTCGGATTTTCATGATCAGACTCATCGCGCAAATCACTGACAAATGGCAGTTTTTTAGCCTGCATTTGCCCAGCGATTTGCTCAAGAATTTTTGCCCCAGAGGCCTGATGAGGTAAGGCAGTGATGATAACCTCACCATTTTCTTCATGAAACACCGCGCGCATCTTAATGCTGCCGCGCCCTGTTTCATATATCTTCTGTATATCAGCTCTAGGCGTAATGATTTCAGCATCGGTTGGATAGTCGGGTCCCTGCACTATTTCGAGTAGTTCATGCAACTCAACTTTATTGTTGTCGAGCAACATGGCACAAGCAGTGGCGACTTCTCTAACGTTATGAGGAGGTATGTCTGTTGCCATCCCTACCGCAATACCGGTAATACCATTTAATAATATGTGCGGTAGTCTTGCAGGAAGTACCTTAGGTTCATCTAAGGTACCGTCAAAATTAGGCGACCAATCGACTGTTCCTTGACCAAGCTCCGTTAATAATATTTCTGAGAACTTAGACAAACGCGCTTCTGTATAGCGCATTGCAGCAAAAGACTTGGGATCGTCTGGCGCACCCCAGTTACCTTGGCCGTCAACGAGGGGGTAGCGATAAGAAAACGGCTGCGCCATTAACACCATCGCTTCGTAACAAGCCGAATCACCGTGTGGATGAAACTTACCTAATACGTCACCTACTGTTCGCGCCGACTTTTTATACTTCGCGTTGTTACTTAAGCCTAAGTCAGACATCGCATAAATTATACGACGCTGCACTGGCTTTAAGCCGTCGCCAATATTTGGCAATGCGCGGTCCATAATCACGTACATAGAATAATTTAAGTACGCATCTTCAGTAAAACGCCCAAGTGGGAGTTGCTCTATACCATCATTATTTATTGTTATTTCATTATTCATAAGCTGGGGTTCAATTAATGAATTAGCCTTATATACTTATTGTTGTGGAGTCTTTATATTATTGGCATGGTATCTCATTTTTAACAAAAGCATAACGCCTCATTGAATAAAGTCCTCTACATTTTGCTTATGTGTGTATCGCTGCTGGCGCAGTGCACCTCATTGGCGCTTGCGAAAACCCCAGTGGAGCTCTCACAAACCGACGACTCAACTCTTATTACGCCTTACTTTGCAGTATATGAAGTTAGTAGTGAAAATCAGGATTTTGATACTTTTCGAGCAGTCAAAGACAGTTTAGCCTTAACATATTCCGATAAGACAAACTTTGGGTATGTTGAAAATGGATTGTGGTTTCATGGATATATTCAAAATACGAGCGATATAGAAAAGTGGGTATTGTCTATTCGCTTTGCACAATTGAGCGACGTTAGGCTTTATATTTTCGACCAAGGCACCCTTATATTTGAGAGTACCGACGGCAGCGACAACAAACAATCAAGCTATGCTAATCCCACCTTTGCGCTCAATTTAGAAAAAGGAAAAGAGTTAGAAGTATTTATTTATACGAAAGCTTCCAGTATGTCCCTTCTCGTCCCCATTTATATGCATACAGAGGCTGTGCATGGTAAAACCGACCAAATTGACTTTTTACTCTGGGGCGGGTTTTACGGCACTATTTTAATCTTGGCAATGTATGCCATTAGTTTCACATTTAACTATCCTAAAATAAGTAATATTCTATTCTTTGGTCATATTGCGGTGATCTTAGTTTGGCAGGTTAATTGGAGTGGCCATCAATATTTGATGAATGAAACGCTCGGCGAGCTGTTTACCATTATGCGACCAGAGGAATTGATTCTCCTGTTGTGCATTTCAAGCTCCTCCTTTACCCTTTTCTTGGTGCCAAAGTCTCAATATCCGGTGCAATTGAAACAAGTTTGTATCGGTTTTTTAAGTCTTACAAGCGTGCTATTGGCATTAATGCTTATGACGTTATTAAAGCTAGATTGGCGTTTTATACTCACCTACATAACCAGCTTTTTATGCTTGTCGATTAACCTCAGCATTGCTCTTTATGCCTTTAAGAATAAATTCAAACCTGCGCGTCCTATGATGATTGGTTGGGGCGTTATGTTCATAGGGGCAAGCTTAAGCACTCTTTACATATATGGTTATTTGCCAACTAACACCTTCAATTCACAGCTTTTTCAACTTGCTTTAAACATACAAGCAGGTGCCTTTTTGTTATCCATTGTAAGCAGCACCCAAAATGACTTAGAAGTCGATTTGGTGCAGGCCCGAGCGGATGCTGAAAATAACTTTATGTTAGTAGAAGAACAAAACGTACACTTAGATATTGCGCGCAAAGATGCAATTAAGGCCAGTGACGTAAAATCACAATTTTTAGCCAATATGTCTCATGAAATTCGCACTCCACTTAATGCCATTATTGGGTTTAGTAAAGAACTAGAATCAAAAGCCAATCCTGCAGAGCGAGATGAACACGTTAGAATTATTAATTCAGCGGGCACTGACTTACTCACTTTAGTTAACGATGTTCTTGATTTCTCCAAAATGGAAGCGGGAAAACTTACACTCAATACCAAACCATTTAAGCCCCTTGATTTGTTTGAAGACATCGCAGCCACTATGTCAAAAACTGCCCACTTAAAACAGCTTGAGTTTTTGTACGATATTGATGCCATGCCGCATTATTTAATGGGTGATATTTTTCGGCTTAAACAACTCATCACAAACCTCATTAGTAATGCTCTTAAATTTACAAACTATGGGTATATTGCACTGCGTGCAAAAGTCATCTCTCGCAGTGAGGGCGAATGCGTACTCAGTATCATCGTAGAGGACTCTGGCATTGGGATCAGCGAAAGCGATATTGATAAGATTTTTAAAGCCTTTCATCAACTAGATGATGACTTAAACCGCTCATATCAGGGCACCGGCTTAGGCCTAGTTATTTGCCAAGAAATTGTGTACTTGATGGGGGGAGAAATAGAAGTAGAGAGCCTATCTTCCTCTGGCAGCATATTTACCTCCACAATTCCTTTTAAAATCCCCCAATCGGAACAGGAGTATTTTGCTCGTATACCTTTTTCAGGCAGACATGCCGTGGTTTACGACAAATCAGGAGATTCGCGCCGTACTATAGTCAAACAATTAAAATTACTAGGTTTTGAAGTCAGTAGCTTTGAGTCACTGAAACAAGCGGTGGAACATATTAATAACGACAGCTATCTTTTTGTTAGTTTAGCCTTAAAGCATGCAAATAAGCGCCCTCAGATTGTGAAGCAGCTTGCAGCGCTTGCACCCGCGAATACTGTGCTTTTGTTTTCGGGTCCACCGCCCCCTAGCCCACTCCTGAGTGTGCTACCGATGTCTACAAAAGTCATTCGTTTACCCTTAACAGCACGCAAGCTCAGTACACTAGAGAGCCAATCTATTGAGGCGCAACCTTCCTCTGCTGAACGACAACTGAGACAACTACCGAGCGTAAGAATGCTAGCGGTTGATGACATGAAGCTAAACTTACGTTTACTTGAAACGTGGTTAAAAAACTCTCCCATCACTCTCGACTTAGCCTACGACGGACCTTCCGCCATCGCTAAATGCGAAGAGATCGAATACGACATTATATTGATGGATATTCAAATGCCTAACATGGATGGGATTGAGACCACAAAACATGTACGTAAAACTCCATTAAACATGGGTACTCCAATCATTGCAGTAACCGCACATGCCCTCGAACAAGAAAAACAGCACTTCTTACAGTCTGGTCTTGAGGACTTTTTGTCCAAACCTATCGAAATCGACAGTTTGGTCAATCTTATTCACGAATGGTGCGAAATTCCTGAGGGGCTCAACACAAAACTGCCCGAAAGTATTGATTGGGAGTTGGCTTTGAGTCGCTCAAATCATAACCCCGAGGTAGCAATGTCATTTATGGATGAGTTTGTGGCACAGTTGGAAGAGCATCAAACAGATATCAGACAGGTGGCAGAACAAAATGATGTACAGGCTATCATCGCTAGTGTGCATAAACTTCACGGGGCCTGCTGCTACACTGGTGTACCTAGGCTACAGGCAATGTGTTTAGCTATTGAGCAAGCGCTTAAAAGCCCTACAACTCAAGCCTACACATTTAGTATTGAAGAACTATTAGTAGAAATTAAACTGCTTAGTACTGAATGGCCTACTAGGCGACAGCGTTTAGTTTAGTTTTTTCAGTTGAGTGAGGCTGTGCTTTCTTCCTTTACCGCTTCATGACATTCGCGCATTAAGGTAACAAACTCAGGGGCGCTGCGGTCGAGCTCATTTACCGAAATGAAGACATCATACCCTAAACCCGATTGCAACCTGCGCATGCGGTGCGCAAACATAGCGGCGATGCCTTTGAGCTCTTCACCCGCAGCGGTTTTGTATTTAGCATCGTCAATTACATCATCACCATAACAACGACCAGTATCACAACTTCCGCGCTCAGCCTGAGTTAATAGAGGTCGCTGCTCCATAAGTAAATGAGCAATCAAACGAGGAGAGATATTGGCTAAGAAGGCTTCAGAATCTTTCAACCTAAAACCGACCATTTCCAAATCGATGTGAGTAAGCCCTGAATGAATACGAGGAACGTCTACCCTTTGAACATTGTGCCAGTCAATCTGCCACTTACCTAGGCGGTGATAATAGGTAAGGCGTTCTTTGGTGATCTCGAGACTATATTGAGGCTCTCGAATTTTAAAAAACCCCATGACCAATGCGATAATACCGGCAGCAATTATTAAAATTCCAGCCAAAAAGAAGAGCTCAGGCAATACGGTGATTGTTAGTGCGCCTAAAAGCACTCCAGCGGCGCCAATCAGCAGCGTGGTGATGCCATTGTGAGACGAGACGCCTCTTATAAAGATTGAATCGGAGGATTCATTGCCAGACATAAAAATAAAATACCATCATTAACAAAGCCCATATAATGATATACCGTGTTTGTCTGCAAAAAGCACAATCGGTATGCCACCATTGCTTTAATTGTTGAATGCTTTTGTCATAAAAGCTCTGCGTTTTTCTCGAAGACGACATAATGCAGCTACAATTGTTGGCGTGAATATGAGTGAAAGTATCACAGAAAATCCAACTCCCCCAGCTAAAACCACCGCAAGAGGAGGCCAAAAGGTTCCCTCACTGAAAAGCAATAGTGGGATCAAGCCACCTACGGTAGTGAATGTGGTTGATAATATGTGGCGGCTACAGCTCATTGTTTCCTCAACTATCGCATTGATGTTGCCACGCATAGCCTCTGCATTACCAGCAATAGACGCAATGACCACTATAGAACCGTTAATCGCTACACCAATTAAGCCCGCGCTCCCTAATAGGGGATTAAAGCCTATGGGCAGACCTGATAGCCACAGACTAAAAAAGCCTAAACCCACCGATAAAATTGCAACCATGGCAATCACACCGGCAAAGCGCACACTTGAAAAACTGAGTATTAATGCGGTAATCATTAACACTAACAATACCGGTGCATAAGTGCCGAGTTGCCCAAGCGCCTGCTGCTGTTCATCTGCATCACCCGCCATTTTAATTCTATAACCATCAGGCAAATCGATGCCGCCATTTTCTAATATATCGCGTAGCTCTTCACTGGCGGTTACCGCTGGGATGTCGGGTAATAAATAAGCCTGAACCTTATTAAGCCGTTCGCCATTTTCACGGGTGATGGCGCTAATACTGGCCTGCAAATCAAAATATCCTAGTGATGCCACGCCCAATGGCCCGGTATTAGCAACTTGCCCTCCAATAAGGG
>Ga0307981_1003479_pt1 | contig 11767 bp, 11 predicted proteins | sample OrgLakmetagen987_FD_201849 | JGI IMG/M metagenome (GOLD analysis project Ga0307981, IMG submission 201849) | Saline water microbial communities from Organic Lake, Antarctica - #987 | ecosystem: Environmental > Aquatic > Non-marine Saline and Alkaline > Saline | place: Antarctica: Organic Lake... | reverse complement strand
TACTCGAATCACCAGGATTTCTCGACAACGTCAAGGCGCGCGGCGACCAGCTGATCGACGCACTCCGTCAGATGCAGCAGCTCGATCAGGCACTGCTGCACGTGCGCGGTCGCGGCCTGATGGTTGCGACCGAGTTCGACTCCGCAGAACGTGCTGCGGCCGTCGTGCAGCACTGCCTGCACGAGAGCCGAGTGATCCTGATGATTGCGGGAACCCGGCGTCGCACGGTTCGCTGGAGCCCGCCGCTGATCGTCACCTCTGCCGACATCGACGAGGCGACGACAGCGTTCGCAGCGGCGATTCGCGCCACGGGCTGATCGGCGGGTCCGGGTGCCTCGTCTCGACAACATCCGCGTGGGGGCATGGCGTGACCTGCAGGCGGTCGTGGCCGAACTCGAGCGGAGCATCGACGAGGCGCTGCGGGCCGACTGGGACATCTCGATCGAATGGTTCGACGTGCTGACGGCGCTCCAGCGACTCGGTGGGACGGCACGTCCGCTCGACATCGCAGGGTCGCTGCGCACGCCGGCGTCGAGCATCTCGCGTCGCCTCGACCGGCTCGAGGAGGAAGGCTGGGTCGCTCGTCGTCGCCATACGGACCCTGACAGACGTGCGGTCGACATCGAACTCACCCGGTCGGGCCGTCGCCTCTGGCGGGAGATGAACGTGAGTTACCGACGTGCGGTCCAAGCCCATTTCGCGACGCACCTCGGCGACGACGACATCGCGTCACTGCGTCGGATGCTCGACACGCTCGACGCAGCGGACACGCTCCCACCTGACACCGCAACGGACTGACTCGGCCGTTCGGGCCTCGTTCGCGACGTCCGATGCGAGCCCCGGTGAGGCGTGGGTCCACACTGAGCTGATGGGTGGGGGTGGGGGGACGGTGAACGACGCGATGCTCGTCGACGCCGTGCGCACGCCGTTCGGTCGTCGCAACGGGTCGCTCTCGCATTGGCACCCGGTGGAGCTGGCCGCCGAGACGCTGCGGGCATTGTCCGAACGGACCGGCGTCGACGAGTCGTTCGTCGACGACGTGATCGTGGGTTGTGTCATGCAGGTCGGCGAGCAGGGGACCAATCTGGCCCGCAGTGTGGTGCTCGCCGCCGGATGGCCCGAGCATGTTCCGGGGACCACGATCGACCGGCAGTGCGGATCCGGCCAGCAGGCGATCCATTTCGCAGCACAGGGGGTGATGGCGGGCGCCTATGACGTCGTCGTTGCGTCGGGGGTCGAGGTGATGACGCGCGTTCCGATGGGAGCGACGACCGCCGATGGCCGTTACGGCTTTCCGTTCGGGCCGAGTGTGAGCGCGCGCTACTCCGATCGTGGAGGCCTGGTGCCACAGGGGGAGTCCGCGGAACTGATCGCCGAGCAATGGGACCTGTCTCGAGAACGGCTCGACTCGTACGGTCTGCTCAGCCAGCAGCGTGCTCGACGCGCGCTCGACGAGGGACGCTTCGACGACGAGATCATCGCGGTGTCCGATGACGACGGCAACGAGGTGTGCCTCGACGGTGGGATCCGTGACACGTCGATGGAGGGACTGGCACGCCTCGAGCCGGTCTTCCGCTCGCATGAGGCCGGGGGGCGCATCACTGCGGGGAATTCGTCCCAGATCACCGACGGCGCCGCATCGGTCCTGATCGCCTCGCCACAGAGCGTCGAACGCCACGGATTGCGGGCTCGCGCTCGTGTGGTGGACTTCGCCGTGGTTGGTGACGACCCCCGGTTGATGCTGACCGCAACCGTGCCGGCCACGCGCAAGGTCCTCGCCCGTGCGGGGTTGACCCTCGACGACATCGACCTGTTCGAGGTGAACGAGGCGTTTGCGTCAGCGGTGCTGATGTGGCTCGACGAGATGGGCGATGATGCCGGTGCTCGGGGTCGTGGCGACCTGATCGAACGCACCAACGTGAACGGCGGTGCGATCTCGCTCGGGCATCCGCTCGGTGCGTCGGGCCCGCGGCTGTGCGCGGTGCTGATGAACGAGCTCGAGCGGACCGGTGGCCGGTACGGCCTCCAGGTCATCGGAGAGGGCGGCGGGCTCGCCAACGCGATGATCATCGAGTGCTGCTGACGAGTCGACCCGATTCGTGCTCACGGTGAGCGCCGGTAGCGTGGAGCCATGCCTGCAGCAGGGACCGTCATCTGGGTCGCAGCCGGGATTCTCATGGGCTGGGCGCTGTGGAAGGTCGGCATCGGGATGCTGCGCAGCTTCACCAGGCTCCCCCCCGAGCCGCTGCCGCCCGGCGAACTTCGCAAGATCAAGCGCAACTACCGCTGTGATGTGTGCGGGGTCGAACTGCGGATGACCATGGCTCCCGACGAGGACCCACCTCCACCGCGGCACTGTCTCGAGGACATGGCCGAGGTCGCCCCGATCTTCGAGTGATGCGCCTCGGGCGCTATTCCCACTTGGTGGCGAACCAGAGCCCACCGAGGATGCACACGAGCCCCACACCGGTGAACCAGCGATTCGCTTCGCCGACGAGGTAGCCCGCCATGATGACGAGGCCTCCGATGATCAGCAGCGCACACATGATCACGGGGATCATGTTCGGCGGGATCAACTGCCGACGGTCGGCCTTTGGCGTGTAGCGAGACGACGCCGCGACATGGTCACGCGAGGACGTCACCGTCGAATCGTCGGACGCGCGCTTCTTCTGTTCACCCGGCTGGGTTCCCTTCGGCGTGACGCGCCCGCCGCCCGTCTTTCTCTTCGGAGGTGCCATCGTCGAAGGAGTGTAGGCCACTGAATGCCTCCGTCGCGCCGCTGCGCTCCACGGCAGACTGAGACGATGCGCGTTCTCGTCATCGACAGCTACGACAGCTTCGTCTACAACCTCGTCCAGTACCTCGGTGAATTGGGCTGCGAGCCGGTGGTCGTGCGCAACGACGAGGTCACCGTTGCGGAGGCGGTCGCGCTCGAACCCGGTGGCGTGTTGCTCTCACCCGGACCCGGCCGACCCGAGGACAGCGGGATCATCTGTGACGCGGTCGGCGCATTCGCAGCGATCGGCACCCCCGTGCTCGGAATCTGCCTCGGGCACCAGGCGATCGGCCAGGTCTACGGGGCCACGGTCGTGTCGGCACCGAGTCTGATGCATGGCAAGACGTCACCGATCGAGCACGAGGGGGCGGGTGTGTTCGCCGGACTGGCATCGCCACTGACCGCAACTCGGTACCACTCCTTGACGCTCGACCCGGCGTCGATTCCCGACGTTCTCGAGGTGACGGCTCGCTCAGCTGACGGCGTGGTGATGGGGGTGCGTCATCGCGACGTCGACGTGGAAGGGGTGCAGTTCCACCCGGAGAGCATCCTCACCGCCTCCGGCCACGACCTCCTGAACAACTGGCTCCGTCGAATGAGCTGACCCCGGGCGCGCTCGGTCGCGCCGGCGTGTCGACGTCAGGGTGCGGCGGTGGTCGCGGTCGTGGGTGCAGCGGTCGTCGGTGCGGCGGTCGTGGGTGCGGCAGTGGTCGGTGCGGCGGTCGTGGGTGCGGCAGTGGTCGGTGCGGCGGTGGTCGGCGGCAGCGTGGTCGTGGTGGTGGTCGTCGTCGTGGTCGGTGGCAGCGTGGTGACCGCCTCGAATGCCTGGCCCACCACGATGGTCACTGTGGAGCCGCGCTCGAGTTGCGTGGCGGCAGCCGGAGTCTGGGAGATGACACGCCCGTCGTCGGAGCTCCCGGGCGACACGGTCTGGAACTGGGTGTCGACGTTGAAGCCGTCGTTGCGCAACTGGTTGGTGGCCGTGCCCTGGGTGAGACCCTCGACCACGGGGACCACGACCGGTGCGGCCCCGCTCGACACGCGGATCGTCACCGTCCCACCCTGTTCGACCAGTTCGCCCGCAGCCGGAGAGATCGCCATCACGATGTCGGCAGCCACGTCGTCGCTCGTCTGCTCCTCGACGATCACCACGAACTCGAACGGCTCGTTCTCGAGCAGTGCGAGTGCCTGCTGTCGGGAGTTGCCGACCACGCGCGGGACCGCGATGCTCGTGTCGGGAGCGGCGATCACCAGGTCGACGGTCGTGCCCTGCCGCACGGGTGTACCCGGCTCGGGGTCGCTGTTGCTGACGGTTCCCTCGGCGAAGGTGCTGTCGGGATCGGTACGGGTGGTGCCGACCACGAACCCCTGGGAGGCGAGCAGTTCGCGTGCTGCCTCCAGTGGGATCCCGATCACCTGCGGGATGTTGCGGAGCTGCTGATCAGGGTTGAAGAACAGGCTGACCTGGGCGTTCTCGAGCACGACCGAGCCGGCTGGTGGATCGGTGCGGTGGACGTTGCCGGGAGCGACGTCGAAGTTCTCCTCGGGAATGGGGTCGTAGCTGATGCCGCGTTCGTCGAGCTCTGCGGTGACCACGTCGAGCGGACGGTTGAAGTAGTCGGGGAGCTCGAACTGGGATGGCGAGGCCAGTTCGTCGTCGCCGCTGAGCGCCTGGAAGAGCAGGACGCCTCCCACGACGAGCGCCATCAGGGCGATGAACGCACCGAGCGCGTACCAGCCGGTGCGTGATGCGCCGGAGTCGTAGTACGCAGCCTCGGCGGAGGCACCGGTGGGGTAGCCCGCCTCGTACATCCCGGTCGAGGGCACACCGGCGGCACGTGGATTCACCGCGGCGACATCGCTGGTGGGGATCGAGCGCTGCACCGTGGTGGCCGCAGCAGCAGCGGGGGGCCGAGACTTCGTGGCGGCGGCGACGAGCGCCTGGACGGGTTCGCCGTTGCGGAACCGGCGAAGGTCGTCGCGCAGGGCCCCGGCGCTGGGGTAGCGGACCTTCGGGTTCTTCGCGAGCAGCTTCGCGGTGATCGCCTCGTAGGCCTTGGGGACGTCGGCAACGATCTGCACGAGCGGCTGAGGCGAGTCGTGCACCTGCTTGTAAGCGATGCTGACCGCGTTCTCGCCCTGGAACGGCGGCCGGCCGGCGACCATCTCGTACATGACGATGCCGAGCGAGTACAGGTCGCTGCGCGGGTCGGGTTGGGCCCCTTGTGCCTGCTCGGGACTGAAGTAGGTGGCGGTGCCCATCACCGAGCCGACCTGGGTGAGGTTGAGCTCGGTCGGTGCGTTCATGGCACGAGCGATGCCGAAGTCGGCGACCTTCACCTGACCGTTCCTGCCGATCAGGATGTTCGCCGGCTTGATGTCGCGGTGCGCCGTGCCCTTCTCGTGGGCGAAGCCCAGTGCGGCGGCCACTTCGCTGGCGATCTCGGCGGCTTGCTTCGAGGTGAGTTGACCGTTGCTCTTGAGCACGTCGGCGAGTGTGCGACCCTGCACCTCCTCCATCGCGATGAAGTAGGTGCCCTCGTACTTGCCCCAGTCGTACACGTTGACGATGTTGGGATGGCTGAGGTTTGCTGCCGACTGTGCTTCGCGGCGGAAGCGTTCGACGAAGTTGTCATCGGTCGCGAACTCGGGGAACAGCACCTTGATCGCCACCTGGCGGTCGAGCAGCAGATCACGTGCCGAGAACACGTCGGCCATGCCACCGCGCCCGATGCGCTTGTGCACCTCGTAGCGGTCGTTGATGACCGTTGCGTCGCCGTGGTTCGTCACTGTTCAGGATCTCTCGCAGGCTCCGGGGGAGCCGACGGGTGAGGATATCCGCACCGGTAGTGATGGCCTCCGCGCCCGACGGTGTTCGAAGGTCTCACGGTGGATCTCATCGGGGACCTCCGAGTACGACGTTCGCGCCGTTCCCCGTGAGCAGGTAGTCGAGCATGCCCCGCACCACGGGTCCGGCGACGCGGCCACCGGTCTGGGCGTCGGCCACCGTCGAGGTGAGGTCGGTGAGCACGACCGAGATCGCGTACTGCGGGGCTTCCAGTGGGGCGAACGCGATCATCCAGGCGTGCACGCGGTCGGGATCGCCGATGATGCCGAGTTCGGCCGTGCCGGTCTTGGCAGCGAATCGCACACCGCCGTTCAACTGCACACTGCGAGCCGTACCGCCTTCACCTTCGGTGACACCGGTCATCAACTCGGTCAGCAGTGCGGCATTTCGCTCCGACACCGGCCGCTTCCACACCGACGGCTCGGTCCGGTCGAGCAGCCGGCCATCGTTGTCGTAGGTGCTGTCGACCACGTACGGCGTCATCATCCGCCCACCGTTGGCCACGGTGCCGGCGACGAGCGCCATGTGCAACGGCACCATCTGGTCGTCGTTCTGTCCGAACCCACGGATGGCGAGGAGTGGGAGTCGTTGGTCGAGGCCGTCGGCGTCCCCGAACGTGGACGCTGCCGGCCGGGGGAGATCGATCGGGACCTCCTCGCCGATGCCCCAGTCCTCGGTGCCGGCGACCATCGCGTCGGGCCCGAGGTTCACCGCGGTCTGCGCGAACGGGATGTTGCAGCTGCGGCGGAACACTTCGGGCAGCGCGCCGCCGCACACCGAGCCGCGGTAGTTCTGGATCGGGTCGGTCGTTTGCGGCGGCACCCACTGCGATTCACGGACGAACTCGGTGGTCGGGTCGATCACCCCGGCTTCGAGTCCGATCCCGGTCGTGATCACCTTGAACGTCGAACCGGGCATGAACCGCTGCTGGTACGCGCCCGACAGCAACGGGTCGCCGGGGGCATCCTGCAGGGCGACGATCGCGTCCTGGGCCTCCTCAAAGGGCAGGTCGATGAAGGTGTTCGGGTCGTAGGTGGGGTTCGAGTACATCGCCCGGATCGCACCGGTGGCCACTTCGGTCACCACCACTGATCCGGTGCGGTCGCCGAGCAGGAACTGGGCGACTCCCTGGAGGTCATTGCGCATCGTCAACTGCACGGTGCCCGAGTTGTCGACCTCGTTCGACAACAGGTCACCGAGTGCCCGCACCTGCTGTTCGGTGGTCTGCCCGGTGAGCACGTCGCCGTATTCGCGTTCGACCTGGGTCGATCCGAAGTTCAAGGTGAAGTATCCGGTCGCGCTCGAGAAGAGGTCACCGGTCGGATAGGTCCGGCGACGTTCGACCGTGTCGTCGTCGGGACCCGCGGTGCTCGCGACCTCCAACGACCGCGCGACCACGACGCCGTCGGCACTGATGATCGGCCCCCGTGGCCGTTCGAACTCGCGGCGAACAGCGCGCGTGTTCTCGATGTTGCCGTTGAGCTCCTCCTCCTGGCCGACCTGCCAGTAGTTGAGCGCGACGAACAACACGATGTAGCACGAGATCAGACCGAGTGCGAGCTGGCGGATCTGGCGGTTCACGAGTCGGCGCCCATGCGTCGCTGGTCGCGTTTCATCTGGCGCCGCAGCATCCACGCCGACCAGCGCTCGCCGGGGGTCGGCTGGTCGGGAACCTCGCCGACCCGGCGCGCTGCGGAGTCCGACACCCGGATCAGGAGCGCGAGCAGGATGTAGTTCGACACGAGCGAGGAGCCGCCGTAGCTGACGAACGGGAGGGTGATGCCGGTGAGCGGGACGAGCTTGATGACGCCGGCCATGATGATGAACGCCTGGACGCCGATGATCGTGGTGAGGCCGACGGCGAGCAGCTTCTCGAACTCGCGCTCGGTGCGCAGCGCGGTGCGCAACCCGGCGCCCACGATCAGTAGGTACGACATGATGATCGCGGTCGCGCCGAGGAGCCCGAGTTCTTCGCCGATCGCCGCGAAGATGAAGTCGTTCTGCGCTTCCGGAACCTGGTTGGGGAAGCCGCGCCCGATGCCGGTGCCGGTGATGCCTCCGTCGGCGAACGCGAACAGCGACTGGACGATCTGGTAGCCGTCGCCGAGCGAGTCGGCCCACGGGTCGAGCCAGATGTCGACGCGGGTCTGCACGTGGCCGAACTGCGTCCATGCGAAGTACGCAGCAGCGGCGAAGAGCATCACGCCGAGTGCGAGCCACCCGGCACGTTCGGTCGCGACCCAGATCATCACGACGAAGAGCGTGAAGAACAGCAGTGACGAGCCGAGGTCGCGTTGGCCGACCATGACGACCACGGCGAATCCCCATGCAACGGCGACCGGCAGGATGAAGCGCGGCTCGGGGAGGTGGAGGGGGCCGACCTTCCAGGTCTTCGCGGCGATGAGCAACCGGTTGTCGGCGAAGTACGCGGCGAAGAAGACGGCGAGAGCGACCTTGGCGAACTCACCCGGCTGGAAGTTGATCGGCCCGAGGCTCACCCAGATTCGTGCGCCGTTGATCTGTGACCCGAGGCCGGGGACGAGTGGGAGGAGCAACGCACCGGCACCGCCGAAGAACAGCACCCAGCGAAAGCGAGCGAGGTCGCTGGCGCGCTGGACGACGACGAGCGTGGCGACGAAGGCGCCGACACCGACCACGCTCCACAGTGCCTGGAGGCTTGCGAGCCCGTCGTCGAGACGGGTGATCATCACGAACCCGATCCCGTGGAGGAGTGCAGCCAGTGGGAGCAGGGTGGAGTCGGCGCCGACGGCGAGCTTGCGGACGGCGATGTGCGCAACGAGGAGGAGTGCGAGCAGCAGTGCCACGAACCCGAAGAATCCTGCGGGTATCTCGGCATTCGTGCCGAGTGATGCGATCGTGTAGGCCAACGCGGTGATCGCTGCGGCCATGACGACGAGGGTCAGCTCGGCGTTGCGTCGCTGGTAGGCGAGCGGCGCGGCGGAACGACGTTCGTTGCGGCTCGGGCGGCGCGGCTCGAGGTCGGACTCGAGCGTGTCGGTCATGGTTCCTCGGTGTCGGCCGGTTCGCTGGTGCTCGGTTCGTCGTCGGACGAGCCCTGGCCGTCGGTGTCGTCGACGTTTGCAGCGTCGGGGTCACGGACCTCGAGGCGTGACACGAACAGCGCAGCGTCGGCTTCGGACTCGAAGGTCGGTCGCGCATCGACGAGCTCGGCACTCCCGTCGGTCAGCGAGTCGCGTGAGAACGAGCCGGTGGTCTCCGCTGTCGGGTCGAACCACAGCAGGCCGCCGGGACGTCCCTGGTAGACGACGATCTGGTCGTCGTTGTCGTAGTCGACGAAGTAACCGCTGCGTGCCCACGCGGCGACGGCGACGAAGGCGATGACCAGCACGGCGAGCACCACGAAGACCGCGATGATGCGCCCCAGTCGGGGTGCGTCCTTCGCCTTGCGTCGAGCGGCCCGCTTCGCCTTGCGACCGACTGGTTCTCCCGGTGGTTCGGCGGCGGCATCGCCGGGATGGTCGCTGCCGCTGCCGGTCGAGTCGGTGCTGGAGTCGGAGGTGCTGTCGGCGGCAGTCGTCGTGGCAGCGTCGCTCGATGCGTCGATGGTGGTTCGACGGCGGCGACGGCGCCCTCGTCGACGTGGTGGCACGACATCGTCGTCGGGGTCACCGTCGCCGTCGTGACGGGGAAGCCCGGCCTCGATGCGGGCGATTTCGTCGGCGGTCAGTTCGGATTCTTCGGTGGCCCACACCGGCGCCAGATCGAGCTCCTGGGTGGGGTCGGGCGGGTCGTCGCCGTCGAGGACGTCGACGACGATGATCGTGATGTTGTCGCGACCTCCGGCATCGTTGGCGAGCTCGACGAGCGAGTCCACCGCCGCTTGCGGATCGCTGATCGAGCGCAATGCCTCGGCGATCGCTTCGTCGGAGACTTCGTCGACCAGACCGTCACTGCACAGCAGGAACCGGTCACCACGGACGAGTGGAAGCGTCCACCAGTCGACTCGGACGTCGGGTTCGATGCCCAACGCTCGGGTGATGATGTTGCGGCGCGGATGTGTGCGGGCCTCGTCATCGGTGATGTGCCCCGACGACACCAGCTCTTGGACGTAGCTGTGGTCGACGGTGACGCGGCGTAGCCGGTTGTGGCGGAAGAGATACGTGCGCGAGTCGCCGACGTTTGCCAGCACCAGCGCTTCGGGTGCTTCGAGCGGCACGACCGGGGTGACACGTTCGGGTGGCACGCCGTCGTTGTCGTCGATGTTGGGTGCACCGCGACCTGCCATCGGGTCCTCGATGACGGCAATCACCGTGACGGTGGTGCCCATGCCGGCTTGACCCGGTGTGGCGATCGCAGCACGGAAGATGTCGCCGTTCGCATCGGTGATCGCATCGACCACGCGCTGGGCGGTGGGTGCGAGATCGTCGGCGGTGAGCACGTCACGAATGCGCTGCACGGCGAGTTCACTCGCCACCTCACCTGCTTCGTGTCCGCCCATCCCGTCGGCCACGACGTACACGCCGTTCGACGCGTGCAGGTGGTCTTCGTTGGCGGCACGAACCTGACCGGTGTGGGTGGCGGCACCCCAGGCGAGATCAGCCACGGTGTTCGTCCATGTCGTGGGTGTCCGTGTCGGTCGGCATGCGAACGCTCATTGTGCCTCGATCACGGTGGTTCCGACCTGGATCCGGTCACCGGGCTGCAGCAACTTCGATCCGCGCAGCTTGTTGCCGTTGTGGAACGTGCCGTTGGTGGACCCGAGGTCCTCGACCATCGGTTGACCGCCGTGGTCGTAGATCCGCAGATGGAGTGTGGACACGTAGGAGTCGTCTTGGATCGAGATGGTGCACGAGTCGTCGCGGCCGAGTGTGATCTCACCGTCGATCGCCACGGCCAGACCGCGCCGGTGGCGCGGTTCGAGTACGACGAGGCGTGCGGCGCGCCCGCCCCGACCCTTCTTCGGCTTGGTCCGCGCGGTCGTCGCCGTGGAGTCGACCGGGCGTGGCTGTGGAGCCGTGGGACTCGGCGGTGCGGCCTGCGCAGGGGCGGCTGTGCGCTGGACCGGTCGGGCCTTGGGGGTCTTGACCTCGCTCCACACGGCCCACAGGACCCGAGCGAAGAAGAGGTACACGAGCCCGAGGAGTCCGAGTTTCAAGATGTCGAGGACCTGGTCGCTCATGGTGTGGTGCTCGCCGCCAAGAGGTGGGTCAGGAGGCTTCGAAACGCAGGTGGGTCGAACCGAAACTGATGATGTCGCTGTCGGCCAGGAACTGTTGACCGTTGATGCGCACACCGTTCACGAGGGTTCCGTTCGTGGAGCCGAGGTCGGCGATCACGTAGCCGCCCGATCCCGGGTTGACACGTGCGTGTTCGCGGCTGACGTTGCCGTCCTCGATGGTGATGCTGCATTCCGGGAGTCGGCCGATGGTGGTGACGTGTTCACCCAGATCGACCCGCTCACCGGAGGGCATCACGAGACTGCCCGCACCGACGCCGCCGGGAGCCTGCTTGAGTTGCGACACGATCCCGAAGCGTCCGGTTCGCAAGTCGTTGTCGACGGTGAGGCGGACCCGCACCGGACCGATGAAGTGATACGCCTCTTCGCGTGCGTACTCGCGGGCTGCCTCGGCGAGCTCGGTGGTGAGTGCGGTTTCGATCTCGTTGAAACTGGCGTGGTCATCTGCGCTGAGCATCACCTCGAAGTCGTTGGGGACCATGCGCCGACCCTTCACGTCGACGGTTCGGTTGTCGTCCATCTCGCGTACGAGACGTCGACCGAGCTCGATGGGGCGGATGGATCCGCGGGAACGTCGGAACACGCCTTCGACCATACGCTCCAGACGGCGTTCGAGTGACTGCAATCCCATAGGTCGACCGCGACGCTACTTGCATCCACGGCTGCTTTGGTGGCGTGCTGCCCCCTGCCCGGTGTGAGCCCTCGACCGCGAAATCGGGCTCCTGAGCTCACACCGCTCCCGTTCCGGCGATGCAATCCCGCCGGTGTGAGCGCCAGACCGCGAGATCGGCGCCGTGAGCTCACAGCGGCTGGGGGATCGAATTCCGCCTCGACGCGCTAGCGTTCTGGCGTTCACTCGCGCGAGTGGCGGAATTGGCAGACGCGCTGGCTTCAGGTGCCAGTGTTCGAAAGGACGTGGGGGTTC
>Ga0307981_1003475_pt1 | contig 11776 bp, 15 predicted proteins | sample OrgLakmetagen987_FD_201849 | JGI IMG/M metagenome (GOLD analysis project Ga0307981, IMG submission 201849) | Saline water microbial communities from Organic Lake, Antarctica - #987 | ecosystem: Environmental > Aquatic > Non-marine Saline and Alkaline > Saline | place: Antarctica: Organic Lake... | reverse complement strand
AACATGATGACTTACATTTCCGAAGAAATGAAAAAGTTTTAAACAAGCAAAAATATCAATCGTACTAGACTAAAGTAGACTAGTACAGTACTCATCATAATGGGTAGATTTACAAACGAAAACGGAATCATTAACGGTAGTGTAGTATTAGGTGCTAAACGCGTACGAAATAGCAATGTAGCCCACAATCATGAGATAAAAACCCATGTTGGACTTGCCGCCACCATCCACCTTGAGTTGTTGGACCGCTTGGGCGACATTTGTATTGGAAGTCTGTAGCCTGTCCTGAAGTTCCCGGAGTTTTCCTGTAGGAGTTGCTCTGGGAAGAGGTCCTCCTACCACCGCGGAGCTATCTGCCGTGGAGGCGACACGAGGGCCACCACCACCTCCGTGCGTTTGAACGTTCTGGACTCCAATCTGTACTTCACGAAGGACCAGTAAGATATCCTTGTTTTGTTCTTGTAAAGCGAGTAGCAGCTGTCGTGTCTGACCGTCCAAGTCTACAAACAAAAAGGCTCCCAGCGACCGACAACCATTCATAAAGGCTGGAAAGAGCGAGTGCAACAGCCAAATTACTTCGTGTTCCGTCATTCTTGGAAACAGCCAAGCCGGAAGCGGGTTCGTCTGCGATGTCATGATTGCAACTTCCAATACTAGCATGACAACAAGTCCAGTAAAGGTCCAGTTCCGGGCTTCGCCACTCTTTTTCCCCAGCGTCAGCATGAACGCCATCATACCGTACGAGACATAAAAAACGGCGGCTTCCAACAAGAACTGTGTTTCATCGTAACGTTTGTTGCTGATGATTCCCTCCTTTCCAAACTTGTTGTACACATCACGGAACTCCATGTCCATGAGCACATCGTAGGCCTGCTTGACAGCGTCAAACTGGTCCGTCGCGTCGGGACTAGGGTTCTTGTCGGGGTGCAACAGGAGACTCAGGCGCTTGTAGGCGCGCTTGATCTCCAACGGATTCGATTCTCGCGTGACGCCGAGCTGCGTGTAATAGTTGGGTCCTCGCTGCTGCAGTTCGAAACCTAATAACGATACATATCATGGTGAGAGAGAGAGAGAGAGAGAGGAAAGGGTTAGCAAAGCTTTGATGCGGGTGACAGACGGACGGGTGAAACCGTGACACGTGGAAGAGGAGGCGACCATGATGGATGTGCTTGCTGGTGGTGTTTTGAGTAAGAGAAAGATGCCGCTGTATCCACTGAATAACTGCCCAAGTAATACTTTACAATCATTTCTTGTCTCATAGAGCGCTTACCTGTCTTAATCGCTGCCAAGCCGGCGAGAAAGGCAATCGCATACATAATGCTCTTTCTCTTTTCGAACCTTCCCGGCTTGAGAATCCATGCAGTGGCCGGATGAACTAGAAACACATAGAAAAAGAACCCCGAAAGGCCCGACAGGTCGTCGCCTCCACCAGAAGCGTGATCACTCATGACGAAAGTAGTGGTACCGGTAGCGTCGCTCAATGGCAGCCTGTCGTCTCACAGAAGAATGGCAACGAATGACTGAATCAATCGAATCGATCATCAACAATCAACAATGGCGGACGGCGGACGAGTTTTCATTCTTACTATTATAGAAATGGCGCGAAACTATTGCGAAAAGAGCTCGACTCTCTCTCTCTCTGCCACGCAATTGTTGATGGCCGAGGTCTGCAGTCTGCAGATGTTCATCTGTATTGTTTCTGTTTCATTTTGCCCCGTTGATCGAATACCGGTAGTAGTCGAGACTACTACTGCTGTCGTAGACTATATACCTGTACGAAAGCAAGGTAAAACTTTTGGACAGGACTAGCTAGGAACGAACTTGTACTTAGATTCAAATTTCAAGGCTCGTTCTCTCTCCATGCGAAACACAACTTCTATACTTTGTGGTGTGCCACTGCTGGTCGCTGGAATGGTAGTGTCGGCCTTTCTTGCTCGGTCGGCCCGGGCGTTCACTCTGCACCGTCCGCTCATGCCCAGTATCCAGAGTAATCTGAGAGCTGCTCCCTTTGCCAATCTCCAGACAACGACCAGAGTACGACCTGCTACCATGCTGTTCAGTACTGCGTCGTCGCCGATCGAATTGGAGCAGTTGAAAGAAAAGATTCAGCTCAAGGGCGACGAGATCCGCCAACTCAAAGCCGACGGCCTTGACAAGGCTGCTCTAACCCCATACGTGGAAGAGCTGCTGGCTCTCAAAGCTCAGCTACCAGCCCAAGACAAACCCCCTCCTGCACCAAAGGCCCAGAAGGAAAAGCCCAAAAAGCAGCAACAGAAAAAGAAACCGGCCACCCAAAAGCCAACCGAAGAGACCTTGTCGGAATCAGAGTTGCGAGCCAATCGCTTGGCCAAGGTCGAGCTCATGCGTCAAGCAGGAGTGGAACCCTTTGCGTATACGTTTGCTGCCACCCATTCCGCGGTGGAACTCGCTGCCATGTACGAGGGTAAGCTGCAAGGCGGCCAAGAAGACGAGACGGTCGACGTGGCCGTCGCGGGTCGCATCATGACGCGTCGCGTCTTTGGGAAACTCGCCTTTTTCACGCTCCAGGATGCGTCTGGAACGATTCAATTGCAGTTTGATCAGAGTCGTCTGGGAGACACCTTCGAGGTACGTTATAAAGATACGCGGTTGGCAAAACGACTGGTATTTGCTGGAACGACACGCTCACCTTTGCAACTCTTTTTTCTTGATGACTATTATAGCATCTCAAGGACTGGACTGATGGTGGTGATATTGTTGGCGTCAAGGGTACCATTCGGCGAACCGACAAGGGAGAGTTGACCGTGTACGCGAAGGAATGGACCATGCTGACCAAATCGATCCTGCCCCTGCCCGACAAATTCCACGGCCTCCAGGACGTGACCAAGCGCTATCGATCGCGTCACGTGGACTTGATCGTGAACCCAAATGTCCGCGATACCTTTCGTAAGCGTGCCATAATCACATCCAGGCTTCGCCGAATGCTGGACGACATGGGGTTCTTGGAGATTGAGACACCCGTCTTGACCACAGTGAGTGGAGGCGCCGAAGCCAAGCCGTTTGAAACTTACCACAATTCCATGGATATGGACTTGACTCTTCGTATTGCGACAGAGCTTCATCTCAAGCGTTTGGTTGTTGGCGGATTCGATCGCGTCTACGAGGTCGGACGCATCTTTCGCAACGAAGGTATCTCGACCCGACACAACCCAGAGTTTACCTCGGTGGAACTTTACCAGGCGTATGCTGACTACAGCGACATGATGGATCTTACCGAGCACTTGATTTGCTCAATTGCCGACGAAGTTTGCGGAGGACTCACAATTCCTTACGGCGAAGATATGGTCAGTCTGGAAAGGCCATGGCGACGTGTAACGATGCACGATGTCGTCAAGGAGGAGATTCCCGGCTTTGATTTCGCAGCACTGGACCCCACCGACCCGGAGTCTCTTGCAGCAGCACAAGCCGCTGCTTTAGGTGCCGGTGTGCCCAACGTTGATAATCTCAATTCTGTCGGCGACGTACTGAACGCTTGCTTCGAGGAGCTCTGTGAACCGAAACTCATTCAACCTACATTTGTCATTGACTATCCGGTCGAAGTTAGTCCTCTGGCCAAGCCCCATCGCAGCAAACCGGGTCTGGTAGAACGCTTCGAGCTTTTTGCTGTGGGAAGAGAGCATGCAAACTCCTTTAGCGAGTTGACCGACCCCGTGGATCAGCGAGTACGGTTCGAGGCTCAAGCCGCCAAGAAGGCTGCCGGCGACGAAGAGGCGTGCGACGTGGATGAAGACTTTCTCCAGGCATTGGAGCAAGGTATGCCACCAACGGGTGGACTAGGTATTGGGATCGATCGTGTTGTCATGCTTTTGACTAACTCGCCGTCGATCCGCGATGTGATTGCTTTCCCGTTGTTGAAGCCGGACCTATCATAGAACCTACTGTCTAAACTTTTCTTTAGAGTCTTCTAGCTAGTAAGCTAGTAGAAATGATATAAGGATGTGGCTTCTATGCAATATCACCTTCTTCCATACCATATCGTATAGAGTAAATACCGAACGAGTTGTGATCTCGATCAGCACGCAACAGACACGCACCGTCTTACTGCGACACGTCGCTCTTTGGATGCATTCACTCTCACTCTTCATCCGATTCCTGTTCTTCTCCCCAATCGCTCCAGGAGATGCCGATTATTGCCATGGCAACTACCATGACTTTTTCATCGTCCAAGTCTTCGCCTTCCGAGTCTCCATCTTCGAATTCGTCGTCCTCGTTCCCGTCCACCAAGTCAAAAATCAAGTTCAAAGAGGCTCGCCGTCACACCGACGGGGGACTCAAGCGTCAACTTGCGCCTCGTAGGGACTGGCGTCGACGTAACACTTCCAAACAGAAGCGCCTCAAAGACTGTCTGAAGAATGACGAGAGCGTCAGCCGCAATGGGGAGATCACATTTGAAACGCCAGTTGATGAGCGTTGTCATGAAAGTAGAAAAGAGCGTTTTAGCGTGACGAAGGTCTTGGATTAGGTCAGCAGATACGATATACCCGAGACTTTCGAGAGTAAAGGGAACATCGGAAGCGATAATGTCCATACGGTAGAACTGTTCCGCCATGGAAATCGTTCCATTGACCACCTGTGCGTACTAAGCCTCGAGAAGATGGCGGAGCTCCGTTTCACCACCATAATCCTCCTCGGTATTGACAAGCTCCTCGACAGCCGCTAGATACGCTGGGCTTGGGACGCAGTGTCTAATCACCTCTAGGGATTTGAAGTAGTGAAATGAGGTCTTGGGGACTTGCATGGTGTATCAGACGTAAGTTGCAATCAAGGAGAAGTCTCAAACAATGAACAGCCAGCACCATGGTGCGCTGGGATCCTGAAAGCCGGCCACGTTTTTGGCGAGCTTTTCGTTTTGAGTCGAGTGAGTCGTATAACGAGAATCGCGAGACGCTACGACCTCTCATTCACGATGGAAAGCATAAGTTGAACAGCACATGCACGGCAAACAACTATTCGGTGCGAGCTAACCCATCGATCTAAATCCTTTCGAGAATCCATACGACTGTCGAGCTCACCGTCATGGTGTCGTTTGAAGAGATCCCAGAAACGGAAGCATTCCCCCCGTCGCAAGAGCGACTCTTGGATGCGATAGAGATTGAACAAGCCGCCAGCAAACTGACCCGGCCTACCGCGCGCATGCACTTGGAAGGACTTGCCAAGAAGCTTCGCAAGGAAAGCGATGCTCTGAAGCGAGTGGAAACAAGTCGTCGGTCGGCTTCTGAAGCCGAGACTACAGCTACTGCTGCCTCCAATAGTCCTACCGTCACAGCCACACCACCAGTGCCTGCAGCTGCAGCACCAGTGCTAGCACCAGCAGCACCAGCGCCAGTATTCACTACCGCGTCCTCCAGTAAGCGGACGTTTGTTTCCATTGATCGCTTCAGTTTCGACGCCGGTGGCTACGACGCTCCCTTTGTCACGGTCTACGTTGGCCTGCCAAGCGTTGGTTCCATGGCACGAGATCTCATCACGTGTGACTTTTCGGCGTCCTCATTTGATTTAATTGTCAAGGACTTGAACGGCAAGTCGTATCGTCTGTACAAGGATAATTTGGAGAAGGACATTGATCCTGCCAAGAGCAAGATTTTAGTCAAGGCTGACAAAATTATCTTGAAACTCGCCAAGGTCAAGCAGGGCGACTATGGTGGTTTCGATTACTGGTCAGAATTGACAGATAAGAAGCGAAGTGCTCCTGGCAGTAAAAAGAAGGCAGACCCACAGAGCTCCATTATGGATCTCATGAAAGAAATGTATGACAGCGGCGACGACAAGATGAAAAAGGTGATTGGCGAAACCATGATGAAGCAGCAACAGGGCGGTCTCGACAAGAAATTTGGGAAGGACGACCTTGGCGATTTGGAAGATTCCTTTTAGGCTAGATATAAATTGTATTTAGAGACTCGTAAATAGCTTTAAGGACTATCTTATAGACTAGCTCGTAGCAATATATGCTTTCTTTGGCAATCTGGAGCTAGATATCCCAACAGTCGAATCTACACTTTCTTTAGAAACTGGGACTTCAGCGCATACGTCCCGATGCCTGCAATGGTTGCCTCACAATCGTGTCCATCCCCAAAGTCGCCGAGACGAATCTTGAGCCGTTGTCCCCTCTTGAGCTTGCCCTTGGCCAAATCTTGAGTCAAGACGCAGGTATCGCCCGTTTCGAGAATGTTTCCATTGACGTCTCGAGTTGTCGCCTCCTCCACATCGTTGTCGCCGCCGCTGTCATCGTCCGCGCTGTCGACCGGCCACTCGTGAGCACAAGCGGTGCAGACAAACAGGGTAGACCCATCCCAGTACGAGTTCTCATCAGCGCAACCCGGGCACGGACCGGGCTCGGGGATACCCGTCGTGGAGAATAATGCTGTGGTTGTGTGACTTGGAATGGTCCTTCTGCCAGCGAAGCTGCCCAGAGACGAAGAGGGTGCCGTTCCACCTCGAGCAGGTGGAGGAGCACCAGTGGAGAGTCTACTAGCAAAGCTCCCAGTGGACGAAACAGAAAAGGCCATTACGCTAGGCAATGCTGCCAATACCAAGATGCGGCTTCTGCCGATGATGGATATCGTTCTGTTGGACATGGTCGTCTTCATCATGATTTTGCGAGGTGGTACCGACATGGTGACACGGACCCGGCATCGCAGCCATCAGGTTTCAGGCGTCATATAAATGGCTCAGAACCGCCGTTTCGGCCAAAATGTCATGATATTTTCTTGGAGGTGACGTTTTTCTAAACCCAAGTTGAAGCCGACAAGTGAGAAAGCTTCTTGGCTATCGCTTTCACGTCGTCGACATCACACTCGCAGGCCCTGTTGCCGAGAACAGACGACACCTTCGAGCTCATCTTGGTCATCCGTAGCCAGCCGTGACGACCATGACATCCCCAAAGTCTATCGCTCTCGCTTTCGCACTTTCTGCAACGTCGATCCATGCATTCGTTCCTTCTGAAGGAAGAACTACCTCCAACACGCGTCGCTACCGTTTGGCACGGCAGCAACATCTCTCTGCCTCGGTACCCCGTCCTGTTTCTTCGGGTAGTATCATGTTGACAGACCATCGCGAAGAGAGCTTTCTCTTGACGGATGAAAAGGTCAAACCCCTCATTCGAATGGGCAGTGGCGACAAGGAAAAGGTCGTCAACGCCTTTGGTCTCTGGTGTGCCGCCGTTTCGATTCTCACTGGACCCATTTGGGCAGCCGCCATGACACTCATGAATCTCTTGAGCAAGTTGAACAAGGACTTTGACCCTGACAGAGCTCTGTACGATAAGACGGGAAAAATATGGAGCAAGACTTGGTTGACCTTGACGGGCTCCTTTCCAACCTTTTCAGGAGACATTGAACAACTCAAGGGACACAAGGGACCGTGTCTATACGTGGCCAACCACGCTTCTTGGTTGGACATTCCCGTGCTTTGTACCGTGCTAGACCCTGTGTTCAAGTTCATTGCCAAGGGGGAGCTCAGAAAGGTGCCTTGCATTGGACAGCAACTAGCCGGGGTAAGTGTTAAAGACGTGCGTTTATGGGGTCGTGACGAATCTTCTCTAACGAATCTTGTTGCGCGTCTTTCAGGGCAACCATATCCTGATTGATCGCGAGGACCGTCGATCCCAGCTTCGTACCTTCAAAGAAGGTATTGGTTGGCTCAAGAAAGGAGTGCCGATCATGGCATTCCCTGAAGGCATGCGCTCCAGGGACGGTCGCCTGATGGAGTTCAAGGGCGGCCTCTTTTCCATGGCTGTCAAGACCAAAGTTCCTATTGTTCCTATTTCCATCTCGCATGCACACGCCGTCATGCCTGGTAATTCGCTCTTTCCAGTCCAAAGAGGAGCTGGTAAACTTCATGTACACATTCATGATCCGATTGACACCTCGGATAAAAAGGAAGCAGAGCTCGGAGAACTTGTTCGTGTATCCTTCTTGTCGCAACTTCCCTTCGATCAGCACCCTCTTGCTCTTGAAGCAGACCAAGACATTATCGTAGAGTCAAAGCGAGTCGAAAAACACTCGGTGCAAGTTACCTCCATTGCGGATGTTTCGCTGCAACCAACATTTGCCACCAAAGAGAGCTCGGAACATTCCATTATCGAGTCAGCAAAGGCTACCCCATGAGTCGCGAAAGTGTCTACTGCCAATACGTATCCAATTCTTTTTGCTGTAATAATGCTACTAAACTTAATAACTGTATGCAACTCTCTACCACTTTGTAACGCGAGTCTCTACACAATCATTCAAAAAGGGACACAATAAAAGGTTAGATCAAAGTAGATAAAGGCGGTAAGAAGACGAGAAATAAACACAAGTATCCACTTACCAACAGGGTTACGTTCGCTCAAGTAGTACAGCTTGGCACGCTTGATCTTGCGTCTACCCTTGAAGATAAAGTTCTCTTCCAGAACCTTGACCGACTTGATCAATGGCGAATGCAAAGGAATCCTACGCTCCAAGGGCTGCCCAAAGACCACATCGCGAATCAATACCGAGTGATCGAGATGCTTTCTAAAGATTCCCAAGACGACACCCCGGACCTTTTCGTATTCGTTCGACTTGACGCCTCCTTGGGAGACGAGTTGAATCTCAATCGCATCACCAACTCGAAACTTGGTTTCCCAGACGGCAGGGTTCGATTCTATGGAGGTTTTCATCTTTTCGGTAGTCAGCTGGTGCAATAGATTAGACGCACGCTTGCGAGGTGACTTGAACTTGGTGTAATCGCGGAAACGTGGACGCTTTCCGTGATGCAGGTAGGGCATATCTTGCGGATCGACGCCTCCACCGCTGTTGGTGGAAAAGAGTGCTGTCGTTGCAGTCGCTGGTTGGCTTTTGACTGCACTCAGTATAGCTGACCGAAACGCGGGACTTATGAGGGATCTTAACATGGTTACAGAGCTGATTGGGTCGGAAGGTGGAAAGGACCGAGACGACCGAGTCACTTTATTACCATCGTCTATCAGGTGATCATCGTCGCGCGTCGCGTTCAGAGATGGCGAACGGCTTTGACGTGGTGCGGTCAGCGTGGCAACATAACCTAATTTTGCTAGCTGCCGCGAGGACTCACGCTGATAAAAGTCCGTAGCTAGCATAGGGTCAATAGAAGATTGTTATCTCCTCCAGCTACACGGTTCTCTTTCAACATTTGTAGGAAACAAATGCTATGTAGTCTAGTATAGTGCTGCGTGAGCTCTGAAAAGGGAAAAGCAACGTGAAAAAGCGAACACCAGCCGGCACACCACGGGTGGTGACCAACGGTAGTAGTATGGTACTAAGGACTTGAGAACTACTATGCTATGCATCAATCCCACAACTTATACCTGAGAAATAGATGTGAACCAAACCGTCATGCCACGTTGAATGACTCCGCATCAAAAGGCGAAGGCTAGAGAGAACATCAAGAAGGACTACGGTCCAGACTACTAGTATTCTTGGTGCGGTTCTAAGCAAAATCCGTCCAAGAAAATGACGCTGGATCACGTGCAACCAGTTAGCAAAGGCGGGTCCAACACCCAGAGTAAACTCCGACTTGCTTGCTGGTCTGGTAATCAACGTCGAGCAAATCATGTAATCAACGTCGAGTAAATCATTACTAGCCACAAGAAGTAAGAGACGTATCGTCCCAGAAAGATTGATGCAGTGCATGAAACGAAAGATTGTATGTTTTCCATAACGCACGCGGATGAGAGTATTGTTCATTTCATCATTCATAGTACTACAGCTACCACTGCATGAGTTCACGGCGTTGCAGTTTCTATCTCTATCTGAAGAGGGGCATTTGTTTGCAGATGCGCGCCTTTACCGCGTGAGACTACAGCGCTTCCTTAACTCGCCGTAGTTTCTCCTCAAGCCACTGGTACTGCCGCTCATGTAACCGGAAAGCGTAGTCGTAAATTTTCTGATCATACTTCAGGTATTCTTCAAGTAGCATCAACAAGCTGGGATTTTCGCGAATTTTCAGTACCACTGGCTCGGTCATGTTGTTGTTGGCCATCTTTGCTCGGATAACTGGCCGCTTGTCCGACCCAAAGAACTTGAACAGACTCGACACTTCGTGCTCTTTATCTATGACATACTCCAGTAGTTTCACACTCTCTGGCATTCGTTCCGTGACACCCACAAGTATTTTCTTGTGGGCAAGGTTGGACAAGGTAAGATTGGTCCGTCGAGCTGGACTTAACATGACTCGTTGGGCCACGGTCCAGGCCTTCTGCTCCGGTGTAAGTAAATGGGTGGCATATCTTTCGCGATATCGATTGGTCGATCGTCGAATGGTAGTCAGGCGTCCGACCGTGACGACCGCGTCGGTAACTGTAAGGTTTTGGTTGCGATGCGCCAACAACACTTCGCTGACAAATGTTTCCAGTGGATCGCGGACAAAAACAACGTATTGAACGTCCACGTGTCGACCCTGTTGGTCCATCCAATACTGGTCGCTTCCCAATGGGATTTTCCCAGCGAGAATGTCCACGTCTGCCAGAAAAGATGTGCTCATGGGAGCGAGATCGGTCTCGCTCCCCGTTCGGTTTACTGCATAACTGAGATAGCAGTTTTCTCCTTCCCTCCGACTTGCCTTGCCGTTGGCCCAGAAATCATCGCCTTGAATGTATTCCAGACCAAGGTCTAAGCAATGATTGACAACGGCAAGTCCGGCTTTGCAATATTCAGCATAAGCACGAAAGAGTGTACGAACTGTCGACCCGGCAACTCGCGAAATTTGAAGGTAAACAAGTTTATTGGATCGCCCATGCTCCAGCGTTCCTTGTTCCGTACAAGTCCATATTCTATCCAAAGCTGCCGACTTATCGGCAAGAATCGATGGATCAAAGCGAAAGTAAGCTGCAATTTCGGCCTCGGACGGTCCCTTTTGATGGAATTCGTCTCGTGACATGCGAGATCGATTTCTAGCAATGGCGTAGTATTGGCTCTCGATACCAGCAGGATACGAATAAGAATTTAGAGTTAGCTCAGTCTGGAACCAAAGCGACAAGAGCGTGATAAAGAGGACCACCAGTAGGATGAATGCACGAAAATGGACAACACGGCCGGCCTTGGCCTTGCTTGAAACGAAATGAGGCATTTGTTGAAGAATCTTGGCCGGAATTCTTAAACTTTAACTTTCAATGTGAAACAGTGAGAAGCATATACAATGATAGCCACAAAGGAAGCCTTATACTATCTATCCGCCTTTCGTTACATAGAGGACGGCAGCGATGATGGTCGTCTATACTATAAACAACGTTTACCGTACTGCTGTGGGCTGCTGTAATGATAGGCGATAGGCGCCATGCGATGCATGCGCCATCGCATCAACCAAGCGCTCAACAACCAATATTAACAACGGTCAAAAATAAATGAGACGACAGCTGGAAGAATTCAAAGTAACTATGCGACTTCAAGTATTTATCAAAACCCGTCATAATTATTAGTGTATTAGTACCTTATTACTACTAATGACGGAATGACGGTCGATCCCCTCTGGGACTCGACAGTCACGAGCGGCAACTTGCCGGTAAGAAAGCTCGGAGGATCACTGGGCGCAACCAGAGATACGAAGAGCGGGACGAATGATCACCATGATGAATCGTAGACTAAGAATGGAGGACTAGTAGATTGAAAACTGAAGCAAACAAAATAAGTGAGCTTTAGATTACAAATCTACGATCTCTGTTTCGTGGCTGTTCTAGCCAAGGCTACAGGATTCTACTTGGGGACTAATCGTGGAGGGAGGAGTGAACTGGACCGAGGATACT
>Ga0307981_1003474_pt1 | contig 11777 bp, 10 predicted proteins | sample OrgLakmetagen987_FD_201849 | JGI IMG/M metagenome (GOLD analysis project Ga0307981, IMG submission 201849) | Saline water microbial communities from Organic Lake, Antarctica - #987 | ecosystem: Environmental > Aquatic > Non-marine Saline and Alkaline > Saline | place: Antarctica: Organic Lake... | reverse complement strand
ATAAAATTGCCACCTACCTGAACCGCTACACTGACCAGCCCATCGCTATCTCTCTCAGCGTCGGGTTGCTGAACGAACTATTCAAAGAAAAATGGTCTGAGAATTTAGCAGGTGGTATTTTAGAATCTTTTGGAAGACTATTTAAAAACCAGTTAAGTCTCCTCGTTTACCCATGGAAAAACCGTAAGACAGGCGAGCTGGTGAACACAGAAGTTTTCAGGGTTGAGGACCACCTCAGGCATCTCTTCCTCTATTTTAAGGAAAATAAAATGATTCAGGATGTGGAATGTAGTGATGAAGATCTCTTGGCATACACAGGAAGAGATATCTTAAAGCTAATCAAGGATGGTGATGAACGCTGGAAAGATAAAGTGCCAGAAATAGCCCATAAGGCGGCGATGCATCTCCACTAAGGCTTCACCTGAAGATCAGTAAATTGAGTATAATAATGGATTTTAAATCAGACATACGAGGTCTTCTCCAATACGTGCCTCTCTTCAGGGGTAAGGTATTCGTGATCGATATAGACTGGTTCTCAGCGAATGACGCAGCGAAGGCAGAGATCATGATGGATCTCGTCGCGTTACAGTCAGTGGGGGTGAGGCTAGTGATCTCGATGCAGGCCGAGCAGGCTCAAGATTTCTTTGATTATTCGACCGAGATAGAGCTACTTGTTTCCCCCTCTGTTAGATCATGTGAAGATGATGGCCTAGATGAGCTTTTAGAGAGAGGGCAAGCGTTTGTGGTCACCCGTGAATCAGAGCTAATCTCTGATCAGCTCACTGTTCTCAGTGCTTCACTTAATGCTGCTAAATTAATCTGTCTCTCCTCTATCCCTATACTATTAGACTCAGAAGGGGAAGTGGTGAAGTTTATGCACATCAGTGAGTTCGCGCAAAAAACTGCAGTTTGCAATCACCCCGGATCTACTCAGACCCAAGCAGTGAAGGCTTGTCAAGCCGGTGTCCCGCGGGTGCATCTGTTAGATGTCAGCCAGCAAGGAGTGCTCATCAATGAACTTTTTTCATCCGAAGGTGTGGGCACGATGTTCTACACAGACAGCTACCGTGAGATCCGCCAGATCACTGAGGAGGATATATCCGAGATGTTAGGGATGATTGGTAGGTCTGTTAGAAATACCCATCTTGTGCCACGGACATTTGAAGATGTCAGAGATAACATCGAGGCCTACTACGTGATGGAAGTGGATCAGAACGTCGTAGGGTGTGGCGCGCTCTATGAATATGGTGACTGTGCAGAAGTGGCATGTCTCTACGTGAAGCAATCTCATGAAGGAACCGGTTACGGAGCGACGATGGTTCAGTTTCTAGAGGAAAAGGCAAAGAGCAAAAATATAGCGAAGGTTTTTGCTCTCAGTAACCGCGCGGCAGTCTTCTTTGAGAGTATTGGCTATAAAGAAATGAACGTTCAAGATCTTCCTTCAGAGCGGCTCAGACAACTTACTGAAAGCGGTAGGGAGTCTCTCGTGTTTAAAAAGCTAGTCATTTAATTATAACAACTAACGCTCGATGGTCACTAGCTGGATCACCAGGAGGAGTATCTAGGACATAGGATCCTTTTTGATCGATATTCGGTAGTAATGATTTGGAGACGAAAACGAAGTCAAAACGTGAGTAGATATCTTCTCTAGCCCAGTATTGAGTCCATTTTGTGCCGTGCTTATCGAACAATTCGATTGCTGAAAGCTTCTTATCTTTAAGCCCCCGCATGAGTCTAATAGTTGAGCTACCCTTGGTATCATTCATGTCGCCAAAGACGATTACCTTTTGAGTGGAATCAGACAATATTACCGAAGCATGTTCTCTAAGTAGTTGTGCCTCTTCTCTACGAATTTCAGCCTGATCATAGACTGCGATCGGTCGCTTAGATTTCAGGTGGGCGCCCAGGAAACGAATTTCGCCTTTTGGGGTGTTCACTGTAGCATCAAGAATTCCGCGGCGGATTTCATGAGTCCTCCCCTTCATTTTATAAGTATAATTAGGAACATGATGCCTCTTAATGGGATAATGCGACAATAGAGCCTGCCTGCGATATGGGTCAGGCCCAGCTGAGAGGTAGCTGTGTTTGTAGTCTAAACCTGATTTTTTAAGACGATTAAGTAAATGATCAAGATCCTTTTGGTTACCTATTTCGCAGACTCCCATGATATCTGGATTTGCACGCACAATATTGGCTATTAGGGCTTTAACCTCATGCTCAGGTTTAAATTTTTCCGTCTTACCACGTCGCATGGTAAGGTAGTTTCGGATGTTGTATGATACGAAACGCAACGGTCTAGCATTTGGGTCAGAAAGATTAGATCTCTGGCTGCTCTTAGCCGAGTTATGAACTTCAGATACTTGATCCTCGACCTTAGATTCCTGACTAGTGGCCGTAGCTGACTCCCAATTAGGGGTCTCTTGTTTCTCATCACAGCTATTAAGAGTAACGCTGACAGAAATCGCAAATATTACTGCAAAACAGCGACTCCATAGAGAACAAAAGACCCCACTGGATGGTTCCAATGAGGTGTGATCGGGAGTAGTTTTTGTCACAATTAGTCTTTAGCTATTTCTGCTTTTTCTTTTGGTTCTGCTTTTTCTTTTGGTTCAGCAGTCTCGACTGTTTTAACAGTTTCAGTAGTAGCTTCTACCTCTGCTCTTGTGATCTCACGCTCAAACTCATCGCGAGCACGCTTAAACTCTCCTGTGCTCTTGCCAATACCACGTGCCAGCTGTGGCAGTTTCTTGGCACCGAAAAGCAAAAGAACAATAAGGAATACGAGGATCATTTCTTGTCCTCCGAAAGCAAAAGCTAGTGTTTGAGTAATATCGCTCATGTGTATAAACTATTCCTTTTTTTACGATTAAGCAAATGAAATTATTTCTGAATTTCGGCTGTCTGATCACTTTTGCAGCACTCATTCATCAGGATCGCTCTTTTATTTAGCCTGCCCACGCTGGGGGCGTAATTTGTATAGTTGAAAGACGGCCTCTCAATCACACAAAACCTAAGGATGATTTATCCGATATATAGCGGTTAGCCTTCTTTTACGTCTTGACCACTAGAACAAATAGATGAAAACCTGCCCGTTCTAGTTTACATTTCAACCTACAAGCCTTATCTGTCGAGCATGGCAGATGACATTATTGGTATTGATCTAGGGACGACTAATTCGGCAGTGGGAGTAGTGGAAAGTGGGTTTCCTATTCTACTGGCAAATTCTGATGGGCAGCGTATCACGCCCAGCGCGGTCAGTTATGAAAATAGGATGATCACTGTGGGGGCAGCAGCTCTACGCCTCAGAGGGGCTGGAGGGTCCGTCATCACTAGTGCAAAGCGCTACATGGGAAGTCGCTACGCGGAAGTTAGAAATGATGATTTCTGTGTGCCGTTCGCTGAGGATGAGCAGGGAAATGTTAGATTGAGAGTGGGAGAAATCACCGTTTCCCCAGAAGACGTCAGCGCAGAAATTCTTAAGCATTTAAAATCCGTCGCGGAAGCGCAATTAGACAGATCAGTGAGTAAGGCGATCATCACGGTTCCTGCTTATTTCAATGACGCCCAGCGCACTGCCACCAAAAGGGCGGGGGAACTAGCTGGCTTGGAAGTAGTGCGCATCATCAGTGAACCCACTGCTGCCGCGCTTGCTTATGGGCTGGATAAGCTAGAAGAGTCATCACGTGTCGCTGTCTATGATTATGGTGGTGGCACCTTTGATGTTTCAGTATTAGAAATAAAAGATGGCGTCTTCCAGGTCCTCGCCACTGCAGGAGATACTAGGCTGGGTGGTGACAATATTGATGAGATCCTTGCACGCTGGAGCTGTGATCAGCTCGATTCCATAGACTACAACGCGTTAGAAAACCATGAGCGTCAACGCCTGCTGGATGCTGCCAGAACACTCAAAGAAAAACTTACCTCTAATGATTCAGCGGCGTTACAAATTCCCTTTTTCAGACCAGACATAAATATTGATCTCACTCTAACGACCGAACAATTCAACAAACTCATCCAGACCGAAATCTCGCGCACTGTTAGATACTGCAAGCAAGTTCTGTTAGATGCGGGCGTCGATGATTTAGATAAGGTTATTCTCGTAGGAGGTAGCACCAGAATTCCCGCTGTTAGCGAGTTAGTGGGAAAAGTCTTCGGTATGCAGCCAGATACTAGCCAGCATCCGGATGAGGCAGTGGCACTCGGAGCAGTGATCCAGGGCGGGATGCTCAGTGGAGCACTCAGAGAAATGGTTTTGTTAGATGTCACCCCGCTCAGCCTCGGTATAGAAACGCTGGGTGGGCTGATGAATGTCATTATCCCGCGTAACACCACCATCCCTTGTAAGGCTGGCGAGATGTTTACTAATGCTGTAGCGAACCAGAAATCCATGTGCGTATGCGTGCTCCAAGGCGAGCGCGAGATGGCGCGGGATAACTGGGAACTAGGCAGAGTAGAGGTAAGTTTTTCACCAGCCCCCAAAGGTCAGGCACGCATGGGTGTGCAGTTTGCCATCGATGAAAATGGTATCCTAGAAGTCCTCACCAGAGATGTGCAGACCGGAGAGGATACTATTCTAGAAATCAATAGCGCCGCCGTGGATGTGAATGATGAAGCGGTAGAGAAAATGGTAACTGAGAGCGTGGACTACGCCTTTGACGATATGGCTGAGCGCGTCTTCACTGAGGCTAAACTAAAGGCAGAAGAACTCCTTCCCTCGGTCGATGCCGGGCTGTCCATAGTCGCAGATGAGATGGATACAGAGGATCTAGCAGAAATCCAATCAGCCGCTATAGCCGTCCGCGAGGCTCTCACAGGAACTGATGCTAATAAACTAAAAGCGGCCGTCCAAAAGCTAGATAAATCTACCGAGCACATGGCAGCCATACTCGTAGAAAAAGCCATGGAGGCGGCGCTGATGAGGAAGTTAGACAGCTAGCGTAGAAGAGCTTTTTGAGCTCTTTCGATTATAGCTCCACTTCTTCATCTTCATAGACACCAGAAGCGATCCATTTAGTTTCGGAGCTTTCATTAGTGAATGTGACTGTGCCTTTAATGGTGACATTTTCAGTGAACCGAACAGGTCCTGAAATGGTGACTTTCACCGCACCCTTAAGTGATGGTGTTCCCAATCCTTCGAGAATATCCACCATCTTGTATTCCTCGCTTAGGCTGATCACTGGTGGCTTACCATTGCGTGCTGCGATGAGTGCTATTCTTCCATCCTTGGTGGTTTCATAGGCATCAGATCTGAGTGCGAAGAGGTCCGAAGTAGTTTTCACAGGAGCAAATCTAGAGCGCGGGACACAGATCGCTGAAGCATCGGGGAAGCACTCGATCGCTGCACCCATGGCTGTTTCTAGCTGGAACACTGGGGTGGACTGCTTGTCTCTTGGGTCGATGGTCTTGGAGTTCTTGATCATCGGGAGAGCCAAGCTTCCGTCATGTTTCTGGAGTGCTTCCTTGAGAGCATCCAGACGTATCCAGAGGCTATTAGTATTGAAAAATTGGTGAGTATTAATGTTCTGAAATTTTTCTAAATCCTCATTTGGGCACTGTGCTACCTCACGGAGCAGGAGCTGCCCGTCAGACTTTCTGATGGCGAGATGTCCGCCCTTTTTGTCCGCCTCAGTCCGGCGAGTCGCCTCCATTAGGAATGGCTTGTTAGAATTTGCGAAGTAGCTGAGAATGTTAGGATCTAGCACCGCACCTAGGTTGTCAGAATTAGAGACGAACGCATAGTTTACCCCAGCATCTAGCAATTTATCGAGCCAGCCAGAGCCAGCGATAGTCGCATAGAGGTCACCGTGTCCAGGCGGGCACCACTCGTTAGATGGGTGCTCCTTATCGATAGCGGGGGCGAGAGTTTTGGCATTGATTTTTGGGATCTGATTTTGCATCATTTCCACATCTTCAGCCTTGGCTAGATTGATGTCTTCGTATTGTTCTAGATGATCTAGAGTATCCTCAGAGGTGCTGAAGCTATTCATCAGCAGAAATTTCACCTGAGCACCTGTGGTCTCACGGAGGTAGGTAATTTGCTCCACGATGATGTCTAAAAAAGTCTTGTCACCCCTGACTGGTAGCAGGCTCTTGGCCTTCTGCAGCCCCATGCTGGTGCCGAGTCCGCCATTGAGCTTGATGACCACGGTCTTGGCCAAAAGTTCTGGGTCAAAGGTGGTCGAATCCGATGATAGGGATGACAGATTTGTTAGATCGTCCACGGGTGAGATGCTATCTTCTGAGATCATGCCAGTCTCTTGGTTCACGAGAGATAGGTAGTTGCGCTCGAATGATTTGACCGCGGCCTCGCTGACCTTAGCTTGCTCCATTTTCTCTCTAAATAATGTGAAATCGCTCATTGCGTTCGATCAATGCCATTAAATACCACTAAGTCACGCATAAATTCTATTATTAGTCATGAATTTATTCGTCCTTCAGCGTATTCACCACATTGATTGTCGTGTCATCAATAATGCTCGAACTCGTATCGAGCGCGTTCGAGGCATTATCATGAATGACTGCGTTGGATAATAGCTGGAGTTGTAGCGTTCCAGCGGATGTGGGGGTGGCTGAAATGATAAATACTCCTGGAGAGATCTCATGAATCTTAGCTATATTCAAGGCCGCCGTCCCCGCGTTAGAAAAATCTGCAGCCGAGAGAGTGGCTTCATTAATGTCCTCGTTGAAGGTGATCGTGTAGAGTATTGACTGATTTGCAGTGACAGCTTTTCCATCTTTGTCATCGGTGATATTTGTCCTGCCAATTGTAGGTGAGACTGTGTCCCCGACGCTATTAAATAAAGCCATGTAGCTAGCTGCAAGCCTTTCACCTAGGTTCTTCTGTCCCGCAGCATCGAAGTGGAAACGATCTTTGAATGTGAGATCATTTGCTGGGGCGAAAACGGTATTAGGATCGGCTGCTGCCACTGCTTGTTGGGCATCGGAGATCACTTTGAACTTCGTGCCATTCCTGGGTTCATTCCACCGAATCTCACCGATCATAAATAGCAAGTTAGCGCCGTAGTGGCTCCGCATGTCGGCAATGAATGCCGTGAGATTTTTTTGATAAGCCGGATGCTGGTTATTGAGCGCATCGCTTTCTCCTTGGTGCCATAACATGCCTACTATCTCGGTGGTGTGTCCGGCAGCATGTAAGGCTGCGAGTCCAGTTGTTACGGTATTCCGGAAGGCTAAGTATTGGCTACCGGATTGCGGTGCCCACTGTTTATGTAAATTCGTTCCTCCGGCAGCGTACTTAATGAGGGCGAATTTTGAATGAGGATAAGCATCCGCGACGGTTCGGCCAAAGGTTACCTCAGGTCCAAATTCACTCGTTTTTTTTCCGCTGCCTGGTCTGAGGGTGGTTAGTGAGGAGCCGTAATAGAATAAAACATCCGGTTGTGGTTGTTTTAGGTTGATTGGCTTAGTTGGTAGCCCAGAGGTGGGTGCCCGGCCAAGTGCGTTGGACTGCCCGCCCTGTAGGAAGACTTTCACATGAACTGCTTCAAGCGAACTAACTAAGCAGAGAAGAAGAACTGCGGTGGTGATGACTGTATTTAGAGATTGAGACCCAGGAATTGCCTCACGATGGCTAAGGTGATTATGGTTCTGGTCAGTGATGGAACTCTTGAAATAGCTTGGTAGATGAATTTTCATGGCGTCAAAAGATAATGGCTTGGCGATCGAAACCAGTATTTCTCATCGATCATTGATTAATTTAAGTTAAGTTACCACCAAAAACAATTATGGGCTGATGCAACGTGTGCACCAGCCCATGACTTTTTATCCGAATTAAGGAAGATTAATGACAGTGTTAGCGCACTACTTTTTGAGTTGCTTCACCATTTCCTTGCCCATTCCAAGTCCTACATTCATGTAAGTCTCGGCATTGCCACTGTAGTGGGCGCTGGAGCTGCTACCCTTTGAAAGTGGGTTTGTGTAGACGAAGCCAAGGTTATCACCTAGCTCTTTGGAATATTTACCGCTAGCAAAAGCCTTCATAGCATGAAGAATGATTCCATGACCTGAAGTAGTGTCGCTCTCCTTGGTCTGGCCAAGTGATGCTGTGACGAATGCTGCTTTAGGTGCGTTGAAATCCTTGCGAAGTGCTTTGGCTAAGTTAACGAGGTTCTTCTCATACATAGCGGAATGCGCTGGGTTGCGCATATCCTTGTCACCTTGCCACCAGAGAAATCCAGCCACTTCATAGCTCTTTGCGCCGGGGTAGTATGTGTCGAGTTCAGCGAGGATCTTTTTAGCGTTGGCGACGTCATCGTCATACTGCTTGCCGGCATACCACTGCAGACAGTCCCCATCCTTTACGAATGGCACAACAGTCTTGTCTTTCTTGCTTTTGAAGGTCTCCATATAGCCGGGCACTTTTTTTCCACCGTGGGTGTATCCAGGGCTTCCTGGAGGGAGTAGGTCCCACCCGAGGCTACGGTTGCCGATTGAGCTTTTGAGAATCATTACAGGGGCATCAATGGCGTTACCAAGCTTGTGGCCGATAGCGACCTCAATACCAAGCTTTTTGCCACTAACGGTGAGCCAGTCGTTGCGGTAGATTCCTTTACTGCCTACCATCACTGAAACGTTGCGCACGTCTTTGCGGGTAGTCCATGCACCGGCATCATCTGCGAGGAAGGAATAGGTTTTACCTAGCTCTGGGGTGACCTTGCCCATTTCGAGGGTGTTAGACTGGCCCATGATGAGGAAGACCTGGACAGGCTTCGTCATGTCAGCTGGCTTACCATCTGGATCAGGTAGTTTATCCTGTGCGGTTGCTATACCGGTGATTCCCATACTCATTGCTGCTAGCAAGCAGGATGTTTTTATTGCGTTGTTTATTTTCATAAGTTGTTAATTGGCGTTGGTTGTTGGTATTTGGTTAGTTCAGAAGCCTAGGATTCTAAAAAACAGATTTAGCGGTCTAGACATCTGCTATACGTAACCTATCTACATCATCATTCAAGTATTTATCATTTTCTAGGAATGATCTGGGAGCCCGGTTGACCGAAGTAGTGTTGCTCAGATGTCTATATTATTGCTCTGTAACCAAGCAATCGGGCTGATCACGAAATAGGATAATCATTTATTTACTTGCTAGAATAGGGAATCTATTTAAATCTGTTTAATATTAATAAAACAAAAACAAAATGAAAACTAAACTAACTAAAACCATCGTGCTAATATTTGCCAGTTTTGCCTGTGCATCATGCGGAACGATTTTTGGTATGGGGCAGGATTTCCAAAAGGTGGGTGAAGGTTTGCAGAAGGTAGCGCAACCTAGACTGTGGCGTGCCTCTTCCCCAGCTGCAGAGCAGACTCCGGAATACTCTATACCAGATTATTCTATACCAGAGTAATTTACAGCAGAATATGCAACTCCAGATCCCTTCCTCTCTCGCTAGTATAATATGAGCGGGGTAACTAATGATGCTCATTCTCAGATGATAGCATCCAACTATCTCGATGGCGTTAGTTGGAAGGTGAAACCCTTCAGATACTCTGTCTCTGGGATGGCCGGTAAAACCGGGTGATCGAGTCGCTGGTTATGGTTCTTGATGAGCCTCACAGTTCTTTTGGCATCTACTGAAGCACTAACGACGTTATTCAAAAATAATTCCCGACTCGCATGGTGCGAGCAGCAGAAGGTGGATAAGATACCATTATCTTCTAACAACTTGAGGCCGCGAAGATGGATCTCTTTGTAACCACGCATCGCATCGTTAAGGGTTTTCTTGTTTCTGGTAAATGATGGCGGATCGAGGATCACGACATCGTATTTATCTTCGCAGCCCTTGAGGAAATCAAAGGCATTCGCTTTGATCGCATTGATCTCTAGTCCATTGAGCTCGGCATTTCGCTTTGTCGCCTCGATGGCAGATTCTGAGATGTCCACAGCAGTCACGCTCTCGGCGCCAGCTTTCGCGCAGGCGAGTGCGAACCCTCCTTGATTACAGAAGCAGTCGAGCACGCGTTTACCCTTCGCCCACTGCGCTACAGAGGCATGGGCATCTAGTTGATCGAGATAGAGGCCAGTTTTCTGTCCGTCTAGCAGGTCGACCTCAAATTGAATATCATTTGCCGTAACGATGAATGCGCCAGGATTCTCACCATAGACGAGTTCGATACATGGCTCTATTCCCTCAGCCTTTAGCATCGGTGAATCATTGCGGAGGATGATGGATTTTGGCGAAAGCTGGTCCACGAGTGCATCGATAATAAGCTGCTTATTAATCTCCATAGCGAGCGTTAGAGTCTGGAGCACAAGGTGGTCACCATAGCGATCCACAATGACTCCGGGTAGAGCATCTGATTCACTCCAGACGAGTCGGCAAAGTTGTGGATCGACATCTGATGATGTGCGGACTTTTATTGCTTGAGAAATTCTACGGCCGAAGAACTCGGCATCTAGCTTTTGCTTTCGCCGAGAAATACGGCGTGCTACGATCTGCGAGACGGGGTTATAGATAGCGCAGCCAAGCGGACGGTCTCTATAATCCTTCATTGTGATCACTTCTCCAGGCTCAGGACTCCCGAAGGTCTTGAGGATTTCTGATGAATAGACCCAGTCGTGACCGTGATAAATCCTAGAGCGTGGTTTGATGATGATTCCTGGCATGGCGGACTTCTAGAGCAAGCGGCTTGTCAGGTCAATGACCATCAGGGTATTCGATGGTTTTATGTGCCTGGGGCACGTTGATTGGTTGAGTGGTCATTAGCCATTGGTCCAGCATGATGGACGTTTGGATTGCTGAGCGCTTCATCATGCTGGACTAATGACTAATCAACCATTGGCCAATCAACAGCTCGCAGAGCTAAATAAACTATTGATCAGCCAACGCTCGTCTCCATCTCGAACTACGGTTTAGCGTATCTCAGCTGGTGCATGGACTTTCCTTCCGCTTCCCACTGGATTTGAAAATCTGTTTTAGGGTAGAAAAAGCTATCTTCATTCCATTCTAACTTAGTAAATTTCTTGAACGTGTCCATTTCCTCACAGACCCAGTCGAAGTATTCTGGGTGGTCGGTTTTGAAGCAAAATTCACCACTTGGCTTGAGCACCTTGTTTACGCACTCTAGGAAATCTTGTTGCACTAGGCGGCGGCGGTGATGGCGTGCCTTTGGCCATGGGTCTGGGCAGAGTAAATGGAGCCGATCAATAGAATGTTCAGGGAAAAGATACTCGATGGTGTACTTGCTTTCTAGCCTGAGCACCTTGCAGTTCTTCAGCCCAGCTTGGTTTGCCTTACGTGCTACTTTTTTCGCTCTGCCTAACAGGCGTTCCACACCTAGAAAATTTCTCTCAGGGAACTGCTGTGCCATTGCGATGAGAAATGATCCGTCACCACAGCCGAGATCGACTTCCAGCGGAGCGTCATTGCCAAAGATCTCATGCTCGGACATCCGGGCGAAATAATCGCTCGGCATGAACTCGCATTCTTCTGGTTGACGTTGCTTAGTTTCAGTGGTGGCTTCCATGGCGCGAGTCTGTACAGCTTTTACAAACTATGCAACCCCGAAGGACTTAGCCTCTCAGGGCGATCACGCTAGGGATAAAATAATCTATTACCGCAGATTTTCGCAGAGTGACACAGATTACCAATACGATGAAACCTGCTTTCCTGTTTAAAAATTTACTAATTACTATTTTCTGGAGTATTCTGCGCAATTGAAAAGCCAAGAATTAAAAAATCTGCGGTAATCTGCGTAAATCTGTGGTTAAAAAAGAATGCCATTAAACGCTTATTTCCTAGTTTGGTTGCCCTGAGCCT
>Ga0307981_1003473_pt1 | contig 11777 bp, 7 predicted proteins | sample OrgLakmetagen987_FD_201849 | JGI IMG/M metagenome (GOLD analysis project Ga0307981, IMG submission 201849) | Saline water microbial communities from Organic Lake, Antarctica - #987 | ecosystem: Environmental > Aquatic > Non-marine Saline and Alkaline > Saline | place: Antarctica: Organic Lake... | reverse complement strand
ATCACCATGTGACAACCGTACCTCTCCACGGCTCGTTCCGCTTTTTGGCGCAAGATGGTATGGTCCGTTTCGAGCTTGAACGAAACGACAAAGGCTCCAGGAGCCCACGTCTTTCGAAGCAGTTCAATCACTTTGGGAACGGGTTTGAGTGTCAAAATAAGACTCTGTTCTCCGCTTGCATCTTTGCTTTGTATTTTGTGCTCGGAGCGCTCCGATCGGGGCACGTAAAAGTCGCTGACAGCGGCTGCCAAGTAGAACACTGAGAGTGAATCGCAAACGTCCAAGGCCTCGGCACTGATCTGAAGCTTGGCAATGTACTCCTCCACGGAACGAAAGGGAATGGTCAAGAGACATCCCTCTTGAAGCGCTCTGGAGCGCTCTCGAAGAGCCTTGTGTACTTTGGTCGAGTACACGAGGCCTCGGTTCAGATTCACCACGTCGGTCGCTGGTCGTTTGGTCGGTGCTTGCGACGCAACGGTCTTATCTGTGTCGTTAGCATCCGTCAGCCACGGGTCTCGTTCAGCTTCGAGAACCGATCTAACAAGTTCATCGTCCTCATCTTCACCCTCCACAGCAAACAATCGTCCCAAACTCTCCACAGAGAGTCCATGATTCGCTTGGCTGGCGCCCAAATACTGACTCACGACGCGCGCAAAGGGCGACGCACTGCCCTCCCGCCAGAGATGAACGACGGCGTAGCCCCGCGCCAGAAACTCCTCCACGGACACGGCCCCCCGCAGCCCCGTCGAAAAGTTGTCCAAGCAGCGGACCGCGTGCGCCTCCAAATCGGCAGCCGTGCCACCGCTCGATACCAACGCCACGGGACGATGATGCGTCGCGTGTTGCACAATGAACGCATCCAACTGCAACTTCAAGTCAGTCACTTGCTTGTCTGGTAGCTCTGAAACGAAGGATACTGTGGGAGATTCGTCTGGGTCCTTGACCTGGACAGGAGAGGGTGCTGAGGAAGAGGATGACGCCATGGTGCAATGGGCAGTAGCTTTTTGTGTTAATGCCGTGTGCCGTGGCAAGCTCGATCGAGGTGCGAGATTTGAGGTGGAATACGTATGTATATGTATGTAGGTGTGATCGAAGTCTTGGGTGACTGACTCACTCACTCACTCGTCATTTCTAAAACCCGGAAATGACAAGAAACGGAACGCTTTTTCGGATCTTCCTTGTTCCATAAAGTTCCGCATCGATTGATTTGCAGCGATACAGTACCGGTATTGCCATCGCATCATTGCGCTTTTGACCATGGTGGACACGGAATCGGCGCCCGATGACAAGCAGGGACATGTTGTCTCCAAGCCGATCCCAAAGGCAGCTCATGTCGTGACCAAACCAATGCAAGGCGTCCTGAAACGAGTCACCGCCGCGCCGCGAGACCCAAGCGAGGACGGTACCAACGAGGGTGCGGCTACCAGTAACACCGTCTTGGGAAAACTCTCCAAGGGCTCCCAACAAGCCTATCAGACGGTCACTACTCCCATTAAGAAAAGAACAAGAAAGGTGGTTCAATTTGCGAACAGTGAGCTCCACAAGATACCGGCTTCTATTGGCATGCCCCACAACGAAAGAGGTCAAGAGAACGGCAACAATGAGGACGATGCCGCTGACGACGGCAAGCCTGCTCTCCCGCCCGACGAAACCTTGTCGCGCATGGACCTCATCATGACCAAAAAGTTGACGAACATGACCATTCAAGACTTTTTCGAAACCTTTTGGGATGGTAATGGTGATGCCTTTTATGGTACATGGCTGGCGGAGAGTAAAATGGATGTACACGTGGAGGATTGGGCAGTCGCTACCGCACAAGAAGAACCCATTACTGGCGTATGGGACCAGGAAGCGTACCAGCAAAAGCGAGTGGGAACCTTTCAGTTCCAACGAACGACACATCTGTTTACAGCTTCGCCCATTGCCGACGTCCAGCATACGCAGTATCTGCGTACGCAAGGAAACGATCGATGCGTCGTGACCACCACCATGAAAATGGACGGAATTCCCTTTTGCGACTGCTTCAATGTGCATGTTCGTTGGGTGGTCACGCGTGCTGGTAAGAGAGACCTGGTCGTCAAGGTGGGTCTCTTTGTGGAGTTTGTCAAGCAAGTACTGGTTGCGGGCAAGATTCGTGCCGGCACGACGGAAGAAACGACCAAATCGCAACTCGATCTATTTTCGCGCATGAAGCAAGTGTCGGGAAGTAAGGAGGAAGCAGTTGTAGATTTATCACCAGAATCTGTGTCGGTCGAGCTCTTGCCGGGGCATCCCGCGAGCATGCTGTCGTTTTGCTTTCCCTTTTTCAAAGTCCAAGCCGAGTACTCGGACGATATCGATCGAGCCATGCACGAAGTCAAGCACAAGTTTGCCATTGTCCGAACACTGCCCGCGGGAGCACCCGACGGCGATATCCGTGAATTCGTTCGATCCGAGTTTACAGTGGTCCAAGAAGCGCTGGATCATGTTCTTGTTCGAAACATGGGTATCGAATCATCACTACTGATGATGGAGTCCACACCAGAGCAAAAGTCTGCTGCTATACAAGACGTTCCAGCGAAGATTGTCAATGCTGTTGCCGCACCCTTTGAGGACTTTTACGACAAGTATATTCGGCGGGCCGATGATTCGATGACAGGCAAAGGCAAAAATTATTTTGGCAATCGACTGATGTGCGGAAACGAGGAGGAAAAGAAAGCTGCTGTCAAAGAGATCTCAAAAGCGGATGCAACACCTGCACCGGACAAGGTGCTCCAGGCGATGAATGTTATCATTACCAAGGCTGTGGAGGATGCATCCGTCAAGGACTTTTACGGCGTTTGTCTGTCACAATTTTACGAGAATTGGCTCTGCAACAGTGGCAAGCAGGACCTTCACATTGGCGAGTGGGAGACGGCAAAAGACGGGGCCGCCTTTGTTGGTGAATGGGACAAGGAACGCTATTCACACAAGAGGGAAGTCACCTTTACGTTTCAGCGCACTTCGTTGATCCTACAAGGTCCGCCGACGGCAAGCGTAAAGCACATTCGGTATTGTCGAGTCGAAGGGAGCAACAGGTGCGTCCTTGCCATGACGATCGTTCCTCAGGGTAGTGTTCCATTCAGCGACTGCTTCAGCGTCCAGATCCGATGGGTGGCAACTCGTGTTGGGGCCGGCAAGCTTGCCATCAAGGTGGGCTTGTTTGTCGTTTTTTCCAAGAAGATCTTGCTGGCGAGCAAAATCCGAGCGGCAGCTATCCAAGAAGGCACCAAGCAACAACTGGACATGTATCGATCCATAAAAGCAGCCCTGATAGGCCCCACACTGACAGAGTCGATTCACACACACTACGGCTTTGAAGAACGCATGGTTGAAAAGAAGGGACCGATGGCTCTGATTATGTCTCCTTTGGAAAGCTGTCTCCCGCTAATGCAAAAGATGACGAGACTCTATCCAGAGTCCACAATCGAAGAAGACGACGAATTCTTCAAACCAGTCAAGAAGACAGACTGGAAGATCCGAGCTGTCGAAAGCATTGTCAACGAAAGGGACCCAGGCGAACCGACTGAAGACATGCATTTTTATCTCTCGCAACTGGACGTGGCGCGTGAGGCACTCGACAACATTATCCTCCGGTACGGTGACGAAGAGCAAGGGCCTCACACCATTGCCGAAGCGAACTTTGAAGTCAGATAGTGTGCATATACGTATTTGTGTGTTGGTGCATGATTGTATACAAGCAGGTGTATCAATTGTTTTAAAGGAAACGGTTGAAAGTACCAAGAATCGTCTATTATACAATGCATGGCGTAGTGTCTAGTGTATCATGCGTTTGGTTCACTTGTCAGGTTTGGATGGTCGAAAGGAAGAATAGTTGGTACCGCGTTCCATACTGTCGTTCTTGAGCAAGCTGGTTCGTTCGGCGTCTCCAGTAGTAGCAGCAGTCTTGGTTGTCCCGTCTCGCTCGACGAATGGAGAAAGTGCAGCTACACCGCCGATGGCATGATTATCATTATCGTCATCGGCGTCACTCGCGGAAAGCTCAGGGTCAAAGAGTCGCTCAAATTCCGTGTCGCCAAGTGAACCGGTACCGTCCAAGGACGAAGTTACTGAATAGGAGAGCGTGTTTGGTATTCCAGGCGGCAGCGGATTCTTGTTGTTGAAACGCCCCCCATTGTCCGACGACGACGCATGAAGCCACTGGTTCACAGCAAATCCACCATTGCTGTCGGTAGAGGACGGCTTATTGGGCACAAACAGCGCCTTTGTCTCGATGGCAGCAGCTCGTTTCGCTGCTGCGGCTGCCCTCGACGGCGGCAAATGGTGCTGCCGCCGGGGGCTACCAGGAGCCGACGATACACTCGACAAGGCCGACATGGGCGTCGTCTTGGAACCCGCAATGATAACTTCTCGTGGCGTGGTAATAATTGGATCACCCTGGGTATCGAAACCGTCGGCAAACTTGACCAATGATTCGGTGCGCTTGCGATTAGCAAGAGGAGCAGCGGCAGCAGTATGCTCATTATTGGGAATGTCCAAGGGCGGAGGACGAACACGGTCTCCGTGTTCATTACTGGCCGACAAGTGATCCGAAAGTTCGTCTTGCGAAAGAATGCGATCAATGGGTCGACTGATGGAGCGGTACTGTCTTCGAATACTGGTACTGTTGGCGAGATTAGCTCTGGCCTTGACCAAGAGATTTGCGTGCAACTTGTGCGGCGGCAACCTGGATTCGTAGTCTGGCTCAAAGATCGCCTGCGAGCCCATGGCACCCGTATGCATAATGACGCGACCAAAGGCACTAAATGTTGCAATCACGTGCACGAAAAGTCCCAGACCAATGATCATGAGCAGTATGGACCATATTCCGACGGGCAGCAAGAGAAAGAAAAACAAAATCAACCATGTCAAAAAGGAGTAAATGGATCCCACAATGAATCGTCCTGGCAGTTCTGCCGCGTATTGACCAATCGAGCTTCGAAAGATGCAATGCGCATTCGCATCGCTGACTGCGGATACCATTGTCCAAGCCGTAAAGGTGGAAATGAGGCTAAGAAGCGTCAAGACGGCCGAGAGGATAATGGCAATACCGGCCCAAAAGCTCACGGACGTGTGTCGCTCCTCCATCAAGGCTTGGCGCACTTGAGTCGTAACACCGGCGGAATTGAACAAAACCGACAGTTCCGCACTCAGGAGTAGTGACATGAATACCATGCTGGCCGCATATCGCTGCGTCATGTACTCTCGCAGGGCCTTGCCACTCTCCATGGCCCACGAAATGTGCCGCCGCCAGATACTGAAATGGTCGACCGTGACAATGTACTCGCGCAATTTGAGCAGTTCCAAGAGCGACATCCATGTGTCTATGCTAAAGTCGCGTCGTCCATCTACGCTACTGGTGCGTTGCTTGAGCGGCAGGGGCTTGGCTTTGTTGGTGGCATTCATTGTGGCAGCAGTGCTGTGCATGGTAGCGTTCATGGGCGTTGCCGCCGTTGAAGACGTATTCTGTGTGTGAAACGAGCCTTTGCGGTCGTCGGTGGAGTACGTTGCTGGCATCTTGCGGTGAGTACTTGCAGTGGTGCCCGTCGTCGGTCGTCGTAGTGGTCGATCGATCGATGATCGAGATGATGATGTGCTATGTGCTGCCGGAAGTGAAGTTATGTATAAGTTGTAAGTTTTAAGTTTATTGGTTGTAATTGTAGTCTGCCGGCTTATCGTTTTGGGTGCAACCCAAGTCCCGCGAGCAGGACGAATGAATGATGAAAGTGAATGAATAAAAAAGAGTCGAAAACGCAAAGTGAAAAGAGTCGTGAAAGGGCCATAACCTCAACGACCACCCACCGATCGACGCGGACCACCAAGCTTGTTGATGCTGTTGTTGCTCCTTGAACAATCCACACAATCTTTTACTCTCTATCAATAATCAATACCGTACTACTACTACAATCATGTCTGAAAAAGCATTTCCCTTGGCCGATGCCGACCTTACCATTGCCTTGTTGGATCTCGTCCAGCAGGCTTCCAATTACAAGCAGATCAAAAAGGGAGCCAACGAGGCCACCAAGACGCTCAACCGTGGTATCAGCGAAATGATTATCCTGTCCGCCGACGCGGAACCCATTGAGATTCTCTTGCATTTGCCTCTGCTCTGCGAAGACAAGAATGTCCCCTATGTCTTTGTGCCAAGGTATGTGTCGATAAGGCTCTTATTGCTCTTGCTTGTATAGATCCACCCTCGATACCCATTTCTCACGCTCCTCACACCAAACCATACTTGCTCTTTTCTTCAATACAGCAAGGTCGCCTTGGGACGTGCCTGCGGTGTCTCTCGTCCCGTGATTTCTTGCTCGATCACCACCAACGAAGCCTCGCAGTTGAGTGGTGCCATTGACGGCATGAAGCTCAAGATTGAGCAGCTCCTCATTTAATCAAGAGCATTATTTTTAAAAAGAGGAGAGTGGCGGGAGGGAGAATGAAGCTGTGTATGAAATGCAGCTCTTTCGGGGATGACTGACTCGATATTTACTTCTGCAGAATGTTAAAACGACTGGGCTGTGTTGGTCGTCTTGGTGTTGCTGTAGTTGGGTTGATGAATCTCAGTGATCATCCGGCAAGCTCTCGATTGCAAACAATTTGATTTTGGCGTTATACAATTGTTGCAAACGAGGGGATTGTCTGGGACGTGAGGGAGGAGACGAAGAATTGCCAATGGGGATTCATTCGTAATTCTATAGGTTTACTGTGGAACCAAAAAGACTATTGTTGTACGGTAGTAGTAGTAGTAGACCTTAGACTATAGACAGCGTTCGTTACAGAGATATGGTGGGTTGCCTATCTCTCTCTTTAGAGAAGATCATCGTCACTATCGTTGCCGTCGTTGTCATTCTCCAAGCCCCCATCCTTCTCATCAAAATCGATTTCCCGACGCACCGGTGTACGAGACGTTGGCTCCGTCAAGACCGACATGGGAGAGATAGCATCCAAAGCGTCGTTTTGTTCATCGCCAAGGTCCACCAAGAGTCCCTTCGTGGCGGCTTCTTCGAGTTCCCGAGCCTGAAGCGTTTCGGGCTTTTTGTCGTTAGCCAACTTATCATGGTGGCTGCTTTCCTTGGTTTCGGAAGCTTCCGAAACCGAGTTGACCATGTCCGGGGGATCGTACTTGTGCAAAGCGACTCTCCTGTGCAAGATTAAAAGGGATAGTGTGTGAGTGACAAGTGTGGACCAGACGAACGAATGTTGTCTAATCGAATGTTGAACATACCAAGCTCGCACGAGACCTTGCCAACGCTTGGCAGGAATATTGAGACTGGGGTCGGGAGTCATGGGTGTCTCCATGCTGCGCGCGCGACGCTTGTCTTTTGGCACCTGCTCGATATAGGCATCGTAACCAGCCGTGTTCTTTCCCTTGGAAACTGTCTTGCGTCGCTGCACCATGCGCTTGGCTTCTTGCGGATCTTTCGTGTCCAGCTTTTGGAACTGGGGTTCGACATCCATGGGAGAGCCAGGAAGGCGGGCAGCCTTCTCGCCAGACGACTGGGCGTTGGCTTCGCCTCCTCGCTTGTTAAGTTTCTTGTGGCGCTTGGCGTGAGGAACTTCCTTGCGTCCACTGCCTGGTAGGCGTTTGTTCGTCGAAGGAGGAACGCGGTGAACTTTCGTTGGGCTTTCAGTCTTCATGGTTCTTGATATGTGGTAATGGAGAGAGGAGGGGATGTGGTGGTTGTATAGTCGATCGACGGCAGCAACGTCAACAGGGTGCTTGCTTGGATCCAAAAAAGTGTGAGAACAACCGGTGATCGGGGTTGATCGGTCCAAGAAAACCCCGCGAAAGGAGTGCCGGCGCTGGCGCCATCTTCAAAGATACTCTGGCTCGCTCGACTGTACTTTGTCGTATATATTCTACTGTAGTCATAGCTACTACCTGTAGCTAGCAACTGTGGTCTGTGATTGACGTGTGGTTAGATCATCTTTAATACCGTACATTAGCGGTTTAACAACCAGTACATGTAAGATATTCGTCTTCTCTTCGGGGCTCTGTCGCTCGAACTGTCGCCGTTAACTCTCGTCACGGTCGGAGTTGAAGGAAGATATGTTCATCTTGAGCGACTTTTGAAAGTCCCCTTGAAAGTCTCGAACCACTAGATCATGCTTGCTGAGGTAGCCAGTGTGGGTTCTATCGAGGCGATGAAAGAGTGTCGAAATTCCGTCCATATCTTCCTTACTAACCTTTTGTAGCGCCACCAGCATGAAGGTGACAAACTCTGCCCGGTTGACGTTTCCATCTCTGTTAGTATCCATGGTCTGCAAGTCGCACAAGGTCAATGACCGGGACAAGAAGCGCTGCTCTGTTTTCCGTTGTTTACGATCCATATAAGCCGATGCGATTCGAGCCAAAACTTCCCCCAAGACAGCCACCGCGAAAGGAAGAAAGAAGACACACGCCAGTTTCATTGACTCGGCCTCGGGCGTGTAGTCTCCAAAACCAATCGTCGTGCCGGCAATCACGACCCAATACACACTGCACGAACAATCAAATCAGTTAGACTACTATATTCTTGCGTAGCAGGTGGCATGCGCATACTAACGTACCTTTCGCGGGGTGTCCAACCCTCATAATGGCCTATCAGTAACGCCAAGACGAGAACGACCATGACAATAGGAGCCTCCAGCAAAAGTATCGTCAGGATTTCTATCCGTAGAGGTATTTCCGATTCATCCTCTTGCATGGTGTCGTCGAGAACGTCGGACGGTAGCTCGTCTGTTGCCAGGGTGTCGATAACTTTAGCGCGAAGCTCTCGTCGCTTCTTTTTCATCGCCTTGTCGTGGCTGTCAACAATGGCTTCGCCCAGAATCCCAATAAAGATGCCCAATATGATAATGCCGTACAAGGCCAGTACTATCGTCATGTTCTCTCCGGCACGTGAGTTGGGGTGCAGGTCCCCAAAGCCAATTGTGGTGAAGATGACCGAACCAAAGTAGAGGGAGTGTATTATGGGCCACTGGTCCACCACAAAGCTAAAGGTTATAACAGTAGTCGTGTAATATACCGAGGCGTGGAAAAAGCAAATCCGTAGCGCGTTCCGAGAATGCACAAAGTCTTCGTAATGTGCCGTCAGGCTCCTCTGCTGTGGCAAGAGACTGGTGGATTCTGATGCTGATGCGGCTTCGTCTCTTGGTTCCGGTCCGTCGGAGCAGAAGCAAGCATGAACTCGCTGGACAGCGAGGCTGGTGAAACGCACAAATGCATTTATGATAATCATGGCGTCTCGCTGTGCAGTCCTTGCCTACCGGTACCTGTATCCCTTTGACTTCAGCTCTACCCTGGCCGTGTGTTTCCATAAGTGAGAGATGGCCTTCGAAGAAGGCAAGATCCAGCTGAAGTTTGAATTTTGCGGTTCTTTCAATCACGCTTGTGACTGCCACTGGGAAAGTCTCTAATTTTGTTGTTTATATTTTTAGTGTATAACTAATCTATGATCAGTAGCTAGAAACGAGGCGAAGCACCCATTCCACGGGGTGCTGAATCAGTGCCATCCATCATATTCGTACGCTGCCATCTCTCTCTCCGTTCGGAAGCCTCTGGATCATGCCCGACACGGCGGTAAAACTGCTCTTGTACCAAATCGCGGCTCGAAAATGCACTCGAGGCTGACGACCTATCCGAGAGCTCTGAACGAGTGCTACTTCGAGTGCCACGAATCGACTCATGGATAAAGAACTTAGTCATTTCCAAACGCTCGGCGGACTTGACATCGAAAGCAGGAGAAAGCGTCCAAACTTCCAGGTTGCTGACTTCAAAGTACCCGTCCTTACTTCCGCTCAAGGAAGGATTTCCAAAAGTACCGCTGGGACTGGATGTGCCAGCCATTAGGTCCTCGTTCAGAGCAATAGCGAACCCAGCGCTCAAGTCTCGGGTTGCCGTGTCAGGTGGTTCGGGAAGTTTGCTGCAACTTTCAGCTTCAACAACGTTGGGCAAGCTATCGTCTCCTCCAACTGCTAGCTCGTCGTGACGACAGGCCTGAACGAGCTCGTTTGAGCCAGTGTACATGTACACGTCAATTTCCGACTCGAGTTGCGCTTGGTCAAACAAGGAGTAACATTTGGTACGACGACTATGTCGCATCTTCCAAACAAATGCGGGCGCGGACCCGTAAAAGCCAAAGTGATTCCGCCATGGACTGGACGTGAAGGATCCAAATACTTCTCCTGTGGGTGTTTCAATTGCGATAATCGTATACTCGGAAGCCCGTACGTATTGCTTCAGTGTGTCGAGCGCAGCTCCGTCTCTTGCCAGCGAGAATCTGAGCCAAAAGTTCTCTCCTAAAACACTATCGGGAAGGAAGTTCGTGAGAGAGTCCATCAACGGGGGAGAGAGGACATGCGGTTGGGCAGATCCGTCGTCTGCAGAGGTACCAAGTATCTTGAAGGAGTTCTGTTCCGAATCTCCTAACACGTCGTCAACTGAACTTCCTTTCGTCGAGTAATCAAACCCAAAGTCTTCTGCGTATTCGTCCTTGAGTACTTTCCATGTGTCAAAGCTCTCTTGACGATTCTCTTCCTCCCAGGATGAGCAGCTAGAGCCATCGGGGCGTACTTCTACGTCCGAGAGAGCTTCCGAGGCATCATCTGTTGCAGTGGTGGTCTCTTCGGTTTGTTCTTTCTTCTCTTCCCCGTCCAGTTGCTGTGCAAAGTCTCGAGAAGGCTTTAGATCTAGCCCTCCGCGTTTCACAAGTGATTGGGAAGCCACGCCACTTTCGTGTGCCAGCCATAGTCCAAGATTCGACCGTCGCCGAGGTTTCTTAGCAGCGGCCGCTCTCTCCGTGCTTTCCTGAAGAAGCTTGTCTACAGGCATAGCAGAGAACAGCGTGTCGTCGTCCAGTACCTTGGCAACTGTAACTAGCTTCTGCTTGTGCTCAATGCTGTCTGGCTCGACAGCGCCTTCGCTGGGTGCAGGCTCATCAATGAGAAGAGCATGTAGAAAGAAGTGTTCTGCCTCGCTTAGGGATGCTTGACGTTTTATGATGCTATGCTTAAGAGTCTCTCTCGCCTCTTCATTCCCCTTAACGTTCGGGAGCTCTTCTTTCACTTCTGCCATGAAATTTGTCTGCTGCTATTGCGATTGATAGTATCTATGTGTGTATTGCTATGTTTGCTTGTTTGTGTCATCGTCCAATCCACATTATTTGTGATGATCATTTGGCGGAAAGCGAACCCTCGCTCGACGATGGTGTCAACGTCAACAGCAGACGTTACGTGCAAACTGGCTCATATTACTTTAGTCGTACGTACTGTATTAGTAAGTACAGTTGCAATGTACAGTACGTCGTACGCTAGGTATATCAGGAAATTGGAATTTCGCGCATGCATATAAAATCTCGAATCTCAAGATTCCGTCTATGACGTCGTACTTGATACAGTATTATTTTTTGTCTTACATAAAGGTTCGTTCCTTTACGTTTACTGTAGTCGATATTGTATGACCAGTCTTATTGAAATTGTTTAAAAAAAAACACTAAAAAACATGTTGCTCCCGTTGCTGTGTCTAACGGAATGATGGTCAATCCCCTCTGGGACTCGATAGTCACGAGCGGCAACTTGCCGGTAAGATAAGAAAGCTCGGAGGGATGGGCGCAACTGGAGATAAGAAGAGCAGGTTGAATGATCACCATGAAGAATCATAGACTAAGAATGGAGGACTAGTAGATTGAAAACTGAAGTAAACAAAACAAGTGAGCTTTAGATTACAAATCTACGATCTCTGTTGCGTGGCCGTTCTAGCCAAGGCTACAGGATTCTACTTG
>Ga0307981_1003472_pt1 | contig 11786 bp, 11 predicted proteins | sample OrgLakmetagen987_FD_201849 | JGI IMG/M metagenome (GOLD analysis project Ga0307981, IMG submission 201849) | Saline water microbial communities from Organic Lake, Antarctica - #987 | ecosystem: Environmental > Aquatic > Non-marine Saline and Alkaline > Saline | place: Antarctica: Organic Lake... | reverse complement strand
ATCTTCTATTTTCTTAGGAGTCTTGCTACATTTCCTTAGCATCATGAATCCTGTGATCCCTGAGAGTATCGATCCCGCTAGGATTCCTAGTCTAGCTTCTGCATTGAATACTGGTGCTCCAGACCCCTCGAACGCAAGTGAGGCGATGAATAAACTCATGGTGAAACCGACTCCACAGAGGCAGGCCAACCCATAAAGCTGTGACCAGGTGACTCCCTTTGGAACCTGAGCCCATCCACATTTGATAGTAACCCAGCAGAGCCCAAAGACTCCAATCTGCTTTCCTAAGAATAATCCTAGTCCAATTCCGAGCGGAATAGGCCTCATGAGAGCTTCTAGAGATATCCCCGCTAGAGGGACTCCTGCATTTGCAAATGCAAATACTGGTAAGATAAAGAAGGCGACCCAGCCATGCAGGAAGTGCTCCATAGTCTCCGCAGCTGCATGCTCTCCTTTGGGTCGAGCGGGAATAAAAGCAGCTAAAGCCACACCTGCTAGTGTAGCGTGAACTCCAGACTTCAACACAGCAACCCACAGAACAAGACCTAACAGCAGATACGGCGCGATGGATTTTACTCCCAATTTATTCAATAAGAACAAACATGCGATAGTAATTGCAGATACCACTAATGCCATGATTGAAAGCTGACTCGTATAGAAAATAGCGATAATCACGATCGCCGCTAAATCATCTATTACAGCAATAGAGGTAAGCAAAATCTTCAATGCCACCGGCACCCTGCTCCCCAACAATGCTAGTATCCCGAGTGCGAACGCAATATCTGTGGCAGCCGGAATAGCCCAGCCGTTAAGTGCCGCTGGGTTATCCATATTAAATAACACGTAGATCCCCGCAGGCACACATAATCCGCCAAATGCTGCCGCTAGTGGCAACGTCATTTTCTTCCACTCAGAAAGCTCCCCATAGAGAACTTCACGCTTCAGCTCCAGTCCCACCAATAAAAAGAATATCGCCATCAATCCATCATTAATCCACAGCAATAAAGGCTTATGGATCACTAAATCACCAATCAATACCTTCGCTGGCGTTTCTAATAACGCAGGATACCAAGCAGCACCCGTGTTACTCACGATCAATGCTAGTATCGTGGCGATCATGAGCAGCACTCCACCGCTTGCTTCATGTTTGATAAGCGCTTGGGCTCTAGCTGCCCAGCTGTAATTCTGATTAGGATTGGTGATCATATGATTTCTTATTTTTATCTATCGTTTGAGTGGATTTATTTTTATTAGCTCGTTGCAGTTATGTTAGGTTGATCCACATACGCAGGTCTATACCTCAATAAACAGCCGACGCCACCTAAACGTTTCAATTTATCACTATCCTTCACTGTTTCGATCTCTGCATCGGACTGAACAGCCAACCTCACTAGCTCTTCTCTCGTATCGTCACTATAGTCCTGATCAATGATCAATATATCAGCATAGCCATGCTCAAGTGACTGACGAACAGCAGGCTCACCAGCCACTCCTAGACCCTGCTTCATGAGCGCAGATTCTAAATCATCCACCTGATCGTGGCTCTCTTCACATTCTTTAGCGACAAAAGAATTAATAGCCTCAATCAGAATAGGATCCAATCCAGCTTTAGGATTCACTGCCAGCGTGTCTACCAGCATATCTTGCAGTCTAGTTGGTAACGCATTCGTAAATGCACTCACCATCTTAGGACTACCCGCAACGATTAAGCTCTTGTGACCAGCTTTAGCCATTAGCTCATCCAGAACAGTTATTTTGCCCTGAATAAATTTATGTTTCCTGTCCTTCTTATGGTTTAAGTAGCGCTCACGCGTCCACTCTCTTCCAATTTTCTCCCTGAGGTCAGGACGCTCCGTTAGTAGTTCACTAGTAACCGCTCCGGCGGTAGTCTCAAAAATACGAGCCTCCCTATTCGTTAGAGTGACCACGACAAAGCGGTGATAAGTATCACAAGTTTCCACGATAGGGTAAATGTGGGGTAGCTCATCGACCACCAGCTTTGTCTCAAGCTCTATCCCTACTGGAAATGCATATAAAAATGGCTGCTCACCAACTCTTCCATAGATCACCGCGCCTTTTGCACTCGGCAGGGATGTTTCTAGTAAAAACTTTTTCATATTTTCGAGAGCTTCATCGAAACATTTTTTTTGGGTGCCTGTTAGACATCGACTCACTTTAGTAGCTTGCTGTTCCATCTCCTCAGTCGCTTTCTGATGCGTCTGGTTTAAATTAACGATGCATGTGATTACCGGGCTATCAGTCAACTCCACCTCAGCGAGGCGAAGCATTATTTCTTTTATGCTCTCTATTTTCATATGTTGTTCTTATTGTTGGTTTAATTTTTGCTTGTCGGTTGATTCTTACTGTGTCCATAGTTAAACCTGTTAACAATAACACGCAATATTAAACGTGACTTTTTTTTCATGTTTTAAATTTCACCCTACGAAGTCATATGAAATCAGAAAAGAAAGCCGAAACAAAACAAACCAGTGTGCCGAGTAACTGGACCTTCCTTACGAATCACCTGCATGTCATCCTCTGTTTACACAGGGAGAATGAAACCACAGTGAGGAATCTCGCAGTATGCATCGGTGTCACCGAGCGATCCGTTCAGCGCATTCTGAATGAACTCGTAGACTCTGAAGTGATCACCCGCGAGCGCGAAGGCAGACGTAATATTTACAAAATAGATTATACTTACCGGCTCAGGCACAAGCTAGAGAGAAACCACAGTATTGGGGAACTTCTTGAGTTATTGAGAGAGTGAGGTAAAATAAGAGATCAGGAAAAAGAAAAATGAAGCTGTCAGATCTGCTCAAGCACTAGTAGAAATATAGATAGTTACTTGGCCCCTTAAAAAAAGAGCCTAAATAATTACTATTAGGCATCTAAATCGACTAGAATTTCGTAATATAAAGTAATGAAGACTACTGAGCAGAAAAAAACGTCAAAATTAAAAGTCATTTTCCCTTGGTTGGGATGGCTGGGATTCTCCCTATGTATTGCAATATTCTGCGTCGCTGGTTGTAGCCATAATACCATGATGAACGAACAAGCTAGCTCCTACCATAAAGCAAAATCTACCGCTCTCTCGCAAGCCGGTAAACTCAACGAGACTGAAGCTTCTGAAGCACTCGACCGCTTTGGCAAATTCCTCAAAAATATAGAATCAACAGAATACATCGCAAAAGAAGTTGCCAATGTGTATGCTAAAGATGCCTATCTTAATGACACGCTTAAAACCCTGACTGACAGAGAGCAAGTCAAACAACACTTTCTCAACACCTCTAAAACAATGACTACTTACTCCCTAGATGTTGAGGATACGATGAAGTCTGAGCAAGGTTACTATGTTAGATGGACGATGAAATTTAGTGCTCCAAAACTTGCTGGTGGTAAAGAAATCATTACAATAGGAATGTCTCACGTCGTTTTTAATAAAGAAGGTAAAGTATTACTTCACCAAGATTTCTGGGACTCATCGACTGGATTGTTTGAGCACATCCCAGTATTAGGTGGCGGAATCCGCATGGTGAAAAAACGCCTCTAACAACCAAGCTCAGTATGGATAACAAAACTCCAACCAATTCTAGCACTTCATCTAGGCTAAAGGACATGCTAGGGCACTGGCTGGACTCTGACTACAAACGCATCGAAAACCCAAAGTCACTTGAAGAAAAGGTGGATTGGGAACGTTGTATTCCTTTCATTATCCTACACCTCGGTCTCGTGTTACTTATCTGGGTAGGCTGGAGCCCAACGGCAGTGATCGCAGCGATCGTGCTTTACGTTTTAAGAATGTTTGCCATCACGGGTTTCTATCATCGCTACTTTTCTCATCGCACTTTCAAGACTAACAGAGCGATGCAGTTTATCATCGCGGTCTGGGGAAACACCGCCATGCAACGCGGAGCTCTCTGGTGGGCTGCTAACCATCGCCACCATCACAAGCACTCGGACACCGGGGAGGATCTCCACTCTCCTGGCGTGCAGGGGTTCTGGTGGTCACACATCGGCTGGATCACCTGTAAACGAAATTTCCCCACCGACTATAGCCAAATCAAAGATCTCGCGAAATATCCTGAACTAGTATTTCTCAATCGCTTTGACCAGCTTGTTCCCTACCTTTACGGTGTTGCCATGTATAGTACTGGTTACTTTCTGGAAACCATCTATCCATCGCTGGGAGTCACTGCTGGCCAGTTCTTCGTCTGGACGTTTTTTGTTAGTACAATTGTCTTGTTACATGGCACACTCATGATTAACTCGATGGCACATGTCTGGGGCAAACAAAGGTTTAAGACCGATGATGACAGCAAGAATAGTGTAATACTCGCTCTGATTACTTTGGGTGAGGGTTGGCATAACAACCATCATCGATACCCACACAGCACGCGACAAGGATTCAGATGGTGGGAATTTGATATCACTTATTATGGGCTGAAATTAATGTCTTGGCTAGGTCTGATCAAAAACCTTCGTAAGGTTCCAGATGAGTTTTTAGAGGACAGTAGTAAAAAAATTCAGCCATGAATTCAGAACTTCAAAGCACTAATACTAAACCTACCATCGCCATCATTGGCCTTGGTATTTCTGGTTTGGGCTGTGCGCATTTTCTGAAGGACCATGCTGACCTAACACTTTATGAAGCGAATGACTATATCGGAGGCCACACCAACACAGTCACAGTGAAGGAAGGAGCAGAAGACGTTCCTATCGACACTGGTTTCATGGTCTACAATGAAGATACTTACCCTCATCTTACGCGGCTATTTGCCACGCTAGGTGTAGAGACGAAAAAGACTTCGATGTCGTTTTCAGTGAATCACATCCCAGATGGATTAGAATTTAATGGTGGAAAGTTAAATGAGATTTTTGGGCAGCGTAAAAATATTTTCAACCTGCAATTCTGGAAAATGCTTTTGAAAATAAAGAGTTTTAACACAGATGCTCTAGAGGACATAGAAAACGAAGCACTACACCACCTCACACTCCGAGAATATGTGCAACACCGAGGCTATGGGGAGAATTTTCTGCGTTGGTATCTAGTTCCGATGGCATCTGCTGTCTGGTCGAGTCCTCCAGAAAAAATAGAGCAATTTCCCGCCATCACCCTGATGCGATTCTGGGAAAACCACGGCTTTCTCGCAGTAGCAAAACGTAAGCAATGGCGCACCGTCTGTGGTGGGGCCAAATCCTACGTGGAGAAGCTCATCAAACCATTTCATGATCGTATCCAGATCAATAATCCGGTTACCTCGGTAAAAAAAACAGCTCAAGGAATAGAGGTTATTTCTGAGAATGGGACTCAAGTTTTCGACCAAGTGATCTTAGCAACTCACGCCGATGACTCACTCAGGCTACTGACAGATCCCACCATCGCTGAATCAGAGATTTTATCAGCATTCCAATTCCAGCCGAACACGGCAGTAATGCACACAGATACTAGCGTGATGCCTAAGAACAAACCCTGCTGGGCATCTTGGAATTACGAAATAGGAAATTCATACGATGGGCTTAAAAGCTCGACCCATTACTGGATGAACTCTCTTCAAGGAGTCTCAGAAAATAAGCAATATTTTGTCACGATCAATCCGCAGAGACAGCCTGAGAATGTGATTAAAACCATCGAGTATCATCACCCCCTCTTTAATCTAGAAGCGATCACAGCTCAGAAGGAAATCCCTAGATTACATGAGGCTGGCAAGCAGGAAACTAATACCTTTTTCTGTGGAGCATGGCAGCGCTATGGGTTCCATGAAGATGGCCTACTCTCAGCAGTCACTCTCTGTGAAACCATACTTGAAAGGGATGTTTGGAAATGAACTCATCGCTCTACCAGTGCATCATTTTCCATAAAAGACTGAAGCCTGTCGAACGGCAGTTTGCCTACTCCGTGTTCATGATGTCGATCGATCTCGATGAGCTGGATTCAATCGATAACAAGCACTGGCTGTTCAGCAGGAACCGCTGGAATATCTATTCCATTCGAGACGCTGACTACCTAGGACAAAAATCTGAACAAACCATCAAACAAAAATTGTTAGATTTTCTCTCCACAGAAAATTTTGACCTCACAAAAATCTCTCGTTGCCTACTCCAGACCTTCCCTCGCATCTTCGGATATCAGTTTAACCCTGTGTCATTCTATTACATCGAAGATCTGTCTGGTGAAGTCATCGCGACAGTAGCTGAAGTGGGAAACACTTTTCATGAGAAAAAATTATTTCTCATCGACAAGAAAGAGAAGCCCGGATGGTTCAGGCTAAGGACCGCTAAGGATTTCTACGTTTCCCCGTTTTCAAAAGTGAATGACCAATTCGACTTCCAGATAGGACCGAGGAATGAAAAGTGGTCGGTCAACATTAATGATGAGGATAAGGATGGTATCGTCCTTGTAAGTACCATCCGAGGTCACCAAAAATCATTCAGTTCACTACGACTCAGCTGGTACATCATCAGATACCCCCTACTCACGCTACGCGTTATTTTCCTCATCCACTGGCATGCCTTGCTAATGTGGTTTCGTAAATTCCCTATCTCTAACAAATCAGGCACAGCCGCTGGCCAGACCAATGTGCTGCGCCCTCATAAAAGTCTAACAAAAAAGTAACCATGTCCACCAACACTCTCGAAGTAACAGAACCAACCAAATCTGTGTGGCAACAGAAAGTCATTCATAAGCTATTTTCCAGCATGCCTGTAGGTGGACTGCTACTGCGCTATAGCGATGGCACTGAGCAGATATACGGAGCTGTTAAACATGAGATTGAAGCAGAGATCAATCTCAACGATGACAATGAGTTCTTCAGACGCGGCGTAGCCTATGGCAACGTAGGGCTTGGCGAAGCCTACATGGAAGGAGTCTGGGACACACCAGACATCAAGGCAGTCATCACTTGGTTCATCCGTAATATGAAGGCTAAGATGGGGGCAAAGGCATCATCTAATAAGTTAAAAGCTGTGAACAAAATGAAGTTTTTTAACAAGCTCTTCCATATAGCCCGGGCTAATACCATCCGCACTAGTAAAAAAAACATTTTCGAACATTACGACCTGGGTAACGATTTCTATAAGCTGTTCCTGGATCCATCGATGACCTATTCAAGCGGTATTTTCGCTAAAGAAGACACCACATTAGAAGAAGCCCAGTTTGCAAAATATGATGCCCTGTGTAAGAAACTCCAGCTAAAAGAAGGCGACGAAGTCCTAGAAATAGGATGCGGATGGGCCGGCTTTGCCTGTCATGCGGCAGCTCAATATGGGTGTAAAGTCACAGGTGTCACCATTTCTCAAGAACAGCTAAACTACGGTCATCAGCGTGCCAAGGATGCAGGATTAGAAACCCTGATTGACCTAAGACTGCAAGACTACCGCGAGATCACTGGGCAATTTGACCACATCGTCTCCATCGAAATGTTAGAAGCTGTCGGGGATAAATTTCTACCTGTTTACTTCAAGAAATGTAACCAATTACTCAAGCCAAATGGAGCGCTAGGAATCCAGATCATCACCGTCCCAGATAGCCGCTATGATGAACTCAAGCGTGGTGTGGATTTTATCCAGCGCCATATTTTTCCAGGTTCGCTGCTGCTCTCACTGGGGCGCATCAGTCAAGTCATGAAACAAACTGGCGAGCTAACCACCTTCCAAGTCGATGATATGGGACTAGATTACGCAAGGACACTATCTGAGTGGCATGAGCGCTTCAACGCAGAACTTCCAGCCGTAAAGGCACAGGGGTTTGATGATACCTTCATCCGCAAATGGAACTATTATCTCAAGTATTGTGAAGCCGCCTTTGCCACCAGAAACATCAGCGTAGTGCAGGCGATCTACACTAAACCAAACAACGAAAAACTTATCCCTGTTAGATAAAGACGGGAGCGTGGGCGTCCCGCCCGCATCAACCCAAGCACTCAACCTAAGATCAAATACTCCTATTCTTCGACTCGCTCTCTTTGAGAGTAGCTCGTAGCGGGCAAGATGCCCACTCTCCCGTCCTAAAAACAGCCACTATTTTGACTCAAGAACAGACAGTTCAGGCACCAGAAAGCAAGCTCTCCAAATTATGGAAAAGGTTTGTGGTGAAGCCGATCAAGCAGCAACTGAAACGTGGAGTGACTGTGGAAAAAGTCGCGCTCACGATGGCGATCTCGCCAGTTATTTCTGCCTTTCCAATTCTGGGCACTACCAACCTTCTCAGCGTACTTGTCGGGTCTATCTTGAGGTTAAATCTTCCATTCCTGCTACTTTTTAAAACCCTATTCTACCCACTTCATCTCGGCCTGATCCTAGTTTTTATTCGTATTGGCGAGTCCATCAACGGAGCACCTCACATCCCGTTTAGCATTCCTCAGTTACTGGTGAAATTCAAAGATGACCCACTCCAATTCACCAAGGATTTCGGCATGACCGCGCTTTATGGAATGGAAGCATGGGCAATCATTGCCCCATGGTTCGCTATCCCGCTCTACTTTTTCTTTCACTACCTGCTAAAAAAATATACCAATAGGAACTCTAATAAACCTCAAGCATGAATGTGTTAATACTTACTTCTTTAGTCCTCACGATCATTTTTGTCATCGGATGGGTCGCCTCTATAAAAATAAAGAATGCGAGCATCGTGGATGCCATGTGGGCGCTCAGCTTAAGCATCCCAGTATTCATCTATATTTCTTCTTTAGAGGGAAATAGCGATAGAAAAATCATACTCATAGCGATGGCGTTAATCTGGTCACTCAGGCTCGGAAGCCATCTAGCAAAGCGAATCTACGCCCATCACCCTAAAGAAGATCCACGCTACAAAGACATGCGTGATCAATGGGGAGAACATGCGAATAGAAACTTTTTACTCATCTTTCTCACCAACTCAACCTTAGTTTTCCTGCTATCGCTCCCCTTCTACTTCTCCTCTCAATTAGACACTCCCATTCAGCTGCTAGAATGGATCGGCCTATCTATCTTCATTGCCGGATTAATCGGTGAAACTATTTCAGATCAGCAACTGGCTAAATTTAGAAATCAACGTGGCGGAGGCAAAATTTGTAAAATCGGATTATGGAATTATAGCCGTCATCCTAACTATTTCTTTGAAGCTGTCATCTGGGTGGGCATCTACCTCTTCTGCTGTGCTGCTCCAGGTGGAATATACACCATCCACGCCCCTCTAATAATGATCTTCCTTCTCACCAAAGTAACTGGTATCCCACCTCTAGAACGCTCACTTCTTAAAAGCAGAGGTGACGCTTACAGGCAATATCAACAAACCACCAGCGCGTTCATTCCCTGGTTTAAAAAATAAATCATCATGAAATCACAACTCAATAACTGGCTAGAAAACGACCGTATCCCTGACTCACTCATCAGATTTGGAATCCGCAAGCGACTCCTGAAAACTCTGGAAAAAGTTCGTCCTGAAAACTGCGAGGATCGTCAAGCCGCCTTGATCAACCATGTTGAGGACCTCAAGAGCAGCCCAATAGCCATCGCCACCGATGAGGCCAACGAACAACACTACGAACTACCGACCGTATTCTTCCAGGGCTGCCTAGGACCTCACTTAAAATACAGTTCAGGCTATTGGAAAGACGGTGAGACCAGCAATGACATCGAAGCCTCGGAAGCCCGCATGCTAGAACTCACCTGCAAGCGAGCAGACATCACCGATGGCGACCGCATCCTAGAGCTAGGCTGTGGTTGGGGATCGCTCACTCTCTGGATGGCGAAACATTTCCCAAGCTCAGAAATCACCGTCATCTCTAACTCGAACACACAACGTGAATTCATTAATTCCAAACTCAAAGAGCGCGGGCTGAATAATGTGACGGTAAAAACCGTAAATATGATCGACTACAGAGGCGAAGGTGAAAGTATCTTCGACCGCGTGGTATCGGTAGAAATGTTCGAGCACATGAAGAATTACCAGCTTCTGTTAGAACGAATCAGCGAGTGGCTCAAGCCAGATGGAAAGCTCTTCGTCCACATCTTCACCCATAAAGACACCTCCTACCACTTCGAGATAGAAAGTGATGATGACTGGATGAGTCGCTACTTTTTCACTGGTGGCCAGATGCCTTCAGATGATTTACTGCTCTACTTCCAAGATCATCTCAGTATCGATGAGCACTGGCAAGTGAATGGCACGCACTACCAAAAAACCAGCAACGCATGGCTAGACCGTATGGACGCCAACAAAGAAGAACTCTTCCCCCTCATCGAAGAAACCTACGGCAAAGATCAATCAGTAAAATGGTGGGTCTATTGGCGCTGCTTCTATATGGCCTGCGCCGAGCTCTGGGGCTTCCGCGATGGTGAGGAGTGGTTTGTCTCACACTATAAATTTACGAATAAGAAGTGACAGAAGTATCGATTTGATTAAGTATGACAGTTATGAAAACACTATTTATCGCTCTTCTAGCCCTACTCTCAAATATTGTCACCGCCGATGAGAAAATCACATCTGAAACGGTCGCTCTGCTGTGTTCTGGGCAGACTGATAACCGTATCCGCCTCATCGACCCACTATCAAAAACCGAGCGGAAGACGACTCTCTGGTGCTACCCTGCCGACGATGGAAAACCATTTCCACACAGGCCAAGAGATGCTAAGCGAGTGGAATTAGACGGAGTGGTTCACATCCTTATTTCCTACAAAGGAAGCGTGCGACTTATCCGTTTTAAAGACAAGAAAGTCATCAAAGAATACACCTCCTATAGGAGCTGCCACTCAGCAGAAATCTTACCGGATGGAACCATTGTGACCGCTAGCAGCGACGACGGAAAACTAAGGGTTCATCGATCAGAAAATGATTTTACAGACCTAGAGCTCCCCTACGCACACGGTGTAGTTTGGGATAAGAAAAGCAACCAGCTTTGGGTCTTAGGTGACCTTCTTTATCAATACAACTACATCAAAGGCAAACTGGTATTGCTCAAAAAATTCAAGTTACCAATGACTCCTACTGGTCATGATTTATTTCCTATGCGTGATGGGAAGAAATTATTAGTGAGTAATAACGATGCTCTATTTCTATTCGACCTCAAGGCTGAGACATTCGAGAAGATATCAGACCTGAGAGAAATCAAGAGTGCCAGTGAACATCAAGACGGCAGCATCTGGGCGAGTGACCCAAAGGACATGGAGAGATCTGGCAGTTGGCAAAGCGATAGTGTGATCCAGATTAAGCCAGAAGCTAACAACCGCTACACCAACAAAGGAGCGAAGTTCTACAAAGCACGCTGGTGGCAGAAGGTAGATTTCAGCTACTAGTTTTCTTATCTTAGTTAAGACCTTTAATCTAGTATTTAGTTATCTATTACAGACTATGTGACAGGTTGCTTTTTTAGAGCAGATACTTCAGATGCTTTACATCTAGAAATCTCTCCATATGATATCCAAGTGCTTGCAACTTATGTCCATAATATTGACCCCGTCATCTTTTCCATCAGTGATGCCATCAAGCTCCGCTGGTACGGGATGGCATACCTTCTCGCATTTGTCGTAGGTTTCTTCATACTGAAAAAGCTAGCTGATAAAAAGCTCTGGGTGCTCCCCGGTGAAAAAACGAGCGACTTCATTACTCTTGCAGCCATCTTTGGAGTCTTTCTTGGGGGGCGGATTGGAAATATTATTTTCTACCAGTGGGATGACTTTATGGCGAGTCCTAGCATGATTTTTAAGGTCTGGGAAGGTGGCATGGCATCCCATGGTGGAATCTTAGGCATCATGATTTTCACCTTAATTTATTCTAGGATGAAAAAAGTCTCTTGGACAGGACTTGGTGA
>Ga0307981_1003471_pt1 | contig 11787 bp, 8 predicted proteins | sample OrgLakmetagen987_FD_201849 | JGI IMG/M metagenome (GOLD analysis project Ga0307981, IMG submission 201849) | Saline water microbial communities from Organic Lake, Antarctica - #987 | ecosystem: Environmental > Aquatic > Non-marine Saline and Alkaline > Saline | place: Antarctica: Organic Lake... | reverse complement strand
TCTTTTTGATTAATCCCATCGTAAGAACAGTTTGATTGACTCTTCCTATAGATAGACTATCGAGGGTCCTGACACACTACACCCGAGAACTGAAGGTTCGAGGCGTGATCAGATTCTCCTAGAATCAACATTGAGAAGTCTATACTTTAACTGGTTATGAGCTCAATATCCAGCCTAACACGCAAAGCTTCTCTCTGAGGTAGTGTAAGACGCATTGATCAGCGTTCAGCACTTTGCTTCAAGCAAGTTGTGAGTTTACACTGCGATTCAAGCCGTCGTTCAGCGTTCGGTGAACAGTGAGGTCTAACGTTCCGCGTTGAGACCAAGGAAAGTGTTCTATCTTCTCTTACCTGGAACCGATCGGACCATTCCGGACTCCGGACGGAACCCTCCGCGTGACCGGAAGCGGTGCTCAAATTCAAATTGTCGTTCTTTATTTCCGTGAAGAATCAAGAATCAATCGTGAATAATGTTGTGCTCCGCTCTTATTGTGACTGATTTCGCAACAACAATCATCGATGGCAATCTCGCCGGTGTGCCCCTTCGTGTTTGCGATTCCTTACATAGATATCCACTCGTACAAGCCTTGATAGATGTTAGCGCTCCACCATTATCAAGATAGCGAGATTGTTATCAATTACAACGACGCCCTGATCTTTGGGAGAGATTTGGCTCTGTTTGAGAGTAAAACCGCTTGGTTGAACGATGCTTGCATCTTCTACCAGCTTGCAAGACTCCAGCAGCAGTATGATCCATCGGCACAAGCCCTCTTGTTCTTGGATCCTGCTGTAGTGTCCTTCTTGATGCACCAAGTCCAAGATGAGGACGAAATGCGAGACTTTGCATCCGGCTACCACCATTTCAGGCGTACGAAACGTATATTGGTACCTATCAACGATAATATGGGTAGCAGCCATTGGCAGACTCCTGGACTCGGAAGCCATTGGAGTCTTCTTGTTGTGATTCTGCCGCTGGCAAAAGTCTCCTCTCGCTTTTTTCATTTCGATTCCGTTGTTGGAAGCAACCGCGGGGCAGCTCAGGCCGTTGCTTGCAAGCTATATCAAGCCATTCAGTTGGCCAAGCAGTGGTCCAACTTCAACGAACAAGGAGGAACACTAGAGACGACGGTACTGATGGATGAATGTACAGCGCCGCAGCAAAAGAATGGCTTTGATTGTGGAATGCATGTCTTGGCGAATGCCGAGGTCTTGAGAGGAGATGATGTCGATGATTATGAAGAGAACGGGCCTGGACGACTCGCCGAGCGGGACCCCTGTTTCCCGGAGCACCTCCGATCTCGCATTGCACAAGATATCCGGCAACTTGCCTCCCTGGCAGCATCGAAACCCTAGCTGTAGTACAGTTAGGGGCAAGCCATCACGGTGTGTACTAGTAGTCCGAGCCGGTCCACATTATTGGATTGAATGAAGAATACAAAGGCTGTTTAACAGAGGCTCGTTCGCTGATCAAGCCGGAAATAAAGATTGTCTCAATATAATTCAAGTCAAAGTCAAGGTTAAGTCTGACGAATAAATGTAAAATGGTAAATAACTATCTACGTGTAAGTCAACGCTTACTCGGAAAGGTTGATGGATGCCCGGTCGAGCTTGGTCTTCAGGTAGTACACGTAAGCCGACAGAAGGACAAAGGCAACAACAAAGATACCAATAAAGACAGAGGCAGTCTTGTTCGCCTTGGCATCAGCGGTGATAACAGTTCCGTCCTTGCGGACAATCTTGATACCTTCCATGTAGTTGCATGCGTTGTTGTTGGGGTAGTAAGTGGTTCCAGAGGCAAGATACTTTTCGCACTTTCCGGCTTGGGTGTAGACAGTCTCGCAAACTTCAGCGACCTCGTCGGCATCGTCGGCATCATTTCCGTCGTTGTTGTTCTCCTGGGGTTCCTGGCACGAGAAGCAGTCCATATCGATAAAGTTGGACTTTCCATAGGGGAGTTCTTGTCCGGTCAAGGCGTAGAAAGTCTCCCGGCCACCGGCATCGTCAGCAAAAGCAGTGCACGATTCGTCAGAGAACATACCCATGTAAATGGCACCTCCCTGGCTGGCGCAGTAGGGTCCAATGTAGTAGGCGTTGTTGTTGTTGTCGTTAATGTTGGCCTGAGCGCACGCGAGGTAGTTGTCAACTTCGAACTTCTCGGCGTTATCGCCGTTGTAACCATTGTAAGCATACGGATTCTGATCCATGCACTCGTCGGCGACACCGTGCTCGCTGTAGCAGTCCCACATGCACATGTTCTCGGAGTAGTTCTCGTCGTCTCCGTTGTTGGCGCAAGTGTAGCACACGTTGTTCTCAAGGTACTCGCACTCGTACTGCTTGTAAGTTTGACGTGCCTCAAAGTAAGCGGCAATGTAGGTATTCATGTCGATAATGTAGTCACCGTATCCGTTTGAGCACCCAGCCGAGGAGGAGGTGCAAGAGTCGGTGGGACACATGCGAAAGCGAACGAGACGCTTGGTGGCGATACGGACATCATTATCCTCATCAGCATCGTCGTTCCACTGAGAAATGTGGTGGCATCCCTGGAATTTGAGCGAGTATCCAGCAACCCAGGTTTGGTCGTAGTTGGCTCCCTCCTCGAGGTTACGGGCCTGGCTCAAAAGCTTCATGCCGAGCGGAGTGTCGGCCTTGATGTCCTTGAGCTCATGCAACTGAGGATCGGCCATCTGGGACGAGGCGCTGACGGCAGCGACCAAAGAAAGAAGGGCAAGAATGAACTTCATTGTGTTTCGATTCTAACGTGGAAAGAGAAAGAGTCAAGAGAAAAAAGTGAGTCGACGCATTATCACATCATTGCCAGATAAGGCCAAAACCTGGGATACGGGACAAACAAGGCCAAAACCGGGATACGGGACAAACACTCGAGCCGTAAGTCTAGAATAGAACACCATGCATGGCGGCTCCGACCTTAGAGGTACGTAGAGTCAATGGTCGGAATCGATCATTCGACTCCAACAGGCTCCGCCTGCCCCCATGCGTGAAAGATCCGTGCAAAAGCCCCCTTTGCGCGGTACGGTACGGTACCCTAAGGAGTAAATCTACAGATAACCCTCGGGATCACGTCACACAAGTCGTGTTCCATTGTTCCAGCGTCGCATTAGAGGACGACCATGGTCCTAGCATACAAGGATGCAAGCAGCAGCAGCAACGCGCACACACACACACACACCTGTCGGGTTGATGGACTGAAAAGTGTGCATGTTGCGGTTGGCCGCCAAGAGGGCGAACGGCGAGGACCGGTTGCATTGTTTTTATTTTCAAAGAAACGCACACGATTTACGCGAAATTAACGGGAGCGTTAACCAATGGCTCGCTAAAAATTGGAGCATACTCCCTTTATTCAGTGCTTTGGATCGTATAATATTAAAAACATAGCAAACAAGTCTGCCTCTCCAGCGGTAGTGCCACGAAATTCCAGCGAGTATTTGGCGCACATTGAATCTCATTGGAACAATATTTAAGAATAGCAAGCATCGGAGTACTGACTTCTTGGTACACCGCCGAAAACTTCTCCAATTTTATTAATTGATTGTACACCAGAATTTTCGCAACGGAAGCTTTTGATTTGGAATTTCGATAGTCAGAGCGTTCAACGTCGCCAATGCACCGTCATCAATGCGCATATGATATACGCCGAGTATTCCAATGATCCATCGCCACACTATGCATTTAATTGTATACATTCTTGAGGATTTGCGTCCAAACATTAGCGAGGCAAGGACACTCGCGCCCGTAGGTTTCTCCCGTGCGACATTCGCAGCCTTGGAACACAAATCCGAAACGATCCTGTTGTCGTTGAAAGGTGAGCCAAACATGGCAGTTAATGCTTGAATTGATGGTAGATGACTTACACGAGGCATACTGGAATACCACCATGGAATGTAGATGGAACGCTGCTGGAGTGGATGCGGAGATAAAGGCTCCTGGGTGGCGGTAAAGAGACGGTCGTCGTCGACTGAATCGATCCGTTGCCGCGAGGCCTTTTTACTCGGTCTAGGCTTCTAAAGAGCGATTCAAGCGACGTAGAACCATGCGAACATGATCGCTGCGGTGCATGACTTTACAGTTCTAGGTGCAGCAGAACTGGGACCATGTATCCTGTGTGCCATAGTGGGGACGGACGGGACTTTAGTGTGCGCCGCGTGGAGTCGTCATTTTCTGTACCGTTCCTGTACAATTGTACGCGCGTTTCTTTCTTTTGGTCGAGTCGTTTCAATCTCTCACATTACTCTTTCTTCCCTCCTCTTACTCTCTTGACAGAACCACTACACACGCAACTATGAAGTTCTTTACTGCCCTCTCTTTCTTGGTTGCTGCGGTCTCCGCCAATCCCTTTGCTCCCAAGAGCACCAACAACGCCAAGGCTGCCTACATGGGAAAGCTGATGCGTGGTGCCACCCCGACTGCCAACAGTCAGATTCGTAAGCTTGACGAAGAGGAGTACGTACCCAACATTGCCGCATACTCTGTCAAGTTCGAACAGTGCCAGTTCGTCAAGTCGTACGACGCCGAGATGGCCGAGGAAGAGGACAGCAGCTCTGTCCTTGCCACCAAGCGTTTTGTTGTCTTTCGTCTCTGCCCCGATGGCGCATGCAGCAGTTGCAACTACGACTACGGCGAGTACCTTGTCGACCTTGAAACTTACCTCTCTGCCACTGTCGAGTACATGCAGTCGTACCAAGAGGGCATGTGCGAGGCTTGCGACGAGTGCAGCAACGGATACAATGCCGATGGGGAAGACCAGCAGCAGGACGAAAACAATGGTGAAGAGGATGGCCAGGACAATGGTGAAGAGGATGGCCAGGACAATGGTGAAGACAATGGCGAGGACAATGGTGACGACAATGGTGAAAACCGCAAGCGTCGCCGTAGCCTTCGTAAGCTCCAACAGTACAGTGCTGACTGCAGTTCTTGTTACGAGGAGTGCCAGAAGATTGAAAACATGGAAGACAATGGATTCTATGATGCCACCAACTTTTTGGAGTGCGGCATGATTTACGACCCTGATGATGATAGCAAGCAGGCTTACTACGCTGGACCCATCTGCGCAAGCGGTGGAACCAAGATCAAGATCGGTGTATTCACCGACGAGAACTGCCTCTACCTCGACTCCTCCAAGACTGTCGACGACTACCTCAAGAACGACGATGGCAACCAGATGTACCTCAGCCACGCTCTTTTGAAGACCACCTACTCTGACACTTGCATCTCGTGCATGGAACCCTCGGATGATAACGATAACAACGACGGTAACGACGCTGAGGATGAAGATAATGTCATTGAAATGTGTGAGACTCTCTACCAAGCCTCTGCCAAGTGCGAGAAGAGCCACGGATTCGACCAGGGTTACTCCAACTATTACGGATACGAGAACCAGCTTGCCAACGAGGGGGTCGTCTGCGACTTTGTCCAGTCTCTGAAATCCGGCACCTATGATGAGCAGGGTGAGATTGTTGTCACTGGTGCCTCTGCTTCGGCCAATGGCGGTGCATCCACCTCTGGTGGACAGAAGTTGGCCCTTACCTTTTTCATTCTTGGAACTGTTGGTCTTGCTATGTACTCTGCCATGCTCCACTCCAAGCTTACCAAGGGAGGAAAGGCTGACCTTTCCAGTTCGGGTGGCGCCATGGCGTAAGCCTTGATTATCTCACCACCACGAACAACTCTAGGTATTATTCGTATGTAGATGGAATATTTTGAATTAACTTGCAAGTGTTCCCTTTCGTTGTATTTTGTAGTCTATTACTTTAGCCTAACGTACAGTGTCGCTTTAGTTCAGTTTTCGTTGTCTCGTCGTGGTAGTTTGGCGGTGATGATATCTTTGACATTCCAGGGTTTGGTGTGGACCAGATTTCTGTCGCGCGGGCTTCCGAAAACACTTATCACCCCATTGCCAAGGCTATTCAGCAAAGATTTGGTTGGACAAGTGGGGCCTACAGTGTGGAGATGTTAAACGGATTCTCCACAGCGGAAAACAAGGTTGTCAACATGCTTCTCTGTGACGATTGTTTTGGAGACTCATTGCAGTCACCAGGACTATTGCCTTCGTATTATGGTGACGCCTGCTTTCGTTGCCCCAACGACGGTCCAGAAGTTCGTGGGAATTTGGTAATTTTCAAGCTGGTGATCATGACGAGCAGAGGTGGGGAGAGACAGCAACGAATGTCAGATTCCTTCAGCACTTCTTGTTGAGCGATGACTTCAATCTCGAGTTCGTGTACGGGATCATGCCTATCTGCAAAGCAGGAATTGCCCACTTGTTGTTGGAGCGGAGAAAGGCGAGTGAGCAAGGAGCCTGCATTCGCCGGGTTTGGCGGAACCGTAGCCGTGAGCAGGAACGAGCAATCGAAGTAGGAGTGCCGCTTGGTGGTCATGCTTACTGGCTGTAAAAATAGCTTGAAGCAAAGGAATTACAAGGCTGATTGGTAGTGCCCAGGTCCTGTAACATTGAGTCTAGTAGACTAGTAGTAGATAAGGGGTACTACCAGTAGTAGATTACTCCCTTTTGCTCTAGTAGTAAAGACTACGATAGCTACTAGTTACAGTAGACTACTGCTACTCGTAGTAGTAGTAGTAGTGTGTACAGGTACCTGCTACTAGCTAGAAAGCTAGCTACCTACCAGTACCCAGGTACCGAAGTAGTAGTCGTATAGAGCATCGCAGAGTCAGTCATGACTAAGAGTAGCTACCGGTTTGTAGAGATGAGACTTGCATACCAGTCACGGATCATGATGAGGACATAATATTCAAAATTGACAAAATCGACGACGGTCATCCTCCTCCATCCTCCATCCTCCGACCATGACCCATGACTATTATTTTGTTGATGGTTATCGCACAGAGTACCCTGTAAGGCTCGTAAGTCTACTAATTGCCCTCCATCGCACCGTATCACCCTCCCGGAACGCTTGTCAAGCTAGCTAGCGCAAAAGTATCTCTTACAGAAACAGAGAATGCTTCGCCGTCGCCCTGGACACACAGCTCACGATGATGACGGAAACGGCAAGTTCAAGTCGACAGGGTCTCCCTCTTCGCAGCAAGAAAGCTCCTCTTCGATCGTTTCAAATATCACGCTGATGTGCGTCGTCATATTTTTCATCACTGCTGGTTTTCTCCAGCACTATTACGACGAGTCTCGCAGTCAAGCGCATCTTCCAGGTACCGCCGCTAACTTGAACCACTACAAAAAGGTAGTAAAGCAGCCCTTTTTTTCCAAAAAGCGAGGCTACAAGCAGAGCATGTTGACGCCTGAACAAGACGCTGCACTCGAACTCGACAAAGAAGATCGTCGGTACCACACTGTCTTTAGCACAGACTGCAGTCCCTACCAACACTGGCAATCCTATCTAGTCTTCTTTTCAGCAATGAAGATGCACCAGACGGGTTTTGTGACGCGTATCGCGTCCGGTTGTGATGCGGAACAAGCCGATGCAATGCAAGAGTGGTTTAAATCGGATATTCAGTTCATGTCCAAGAGGTTTCGATTGCAATTGACGCCGCACTTTTCGGGTATTAAGAACGAAGCTGGGGAAACCGTCGGTGACTACAAGTTTTTCAACAAACCGTTTGGGGTGTTGTATTGGATGGAGAATTCTCCTGCCTTGCAGTATCACAACGACACTTATGGTTTCTTTCCCTCCGGTACTATCAAGGACGTTGTCATTATCATTGACCCCGACATGGCCTTGATGCGGCCTATTACAGGCGACTTTTCCGACGACCGTGAGACTGTCATTAGTGGACGCCGCAAAGACAAGATTCTTGCTCGCAAGGTCGCTTCCGGTCAACCATTTGCCCAAGTGTATGGCTTTGGAGCACAGTGGGCGCGTTTGGATCTGGAAAAGATTTGTGGACCCGGTACACCAGCAGCCAAAGTGGACCAAGCGGATGGATTTCGCCATTATCCAGCGGGCCCGCCGTATATTGGTACAGTGGCAGACATGTACCAGATTGCCTTGCATTGGACCAAGTTTGTGCCGGGTGTCTACGAGCAGTATCCGCATTTGTTGGCGGAAATGTTTGCCTTTTCTATTGCCGCGGCGCACTTGAAGATGCCCTTTCAATTGATTGATTCGCTCATGATTTCCAAAGTGGATGTTGGTGGGGAAGGTTGGCCGTTGGTGGATCAGATTCCAGCCGAAGAAGTGTGTGCCTTTGCCAAGGATCCAGTTCACAGTCAGCACGCGGTACCGTCGGTTGTTCATATGTGTCAACGGTACGCTGTTGGTTCCGAGTGGTTTTTTACCAAGCGCAAGATCCCGTCCGACATTTACGATTGCGATACGCCGCTCTTTGCCGAACCTCCCGACGACTTGGCTATGACGACACATTATCGATGGCCCCCTGGTGGACACAAGCAAGACATGACGGTCCAGGAGACGGTGCGTGAAAGCTTTATGATTTGCTATATTTATAGTCTGATGAACCAAGCGGCTGCGTTTTACAAGCAAAACGCGTGTTCTTCCGGAGGAATCAATCTGGCCAAGACTAGGAATCTGGTGCAGTACATGGCCGACAAGAATAAAAAGAAGGAAGCCGAGTAAAGAGGGGTAAAGTCAGTGGCAAGATAGCAGTATAATAATAAGGCAATTGCTGCCATTGTTGTCTATCTGTATTATATATGAGGTTATTGTTCATTCATTGTTCGCGTCTCGACATGAATGGCATGTCCTATGGAGCTGTATAATTAGGGAGCTCCTGCTAACCCAGCCAGTTGATACACCCGACCGACTTCCTTATGGCACAGGGCGGCCTCCTCGTACTTGTACGTTCGTTGGTAAAGTACAGCCATTGTTTGCAGGGTGTCACTTACAGCCTTGGCACAAATCGGAGACTGCGACTTTGTAAACGCCGCCTTCTTTTCTCGTAGAATGTCCAACAAAATGTGTATCGACGTCGCATCATTTCCTCGCGCCATGTGGACCGCCAACATGTTCTCGAGCGTTGTGGTACAGGCCGCGCCATGTGCTTGCAGGCACTTGAAGGCTCGTTCGTGACATTCCAACGCCCTCGACCAGTCTCCACACATGCGATACACCTTACCGAGCGCATCGACCGTTCGCGCCGTTGGGACTGACTCGGCACCCGTCATTCGTTCTCTTATCCGACACGCCGCGTGCATGGACTGCACAGCAGCAGCAAACTTTCCTTGCAGAGCATAGCACAGTCCAAGTTGGTGATGAACACCCGCAGTTTCCAAACTCAACCCACCTCCCTGAATCGCCTCCAATTCATACGTTTTCAAGGCTTGATTCAGGACAATCACAGCCTGATCCATGCATCCTGTCGTCCAATAGACCGTCCCGAGATTGGCATAGGCCGCAGCCAGTTGGGTCGAGTCATCCGTTAAACCGACGGCTTGGCGGTAAACAGAGACAGCTTTATCAAACTTGCCTTCACGAAAGTGAAAATTGCCAATGCGGTTCAAGTAAGCAGCAGCTTCGGCCGTGTTGCCTTGCTTTCTCGTGTGCCATTCGTAGGCCTTTTGGAGCATGCGGAGAGAATTGCCTTGCGAATTAGGCCGACGGCGTTCTGCCTTGGGCGTCTTCGTTTTATTGGTGCTGGTGGACGACGAATCGGACAAGCTCCGTTCCTTGCGAGGTCTAGAGACGGTGGACGAATCTACTGAAGTCTTGCGGATGCGAATGTCTGGGGACGGCGGTGGCGAGGGAGAAGGCGCCCAGTTGGACGAGTGCACTGACGGTGGAGCCGTCTTGACTTGCAAGGTTTGCAAAGGAGGCATTGTAGCAAAAGTGTAGTCTTGGCGGTGGCGTTTGTAGAATAAATGGACCGAGAGTGAGGACGTTGGGAGACAATACGAGAGCGCTGGCTCTGGGCTTTGTATGGGGAAAGACAAAGACAGTAGAGAAAGCACCAAAAATGTGTATATGATTTCGAATCGATTTAAAAAGTGGCTAGAAATGGAGGGCTGGGCTTCTCCGACGAATTATGATTGGAGGGTGACTCCGTCCTTGCACGGCGGCCGATCTACAGATTTGTATATACTAAATTGTTGAGAGACTGATAACGGAATTTTAGGGATGCCAGGCGTGACGGAATCGTAAGCACGAGGCCTAAGTGAATTCCAATCCAAGGAAATAATTCGCCGAAAGAATGACCGCTAGATAGGAGTTCCGCGAGAGATTCTGCTGGAAGTTTTGGCGCGCATTTCCCTTGGGCCCATCGCAAAAGCGCGCGAAACACCAAAAGATTCAGTTTGGATGACTGAGAGCTGGAAGCAGTTGAAGTTATTCCTCTGTTGCACTCTTTCTACGTTGTTGTTGTTGTTGTTGTTGCTGCTGCTGTTGCTGTTGAACACCCTTCCCACCTCTAGAGACTCGTCTCGACTCCTTCATCGACTAAAGAAATTCATCATGACGAGTCAACACGTTCGAGGAGCGTCGCTCAAGTTCCACAACATTTTAGTGGTCATCAAACAGACTGCCTTTGAAGAATACTCGCAGGTACGTAAGCCTTATAGAACGTACTGTACTATACGTGTACTGTATCATATGGATACCGGCAAAGCGTTTCTACCTTATCTTTAAACTCATCATTCGTTACTATTCCCTGCAGTTGAAAATGAGAGGCCAGGCGCCCAAGGCACTCCGGTGGAAACGCCTCGAACAACGCTACAAGGCTCACAAACAGTGCGTTTCCGATTTATTGTCTTGCTTGAGGCATCACGCCGTCAACTTTTCCTGCGTCAATCGCGTCGAACTCGATCGCCAGCATTTGGCCGACATTGACCTATTGATCGCTGTTGGAGGAGACGGTACAGTGCTTAGTGCCGCTCACTTTCTCGATCACGGTACCATTCCCTTGTTGGGAATCAATTCCGACCCCAATACGCGTCAAGAAGATCGCATGGTCACGAAGAAAGTATCAGATGAACGCCGGTCGCATGGAGCACTTTGTATGTGTACGGCACTGGACATGGCGGAAGGACTAGACCAGGTGCTATACGGTGGCGGACATTTGGAAAGCCGGACGCGGATTCGCTGCAAGGTCAAGGGTACCTTTTCGGAGACTCGCATTGTCCCGGCCCTCAATGATTTGTTGATCGCCAATCCGTCTCCGGCTGCTGTGAGTCGCTTTCGGATGGGATGGCTGCAACGGGTTCCAGAAGGCGCGCCGTCGGAAACGTACGGTACCATTACTCGATACAACGGCAAAACGTACGATGTGACGAATAGTTTGAACGTTTGGAGTTCGGGCATGTGGATATCGACGCCAACTGGCAGTACGGCTGCCATGGCGGCTGCAGGAGGGCAACCAATGGACTTTCATAAGGATGAGTTGCAGTACTTGATTCGAGAGCACATGATGGAGCGAGGAGTGGAGACGGACCAAGAGAATTTTGACAATGGCATAATTTCCACGGGCGACAAGATGCACATTCGATGGAACAGTCAAAAGGGACGAATTTTCATTGACGGGTCGCACTTGACGCACAATCTGGAACTGGGAGACGAAATTATGATTGACAACAAAGCGCCACCGCTCAAAATGTTTTCTCATCGCCTTGACGATGTGTCGTAACAACAGAGCGTCTTGTTTAGGATTGACAATCGATTTCGAATTTAGTCCACGGTCTTGCTCTATGGTTTTAAATAATGTCTTGATGTTATGTATTACTTTCCTTGTTCCATGCGTTGCAAGATCTTTTTCATCTCTTTAGGGGCGTCAGGAGAGTCGGTCAAAGCCCAGTACGCCAACAAGTTGTTCCACGTGACGAGACTCGGCTCGACGCCCTCATTCTGCATGCGCC
>Ga0307981_1003470_pt1 | contig 11793 bp, 13 predicted proteins | sample OrgLakmetagen987_FD_201849 | JGI IMG/M metagenome (GOLD analysis project Ga0307981, IMG submission 201849) | Saline water microbial communities from Organic Lake, Antarctica - #987 | ecosystem: Environmental > Aquatic > Non-marine Saline and Alkaline > Saline | place: Antarctica: Organic Lake... | reverse complement strand
AGAGTCCGCTCATGCTCGTGACTTCCGACTCAAAGCACCAGTCCTCGATGGGACCATAACCAGGGTATGTGTACCCTACGCCGTCACTTGTTGTAGGGATAGCCAGAGTGGCAGCTTTGAGAGTTGCTCGTTCTCACCATCAACGACCAAGGAAAAATTCAGCAACTGGACGTTGTTGCGACTGGCGAAATGACCGGCCCAGCCGGACTGTACATGCAAGCTGCTGGTCTGGCCGATGAACGTGATTCCGCTCCCGACACGAGCCAGCAGGTACCCAACGCAATACTGGAAGTGGTACACCAGCTGGTCCGGCACGTCAACAGAGGCGACAGCAAGGCGATTCTTGCCTTGGCCACGCCCGACTGCACGGTAGCCTTTGCGGATGTTCCTATCATGTCCTGGTCCCAGTTTGTCGAAAGTGTAGATCATATTCGCGAGTCGTTTCCCGATTTCAAGTACACCCCTTCCGAACAGGAGGTTGTATCGTCCAGCAAAGTCTCGGTCGTGATTGTTGTTTCGGGCACCCACATTGGCGTTCCGTACGAGCTTGTGGACACACCGGGATTCCCTGCTGTAAACGCCAAAGGTATCAAAGTGGTCAACGACCCCGAGACGCTGGTCATTAGTGTCAGAGGTGGAAAGATTCAGCATATGGAAGTCGTCCCCAGCAGTGAAAATACGGGTCCTCAGGGCCTGTACATGCAAGTCGCTGGTCTGGTATTCTAGAGTGCGCTACGACGATGATTATGTGCCCCCGCAAACGCGGTATAACCGATTCGTATGAGGCTAACGTACAGTATCAGTTAGTATGAGCGTGTAAAACTTTGTATTGTGGTTTACTTTTGAACGCTTTTCTATTTATCGGTAGCGAAGGCTTCGTTGTGCTCAACCCCAACTGTACTACACTATACGACTTGCTAGCGTGGCTACCGAAGAGACCACCAGAATGTTTCGACGCAGCCGACGTGTGTGTCTCGTCCAAGCTGCTAGTTCACTCGAACGCCAGCAAAGAGAAGAGATGATTGGAGTTGATCCAAGATAACACAATCTTTCGTCGAGTCCGCCAGTCTTTCTCTCGGTTTATCATGTATTAAGCGTTTTTTATCTAGGAGACGTCTCTACTAGTAGTCAGAGCTACATAAGTAGTAGTAGCGGTAACATCAGCGCAATGGTTATTTGAGTGAGAGGTTCGTGTCTTTTGTCTTCCCTTCGCCACGCAATGCTGAATGTAACAAAGAGAGTTGATCGTCGCAGTCGTTATACCAGCTAGGAGAGCAACGAGTATTGCAAACGCTGGTGCAAAGATTCTCGTAGGGAGTTGAAGCATAAAGAGGATCCAATTCAGACTCGCAACCAGAGTCTCGAAACATGAAAAAAACAGGCTCAGTTCGAGGAGCCGCATTCATTTTCTCACCCCAAGCACAGAGGTTCTGATTGAATGATGAAGCCTCTCTAAACGTCTCGATCATGTTCATCACTGATGAGACGTTCCAGTTATCCAAGGGCGTGTTGAATGATGAAGCAATAAAAAAAGTTCTCTGCATGTCCGTCACTGATGAGACATCCCAGGCATTCAAGGGTCGGTTGAATGCTCTAGCAAGGAGGAAAGTCTCTTTCATTTCCGTCACTGATGAGACGTCCCAGCCATTCAAAAGCTGATTGAATGTAGAAGCTTCATAAAACATTCCTGCCATGTTTGTTATTCGGGAGACATCCCAACCACTAATGTCTGCATTAAAGGCTTCTTTATCAGTGAAGAGTCCGCTCATGCTCGTGACTTCCGACTCAAAGCACCAGTCCTCGATGGGACCATAACCAGGGTATGTGTACCCTACGCCGTCACTTGTTGTAGGGATAGCCAGAGTGGCAGCTTTGAGAGTTGCACTGTCTGGAAAGCAGTCAAAGGCATTACAGACTCTGACGGAATGGAGCCCTCCAACGAGGAGAACCAGCGACGCCTTCTCGAAGGAGATGGGGATCTTCATGATATTATGATGATAACTTGGAATGAACGCGAACGAAATAAGAGATCAATGAGAGGCGGCTGTATACAGTACTACCGATGGAGCTACGTAGCTATTTGATCTTGGAGCACAGGACGTCGTAGACTACAGTGGAGAAAGGCACAAGCAGATGGTGACGGCCATAGTGAAACGGTGAACGGTGATTCGCTGGTATTCATCGCTCGGTCATGGCCTCGTGGCCTCGTGTCGGAACGAGAGCAGAATATCTTTGTGACGACGACCTCATTGAATTTGAAAACCGATTTGCAAAACGCGACATCGATCTTAGCTTTCTGTTCCGTACTGTACTGTACGTCGTACGTCTTTGTAGTTAGTCAAACAGCGCCGATTGCCGACGCGCTCAGTTCACGCACACAAAAACTGCAACGAAAGCACGGCCGCCAAAGAAACAAAATAGAAAAGCGCTAGCACTTGCGAAGAAGAAATTAGCCAAAACATGGGATGGGTTTGGTGACATGGCTGCCAAAGGTGTGCCGATGATTGTCAACGAAACCATTGAGGTGTGGCGCCGCATCGAATGAAGCTGTTTTAAAAAAAAACTTTGATAGTCGCTAGATATATAGCATGCAGGACAGAATAGGGTTTCCTCTGGATTAGTTTTTTTTTGGATAGCATTTGTCGTGCGCCCGAGAGGAGACAGCAGATATTTCATTGCTACGAGCTACCTACACCATTTTTTTTCTCTTCCAGGCTGCTTCTTCCGTAGCCAGTCTCGCGAGTTCGATTCGACAGTACTCCATTATACGAGGCGTAACCTCTTGGTCGGTCACTTCGCCATTCTCATCGACGTAGCTCCAAGTTTCCAGTGAGTCTTGACAAGCGTGCAATCGAACAGGCCATGCGAGCGGCTTATTCCACAAGCACTCTTGTGCCTCTGCGAGGCCCTTGGGATTGCGCATCTCGACGGGTAAGATATCGTCTTGATGAAGTCCGAAACAGTTGATCTGCTCCTTGGTACAATAAACCATGATATAGTCATGCTTGTTCCACAGTCGTCGGAGAGCGAGTGCCGACAGGCCGTAGTAATTACTCTGTCCCCCAGACCAAAAGCGAAACTCGCGGCCGGGATCGTGGGCCGTGACACTCTCGTCGGGATACATGTTACCGTTTACTTCCCCAACGACAACTCGAGCTCTGTAACCCGCTTCGAGAATGTTGCGCCAAATAAAAAAATCGGCGTAATCGGTATCTTCCGACAGGTAACCAATTTTCTTGGGGACCATGTACCTTTCAAACAAACTGACAATGTTGTCGGGATGAATCATCTCCTTTCGTAGATTGATGTAAGAATTCGTATTGCCGCCGTCCATGAGTAAGCCAGTCCAATTGTGGACTTGCCGCAACCAACGCGTGTTGCATTCACTACCATCTTCGACTCCAAACTCGACAAAGGTTGGCAAAATAGCAGGAGCTGGCAAGCGATCCAAAATGTAGGCTAGAGCACCGTCTTCGCCAAACTGCGAAAACACTTTTCGTTCGTTGCTGGGTTGCATATCCAAAATCCACCGAGGAAACATGGCGCTGCAGCGTTCCGCATCGGCCGGGTTATGAAAGCGACCGGTGAGATTTGTCAAATGAAGAAACTCACGAAAAACTTGCAGCTCGGCTCGTAAGGGAGGCAAGTCCAAGTGCGGTATCGGAGTCCAGACGTCAGCGTCGGCTTCAATGAACAACCAGGCCGAGTTGGTGTTGATGGTCTGAATCAGCTTGTTTGCGGAGCTAACAGAATAGATGGTGAGCAAGACAATGGGAATGCCAACCAAGAGGCAGAGCGTCGAACGACGAGATCCACCATTGCCCTCTCTTTGCCTTGGTCGTCGGGGTATCATGGTGGTTGGCGTACTGTATGTCGTTGGACGTTGGAGAGAGGGATGAGGGATGGCAAGTGGCGACCTTGCCGTATTGCGTCTTATTGGCTGGAGGGCGGGACTGGCTGGACTTTATTTCCGGACTTATCGAAAAACTTAGCAGACAAGTATAAGGCATATTCCGTATATACTCGTATATTTGCCGCTAAACAGAGTTAGTATTTAATACAACTCTCCGGACACTTAGAAAGACATCCGCGTTCACTTTATTACCAGGCGAGTCCAGGTGAAGTCTGAAGCTCATAAAAAAGAGAATGTCACACTTGGCTCAAAGGAAAGAAGAGGGAATTCAAACCAGCAGAAATGCTGGCCTGCGATCTGTGTATCGAGCACACAACTGAAAGCACAACACAAAACGACAAAGGTTTGCACGGATACGATCAACCATGTTCAACCATGGTCACTTTGTTGCACAAGGCAGGAGAGTTCTAGCTGACTCTCGTGAGCTTGTTCCAATCAATTCGAAAAACGCTTACAAGAATATCCAGATTGAGTTTAAGGACTATTGTCGCCAAGTGCCAGTATTTGCAACATCGGAACTGCCTGAAGCAGTGAACGAGGAGAAGCTATCTGGCTTTATGTTTTACAATGCATGTAGGCCTAAACGACCCAAAAGCAGAAAGCACGACTTTTTTGACAAGGAAGACTACGACCAAGTTCTTGAGGATCCCCCGGCTGATCGAACGTCTCAATTTTCAGACTTGGAAGTGGCCTCTCGACACTATGCTGGACCAGAGGCTTGGGAAACAGCATTTGGAGCCGTCCTTTGGCTAGCTAAGCACCAACACGACAAAACTGGCGTAGGGTCTCATCCCAGCAACCTCAAGTCGGAGAGAATCAAGCGTCTCCAAGAGCACGTCAAAGCTCGTGTTCCTCACCTGCGAGAGGCCCGTTTCGAAGAGAAAACGAAAATGTGATTTTGCCTTACCGGATGCTGGAGCACGTGGAGCGCCTAGAGGTTGAATTCTGGGAGCATGGTTCATCAACAAATGGGCTTATTCACAGTATGTCGTGTCTCCGAAACAGGTTTTACTACCTCTACACCTTGCAGTCAACCGTTCGAGGAGAGTCCATGTGGTTTGCTACTCTATCTGACATGTGGAATTTTACTGTCCACCCTCCAATGGAGCCACAAGCTTATAAAATCTTTTGCATGCTGATTCGCATTGGCAAAGCAAATCAGGCTGGGTCGGGAAAGACATTGCTTGGCCGGGTGTTGCGTCACAAGAATGTCCTGATGTGTGGGTATGGGGCTTTTGGTCTATACATGCTCTGCCAATTCATGGTCACTAAAGAAGACAAAACTATTGATTTTACGAAGAATGACAATTGGTTCAAGATTAAGGTGATGGTCGGAGGTGACGCAAACGCTACAAACAACAAGACAGCAGTCTCAAATCGTCGTTTTGACGAAGCAATAAGGAAGCACCAGAAGAACCTCGGAATTAACAGCTGTCACAAACTCCACTTTGGCCGAGCCGAGATGCCATCCTTATTGGAGTTGATGGAGGTAGACCCAGAATATATCAGGCCCCTTGGAAATTGGGACCAACATGCTTATGACAAGGCGTACTCTGGCAAGATGCCATTGCCATTGATGCGAGGCTCTGGCGGGCATGCAACGGAGAAAGGCCTCCATTTCAGCATTCGCGGACAGGTGGATCCAGCAGAGGAGCTCGAAAAGCAGTTGTTCACCTTTGTTGAGCGAGAAGATGCCAAGATTCGGGCGCTGCCAAACTATCATACGATGACGGGCGCCCAAACGTTTCTGAAAGTAATGAAAGATCTTCGGCGTGTGATCCTCCAAGATGCCGCTGCAATGCAGCTTGCCGGTCGCAACCATGTGCTCTTTCGTACGCACCCGGTGTTCTCCCATCCTCTCTTTATCGAGTTTAAGACCAAAATGGAAGTTGCTCTCGAGGCTGCCAAGAATCAAGACCCCTTGGACTTGAGTATCGAGCGGTTGTTGCCCCGTATTGCCCTTGCTGAAAAGGAGATGCGACGTTCACGGGAGCCGTTGAGCTTAGCAAACGAGCCAGTCAGAATAATAATTGCGATACCGTTTCGGTAAGAATGTCGAATAACAGTACAGTACGGCGAGATACTGTGCACTTAATAGCTTAATAGTCCTTTAATGTACATAGGTACGACGTACTGTACGGTACGCCCTCTCAACTTAGACTACACAACGTACGTCGTAGACTACTCGTACATACCTCGAGCGCGCGCGTGAGGTTTCACATCCAAGCTATTTACGACTTGACTGGTCAACGCCGCAAATGACTCAAGGGCATTCTTGCTTTCGTCACATCAACACAACATATTATTGTACAGTACGACTGTACGTACTGTACAGTATGTACAGTATTCTCGAAACGCAAAGCCCCGGATCTCGGATCTCACACTCACACCCAAGCTATTTATTTGACTGGTCAACGCCGCAAATGACTCAAGGGCATTCTTGCTTTCGTCACATCAACACCACATATTATTGTACAGTACGACTGTACGTACGGTACAGTATGTACAGTATTCTCGAAACGCAAAGCCCCGGATCTCGGATCTCACAAGCTATTTATTTGACTGGTCAACGCCGCAAATGACTCAAGGGCATTCTTGCTTTCGCCTTATTGTATTCTCGAAACGCAACGCCCCGGAACTCACTTTTCATGATCGACAGAGCCTTTTTCATCACTTCCGGTACACACATTATACACAGTACTCCAAGCTCTCTCCCAAGTCATTACTACTTACTGGCTTCACTTACATGATGATTGCTCGCTTGAAGACCGTGACCTTGACGGGGGTGGTCCTCGTCCTCCTCGTGGGTGTGTCAATGCTCCGCTCAGGGAACGACTTGATACACGACGTCAACACATCGCTCCAGCAAAAGGAAAGGGGTGACAGTCACGGCCTTGACAGGGTCAGTCGTGATGCAGTACAAGTAAGGCTCTCTCAGGAGAAAGACCCCCGGATGCCAGTTTCTAGAGCCAAGGATCCTTCAAACATTCGAACGCAGTCTACGAAGACAGCAACGGCTGCAGTCCCCAACAAGAAGCGCTCTTCGACTGCGGCCATTCCCATGCCACCCTTGTCCGAGAATATTTACAAGCCCGAATTCCACGTCTTTCCCAAGCGGATCAACGGCACTGGTACCTTTCAAACACCGAAGCTACGCGCTGCCTGCAAGCCCATGATCCCCGATTGGATTCTGGACATAGAGCCTGCATTGGAAAATAAGGTATTCTCGCAGTTTGGCGAGGATGGAATCACCCAATACCTTATCGATCACTTGCCATCAACTATTCCCAAAACATACGTCGAATTTGGAGTTGAGAATGGTAGCGAGTGCAACACACGCTACTTGCGCCAACGACTGGGTTGGAAGGGGCTGATGATGGACGGCGGAAACAACCGGCCGGCCATTGGACTGCACAGGGAAATGATGCACCCCGACAATATCGTTGAACTTTTCAGAAAATACGGTGTCGAAAAGGACTTCGGCTACCTTTCGGAAGATACGGATTATGCCGACTTCTACCTGTGGCGCAGCATTCTCGAGGCTGGCTATCGTCCGCATATCTTGGTCAGTGAGATCAATAGTAACTTTTACCCACACGAGAGTGTCACCGTCCACGATCCCGGAAGCAAAATTCGCATGTGGAAACATGACGACTACTTTGGCGTATCACCACTGGCTTTACGACGACTGTGGAACAAGCACGGTTATATCATGATTTGTGAGTTTCCCGGACGACAGTTAGAGATGGTTTGGTTGCCCTAAAGTCACTTCACCCTCACTCACCTTTTCCCTGCCGATATCTGCACAGACTGTACGCAACTGCAAATTAATTCCTTTGGCCTGCACCAAGACGACGTTCTACCCATTGAGGATCGAAATACCAAGGGTCTCGCTGCGGCCCAAGAAGCATTGTGGCAAAAGCCTCTCACATGGTCAGTCAAGCTCCATTGGTGCAACACGCATTTCGAGGCCTGGACTTACGTGGACGAAGAAGGAAATACCACGACACAAGATGTAGCACCGCTCGCTATGAAGTACTGTCAATGGGATGATACTACCCATTGGCGTTTGAGCAAGAAGCGCCTAGCTCAACTCGCCTCTGTGCCTGCCCTCGTCCCATCGTCGTCTGCAGCAGGATACAAAACCGAGTTCGGAAGTTTCAAAGAGCGCATCAACGGAATGGGGACCTTTACGACACCGGAAGTGCGAGATTCCTGTCTATCCATGATCCCAGAGTGGGTCTTGGACTTACGTCCAGCCCTTGAAAAGAAGATATTCTAGCAGTCGGGCGAGGATGGAAGTACCGAGTATATTCTCGATCGTTTACCTGCTCCGGCGGTCAAAAAGACGTACGTCGAGTTTGGTGTGCAAGATGGCAGCGAATGCAACACTCGATTCTTGCGCGAAAGAAGGAACTGGACCGGAATTATGATGGATGGTGGCTTCGACAATCCTGACATTGGCTTGCACCAAGCCATGCTCCATCCCGACAATATCGTATCTTTCTTTGAGCAATACGGTGTCGAGAAGGACTTTGGTTTCTTCTCCGAGAATACAGATTATGCCGTTTACTATTTCTGGCGCAATGCTCTCGAAGCCGGCTATAGAGCTCGCGTTATTGTTGGTGGGGTTAACAGCAACTTGTACCCAAATGAGAGTGTGACGGTCCACGATCCATACGGCAGTGTGAGGAAGAATAATGACTACTTTGGTGTGTCGGCTCTCGCTCTCCGACGCTTGTGGAACAAGCACGGCTACATCATGATATACTGCACCGAGCTACAGACGAACTGTTTTGGATTGCACCAAGACGACATCTTGCCTGTAGCAGATCGGAATCCAGTAGGCTTGAGAGCTGCCCAAGAGTGCTTGTGGAACAAACCAATCGCATGGCCAATCAAGCTGTACGACTGCGATAAAGAGTCTGAAAAGTGGAATAATGTCGACGAAGCAGGTCGGCTTTCAGGTCGCAACGTACAGCCACTAGTCACTGAGTATTGCCATTGGAAAGATACTCAGAGTCCTTCCAGATGAAAACGGTCATTATTTAATTGCTACACTAGTGCATATTTTTGTCTTGCCAGCTTCAACCAAATGCTTGTACATTGTACACACATTGATATACAGACTACATAGTAATTTCACAAACACAGATAGTGACTGATCAGCTTACAATCTTTACAAGCCCTCGATCGTTCGATATTTGCAGGCTCTCCTCTAAGCACGGGACGACTAGACAACAATAGTGCCGTAGCCTCCACCACCGTCGCCCCTAACGTCTCGGCCACCACGACAGCAGATTTCAAAGAAGCACAAGCCGCAACACAAGTCACCAAGGCCTCCTCCACCACGCTGATCCATGCAGCATTCCAAGCAACACAAGCCGCACAACAAGTCCCACAGAGTGCAATCAGTGCGTCGATATCCAATAGGTGCCGAGCGAGTATAAACGCCACCATTCTGATAAGCAGGATTGTACGCCGGTGGACGGTTAATTGGCTCGTACGAGTTGCGGTATCGTCCACCGTTGCCACCACAGCACAATATACTGTAAACACAGTTGCTGAGACATCCCACAATCTGCAACAAGCAGCAAATAATTACCAAGCCAACCACAAGCAATACTGCCGCGACCATCCACTGTTTGGCGGACCAGTCCTCGACGGGCGCGTCAAAGATTTCGCGAGCGTCGTGAATCTCTTGTTGAGCCTGCTTGTGTTTGAGTTCTCTGGTGATCGTCGCGGTTCTTAGAAATGTCTTGTCGGTCAACGGTGCTTCATCAAGCAGCGTATCGCTTGATTCTTCCAACGACTCTGCCCCGTCGTTGACTGGCATAAGGTCCCCTTGAGTGGCGCCTCTGACGCTTTCAGCGACAGCACTCGTTGATAAACTCGCAGCGCTTTCCACACCCGAGCTTCCCAATGATATAGGAGTGGCGAGGAGAAGCAGCAAGAGGACTCGACGCCAAGAGGAGCGATTGCTAGTGACGCTAATACCTCGAGAGCTTCCAAAAACAGTCATACTGTCTTTTTGTCTCGGATTTACGACGTCGTAAGAGCAAATCTTTGTGAACTAGGTGCTAGGGAAGGAGCTGAGCAAGAATAAAGTAACGATCTTGCTGCGATGGACCGCACCAAGCACAAAAACAACAAGGAATAATGGAAGATGTACCGAAATGCCGATGGTAGCGGGTCTTCTCGTTTTGAAAAAAAAAACTGAATTCAAAAGAGCCAAATTCGAAAATGCAACACTCGCGGGTCGTGGGGGGACGTCAGCACGCAGAGCTATCTACTTTTCATGGATCGACCTACTGGTACGTGCCAGCTGTAGACTAGTAGTAGAGTAGACTAGAGCTATGATATAATAGGATAGTCTAGGTATCCTAATATTATCAACGATTGAACAATGCAGTCAAAAAGTTTGAGAGAAAATAAAGTGGTTACCCTAGTCTACTCGTCCACCGTCTCTTTGGGAGTGATGATCACAGGATCGCAGGGAGGTCCTCCAGACCACTGCGCATCGTCTACCGTGTAGCATTCTTGGTTGGCGCGGCGCGGCGCTTGATTTGGAAAAGTGGCCACGGAAGGACACGCCGCATCTTCGCAGTCTTGCGTGTCGCGACAGCAAAATATAGACAGAACTCCAAGGCCGGTATCGCCAAGGCAATTGCACGGCCATCCGTGCATTGTGCGTGCGAGGCAAAGAGAGCTCACCCAAAGCACGGTACGGTACGGTACGTACACGCTTGAACAACTCACCCGCGGTCCGAGCATGGTACAAAATGGCGTCGGGTCGGGTCGGGTCCATCTTACACGAGGCATGCTTCAATGAATGGTCGTACACGGTACGTTTGTATGTTTCCACTCCAGAGAGAGAGAGAGACTCGCATCTGGCATTATTGCAACGACCACCGACTGCTCCAGTAACAAAACAAGCGCTATCCCAGTAGATCCGCCGCAGCGCGTGCATCCTCCTCGTGAGCGCGAGGTTGTGTCATCGGTACGGCCGTTCTCGCTGGCACGGGCCTGGTCGGAACGCGGTCGTTCCACAGCAACCGGTGATCGCTCGTGGCCACGTAAAAGCGCGCGTCCACTTGCGGCAGACCGGTCAAGAGCGTTCCGTCCGTCACGTTTTCGGGATGAACGCTTTGGATCCATTCCTCGTACGAAGGGGCGGCTGTAGCTGTAGCTGTATTGTTGCTGTTGTTGTTCGTATCGTGCGAGTCGAGGAATTCGTCCAGGTGCGTGGCAATGGCCGCGTGACAGCGATCCACGGCCTCGCGGCAAAGGTCCTTGCGGGCGGCTTCTTCCTGCGTGTCTCGGTTGAGGACGTCCAAGTGATCGGCAAACTGCTGGTCGTGCTCCATGTTGTCAATCAGTTTGGCCAGGTTGAACTTCTGCAGCGTCTTTCCGGCCTGCTCGAAGCGGTTCCGAATGCGCTGTCGTCTGTTCTTATTGTTGTTGCTGTCGCTGTTGTTCTTATTGTTGTTGCTGCTCTCCTCCTCGTGAGGATCCGACTCCATCATTGATACTGTAAGTTGTGTATAGACTGTGGCGTACGATACGATACGATACGTTACGTTACGATACGTTACGAGATACTGGTAGTAGTCTATCTATACGAATGAACGAATTGTTCAAGGAGTCGAGTCGAGTCGTCTATCTTTAGCGCCATTCGCCATTGTCAGCACTGATTGTCATCACACAAAGATGTCTCTCACGTGTCGTACTTTCTGATTTGACTGTATCGTCCGTCCTCCCTGCCGTTACCACGACAACCCTCCATTTGGTCAAAGAACAAAACCAACAGATCATATTCCATCTGCCCCATCATCACCCATCACCCATCACCCATTCCGACTCACACTACGCACATTGAC
>Ga0307981_1003468_pt1 | contig 11801 bp, 10 predicted proteins | sample OrgLakmetagen987_FD_201849 | JGI IMG/M metagenome (GOLD analysis project Ga0307981, IMG submission 201849) | Saline water microbial communities from Organic Lake, Antarctica - #987 | ecosystem: Environmental > Aquatic > Non-marine Saline and Alkaline > Saline | place: Antarctica: Organic Lake... | reverse complement strand
TCAGTGGTTGGCCTGATCCATGGGCTGACAGCATGATCCCGGTGCCCAGTAACACGCGCGTTTGGTTGGCGGCAGGCGTGACGGATATGCGGCGCGGGTTTAATACGCTGGCGGCGCAGACAGAAAGGGAGCTCGCTGAGGATCCTTATTCGGGGCATCTGTTCGTCTTCCGTGGCCGTCGCGGGGATCTGTTGAAGATCATCTGGTGGGATACCCAAGGCGCTTGTCTGTTCATGAAGCGCCTTGAGAAAGGGCGGTTTGTCTGGCCTGCAGCCAAAGACGGAAAAGTGCATCTGACAGCGGCGCAACTGTCGATGCTGCTGGAAGGCATTGACTGGCGCACACCGCAGCGAACATGGCGGCCAACGCAAGCAGGATAGTCCAATAAAACATGAGGTTTGGCGCATTTTCCGTTCCGTTTGGCGGGGCGAACGGATATAAATGACCCATGCGTGAGACCTTTAAATCCCTGCCCAAAGACCCTGCTGAGCTGCGCGCAGTCAGTGAGTTGATGGCGGCAGAGATCAAGTCGCAAGCCTATCAGATCGAGAAGCTGAAGAAGGAACTGGCAGGACATCGCAAGGCGCGTTTCGGAGCCAAATCCGAGGCTATGGACCAGCTGGCTTTCGATCTGCAGGAAGACATTGAGATTGCCGCCGCCGCTCAAAAGACTGCCCCGGCAGATGATGCGGATGAGACCACTCCCGCCAAGCGCACCCACAATCGTGCGCCGTTGCCGGACCATCTTGAGCGCCAGGAAGAAGTGCTGTCGCCCGGCGATGCCTGCGGCGACTGCGGGGGCGCGCTCAAGTCGCTTGGCGAAGATGTCACCGAGGAACTGGAATACGTCCCCGGCCACTTCGTCGTAAAACGCATCGTGCGCCCGCGCATGACCTGCACCTGCTGTGAGGCTTTTGCTCAGGCCGAACTGCCCTCGCGCCCAATCCCGCGCGGACGCCCGGGCCCGGGTTTGTTGGCGCATGTTCTGGTCGGGAAGTATTGTGATCACCTGCCGTTATATCGCCAGTCCGAAATCTACGCCCGCGAAAAGGTCAACCTGCATCGCTCCACGCTGACGGGCTGGGTCGGACAGTCTACAGCTCTGATGGAACCGCTGGCCGTCCACATCGGTAAACTGGTGCGGGCCGGACCCGCCCTGTTCGCTGATGATACGCCGGTCAAAATGCAAGCCAAAGGCCGCGCGCAAACTGCCCGGTTGTGGAGTTATGTCCGCGATGAACGCCCGTGGTGCGGACAAGCCCCACCTTGTGCGTGGTATCAGTTCAGCGTGGACCGCAAGGGCGAGCACCCCTCATCCCACCTCAAGGGGTATAAGGGCGTGATCCATGCTGATGGCTACACTGGATTTAACGATCTTTTCGGAGACGGCAAAGCCAGCGAGCAGGCCTGCATGGTGCATGTGCGCCGCAAGTTTGTCGACATCTATGAAAGCGAGGGGTCTGCCATCGCCCAAGAAGCGATCAAGCGCATCGCAGCTCTCTACGGCGTGGAAAAAGGGGCCCGCTACAAACCGGCTGAAGACCGCGCGGCCCTGCGGCTGGCAAAGGCGAAACCGACCTTCGACGGCCTCGAGGCCTGGCTCGCACTGCAACTGCCCAAAATCTCCGGAAAATCGACCCTCGCGGCGGCAATCCGCTACGCGCTTGGCCGCATGCCAAAGGCCCGGGCATATCTCGAAAACGGCACGCTGGAGCTGGACAATAATATCTGCGAGCGATCAATCAGGCCGGTGACTCTGGGCCGCAAAAACTATCTGTTCATGGGATCAAAAGGCGGCGGCGATGCTGCCGCAATCGCCTACACCCTCATCGAGACCTGCCGCATGAACAAGGTCGACCCCGAAGCCTGGCGGACCTGGGTTCTCGCGCACGTCGCCGATCAAAAGATGACCCAGCTCGAAGAACTCATGCCCTGGAACTGGACGCCGGAATAAGTCAATACCAGTCAGACCGGACGCATACGAAATATCCATGGTGAGAGGTGGCTCCTCGAAATTCAAGATATTGGCGTCAACACTCAAAATCTACAGGATTTCAGAACCTTACGCCACTCTCACCGCCTCTTCATGAATTTTCCGGGTTAAATCGTCTCCGGTAAACCCGGTCTGGTTCACCTCACCTCAAGCACAGTTCGTCGCTGACAAGACCCTCGTCCGACCTGGCGTCAGGCGAAGACGGTCAACAGCGCCACCACCACGGCAATCGGCAACCGCGCAAGGCCGATCCTGCGCCAGCCCGCACCAGTGTCTATCTTGGTCATTGCCCTGACGTCCCTTCGGGCTGAACGCGATCAGGGTTGCCTTGAGTGACCAGACAAGCGGTAGCCCGCAATCAGCACCCACCCTACCCAGTTCCGGCCGGCTTTCGCGAAATCCCATGCCGCAAGGGTGTCTGTCGCCAAGGAGCGCCCTGGTCCGGCGGCGGCGTCCAGACCCACCCGGCTCCGCGATGCGCGCCCGACCCGGGTTGTTTAGGGTTCGTCTGGCGGCGACTCGCGCTGCGAGGGCTGCCAGACGGTGCCCTCCGGTGTGGAATTGGTCGAAAGGTCGAGCGAGAATTCGTAGAGATCAGGGCGATATAGGGCACGGATGTGATTGATCGGGCGTCGCTCGGCATCGCGCACCACGCGAGTTATGCACATGAGCGGCGACCCGTATTCAATCTCCAGCAATTGCGCCACCTGAGGATCGGCCGACCGGGCTGTGATGCGCTGATGCGCGCTGGCAACGCCGCCGCTGGCCCGGATAAGCAGCGTGAGAAGGCGCTCGTTGGTCAGCTCCTTCTTGGAGAAGGTGCGGCCGATTCGCTCCGGCGCGAAGGTCGTGGCCAGCGAAAATGGCTGGCCTTTGTAGCTGCGCAGGCGCACGGCCTTCTGCACGATTCCGCCTTCCTTCAGTTCGAGGACCCGGGCGATCTCATCCGGTGCTTCGAGGTAGCGGAATTCCAGCACCCGGACCTTGGTGCGCAGTCCGAAGGCCAGTAGGTTGTCGATGAAGCCGTCTAGGTCGCCGGGCATCGGCTTTGATGCCAGATCCGATCGCACGAAGGTGCCGGCGCCCTGCCGGCGCAGGACCAAGCCCTCCTGCTGGAGCTTGTCTAGGGTACGCCGGATCGTCGCGCGCGAGACACCAAAGGTGGCGGCGAGCTCCATTTCGCCTGGCATCGCCTCGTCCGTGCGGTAGACGCCTTCGAGAATTTTTTCCCGCAACACGTTGAAAATGCGGTGATAAAGCGGAGCCGGATTATCTTGAGCATTGAATTCATGCTGCTGCATACAATATCCCTCCCTGCCAGACGCGGAGACCGTCAAACTGGACTGTGTCTTTAGAGACCGCGTCGCCGCCAGACCAGCGAAATCTACTGCCCTCAAACTTATCCTATTGTTCTGTTGACAAGACAACCGGACCATAGCTAATCTTCGGTAGGGGCCGCAAGGGAGAGTCTGCCGAATGGAACATGTATTTACCGAATCGAAGATGGAGCGGGATCTCGGCTATGCGCGCGCGGTCTGTGTGGACGACTGGATCTACGTCTCCGGCACCGGCGGGATTGACTATCCTAGCGGCGAGCTGCCCGAGGATGTCGGCGACCAGACACGACTGATGCTGTCGAACATGGAATCCGCGCTCAAGAAGCTGGGAAGCGGTTTCGAGGATATCGTGAAGCGCGCGATCTACATCAAGAACGTAGACGACACGAAAGAGATCTACCTCATCGTCGGCGAAGTCATGGGCGACAAGTGCAAGCCGGCCTCGCAGGGGTTTCGCACCGATTTTCTGGACCCTCGGCTGAAGGTGGAGATGACGTTGACCTGCAAGCGCGGGGTCGGAGCGTCCTGATGCGCGCAGATGGGTCGTAGTACCAAGACAGGCCCGAATGCAGGGCAAATCCAGGGAGGGAATTAGGATGCAACGAAGAAGTTTTCTTAAGGCGACAGCGAGCGGGTTGGTTGCGGGCGGAATGGCCGCAGCTGCACCGTTCACTCTACGCCATGCCGCGGCCCAGGATCGATCCGGTGTGCTGGTCTGGGGCGGAAACCTGTCCAGTGGACTCGATCCGCATGCGGTCTACGATGTTCCCTCGGCATTCACCCGGGCCAACCTCTATGACAGTCTTTACGAATATTCCGGTGCCCCGCCCAGCGCGGTGCCGACCTTGGTCGAGAGCTATACAGTCTCCAACGATTCCCGCACGTTCGAATTCACGCTGCGCGATGACGTGATGTTCCACGACGGCACCGTGCTTGAGGCTGACGACGTGGTCTACAGCTTCCAACGGGTGCTTGCGCTGTCCAAGGGGCCGGCATCGACCTTTTCGCCGGTTCTGACGTCGGAGAGCATCACGGCTGTCGACCCGCGCACCGTGCGTTTCGAGCTCATCGAAACTTTTGCACCGTTCCTGTCGGCATTGCCGATGGTAGCGATTCTAAATAAGGAACTGGTCGAAGCCAACACCGTCGACGGCGACTGGGGCGAGGTCTGGCTGTCGTCCAACGACGCGGGGTCTGGCCCGTATCAGGTGGTGGAGGGGTCATTCGTGCCGCTTGACCGGCTAGATCTCAAACGGTTCCCGGGCTACTTCCGCGGCTTCTCAAGCCCGAACCCGATCGAGGAGGTCCGGGTTCGCCCTGTCAAAGACGATGCGACACGTATCTTTGCAGTCCTGTCAGGAGATATCGACACCACATATGGCTATATCCGCGCTGAGGATCATTCCCGCATCGAAGAGGCGGAAAACGTACGGCTCTCGCGCGAGCCGGCCTTCCGCACGTTCCTTTTGCGAATGCACAACGGGCGTCCGCCCACTAACAACGTGCATTTCCGCCGTGCGATCTCATGGGCCTTTCCTTACGACATGTTCATCGACCTGCTGCTTCTAGGTGCGGTTACCCGGAATCCCGGTCCGATCCCGGCAAGCCTCTGGGGCAGCCCCACTGATCTGGAGGGCTATTCGCATAACATGGAAAAGGCCGCCGAAGAACTGGAGCTGGCCAAGGCCGACGGGGTCGACATCACGGCGCCCTTCACCTTTCTGGCGCTGGTAGGCTTTGACGAGACCGAACAGGCCGCGCAAATGTTGCAATCTGAGCTTCGCAAGTTGGGCGTGACGATGACGATTGAAAAGGCGCTTTGGGCTAATGCCAGCGCCTCGACCAACGCTCTCGAAACCTCGCCCCAGATCTGGGCGCATTGGGGCAGCTCCTACCTCATCGACCCCGATAATTGGATCGGCCAGTTCTATTCGCGCGCGGCGCTGGGCAGCCAGCGCGGGTCGTCTTGGTATGACGATGCGGAGGTCCAGGACATGATCGCCAATGCACGGTCAGTGCTGGATCAGTCTCAACGCGAGGCGATTTACGAGGAGATCTCGCGCGCAATGGTTGATCAGGCGGTCGATGTCTGGATCTACAACAGTCAGACCTTCCGCGCAATTAACACGCGCGTGCAGGGGTACAAGCCCGCAGCTGTGGGCGATGCCGTCGCCCTGCGTGAGATGTGGCTCGAAGGCTGATGCCTAAAAACGACGTGATCCTGCGGCACCGGCGTATGGCCGGTGCCGCAGGGGGGCGAGCAGCAGTGATGCTGGACGGGGAACAGGCAGCATGATTTCATTTTTAGTTCGGCGGCTGCTCCAGATGGTCTTTGTACTCTTCGGACTGACCTTGCTTACATTCGCGCTTGTGCGCATCGTGCCGACCGATCCTGCCGCCCTGCTCGCCGGAGAGAACGCCGGGGCCGAACAGATTGAACAAATCCGCGCGCGCTATGGCTTCGACAGGCCGGTCCACGAACAGTTCGTGCTCTATCTCGGCCAGATTGCTCGCGGCGATCTGGGCCGCAGTCTTTATACCAACCGCGAGGTGGCGACAGATCTGGCGCAACGGCTGCCTGCGACGATGGAACTGTCGCTAGTGGCGATGGGGCTGGCGATTGGACTCGGGTTGCCCTTGGGCGTGCTGGCGGCAAGCCAGCATCGTGGCGTCGTGGATCAGGTCGCGCGCGTATTTTCAATGATGGGGCTGGCGGTAGCGTCCTTCTGGCTGGCGATCATCCTTCAGATGACTTTCAGCCTGCAACTGGGATGGCTGCCGCTCCGCGGCCGGATTGCTACAATGGCAGAGCCGCCTCCCGACATTACAGGCTTCTACACGGTGGATTACCTTCTGACCGGCGATCTTGCCGGGCTCTGGGGCGCGTTGCTACATCTTGCCCTTCCCGCCATCACGCTGGCGTTGCCGGGCATGGCGACGATCTCGCGCTTCGTGCGCTCCTCGATGATCGAGACCTTGCAGAAGGACTTCGTCGATTACGAGACGGCCATGGGTTATCCTCGCAGAATTTTAGTGTGGAAATACGTACTGCGCAACTCGCTATCCTCGGCGGTGACGCAGATCGGGTTGCTTTTCGGCCTCCTGCTGTCAGGCAGCGTCGTGGTGGAGGCGGTGTTCTCTTGGCCGGGCTTGGGCGATTACATATATAACGGAATTGTCACCGGAGACTCCAACCCGGTGCTGGCGACCACGCTTCTGATCGGGGTGATCTATGCGGTGGTCAACATTCTTGTCGACCTCACTCAGGTGCTGATCGATCCGCGCATCGGGTTCTCGAAATGAGGCCTATCGTGCTGGCTCTCTGGCGCGATCGCGTCGCGATGTTCGGCTTGGCAATCGTGCTGCTGATCGTGGTGCTGGCTATCTTTGGCCAGTGGATCGCCCCCTATCCCGAAGACGCCTATGACGTGAAGGTCTGGCAACGGCTACGCCCGCCAAGCGCGGAGTTTTTCATGGGCACCGACGCGCTGGGGCGCGACATCTTTTCGCGCGTGATCATGGGCGCTCAAGTCGCGCTGATCATCTCGGTCACGGTCGTGCTGGCGTCGGCGCTGATCGGCGTACCGCTTGGGCTCATCGCAGCGTGGCGCACCGGCTGGGTGTCGGACGCGGTGATGCGCGTCACCGACATCTTCCTCGCGGTGCCGCAACTTGTGCTGGCGCTGGCCTTCGCCGCCGTCATGGCGCCGTCGATCCAGACTGCGATGCTCGCGCTGACGCTGACCTACTGGCCGTTCTTCACCCGCATCGTCTATGGCGAGGCGCGGCGGGTACGCAGCGCGCTATTTATCGATGCGCTGGAATCAGTGGGCGCCAGCCCGCTGCGGATCGCCGTCATGCACATTCTGCCCAACATCGCTCCTGCAATTATCGTCCGCGCGACGATCGGATTCGGTGTGACGATCCTCGTCGCGGCCGCACTGGGCTTTCTCGGCATGGGGGCCGCACCGCCGACGCCAGAATGGGGCCTCATGGTCGCGGAGAGCCGCCGCTATCTGCCGCAGTCGTGGTGGTTCTCTCTCTTTCCCGGGCTCGCGATCCTGTTCACCGTCCTCGCTTTCAATCTGCTGGGCGACGGACTGCGCGACGTGGTCGACCCGCGGCTGAGGCGTTCGCGATGAACGCCCGAGCCGATATTGAACCTCTCATGGCGATCAACGATCTGTCGCTGTCGATCGACGGCACGGAGGGCGAAGTGAAAGTGCTCGACCACATCAACCTGCGGCTGTTGCCGGGGGATATCATGGGGCTGGTCGGTGAATCGGGCTGCGGGAAGTCCACGCTCGTTAAGGCGGTGTTGCGCATTCTGCCTAAGGCCGCGCGCATCACTACCGGCGACATCGTCTTCGAGGGGCGCAATCTCGCGGCGATGAGCAGCCGAACGCTCAGCAGCGACATCCGCGCGCGCAAGATCGGCTTCATCCCGCAGGACCCGTATCTGGCGCTCAACCCGGTGTTCACTATCGGCGCGCAGCTGTTGGAGATCATGAAATGGCACGGCGCGCGTCCCGGGCCCGGCAGCAACCGGGCTCTTGCCCGCGCTCGCGTCGTTGATCTGTTCCGCAAGGTTCGCCTGCCTGACCCCGAAGCTATGCTGTCACGCTATCCGCACCAGCTCTCCGGCGGGCAGCGCCAGCGGGTGCTGATCGCCGCGGCCCTGCTGTGCGAGCCCTCGCTGGTGGTGGCGGATGAGCCGACCACCGCACTCGACGTGACGACGCAGCAGCAGATCCTGTGCCTGCTGCGCGATCTGGCGGAAGAGATGGCGCTCTCGATCCTCTTCGTGACCCATGATTTCGGCGTGGTGTCCGAACTGTGTAAGTCGGTCACAGTGATGTATGCTGGCCAGACCGTAGAAACCGGCACCATGGCGGAGGTGGTGTTTTCCCCCCTTCATCCCTACACTAAAAGGCTGATCGACTGTCACCCCGACCGTCTCGCGACGCTGGAAGGCATCCCCGGCATCGTGCCCTCACTCATCGACCCGCCGGGTGGATGCCGCTTTCACCCGCGTTGCTCGGAAGGGACAGGTGGCTGTCCGCGCCGCGCGCCGATCCTAGTGACGCAGTCACCCGGTCGCGCAGTCAACTGCATCCATTTCGACGATGTGCCCGCATGACGGCACCGTTGCTCGAAGCCCGCGGTTTGCGCACGGTGCTTGGCGGCAGGCGGCGACGGTTCGGAGCCTCCGTACCGGGCGTTTCAGCCGTAGATGGCGTCGATCTGGCGATCATGCGGGGCGAGACGTTTGGCCTCGTGGGCGAGTCTGGCTGCGGCAAGACCACGCTGGGCCGGACGATCCTAGGCTTGCAGCGCGAGACCGAAGGCGAGGTGCTTCTCGACGGACGCACTGTATCGGGGGTGCCGCCGCGCGTGGCCCGTCGGCTGCGCGACAGCGTGCAGTATGTGCATCAGGATCCGGGGGCGGCGCTCGATCCGTGGTGGAGCATTGGCAACACGCTGCGCGAGGCGCTGGCAATCGCCGGGGTACCTGCAGCTGAACGCGAGGCACTTATCGATCAGGTGCTTGATGCGGTGGGCATTCCTCTATCGATGAAGCGGCGCTATCCGCATGAGCTGTCGGGCGGCCAACTGCGCCGGATCGGGCTCGCCCGCATCCTGATCCTGCGCCCGGACGTCGTCATCCTCGACGAGCCGACATCGGGGCTGGACTTGTCGGTGCAAGCGACGGTGTTGAATTTCTTCGCCGAGACGCGGGCGCGTTTCGGGCTAACCTACCTGTTCATTTCACATGACCTGGCGGTGGTACGGCTAACCTGCGAACGCGTGGCGATCATGTATCTGGGTCGCGTCGTGGAGGTAGGTACCGTTGCCGCCATCTTCGACAACGCCCGGCACCCCTACGCCCAGGCGCTGCTTGCAGCAGCCCCCAGCCTGAGCATGGAGCGCGCGCAGGACGCCCCGGTGTTCGAAGGTGAGCTGCCCAGCCCAAGCGAGATCCACAAAGGTTGCCGGTTCCGTACCCGCTGTCCTTTTGCCGCGCCTGCCTGTGCGCACACCGATCCGCAACTCGAACCTGTGGCCGAGGGCCACCACGTCGCCTGCATCCGCTGGCGCGAGATCCCAGATATTTAAACGAGAAAGGACGCACAGATCCCATGACACATCCTTCGGACCGCTACGAAATCGGCGTCGACACCGGCGGTACCTTCACGGACGTGGTGGCCCGCGATACCGCGGGCAACTTGCGTAGCATGAAGGTGGCCAGCACGCCAAAGGATCCCGGCGCGGCCATCCTGTCTGCGCTTGTGCTGATGGAGAAGAAGTGGGCGTTGCCGACGCAGTCCATCGCGCGGTTTGTCCATGGCACCACCGTGGCGACAAACGCGGTGCTGGAACGCAAGGGCGCGCGCACCGGCTTGATCACCACGCTGGGTTTTGGCGACGTTCTGGAAATAGGGAGGCACAACCGCAAGGATGAAGAGCTTTATGCTTGGCAACTGACGCCGAACACGCCGGTCTTTCTGGCGCCGGGACGTCGCCGCAAGGAAGTGGCCGAGCGGATTGGGGCGGCTGGCGAGGTAGTCACGGCGATGGATGAGGTTGCACTCCTGCGCGTCGCGGACGCGCTTGTCGAGGACGGGTGCGAGGCGATCGCCGTCGCGTTCTTGTTTTCCTTCATGAACCCGGTCCACGAGCAACGGGCGGCCGAGTTGATCGCGGCGCGCCATCCAGACCTGCGTCTGTCGCTGTCGCATCAGGTCGATCCAGCGTTCCGGGAATACGAGCGGACCGCCGTCACCTGCTTTGATGCCTATGTAAAACCAGTGATGCAGCGATATTTGGGCCAGACAGACGCCGACCTGCGTGCGCGCGGTGTGAATGCGGGGCTTCAGGTCATCCATAGCCGTGGCGGCATCAGCGCCGCCGAGGTCGCATTTCTCAAACCCGTACGGCTGTTGCTTTCGGGCCCGGCCGGTGGCGTGATCGGCTGTCAAATGGTGGGCGAGCAATGCGGCGAGTCCCGGCTTATAACACTCGATATAGGCGGCACATCCTCCGACATCGCGCTTATCGACCGGGGTAAGCCGCTGATAAAGCAGTATTTCAAAGTGGATGGCTTCACCCTCCGTGTGCCAATGGTTGACGTGAACTCCATTGGTGCGGGTGGCGGCTCCATCGCCTGGGTGGACAAAGGCGGCGGTCTACGCGTCGGGCCGCATTCCGCCGGTGCCGATCCCGGTCCCGCCAGCTACGGGCGCGGCGGTGAAGAAGCGACCGTGACGGATGCCTCGCTGGTTCTGGGCTATCTCGACCCTAGCAATTTCGCCGGCGGAACCATGACGCTCGATCCCAAGCGCGCCCACGCCAGCATTGAGCGCCGCATCGCGACGCCGCTAGGCATGAGCGTGCGCGAGGCGGCGCTGGGCATTCATCGCGTGATCAACGCGCAAATGGCCGAGGGCATCCGCTTCGTCTCGATCCAGCGTGGCTACGACCCGCGCCGCTGCGCGCTGGTGCCACTGGGCGGCGGAGGCGGGCTGCACGGCGTGCCACTGGCCCGCGCGCTATCGATCGAGCGGATCGTGGTGCCGCAATTGCCGGGCGTTCTATCCGCATTGGGGCTTCTCGCGGCACCGGTCGAGCACGAGGCCGCGACTGGCTTCATGAGACCGCTGGCCGACACGCGCGCGCAGGATCTGACCGACCGCTTCGCGGCGCTCGACGCCGATTGCGCGGCGCTCATGGCGCGCGAAGCCATCGGCGACGCCGCGCCAACGGTCACCCATCACGCCGAAATCTGCTATATCGGTCAGTCGCACTACCTCGATGTAGAAATCAACCTCGACGCGGACGACCCGGTGCGCGCGGCCTATGAGGCTTTTCTCAAAGCGCATGAACGGATCTACGGTCACGCAGTGGACCGCCCAACCCGGATCGTGAATCTTCGCAGCGTGCATCAGGTGCACCAGCCGGAGAGTGTCGCCACTGCGCAGGTCGACAGTCGGCCGCCGCGCCCCGAGACCACCCGCAAGATCACGCTGGAGGATCATGCCGTCCCGGTCGACGCGCGCATCCTGGACCGCGCCGCTTTTCCGGACGTGGGCACCGTGTACGGCCCGGCCATCATCGAGCAGGCCGACACGACGATCCTCGTCGAGCCCGGCTGGCAGGTCGCGGCCGCCACGGGCGGCAACCTGCTCATCACCCGAACCGGACAGTGAGGACACCATGACCATTGACGTCGACAGATACGCCATCGACCCGATCACGCTCGAAGTGGTGCGCAACAAATTGCAGGGCATAACGGACGAGATGCAGATGACCCAAGTAAACGCTTCCTTTTCCACTGCGGTGAAAGAAGCCTACGACGCGGCCGCCAGTCTGTTTCTGACTGATGGCACGCCTCTGGCGCAATCCGCGTCGATCCCGTTCCATGTGGGTAACATGGTGCCAGCGGTGCGCGAAATTCTCGCGACTTATCCTGT
>Ga0307981_1003467_pt1 | contig 11803 bp, 11 predicted proteins | sample OrgLakmetagen987_FD_201849 | JGI IMG/M metagenome (GOLD analysis project Ga0307981, IMG submission 201849) | Saline water microbial communities from Organic Lake, Antarctica - #987 | ecosystem: Environmental > Aquatic > Non-marine Saline and Alkaline > Saline | place: Antarctica: Organic Lake... | reverse complement strand
CAGATCGACCCTTCGTCGATCGCGAACGAGACATCGCTGAGCGCCCGGATTCCTCCGAACCTCACCGAGATGTCATCGACTTGCAGTAACCCCATCCGGATCCCCCTGAACCATTGGACTTGTGCCCGACGGCACGTTTCGTTGAGGAACGTAACCGATGTCACGTCCCCCTGACGAATCGGCGCAACATTCCCGACACACTTCGTGCGGCCCTTGAAGTTCATGGTCCGAACCGGTGCCGTAGGCTTCGACGGTGGTCGAACAACGTCGCTCCATCGCCTGTTTCACCATGCTGCTCGCCGGATCACTGCTGGCGGCATCGTGCGGGATCACCGAAGTGCAGAGCCGCGTCGCAGCGGTCGATTCTGCGCCGATCATCGCCGACGGACCCGTTGGATCGGGCGACTTCACCCCCTCCGATCCGGATCCGGGCGAAGGGCGCATCGACGACCCCGGTACCGACACCCCACTCGTTCCCGACGATGCCATGGGCGATGACCAGGTCGACATGCCGGAGATCGATCCCGCCGACGTCGACCCGACGGCGATCGACTTCGGCCCTGGCAAGGAGGAGCGCCTCTACGACGATTTTCTCCTCGCGTCGCTCGCAGACATCGAGCGATGGCTCCAAGCGGATTTCGAACCGGCCTTCGGGATCCCGTACGAGCCGCTCCAGGGCGGCGTCTACGCCGGCTACCCGGGACGGACGGACATCCCCGGGTGTGGGGAGCCGTCGACCGCGTACGAACTCCTGCAGCGGGCCGTTGCGTTCTATTGCCCAGCGGGTGACTTCATTGCCTACGACGACGGCGAGCAGAGCCTGCTCACCGAACTGGCGGCCCAGTTCGGCCCCGCAACGATCGGCATCGTGCTCGCCCACGAATACGGACACGCGCTCCAACAGCGCGACGGCACGCTGCAGCGGCGCCTCCCGACCGTGACCACCGAGCAGCAGGCCGACTGCATCTCGGGGGCGTGGGCGGCGCGCGCCGCAGCCGGACTCGCACCCGGCGTGCCCTTCACCGACAACGACGTCCGCGCCGGTCTGATCGCGATGATTCGTGTGCAGGATCCCGTCGGGGTCGATCCCACCACGCAAGGTGGCCACGGGTCGGGCTTCGACCGAGTGGGAGCGTTCCAGACCGGTTTCATCGAGGGCCTCGACCGTTGCGCTCGACTCATCGAGGAACCGCTCCCGCTGACGCCGCTTGCGTTCCTCAGTGGCGACGACCAGATCAATCAGGGCAATGCTCCGTTCGGATTCGGAGAGAACCAGCTGTTCAACTTCCTCCTCCCCGACCTCAACACCTATTGGGACGTCGAGGTGGACTCGCTCTTCCCGAACTTCCAGCCACTCGAGACGGTGGCAGTGTCGTCGATCGACCAGGTCGACTGCGACGAGCCCCGCGGCTACGCCGTGTTCGGTGTCGAGTTGTGCTCGGCCACGAACACCGTGTTCATCATCGAGCCGATCATGCGCCAGGTGTACGACGAGCGAGGAGACTTCGGGCCAGGGTTCCTGCTGGGGATCGTGTGGGCGGAACAGGCGCAGACCTCGAACCGATCCCAGGTCACCGGTGAAGCGCGCCAGCTCCGCAACGACTGCCTCGTCGGCGCATGGGTCGACACGCTGATCCCGGACCCGACCACCAGGCAACTCCCGCAGCCCCGGGCCGAAGCTCGTACGAGCAGCGTGTCCCCGGGCGATCTGACCGAAGCGATCCTCACGGCGATCGTCATCGGTGACCGGAACTCTGAGTCCAATGTGCTCGGCAGCGCATTCGAGAAGGTCGACGAGTTCCGTCGAGGCGCACTGGGCGGTATCAGCGCCTGTATGTGACTCACCGGTCGCCGAGGAGGTCCGCGATGATCGCGGCCAATTCGACCGGCCGATCACCTTGGACGCTGTGCCCGGCGCCGTCGACCACTCGAACGTCGAGTGTTGGCTGACGCCGGGTCGCCTCGGAGACGTCGTCGTCGTCGACCACCGGCGACGCACCACCCCGCACGAGCACCGTCGGGACCTGGATGGATTCGAAGTCGTCCCACATGGACACCTGCGCGCTGTGGATGTCCGGTGCTGCACTCGTTCGCGTGCTGCCGCTGCGGTGGTACCGCCAACGCCACGACCCGTCGGCGTCCTGGAGCGCGTTGTGGAGGATCCCTCGGCGTAACGACGATTCCGAACGGGTCGGGTTGAACTCCATCGTGCGGGCAACCAGGTCATCGAAGCTGGCGAACTGCTGCGGGCCGTCGACGAAGTCGATGACCGCCTTCGCCTTCTCCTGGTTCACCCCCGGCGTGATGTCGACCATCACGAGACGCCGAACGAGCTCGGGATGTCGCACAGCGAGCTCCATCGCCGTCAGGCCACCGAGTGACATCCCGACCACGAGCGCAGCCTCGGTTGCGTGGTCGGCCAGTACCGCAGCGACGTCGTCGGCCAGGGTGACCGGCGTGTAGGCGCCGTCGTCGCGCCAGTCGGAGTGCCCGTGCCCGGGGAGGTCCACGGCGAGCGCCGAGCGGCCGAGCGCCAACGCGACCGTGTCCCAGGTGTGGGCGTTCTGCGCGCCACCGTGGAGGAAGACCACCTCGGGCGACGCATCTCCCCACCGCAGGGAACTCACCATTCGTCCATCGGTGACGACGGTCGATGTGCGGTGCACCTGCGGAGTCGGGGAGACGTCGAGGTCGAACTCGGCGACGTTCTCGGCGAACAGGGAGAACTCGTCGTACGGGATCATCACCGGATCGGTCATTCCCCGATCGTAGAGATGCGGTGCCCGAGACGTCGTCAGGGAACGGTGGTGGTGGTACTCGACGTACTCGACTGCGGCACCGTGGTGGACGACGTGGTGGTGGTGGACGTCGTCGTGGTGGATGTCGACGTGGTGGTGGACGCCGGCAGCACGCTGGTGGGCGGCGAGGTCGACACCGGAGCTGCCACGGTGGTCGAGGTGGTGCTGGTGGTCGTCGACTCGGGAAGCGTGGTCTCGGGCACGGTGGTCGTGGTGGTGCTGGCCCATTCGGGGTCGAGCCAGTTGAAGGTCGGGGGCGGCGCTCCGTTCTCCTCGGGCTCCTTCTCGCCGTCCCACACGAAGACCTGGTCGCCCATGCCCATCAGGTCCTGGAGGCCTTCGGAGATGTTCAACGGAATCCGGATGCATCCGTGCGACGCCGGCTGCAGCGGCACGTTCTGCGCACCGTGGATCGCGATGCCGTAGTTGAAGTAGACGGGGTTCCACATGGAGCCGAGCGCGCTGTCTCGGATGCCCTCCACTCGGCGGTAGTACTCGAAGACTCCCCCCGGGGTGTTCGAGATCCCGCATTCGCCGCGCACGATCGGTTCCTCACCCTCCCGGTTGCCGTACTCCCCCGGGCTGATGGTGACTTCTTCGCACCACTCCTCGCCGGTCCCGCTCGACATGTGCGTGATCAGCACGGGTACATCGTCCTGGAACACCGCGAGCACTTGTTCGGGGAGGTACACCTCGGTGTGGTTCGGGGTGGCATTGGGTCGCCGCGGTTGGATCACGAACGGGTCCTGCATGTCGGCCCACATGATCGGGCTGACCTCGCCACTCGGGCTGCTGCTCTCGACACCGAGTACGAGCTTCTCATAGGCCCAGACCGCCTTGCGGGTCTCGTCGCCGTAGATCCCGTCGATCGGGCCCGGTGCGAAACCCAGATCGGTCAGACGCTGCTGGACGTCTCGGACGTCGGTACCGGCCAGTCCCTTCGCCAACGTCCGGTCGAGCACCGTCTTGGTCACGGTGTCGTCGGTGTTCACCTCCGAGATCACATCGGGCACCGAATCGGGCACCGTGAGGGTCGTCTGTGCGGCGATCGCGGCCGGTAGTGCGGGCTGACCGGCGACCCGCTCGTCGGCATCGTCACCGCTCCCGCCACCGAGTACGACACCCGCCACGACCACGCTGGCCAGCACTGCCGCAGCGGCGCCAGCGGGCAGCCACTGGGCCGAGGGTCGCGTCGGTTCGGGGAGTTGCTGATTCACCGAAGGCAACGGTACCCGAGAGTCAACGCACGCTCACCTCGCCACGACGGTGTTTCGCACCGCTTTTCCACACCCTGCGCTCTCAGGGACGGCTGACCGGCTCGATGCCGTCGAGGTCGCTGCGGAGCTCGCGCATCTCACGCAGGATCGTCATGATGATGCCAGGCGAGCTGAGCGTCGACTCGCCGCGCGTTCTCGGGAAGTAGTCGACGCCGAACTGGAGCATCTCGAACCCGAGCCGGGTCGACCGGATGACCAGCTCGGCATCGATGAACGAGCCTTCACTGCGGAGTTCGACATGATCGAACAGGCGCGCTCGGCACAACTTGAAGGCGAAGTTGATGTCGCGCGCCTTGACCCCGAACATCGAACGGATCAACAGGTTGTAGAAGAAGGTGTAGATCAGGCGCCGGTAACCCTCGCCCGTTCGGTCGAAGCGGTAGGCGCTCACGAGGTCGACGCCGTAGTCGGACATCAATCGCACCGCTCTGCGCAGCTCGGCCATGTCGAAGGGCAGGTCTGCATCGGTGTACAGGATCAGGTCGCCGGTGGCGGTTGCGAACCCGGTCTTGATCGCGCCGCCGAGCTTGCGATTGGTCGGGTGGTGGACCACGCGAACCCGCGGGTCCGCCGCTGCGAGGCGGTCGGCGATTTCCGGTGTCGCGTCGGTCGATGCATCATCCACGACGATCAGCTCGTAATCGGCGATGTCCCCCCGAACAATCAGGCCCTGCGCTGCACGGTGCCCTGCGTCGAGGGCGCGCTCGATGTAGAGCTCTTCGTTCCACATCGGGTAGAAGATCGACAACTTCTCGAACCGCTCCGTGGGCATGTCGTCGTCGGACACCGACGACAGCGCACTGGTGCGAGCGGCGTCGGCGGACGGCTGGTCGGGTCGAACCATGAACGGCGCACGATAGCTGTGCACTGCGGCCCCACCTCGGTCCCAGTAACCTCGGCCACTGATGTCGTTTGCGCCTCCCGATCCTCACAGCGCACGTCCTCTGCCTCCTCCCCCGGCGTTGCAACCGGCGTCGGGAATGGAGCAGCCGAATACCGCAGGGATCGTCCGAGCTGGTGATCTGACCTTCTCGTGGCGGTTCGTGCTGGGAATGGCCTGGGCACTGGCCTTCTTCGCCTATGCAGCGGTCTGGCAGGCCAGCGTGCAGATCGGGATCGGTACCTGGTGGCTCGGTCCGCGGGCGCAGCCCACCGAGGTGTACGTCCGGGTCATCCCGTTCATCCTGCCGCTCGTCGTCCCGTTGCTGCTGGTCTACGACATCCGGCGACCGGTGCTGGTCAGCATCGTGGCAGCGCTCGGGGCTGGCCTGATCGCGCTTCCCGATGTCGGGCGAGCCACGTTGCTCGGTGTCGTCGAACTGGCGATCGCCGCGCTGCTGCTGCTGATCAGCCTGGCGGCGACGACCGGCAGGTACCGCGTTCCCAGCTGAGCGGTATCGTCGGCGCGGTGCCCGATGACGCCAATCACCAGACCGCCTCGAACGCCAAGGTCCTGATGTCCTTGCCCGAGGGCGAGCGAGTGGGGATCGCCTTCTCGGGCGGGCTCGACACCTCGGCCGCCGTTGCGTGGATGCGTGAGCGCGGCGCCATTCCCTACACCTACACCGCCGACATCGGACAGTACGACGAGCCCGACCTCGAGTCCGTCCCCGACCGGGCCAAGATCTATGGCGCCGAACAGGCTCGCATCGTCGACTGCCGTGACGAGTTGGTCCACGAAGGACTCATCGCACTGCAGTGCGGGGCTTTCCACATCCGCACCGCGGGCAAGACCTACTTCAACACCACACCGTTGGGGCGCGCGGTCACCGGAACGCTCCTGGTACGTGCGATGCAAGACGACGGTGTCGACATCTGGGGTGACGGGTCGACCTACAAGGGCAACGACATCGAACGTTTCTACCGCTACGGCCTGCTCGTGAACCCCCAGCTGCGCATCTACAAGCCATGGCTCGACCCCACCTTCGTCGACGAGCTCGGTGGTCGCCAGGGCATGAGTGAGTTCCTCGTCGAGCGTGGTCTTCCGTACCGCGACCCCACCGAAAAGGCGTACTCGACCGACGCCAACATCTGGGGGGCGACCCACGAGGCGAAAGCGCTCGAAGAGCTCGATGCGTCGATGGAGATCGTCACACCGATCATGGGTGTGGCCCACTGGGATCCGACGGTGGAGATCGCCGCCGAGGACATCACGATCGGCTTCGAGAAGGGCTGGCCCACGTCGATCAACGGCGCCACCTTCGAGTCGCAGGTCGACCTGGTGCTCGAGGCGAATGCGATCGGCGGACGCCACGGTCTCGGCATGAGTGATCAGATCGAGAACCGGATCATCGAGGCGAAGTCACGCGGCATCTACGAGGGCCCGGGCATGGCATTGCTCCAGATCGGCTACGAACGCCTGCTGTCGGCGATCCACAACGAGAACACCCTCGAGAACTACGCGACGATGGGACGTCGCCTCGGTCGCCTGCTGTACGAGGGCCGCTGGTTCGACCCACAGTGCCTGATGCTGCGCGAACCGCTGTTGCGCTGGGTGGGTGCAGCGGTCACCGGTGAGGTGACGATTCGTCTGCGGCGCGGCGACGATTACTCGATCCTCGACACCACTGGCGACGACTTCACCTACGTCCCCGATCGGCTGTCGATGGAGCGTGTGGAGGATCAGCCCTTCGGGCCGCTCGACCGGATCGGTCAGCTCACGATGCGCAACCTCGACATCACCGACACCCGCGACAAGCTCGACGTCTACCGCAAGGTCGGAACACTCGGCGCCGGCGACATCACGCCAGCGCTCGACCGCGCCGACTGATCCATCCGAGCCGGCGTCCGGTCACCCTCGGGTCAGGATCGCGCCGACGAGATTGCCGATCAGCGCTGCCCGGGCGGGCATCGTGTCGACCACGAGGTGCTCGGTGTCGGCATGCGCGCCCCCGCCCACCGCGCCGAGACCATCGAGGGTCGGCACGCCGATGGCCGCGGTGAAGTTCCCGTCGCTGCCGCCACCGACGGCCAAGCCGACGATGCCGGGGGACACCGCTTCGGCGAGCGGAAACAGCGACGACGACGCCGATTCCGGCATCGGTGGACGCCCGATCTGGCCGAGCACGGTGAGCGAAGCTGCCGGATCGACCGGGGTGAGCGCCGCCATTGCCGACTCGACCCGTTGCTTCTCGTCGGCCGACTCGACGCGCACATCGACCCTGATCCGGGCTTCGGCAGGCACCGTGTTGTCGGTCGTGCCGGCCGCGGCGACCGTGGGCGTGACGGTGGTGCCGACGTTCGAATCACCGAAGCCGCTGATCGCCATGACCTGGTGGGCCATCTCGATCAGCGCATTCACGCCGTTCTCCGGTTCGAGGCCGGCGTGGGCCGCCCGACCGCCCACGATCACCTCGAAGGTGCCGCAACCCTTTCGCCCGGTCTTGAGCGAGCCACCGTCTGCCGATGGCTCGAGCACGAGCACGTTGCCGCACGCCAGGGCCCGCTCTTCGATGAGCTCGCGTGACTCGGCGGACCCGACCTCTTCGTCGGCGCTGAACAGCAGTTCCACACCACCGAGGTCACCGCCGTCGTGCTGCAGCCGAGCCAGGCCGTGCACCGCCTGGACGATGCCCCCGAGCATGTCGAACACGCCGGGACCGGTGGCGATCCCGTCGGTGACCGTGAAGGGACGCTTTTCGAGGGTGCCCATCGGGAACACCGTGTCGTGGTGGCCGAGGATCAACACCGTCGGTGCGCCGCCACCGCTCCAGTGGACGTGCGGCCCGGCGGGGCTCGCCACGAGGCGGCACTCGCCACCGAGGTGACGTTCGATGAAGGCCGCCAGCGTCGCCGCCGACAACTCGAGCTGGTCGATCACCAGCGACGGCGACTCGACCTCGACCAGCTCGCGCAGGTCGCTGATCATCGGGTCGAGTTCGAACACATCCGGCGAGATCAGAGGTTGCACGGGTCCAGGCTATTGGCTGCGCTGCGGGCGACCCGCCTCGATCGGATCACGCCGCGCCCACATGGTCTCGCTCCGGCGTCCGCTGCGCCACCGACGCGTCGAGCGGTCACGGGAACCACTGGCACCACGCTCACCCGGTCCACACACCACGTCATCGTGCGAGAATGAGAACGTGACCGTTGGGGACCATCGTCGAGAGCTCGCCGAGTTCCTCCGCGCTCGGCGAGAGTCGGTGCGGCCCGACCAGGTCGGGTTGCCCGCTGGGCGCGGGCGGCGCACACCCGGGCTGCGTCGCGAGGAGGTCGCACTGCTCGCCGGCGTCTCGGTCACCTGGTACACGTGGCTGGAGCAGGGTCGCCGGATCAACGCATCCGATGACGTCCTGCTGGCGATCGGCCGTGCGCTCCGTCTCGACGAAGCCGGGCTCGAACACCTGATCGCGCTCACCGACCCCGGCACCGCAGTGGTGGAGGCTCCCACGCAGGCACCCAGCGCCCTCGTGCGTCTGCTCGATGCGCTGATGCCCGCACCGGCGTACGTGCTGGGGCCACACTGGGAATTCGTGGCCTGGAACAACGCCCAGGAACGCTTGTACCCGCGCCTTCCCGAGCTGGTCGGGATACGTCGCAACCTGCTCTGGGTGCTCTTCGCGGCCAACGACACCCGGGAGCTGATCATCGATTGGGACATCCACGCCCGCCAAGCGCTGGCCGAGTTCCGATCAGCGACGTCCGCGGTCCGTCACGATCCCGCGATGGTCGAGCTCGTCACGATGCTGCGCAACGAGAGCGAGGCATTCGCCGAGTGGTGGCCCGAGCAACACGTGTCGGGTTTCGAGACCCGGTTGCGCCGGTTCCAGCACCCGGCGGCCGGTGAACTCACCTTCGAATACCAGCAGCTCACGCCGGCGGAATGGCCGTCGTTGCGCATCGTGGCGCAGCTCCCGGTACCGGGCGACGACTCGGCCGAACGACTCGCCGTGCGCCACTACCTCGTCTGATCCGTCCGACAGGGCACGGATCGACGGCAAAGGCCGGCTTCGATGCACACTGGTCCGGTGAAGCGGATCGTCGATGCACTCGAGCGGTTGATCGCGCTGATCAAGCGACCGCTCGACTGGAAGCTCGTCCGCGAGATCAACGACGACGGTCTGTTCGACGTCGCCGCGGGAGTCGCCTTCTGGTTGGTCCTCAGCCTTCCGGCAGCTGCGCTCGCCGGCCTGGCGTCGGTCTCACTTCTCGGCGACGATCTCACGTTGGAACTCAGGACGCTCGTCGACGACTTCCTGGCAACCGTCCTCGCTGATCAGTCGGAGCCCGTGCGCAATGCGATCGACGGCGTGTTCGACCAGCGCCGTCCGGGTGTGCTGAGCGCCTCGATCGCCGCGGCCGTGTTCACGCTCTCGCGCGGGTTCGCCGGCCTCGTCCGCGGCCTCGACCAGGTGTACGACATCGAGGAAACCCGCAACTTCTTCCACACTCGGGTGCTCTCGATCGGCCTGGCCATCGGCACGCTGCTCACCGTCGCCGGATCCACTGCGCTGTGGGCCACCGCAGCCAACGCCGGCGTCCCGGTGCTCGTCCGGTTGGGACTCTCGTTGGTCGTCCTCGTGCTGTGGTCGGCCACGATGTTCCATGTCGGCCCGAACCACCACACGCCGTGGCGGTACGACCTGCCCGGCGCAGCGGTTGCCGCCGTCGGATGGCTCGTGTTGTCACTCGGTTTCGGCTGGTACGTGCAGATCCTGGGTGGCGATGGCTCGAACGACGTCATCGGTGCCGCCGGCGCACTCCTCCTGGCGCTCACCTGGGTGTGGGCAGCCTGCTCGGTCTTCCTGATCGGTGGTGAGATCAACGAAATCCTCGCCAGTCGCCACGGCGTGGTGCAGGCAAACCGTTCGGTCGTCACCAAGGTGCGTGACGCACGGTCACAGCGCCGGGCCACGCCGAGCGGCGACGACTCCGACGGATAGCATTTCGTTGATGGAGACGTCCTCGTTCGACAGCGGGCGGGCCCCTGCGAAACTCGGTGGCTTCGGGTCTCGAATGGCGCTGCTCGTCGGCACCAACATCGCCGTGATCGGGCTGTTCACGGTGGTCGCGACCCTGTTCGGCATCGAACCACGTGGTCTGGTCGGCATCACGATCATCTCGGCGCTCTTCGGCTTCGGTGGTTCCTTCGTGTCACTCGCCATGTCGAAGAAGCTCGCGCTCCGATCGACCGGGGCGAAGATCATCGAACAGCCGCGCAACGAGGGTGAGCGCTGGCTCGTCGACATGGTCGCCCGGCTGTCGCGTGACGCCGGGATCGACATGCCCGACGTCGCGATCTTCGATTCCCCCCAGCCCAACGCCTTCGCCACGGGCGCCAAACGCAACGACGCCCTGGTCGCTGTCAGTATCGGTCTGCTCGAGACCATGACCGCCGATCAGGTCGAGGCGGTCATGGCCCACGAGATCGCACACGTGGCAAACGGTGACATGGTCACCATGACCCTGCTCCAGGGCGTGGTGAACACGTTCGTCATCCTGGCATCGAGGGTCCTCGCCAACGTGGTCACCAGCGTGATCGGACGCAACGGACGGGGCGTCTACTTCATCGTCGTGATCCTGCTGCAGGTGGTGTTCGGATTCTTCGCGTCGATGATCGTGATGTGGTTCAGCCGACGTCGCGAGTTCCGCGCCGACCGGGATTCGGGCACGCTCACCAGCAATGCGAGCATGATCTCCGCATTGCAGGCCCTCGACCGTCAACGCATTCCTGGCGACCTGCCCGAGCAGGTCGCCGCGTTCGGCATCCGTCCCAGCGCAGGGTCGGGCCTGGCGAAGTTCTTCGCCTCACACCCCCCGATCGACGCGCGGATCGCCGCACTGCGAAGCTGACCGCCAACGCAGGTTCAGGGAGCGACGGTCGCCGCTCCCACGATTCCTGCATTGTTCTGCATCGATGCCGCAACGATCTCGGTTCCGATGTCGACCTGGTCGAGCCATTTCTCGGTCTTCTTGCTCGCACCGCCACCGATCACGAACAGATCAGGGCTGAACAGTGCCTCGACGTGACGAAGGTACACGTTCACCCGCTGGCCCCATTCGGTCCACGACAGCCCGTCCCGCTGCCGCACGCTCGCAGCAGCCCGCTTCTCGGCGTCGTACCCGTCGAGTTCGAGGTGACCCAGTTCGGTGTTCGGAACGAGTGTGCCGTCGACGAACAATCCCGAACCGATCCCGGTGCCGAACGTGAGCATCATCACGACGCCGGACCGGCCATCCGCAACGCCATAGCGGACCTCTGCGAGACCAGCTGCGTCGGCATCGTTGATCATGTGCACCTCCGCTCCCAGTGCAGCGGTGAACGCTGCGTCGGCGTCGACGTCGAGCCACGATGCATCGATGTTGGCCGCCGACCCGACCACGCCGTCGCGCACGACGGCGGGGAATGCGCAACCGACGGTGCCGGTCCATTCGTGATGTCGAACCAGTTCGACGACCACCTCGGCCATCGCGTCGGGGGTGGCCGGTTGTGGCGTGTCGATCCGGTAGCGGTCGCTCACGAGTGCACCGGTGGCGAGGTCGACGATCGCCGCCTTCATCCCGCTTCCCCCGATGTCGATGCCGAACGCCAGATCCTGTTCTGTCACAGCGGACACCGTAGCGATCTGGATCAACTCGTCGAGCGGCGGGCTTCGGACCAGCTGAGTCCGCGCTCCACATTCGGTTCGCGTGGGAGCCCGAGCACGTGTTCGGCGACGATGTTGCGTTGCACCGCGAACGTGCCACCTCCAAGGGTGAGCGCCGGATGGAACAGGTAGCCGTAGTGCC
>Ga0307981_1003464_pt1 | contig 11813 bp, 10 predicted proteins | sample OrgLakmetagen987_FD_201849 | JGI IMG/M metagenome (GOLD analysis project Ga0307981, IMG submission 201849) | Saline water microbial communities from Organic Lake, Antarctica - #987 | ecosystem: Environmental > Aquatic > Non-marine Saline and Alkaline > Saline | place: Antarctica: Organic Lake... | reverse complement strand
CCATCATTTGTTGAACATGTTGGGGTAGGCTAAGTAGTAGTTGTGGGAATGTGTCACATTGGTTCTCATCCAATGCCTCCTCTGCTGGGATGGTTAATGGTGTTTCCAATGTAAGGCCATGGACCAGGTAAGTATGCCGAAGCTGTCTTCGCCAGGACTGCCACGCTAAAGTATGGGGTTTTTCTTGGTAAGGAAAGATAAGATGTGTGTGGTTCTGTCTTGAGCCCTCCATTGCCCAGGGTGCTATTTCCCTACCATCAGGTGTCACGATATCGCTGATATTATATACTCGGAGAAAGAGTCTACAGGCATTTGCATTAATTCGTATCCCTCCAAAAGCTATAGCAAATAGTCTACGCGATGGCAAAATTGTTGAAAGAAAGAAGTACATCTATTTGTTGGCATGTATAATTAGTCCAAACTATCGGCAGCAATCTTCACAATTGGGATATCATCTCCAGTATTGCCTTCCTCACCCCAATCGTACCCATTGGCCCTTTCCCAGGCTTCTTGGAAAACTTTCAATACCTCACTTTTGGCATCCTCTACTGATATGACAGGAATACGGAACCCAATACGAAACTCGTCAGTAATCAACTTGTTCTTTCTCTTTCCTCTCGTGGTCACACGAACATCGAATCCAAGGCGATCAAAATTGGTGACGCGAATCTTCTCAATCTTTGTGCATCCCAGCAGATGAGTTGCAGTTAATTGTAAGTCATCCATGTGCTCTCTATTCAATTTGGAAACGATGTCTCCTGCTTCCATTGCCAAGATGTCAGGTGCTGCATGTTTATATTGATCAACTGTAACCCACTTTGCCAATACACCGAATCCTCCTACAAAATAAACCTTCTCTGGCTTCATTCTGTAAAAAGCAAATCTTGGCGAATCCATGACTTGGTCAGCATAAGCATGCGCAATAGAATACCTCATGCGGAGTATATCTATATCTTCCGCAGTTGCAAGGTCGATTTTTTCTACCTTTCCAGTGATTGAGCAACGAGAAACATCCTGGCCTTTGTTTAAGCCATCCCCGGTTTTCTTTCCACTTAATTGCGCAAACAGGGTTACCAAACCATCTGCATCGCTATTGATATTGATTGTATGCATACTCATATCGTTCATGAGAAGGACGGGGTTACCGTCGTCGTCCAGGACATAATCAACGAAGGACCCAAATGGTGCACCTTCTATGCCATCGTGATTTGACTTCGTACAGAGAGTTCCCGAGTTGCATACAGTGACAACTGTTTTAGCTTTTTCTTCTACAGAGAGACGAATGTCTTCAAGCTTGTTTGATCTCCATTTCTCAGATTCGACCACTTTATTCGTATCGTCGACGATTACTTCTACTTTTGTTGAGTATCGTTGTGATAATGTATCAGACGAAGAAGCTGCACGAATAAAAATAGATGAACATAAATATAGGTGAGCTCTCAAGACATTACAAATAATGTAGATAATGCCCTTGAAACCAACGATGGCTATCTTGGTATCAAATCTCCTTTCAACCAACAAAATGGAAACACTGAGATGTAGAACTTACAGTATTGATGCAATGGTTGCACACTTGAGGGTGAGAATGCACAGACCGATGTGAGTAGTGTAAGTGAAAACACTAGTTTCGAAATCTCCATGATTATTGATGTGTAGGTTTCGATAGCTTCTAGTCAGCTTTAATGCGATTTGAAAAGTATTCGGCTTTGAATGAACTGATTGTAGAGGTACCTGCAAAATGCAATAGTATGGTAGTTGGAGCAAGCAAAGATTCTTCCTGTCGTCTTGATTGTGTATCACCACCTTGCGATTGCTTCTTGCTTTCGCTTGCTTTTCTTCCTTCGATCGCACTTTGGTTTACTTCAACTTGGAAGTAGGGGTCAAATGGGATGCTCTCTATTTATGTCCCCCTTCCAATTTAGGAATTGAATTAGGTTATGGGTCAACTGAGGACACGGACAATTTCAAATTCTAATAAATCTACTTTCAGCTTTCAGCAGATGAAGATTATTCTATGGTAGTCTATTCTCTCTCTCTAGCGCTAGTCGCTAGCTATTAGAGAGTATTGATAGAGCGCGAGCTATTTCGTTTCATATGATTTCAAATAATGTAGTGAATACAAGAATAATCCATCTTCGCCTCCTCCCTTTGAATAGACCAATACAAAAAGGGTGGAAGTGCATTAGAAAGGGCACGAATACAAGTGGAAATCTAAAATTATATGAACCGGTTTTGTTTCTATTCGTATGATAATGTCGGACAGTAATTGAGGTACTCCGACTCCCTCAATACAAATAATTATAATGCTATTACCAATGAGAAAATCCCATTTATATTCAGAATGGCTAGCCGTGCAATAAACTACGTGGACGATCACCCCCTGCCTTCCAAATAGATACTACGTTGTCCCCCCTAACAAGGAGCTGATGCATGTGTCGTTTGCCGACTTTGACTCGAGGATTGTGCGGCTTTGCGTCTCCCTTGCTCGCTCCTTCCAAACATTTTCTCCTTTCAAGTTCAAGTTCGCTCTTTGTAAGCCCTACGTCTTGCATAACCATCGTTATTCGAGAAGTGTACACTTCGTCAACGTCCCTGAGTAACAAATTCATGTGTTTATCAAATGAAATAAGATACCCCGTCAACGTTCCCCTAATACAGTCAACGTAGCGCACCAATACTCTAACTCTCTGTCGCTTAACATGGATTGAATGGAGCAACGAAAGCGGTCCAGAATTTTCATACTGTGCTGCCAAACTTGTAAACACTGGAATTTTATTTTTCATCTGTTCAGTCTTGATAGATTGTCCATTGTCTGCGAGTTGATTTCTTATGTGGCGAGATCTCAGTACAGGTTCTCTTCTTTGTGGATCGCAGAAAGGAAGCAATGTTCTAAATTGATCGACATAGTTCAATAATGGTGCAGTGGCAGCAAATGGATTGGCATCGAAAATCTTGGCGTTTGGTGCGAGAAGCGCGCCGAGTGGATCAAATGTGTCTGAAGTGAAGTCGAAAATACCACTACCGTCCTGAAAATTTGTTATGCCGTAGTATTCTTCTGATCGAACATCAACATTTCGTTGTTTCGGTCTTGTAAGTGGGCTCCTACTTTTTCGGCTGCCACTCTCATCATGTGTTGTCAATTTCAGACGTACGGTGATGCCATATTTCTTGGCAAGCTTTCTAGATAGGGCAAGTTCCTTCTCAGATGTTCCACTGATGCGATTAAGAAGTTAAAATGAGTAACGTAAACGGCATATGAAGACTGAATTAAATTAATTTTCTTACCCGTATTTATCATATATGAGTTCGTACTTTCGCCTCCAATCTGATTCTTTCGAGATGACATCAGGGGCAATAAGGGAATAGTAGTCCTCGAGGCGTCTCCTGAGCGATAGCTTCCCTGTGTTGATTGGAATTGGCATGGGAGTAGATGCAGATACCGCCGAACCTTCATTTTGAAGATGCTGCTTTCTAGATGTTGACAAATCAGACATTGTCGAGCCGCCGGATATAGAGATTGATTCCTGTACACTACGGTTATTATCTACACCGGATACCTTTAAAGCAATTTCATTCAGCAGACTTGTCTAGTAAAATAGTCTATTGATTTAGAAAGAGCCACTGCACTTTTTTTCGAAAACCTATGACAGAATCTAGTATTTCTTCTTGACTCTTTGATTTCTGTTCTTGATCACGATCTGTTTCAATTGGCTAGCTAGTCTTGTGATAATTTGGACTCTCTGCATATGAAAGCAAAGGCATGATCAATCGATCGGCCACCCACCGCCGGCCAATCATTCTGCCCAAACTATTGGCACGTGTATCAAAAAATAAAGGCCGGAGTTACTCTGCTTCAAAGTCATATTTGCACTTTGAACGTACCATTCCCTTGAAGTGCCTCAAGGTAAAGATACCCGGAGGAAATTGATTTTGGCACCAGTATTTAAATACACTCGATCAGTGAAAGAGAGAGAATGAACGACATTGTTAAGAGTGTCTACGAGCTACAACAGTAATAGAGGATCACTTGCTCATTGTTGCTGACCACAGCCTGAATCTCCCCAGTCTTCTTTATTGGTTTTCGATAGTTTGAAGTTCTGAGATGCTGTCATTTTCTCAAATCTAAGAAATGGATCATGGAGCATACATTATGCACGTACTGCTGTATTTTCATTTAAGTATCCTCGTCACGGGCTCTGTTTTGCATGCGCTCGATAGATAAGGGATCGTTCACATGACATGGCAAGAAAATAAGTGTCATAAGTAATATTAAAAGTCTCGAAATGTGATTTCATGTTGACACGGTGTCAGGCCCCCAGATGGATTTTTCCAAATATGTGTGGTTTGCAATGCATCTTGAAGAGTATGAATGTCCGTTATCTCGTTTGCATTTCGTAGATACTACCTGTGAAGGCTCTGCTAATCGACTTGTTGTTATCCAAGGCGTCCAAAGAAGTAATTTTAATTGTTTACATTCTACTAGAAAGATTTTATCTATTTTATCTTCTCTAGAGCGATCCCAAGCTCAGTAAAAATGTTCGATTGTCTATTTACATATTTATATACCGGAACTTTCAAATAGTTCCAAGTGAAACTTCTAAGAGAGCGAGCAAGTGTGCATCATAAGTCCATATCAAAGAGATTATTATCTGATTGATTGGAGGTAGCATGGGTAGATGAAAATTGGGTATGACTGTCTTGCCACCAAGGATCGCGGACGACTGGCCTTGAATACGTTGGCGAAGGCATGCCGTCACCAAAGCCCTCTATTGCCCAATCGTCTGAAGCAGCAGCATCGGCTTCAGGCCTAGCATCCTCTCCGTCGGAAGTCATTGGTGTGATCATACTAGATGCCTTCGAGTTCACAATAGCATGAGTCGACGAATCCTTTTTCTGTGTAAAGGATAAGCTGCGAGTGTTAAGAATATTGGCAATGGCCCGATCCGACAGACCTTGATCTGCATCAGTCTGAGAAGAGATCAGCATGGATCGTGGCAATGGGGTACGAGCATTATCAGCTTTCGTTCGGAAACGCCGTGTTGTATTGGTATTGGTGCTATGACCACCTTGTGTGTAATATAACTGATGCTGCTGCGAGTCGAAATGATGTTGTCTTCTTTGCTGGATGCCTGTTACCAAGCGGTTGAACATGCATTTATCTCGATACTCTGCCATTGCCATATCCTCATTTAACTGCAATTCTGATTCAGTTCGCTGGATGTGGTAGTCAGGCATCGGGATGCCGTTCTTGGGCGATAGATTGAGACGATCATGGATGCTACTTCCTCTCCTTTGATCTGTTTCCATTATGCTGTTGCAGTTTCCCGGAGGTGATGAAGGGCTCATTCTTTATTCTGGTTTGGTGCGGAGTAGTTGGACTTGCTAACTACTACTACTGTTAGGCAGAGCACTGTTTAATTAATGACTAAAAAGGTTTTGTGTGGAGTTGGCTTTGCTGTGTCGGAGTAAGGTCAGTCGAAAGTTTGATAAATGTGGATGGTGACCAGACCTCTAAAATGGCTAGAACAGATGCTTTTTCTATAAATGGCCTAAATCAATCAAGAAGTATCTATCAACAAGGAAATGAATCTTCGAAAAAAGGCTATTGATGTTGAGTGAACCACAATCATGCTGACACCCTTCAACATGATGATGCAGAGACATCTAGTCCCATTTTAGTATGATGATACAAAGACAACTAGTCCCAATTAGCAAGCAAGTAACGATCAATCTCAAGTGGATACGAGTCACGCTTTCTGCTTTCTGCACTTCTTCTGTCTTCGGAAGTCTAGTATTCGACGTCATGTAATCGTTAAAATAGCATCTACAACGGGATTGTTCCCCACAATGACGTCACTAAAAAAAAAGATACAGAGAATTTGAATGGCTGTGGTCGGTGAAGCAAAAATAAATTATATAAAAAACATCATTTTCTTTACATCGATCATCGACTCCTCAATCTGCTGACATCATTGATATGATTCTGTCAAAAAAAGTCGGACCCATGACGGCTGCATCACAGGATTCGAATCAAGCGCTCACCAAGGATGATGGTAACAATGACAATGAAAAGGATAATGACGTTAATATGGAAAGTGCACCAGAGGTCGATAGACAATGGCTTCTCAAACTTCTGAAGAAGCATTCTTCTGACCCTCGTCTCGTTCCATACTACGCTGAACTGCATGAAAAATACCCCATTCTCAAAGACAAAGCATTGGTTGTTGCTCCTATGGTAGATCAGTCTGATTTGCCATTTCGCCTCTTATGTAGAAAGTATGGAACAAATTTGTGCTTTACTCCCATGGTTCATGCAAAAATGTTTCATCAGAAGGAAGCCTATAAGAAACAATTTTGGTCGTATGTCAATGGCACTCCTCCTGGAGATAGACCTCTCATTGTACAATTATGTGGTAGTGATACTACGAGTCTTATTTATACCATCAGATATATTTTGAGCAGCAAAGGGAGCGTCGATGGCTTCGATTTGAATTGTGGGTGTCCTCAAACTATTGCCAAACGCGGAAATTACGGTGCCTATTTGCTTGAGAAAGAAGATGGTAATGTGGTTGTTGACGTTGTGAAGAAACTGGTTGAGGAGGTAGGACAAGAGATTCCTATTTCAGTCAAGGTTCGAATCTTACCCTCGGGTGTTGAAGATAGTTTGAAACTCTACAAGAGATTGGTAGATGCCGGCGCTTCCATGCTGACGATTCATGGAAGGAACCGTATGCAAAAGGGTCTCAAAACTGGAAAGACAGATTGGGACGCAATCAAACAGGTTGTTGAGCTTTTTGGTGATAAAATTCCGATTATGGCCAATGGAGGTATCTCCAATTTAGATGATGTCAGAGAATGCCTTGAATACACAGGCGTTGATGGTGTCATGTCGAGCGAAGCAATTTTAGAATATCCTGCACTATTTACTGATACAAATACTGAGGCGGTAGGAGGAAAGAGGACAGGTCCAAGGAGGATGCAGTTAGCGAAAGAATATCTTGAAACAGCTGACAAGCACCCGCCTCAATTAGGAGGACAAGGCAATGGAATCAAATGTGTGCGAGCCCACATTCACAAAATTCTACATGAAGATCTTACAGGTAGAAATGATCTTCGTCAAAATATTGCGTTGGCGCAGGATCATGACGAACTGCGCACATATTTTAATGACATTGAAGAATTGAATAAGGTAGAAGAACATTCTGTAGAGAGCGAGGGACTTGCGTGGTATATGAGACACCGCATTCCGAGAAGAAACGATTCTAATCCAATTCCGAGGAAGTTTCAAAGGGCAACATCTAGTACCAAAATAGGAATTTCTTTGGAAGTGCCTTCTAATGCTGCTGGAGAAGATGATGGTAATTGTGGTGAAGATTGCCATTGATGGTTTTAGAAGACATTGTACTAGTCTCATGGCCGTCAATTTCCTGGAAGTCATCGAGTGCTCGTAGACGTGTGTGTCTTTCCGATCAACGACTATGAAAATTGAATTAGGTCTAAATTTATTTATAAGCTCTGTTGATCAGCAAAATTACTTTTTTGCTTTCTTGTATGCTGGCTCTACACTCAAACTCCTTGCCTCTGCGGCTCTAGCATGTCCTTCCAATCCCTCCAATCTAGCCATGACGATGGAGTCATCAACCATGACTTGACTTGCCTTTTGGTCGTCAATTCTCATCCATGTCCTAATTCTCAAAAAGTTGAATACACTGAGACCACCAGTATACCTTCCAGTTCCCCCAGTTGGTAAAGTGTGGTTAGGGCCAGCACCATAATCGCCCAATACTTCAGCGGCATGTTCACCTACAAAGAGGCCTCCATAATTTGCACATCTTTTACCTACAGCCATGGCATCCTTTGTCTGGATTTCCAAATGCTCAGGGGCAATGTCATCACTAATTGTCACACATTCATCTACATCCTTACACAAGACTGCAAATGAAAGTTTGAACGCTTCATTGGCTGTACTCTTATTCGGATCAGGCAAGCATGCCAATTGCTCTCCTATAGCTTCCTCAACTTTATCAATAGTGGCCTGATTGTTGCTCAACAGGATAGCTCTCGCGACAACGTCATGTTCCGCCTGCGCGATCAAATCTGCAGCAACAATCTCCGCATTCGCAGTCTCATCTGCGATTACCAATACCTCAGACGGCCCAGCAAGCATATCGATCCCGCAATAACCCTGAACGATACTTTTTGCGGCAGTTACCCATTTATTTCCAGGTCCTACGATGGTATCACAGCGTGGAACGGCTGGTCCGAACTCGTTCTCTTTTTCAATTCCATACGCCATGGTTGCAATTGCTTGTGCTCCCCCAACTTTTAGAAATAGGTCAGCTCCAGCAATATGCGCAGCGGCAAGAGTGATTAGAGCGGGTCGAGGAGAAGAAAGGATGACAGTATCACACCCTGCCGCCTTTGCAGTTACAGCAGTCATTATGACGGATGAAGGGAGTGGATACCTTCCTCCAGGAGCATAGCATCCAGCAGCTAGTGGTCAAGCAATAATACAAAATATGAGTGATATCCAGGAAGCTCGGGAACATATACTAAAACCATTGTGAGATGTACTTACCAGAGCAGGAATTAACAGTGTGTCCTGCCTTACCTCCGGGAATATCAATCTCGCAATCCTGAACACTCTTCCTCTGCGCAGTAGCAAATGCCAAGACTCTAGCATGAATGTTGATAAGCGACTTCCTCTCAACGTCATTAAGTCCATCAAAGGCGGTTTTGCATTCCTCTTTTGTAGCAATATAGGAAGTAGAATCCTCTGGAAGATCGCCCAATTTCTTTCCAACTTTCATGAGTTGTGCAGGATTTATAGTTCCTTTGAGAATAGATTCATCACTAGATGTTCTGAGTTCCTTGATTATGTCCTTGGCTTGAACAAGAGCAGTTGGGTCTACGGGGTCTTTGATTTCAAGCTTGACCTGGTCAGGAGTGATGAGAGTGAGGTATTTTTCATTACTATCGACAGACATTTTTCTAAGCGATAAAGTCTTGTAGGTGGATGATTCTGGAATGAATGCACTGAATAAATATGTGTTGTAGATAACTAAGAGTAATTGAAGGAGTAGAGTTACACTTGTGTGACTTGTCATTCAATCTATTGGAGGACTATTATTGGCAAGGAATGGTAAGGAAGGTACCACCGTAGGTATGTTTGTCTGTTGATGGTTGATGTATCGTGTATCGTCAGAAGAGGAGAAAGGTTTCTTGGTGGTCGATCGTCGGAGGTTAAACTTATTCGCGCATTTTCTTCAATTCATGTACTTTTTGAAATTTTGATAAATACTTCCATCCGATTTAGATTTACGAATTACGATGAGGGTTCAGAAGGAGTATTACTACGAATGATCTATCTATGAGGATAGTATCACTTGCGAAATGAATAACACAAGCATTCATGTATCACATGTCTATGTGCAGCGGTGGTTGCGTTGTGCAGATGTTTTAAGACAGGACACTTTTAAGCTATCTTCTCCCCAGGACAAAGATTACGGATAGTGGATAGTAGCATCAATTTCAGCCCTATCTTCAGCTCTGAAGTGCATCAGGTCCTAGTCAACTTTTAGGTTGGATGGGAAGAGGCCAATTTCAAAACATTTGAAAGACTATGGTTGAGACTTTTTAGATTGTACCTGATATTGATGCGCAATTCTATTATCCTTCTAGCTAGCCACATTTGCTATGAAATCAATGGGACGCTTGAGTCATTTCTTCTGATAGAACATGCTAGAATGACCTTTACAATGAGCAGTGGGGAATGTGGAAGAAGAATTTTGTAAAAGGTTTATCTTAGCATTCTTTGGAGATGCACCATTTTAATTGAATCTGCCAAAACCTCAAAATTATTCTACTGGTGAGGATGCTGTGGTTATTGATCATACTTACGAAGAGAAATTAAAAGTTTACGAATCTTCGTCCTGCGACTAGATTTTTTAACTTTTAAAATACTCTGAACATTTTATATCCTTGCCTCGTTGCCCAAGCTTCCTCGCCGTCAAGCAATTTGTGGAATCGTTTTGGTAGTTCCTTCCGAACAGTCACTAGAATTTTATTTTGGTCTACAAACAAGCGAATGTTCTGATCTTGAAAAGAATCTAATTCTTCCCAAGCGAGCCTACCTGCTGGCGTGTTATAGTATGGATGATCTATGCTGACACCGTTTGAGCAGAGGTAAAGTCCATTTCGAAGAAACCGCGGAGCTTGCAATTTACCTGCGTATAAGGCGTCGCCCACAATTGGCCTTCGGCATATCCATGCCATGTGTCTTCTTATCTGGTGATAACGACCTGTCCTTGGCTGAACTTCGACAAGCGTTAATATTCCATCCTTGGAGTTGAGAGAACTTGCTGATCGCACCGTCCTCCATTTTGTCATTGCCATCTTTCCTCCCAAGGGAAAATAAACAATATTCCATTTCCCCGTTTCGACGGATGCCTTGTCATCTTCTGGAACGCAATTCTTTGGGACTCCATTCACGATGGCATGATAAGTTTTTACTACACGTCGTTCTTTAAATTGTTCATATAATGAGTCCATTGCCAACTTCGTTTTGGCAACCACCACTATACCAGACGTGGGTGTATCGAGTCTGTGCACTGCCATTGGCCTTTTCAGAGCCTGCCCTGGTGTACCATTAGCTGGCGGGGTTAAACAATATGGCAATATATCGCGCACTGTTCTACGACTCAGTGAACCCGAGCGGCTACGACGATGACCGTACATGCTGATTCCTGCTGGCTTATCAACTATTGCCAAGTGATCATCTTCGTATAATATTGGTAGTGTGAAACTTGGTCGACTGTAAGTAATATTAGGGTAACATCGTTTTTTCTTGAAGGTTCCCATCATAGTTTGTACCCCGATTACATCTCCTTCGCAAAGCAAATCGCCGACCCTTGCTCTATGACAGTGTTCGGAACGAAATATATCAAGATTTCCATCCTCAATTGGGCCATTGTGAATAAGGATGGAACCCTTTCGACAAGCTTTTCTAGCTCTTGTTAAGGACGAATAATTCGAGGGGTCCAGCAGCGTTAAAGCTTCTTGGACTAGAATAGGATTGTGAATCAGATCACCTGCCAAACTGGATACTTGATATTTTTTTGTTACTTTGTATCCGCCTTTCTGCCCCGTTGGTAACCGCGACAATTCTTCATTGGAAGGAAAATCTTCTCCATTCAGCACATTTCCAGATTGAGACGAGTCGGATATTGGATCTGCGCTATACTCAAATAATGGTTCATTGGTCTCAGACAAATCCTCCGCCTGCCAAAGAGTTGAACGTGCAGCATCACTCTTACGACGTTGAGACTGAATATAAACATGGTTTGTTTTCGATGTTACTTTGGTAAGAATGAAGCCCAAGCTAACGCTATGTAATGTAATCCAGCATATACAACCTGAAAACAGATAAGAGGTCCACATTGAGTGCTGGATTTATTTGCTATGTTTTGAATGGTGCGCCGTTGTCCTTTCCTTTCGAATGTTCATTCCGTACTGTAAGGATGTACTACTACTGTGTGATAGACTGGATGTACAGTAGTACTATAGTGTGCAATATGTAATATGCAATATGTGATACGTGATATGTGATAATATGTGATATGTGCTTTGTAATTTGTAATACGTAATTCCATGTATCATGTTCGTATGTACCTACCTACTTATCAAGGTGTGTGTGTGTGTGTGTGTGTAGGTGCCTCATCTCAAGGTAAGAGAGTGCCTGCGGTTTTTACACCGCTAGCTTTTGGCTGTCATTTAGTTTAATAGTAGTAAAAATTAAAAGTCTCGAAAAATCC
>Ga0307981_1003463_pt1 | contig 11815 bp, 11 predicted proteins | sample OrgLakmetagen987_FD_201849 | JGI IMG/M metagenome (GOLD analysis project Ga0307981, IMG submission 201849) | Saline water microbial communities from Organic Lake, Antarctica - #987 | ecosystem: Environmental > Aquatic > Non-marine Saline and Alkaline > Saline | place: Antarctica: Organic Lake... | reverse complement strand
CGATGCACACCGAAGTGCCGCGCACGCCCAAGCCCCGTTTTTCAGTCTTCATGGGGATCAGCGCCAGAGCGAGCACGCCCAGCGGCTCGGCCTCCAGCTCGGCTATGTCGCGCACACCGCCATAGACAATAACCCCGGACCAGCCGTTCTTCGCCGCCTTGCCTGCAAGATCGCCGCCCAGGAGCGAGCGTTTCAGCGAGCCGCCGCCATTGACCACCAGCACGCGCCCCTCGCCGGGCTCGTTCACGGCGTCGCGCACGCGGCTATTGTCTTCATGGGTGGAGATCGTCTCGGCGCGCCCGAAGAAGGCGTCGTGCCCGCCATAGCTTGAAAAAACCGGCTCCAGCACCTGGACCCGGTCGGGATGGGCGTCGCAAAGGTCGCAAACGCAAATCATGGGGCCTCGCGGGTGCGCGGCGCGGCGCTGAAGCACCGGACCCGCACCATGGCGGGCCCGGCTTCAGCAAGCGGTGCGCCTTACTCGGCGGCGGACGTCTTGAACTGGTCGCTTTCGGTGGACGCGCCCATGGCCGTGGTCGAGCTGGTGCCGCCCGACAGGGTCATGTTCACGAGGTCGAAATAGCCGGTGCCCACTTCACGCTGGTGACGCGTGGCGGTGTAGCCGTCTTTTTCGGCGGCGAACTCGGCCTGTTGCAGTTCGGAGTACGCGCCCATGCCGCGGGATTTGTAGCCGCGGGCCAGCTCGAACATGCCGAAATTGAGCTGGTGGAAGCCGGCCAGGGTGACGAACTGGAACTTGTAGCCCATGGCGCCGAGTTCCTGCTGGTAGGTTTCAATGGTGGCCTTGTCCAGATTGGCTTCCCAGTTGAACGAGGGCGAGCAATTGTACGCCATCATCTTGCCCGGGAATTTCTTCTGCACCGCCTCGGCGAAGCGCTTGGCTTCCTCCAGGTTCGGCTTGGAGGTCTCCCACCAGAGAAGGTCGGCCACTTCGGCGTAGGCAAGGCCGCGCTTGATGCAGTGATCCACGCCCATGCCCTGCTTCAGGCGGTAGAAGCCTTCGGCCGTGCGGCCCGCGTCATAATCGATGAACTCGTGATCGCGTTCGTCGATGTCGGAGTTGATCAGCGTGGCGCTTTCGGCGTCGGTGCGCGCGACGGTCAGGGTCGGAACGCCCATGACGTCGGCGGCCAGGCGCGCGGCGTGCAGGTTGCGCTGGTGAGCGCTGGTCGCGATCAGAACCTTGCCGCCCAGGTGCCCGCACTTCTTCTCGGCGGCGACCTGGTCTTCGAAGTGGACGCCCGCGGCGCCGGCTTCGATGAAGGCCTTCATGATCTCATAGCAGTTCAGCGTGCCGCCAAAGCCCGCTTCGGCGTCGGCCACGATCGGCGCGAACCAGTCGCGGCTCGCCTTGCCGGTCTCGGCGATCTCGATCTGGTCGGCGCGCTGGAGCGTGCGGTTGATCTTCTTGGCCAGTTCCGGCGCGGAGTTGGCCGGGTAGAGCGACTGGTCGGGATACATGGCGCCGGCGGTGTTGGCGTCGGCGGCGACCTGCCAGCCCGACAGATAGATCGCCTTCAGGCCCGCTCGCACCATCTGCATGGCCTGGTTGCCCGACAGGGCGCCCAGGGCATTGACGTAAGGCTCGGACTTCAGAAGCTCCCAGAGCTTCTGCGCGCCGCGCTCGGCCAGCGTGTGCTGGACCTGCACGGATCCGCGCAGCTTGAGCACGTCTTCCGGCGTGTAATTGCGTTCGATCCCGTCAAAGCGGCCTTTCGCGGCGGCGGGGATGATGTCGTAAAACGAAGCCATTATCTGGACCCCTTCAATCTGCGTTGTGCGGACTTAGACACGATGGAGCGTGCAAGGTCGAGGGAGGCTTGTGCAGAAAGGAGAAACGAAGTAGACAAATGATCTCTGTAAACGTGTAACGATGTAAATCCGATGACAACGACGCGCTAGATGGTTGCAGGTCAGGAAAAATTATTCGCCGGCGCGCGGCTGCGCCGAATGCGCCGGGATCTCAGCCAGACCCAGGCGCAATTCGCCGAAAGTCTGGGCGTGTCCCCCAGCTATCTCAACCTGCTTGAGCGCAATCAGCGGCCGGTGACGGCCCGCGTCCTTCTGGCGTTGAGTCAGGTTTTTGACATTGATGTGCGCGAATTCGCCGCCGAGAGTGATCGCCAGCTGATCGCCGACCTGACCGAGGCGGCCTCCGACCCGGTTCTACGGGGCGCGGATCTGGACCGGCGCGACGTTTCCGAACTCGCCGACGCCCATCCGCGCGCCGCCGAGGCGCTGGCCCGGCTTTACCAGGCCTATCGCGACACCAGCGCCGCCGCCGCCGACCTGGCCACGCGCGCCGCAGAGGGCGGGGTCGCCGCGGGCCTGTCGCCACTTGAAGAGGTGCGCGACGCGCTCGACGGCAAGCAGAACTATTTCCCCACCCTTGAAGACGAGGCCGAGCGCCTGCGCGCCATGCTGGAAGATCACGCCAACCTTGAGACGGCGCTGACCCAGCATCTCAAATCGGTCCACGGCGCGGCTGTGCGCGCCTATGACGACGAGGTCATGGGCGGCGCGTTGCGCCGGTTCGATTTTCACGCCCGCAAGCTCCTGCTCAGTGATCTGCTGGAGCCGGCGGCGCGCGCTTTTCATATCGCGGCGGCGCTGGTCAATCTGGAGATGGGCGAGGCGCTGGACGAAGAGGCGGACCGGGCCGCCGGGCTCAGCGACGAGGCGCGCGGGCTCTACCGGGTGACCCTGTCCAGCTACGCCGCGGCCGCGATCCTCATGCCCTATGACGCGTTCCAGAAGGCGGCGGAATCCGTGCACTATGATATCGACGCGCTGCGCCGGCGCTTCAATGTGAGCTGGGAGCAGGTCTGCCATCGGCTGACCACGCTGAACCGCCAGGGCGCGCGCGGCGTGCCGTTCTTCATGATCCGCATCGATCAGGCGGGAAACATCACCAAGCGGTTCGGCGGCGGGGTCCTGGCGTTCGCCCGGTCCGGCGGCGGATGCGCGCGCTGGCGCCTGTTTGATGCGTTCCGCGCGCCGGAGCGCGTGCAGGTGCAGGGGCTTGAGCTGCCCGACGGCGCGCGATTCGTCTCCATCGCGCGTGCTGTGACGCGCCAGCTGCCCGACGGCGGCGCGGCGATGAACGCGGTTGCGGTGGGGTGTGAAGCCAAGGAAGCTGACCGTCTTGTCTATAAACCGGGCGAGACGTTCACGCCGGTGGGTTTGTCCTGTAGGCTCTGCGAGCGCGCTCAATGCGCCGAGCGTGCTTTTCCCCCGCTGCAGCGGGCTTTGAGGATCGAGCCGCACGTACGCGGCGCCGCGCCGTTCACCTTCTGACGCGATTCACCGTTCAAGCCGGGCGCGGGTCTCGCTATGCTCCCGCCTGGGCTCCCGTCTGAGTAACCCGCCGCACAGGACGCGATATGCTGTCTCCCCGCCGAAAGGCCGCGCTCATCTGCCTGGCGATCTTTTTCGTTCTGGCCGCTCTCGCCATTTACGCCAGCCCGGTGTCCAGCACTGCGCTCCAGGCGCGGCTCCAGACCCACGCCGAAGATGCGCTTTACCGAATACGCGCCGATGAATGGGCCGAGGTCCGTCTCGAAGGCCAGGTCGCCTATCTCACCGGACGCGCGCCAAGCGTCGACGCCCGCGAGGCCGCGGTCGCGGCGCTGTCCCGCGCCGACTGGGCCGGCGGCGTGGTCGCCGGCGGGGTCGCGCGCGTCGTGGACGAAACCTCGCTGGCCAACGCCGAGGAGGCATTTTCGCTTCGCGCCGAACGAGCGGGCGCGCGTCTCACCCTGTCCGGCTTCGCACCCGACGCCGACGCCGCGGCGCGGATCAGCGCCCAGGCCGAGCGTCTGTTCGGCGGCCAGGTGGAGAGTGATATGCGGATCTTTCCCGGCGGCGCGCCGCTGGGCTGGGAGTCCGCGGTGCGGCTCCTTCTGCAAGAGTTGGCGCGTCTCGACGCCGGAGTGGGCCTGATTGAAAATGAGCGTGTTGCGCTGGTCGGGCTCGCCGCCAACGCCCAGACCGAGGACGCGGTCCGCGCAGCGTTCGAGACGACGGCGGGCGAGTTTCGCACCGCGGCGCTGATCCGGCGTGACGGCGGCGCCTATGAGGGCGCCGTCGACGATGAAGTCCTCTGCACGATGCTGGTGCGCGCCGCACTGGCCGGCCGGCCGGTGAGTTTTTCGCCGGGGCTGGATGCGCTCACCGCGCCGGCCCGCGCCGCGCTCCGCCGGGCGGGCGAGGCCTTCGCCGCCTGCAGCGCCGAACCGCTTCAGGTGCGGGTGCGCGAGGACGCCGGTGGCTCCGACCTGGCGCAGATGCGCGCCACGGCCATAGTCGCCGCCATGGCGCAAGCCGGCGTCGATCCCGCGCGCTTCGTCACGTCCGTTACGCCTGCCGACGCCGCGCGCGCCGTGTCGTTTGAAGTGGCCGCGTTCGAGCCGGTGACCGGCGAGCCCGCCGGTCCGGCCGGCGGCGACGCCGGGCCGGACTCTGGAACAGAAGCGCAGGGCGGTGCGATTCCCCCTGACGCCGACGATCAAACTGAAGGATGAGACCATGCTCTGGCTGACCTGGCATATGTGGATTTTGCTTCTGCTCGCCTTCGCCGGCGGGGTGATCACCGGCTGGGTGGTTCGCTCGCGCTCCGACGAGACGGAGCGGCCCCGCCTGAGCGGTGGTGAGCGCACGCCGGCGCCGGGGGCGGCGCCCGCGGGAACGGCAAGCGCCGCGGCGGCGGCCTCAACGCCGGTGTCGGGCGAGGCGTCCGCCGCCGCCAGCGAAGCCGGCCAAAAGCCCGGACACGCGCCGGAAAGCGAGTCCGGCTTGCAGAGCGCTTCTGATTCGGGTGACGGCAAGGACGGCGCGCCGGCGCCGGCTGCGAAACCCTCCGCTGCTCCGGACGCCAAGAGCGCCATGGCCATGACCGCGCCCATGCAGGCGCCGGGCGCCGACGCCGGTCCGGTCACGGACGGCCCGCGAGGTGAAAACAGCGCCGGCCCCGGTGCGCCCGATCCGGATCCGAGCGACGACCTGACACAGATCAAGGGACTCGGGCCGAAGGCGGCCGAGAAACTCAATGAGGCTGGAATCACCAAAGCGAGTCAGATCGCCAAATGGTCCAGCGTGGATGTCGAACGCTACGACACCCTGATCAATGGACGTGGCCGGATCGAGCGTGACGACTGGGTGGGACAGGCCAAGCGCATGGCCGGCTAGCCGCTACGGCCCAGCCACGGTCGTGCGGTGCAATAGCCGGGCGTGGCCGTCATAGCCGCCGGTGGCCATGTGCTGGGTGCAGCGATTGTCCCACATCAAGAGCATGTCCGGCTCCCAGTGGTGGGAATAGATGTTCGCTCCGGCGTGGCAGGCCTCGTAAAGCTCGATCAGGAGCATGAAGGCCTCTTCGTCGGACACCCCTTCGATGGTGCGCACATAGCCTGGATTGACGAATAGCGCCTTTCGCCCGGTTTCCGGATGCGTGATGACGATCCTGTGCGTCTTCTTTGCATGGGCGCGCGTGTCGGCGCGAATGGTCATGGTCCGGTCCGGCCCGTCGGTCTCGCCATACACCCCGTCCGGCGCATAGGCGAGCCCGGCCGAGTGCACCGCCTCCAGGTTTTCGATCCGGGCCTTCGTCTCGTCAGAGAGCGCCTCATAGGCCCGGTACATGTTGCAGAACAGAGTGTCGCCGCCCACGGGCGGAATCACCTTGGAATGCAGGATCGTGGCCGCAGGCGGGGTGTCCTGGAAGCTCCAGTCTGAATGCCAGGCGGCGGCGAACACGCTCGCCGTCTCGTTTGCTGCGCGCTTGACCTCGATGATGTGCGGGTGGTCGGGCAGGGGGGCGATGAAGGGATCGTCGCCGAAGGCGCCGAAATAGCCGGTGAACCGCTCCAGCGCGTCATGGTCCATGGGCTGGCCGGGAAAGGCGAGCACCAGATGCTCCAGCCAGGCCGCGCGCAGCGCCGCCACGGTCGCCCCGTCCAGCGGCGCGGAGAGATCCACGCCCGTAACCCGCGCGCCCAGGGCGGCGCCGCTGGGCGTCACCGTGATGTCGGCCATGATGTCCTCCCGTTTAGTCTGGCTTTTTTAGCGCCATTTTGCGGGCGAAGGATTCAGCGCTCCCGGCTAACGCGTCAACCCGCTTTGCGCTAGCGTGCGCCCATGCTGGTCCAACCGCTGCTTCTCTCCACCGTGATGGTGGCGCTCACCGTGATCATCCAGATCGGCGGGCTCGCCGTGCTCATCTGGATCATGCGCTGGCGCGCGCCGCGCATCGCCAGCCTGTCCTATGTGCTTCAGCAGGCCGGGGTGATCCTGGTCGTCGTATTGGGGCTGTTCGCGATCCATGCAATGCAGATCTGGCTCTACGCGGCGGTCTATATCGCGCTCGGGGAGTTTCAGACCTTCGAAGCCGCGCTGTATTTCTCCACCTCCAGCTTCACCACGGTGGGCTATGGCGAGATGGTGATCGAGAGCCGCTGGCGCATTCTCGCGGCCATTGAAAGCGCGAACGGTTTCCTGCTTCTGGGCTGGTCCACCGTGTTCCTGATCTCGGTGCTCTCTCGGCTTCGCAGCGTGGAGATGGATTGGCTGGAAGGGCGCTCGGAGCCGGATCTGTTTAAACACGACCGCAAACGTGATGGATGACGGCGGGCCCCTGCTTGGGTATGGTTAAACCAGATTAACCATGCCGGGATGGTCGGCGGACGGCCTTGGGGGAGGCGGCAGATATGAGCTCGCCGATTCTGACTCCACTTATTGTAGCGGCGGTCGTCTTCGTCGTGACCTTCACCGCAGCGCTGGCGGTCAACATGCGACTGGCGCGCCGCCGGCGCGTGCGCATCCTTGCAGAGCTGGCGGATGCGGCCGACGCGGCCGGGCTGCGCCTGCGCGCGGTGGAGGACGAGCTGACGGCGCTGCGCGCGTTTGCGGCCTCCAGAGACGGCGACGCGATCAAGCCGGTGATGGAGCGTTTCGAAGCCATCGCTGCATCGCCGCGCCTGTCTTTGCTGAACCTGGCTTCGCTAAGCCGGTTCGACAAGGCCGGTGCGCCCAAACACCTCGCCGCGCAGCTGGACCGTCTGCAGGTCATGCTCGGCGCGGACCCGGTTTGGGTGACCCATGAGCGCGTCGCGCTTCATTTCGCGTCGGATCTGGAGCGGGCCGGGCGCGAGGACGCCGCTTTGGTCTTTGACCCGGTTTCGCGGCGCGCCTTCGACGCCAATCTTGCGCGCCTGACCCAGGTGGTCTCCGGTCTGGCCGACGAGGCCGAGGCGCTGCGGCGCGATCTGCCGGCGCCGAGCCAGGGCTGACCCCGCCATGAGCCGAGGCGATGATCGTCGTTTCGGCGTTAAGGGATCGCTCGCCTCGATCACAGGCCCGGCTTGCCGCGCGGCGCGCACGCGCGCTAAACCCTTGGAGATCGATTTGAACCTGTCATTCCCGGGGGCTCGCCGCGCCGATGTTCAAGAAAATCCTCATCGCCAATCGCGGCGAGATCGCCGTCCGGGTGATCAAGACCTGCCAGCGTCTCGGCATCCCCACCGTGGCGGTCTATTCTGAGGCCGACGCGGACACGATGGCGGTGGAGATGGCCGACGAAAAGGTCTTCATCGGGCCGCCGGCGCCGGGCGAATCCTATCTGGCCATGGACAAGATCCTTCAGGCGATCAAGGACACGGGCGCAGACGCGGTCCATCCCGGATTCGGCTTCCTGTCGGAAAACGCCAACTTTCCCAAGGCGCTGGCGAAAATCGGCGTGGCCTGGATCGGGCCGAACCCCCACGCCATCTCCGCCATGGGCGACAAGCTGGAGAGCAAGAAGCTCGCAGCCCAGGCCGGGGTGAGCACGGTGCCGGGCTTCAAAGGCGAGATTGAAGACGACCAGCAGGCCATCGAGGTGGCCGGCGAGATCGGCTATCCGGTGATGATCAAGGCCTCGGCGGGCGGCGGCGGCAAAGGCATGCGCATCGCGCGCTCCGAAGGCGAGGTCCGCGAAGGCTTCAAGGCCGCGCGCAACGAGGCGAAGTCCAGCTTTGGCGACGACCGCATCCTGATCGAGAAATTCGTCGAACGCCCGCGCCATATCGAGATTCAGGTGCTCGGCGACAAGCATGGCAATGTCGTCCATCTCAATGAGCGCGAATGCTCGGTGCAGCGCCGCAACCAGAAAGTTCTGGAGGAAGCGCCGTCGCCCTTCCTGGACGCCAGGACCCGCAAGAAGATGGGCGATCAGGCGGTCGCCCTGGCCAAGGCGGTCGATTATGACAGCGCCGGCACTGTGGAGTTCATCGTCGACCCGGAGAAGAATTTCTTCTTCCTGGAGATGAACACAAGGCTCCAGGTGGAGCACCCTGTCACCGAGCTGACCCACGATATCGACCTTGTGGAGCAGATGATCCGCGTCGCCGCCGGTGAGAAGCTGGACGTGACCCAGGCCGACCTTAAGCCCAAGGGCTGGGCGGTGGAGGCCCGGCTCTACGCCGAGGATCCCTATCGCGGCTTCCTGCCCTCCATCGGGCGCCTCAAGCGCTATAGCGAGCCGCCGGAAGGCCCCATGGGGCCGGGCTCGCTGCGCATCGATTCCGGTGTCCGCGAGGGCGACGAGATCTCGATGTATTACGACCCGATGATCGCCAAGGTGATCGGCTATGGCGACACGCGCGAGAAGGCGATCGACGCCCTGGCGGAGAGCCTCGACCGGCTCCATGTGGAAGGCCTGCAATCGAACAAGCCCTTCCTGTCGGCGGTGCTGGAGGAGCCTGATTTCCGGGCCGGCCGGATCCACACCGGCTATATCGACGAGCACTTTCCCGAAGGCTTTTTCGGCACGCTCGCCAAAGAAAGCCAGCTGCGCTGGATGACCGCTGCGGCGGCCTATGTGCATGCCGTGTTCACCGAGCGCGCCGGCCGCATCACCGGGCGCCTTGCTCCGGCGCCGGCGCCGGGCGGGACCCATGAATTCGTGGTGATTCTCGACAAGCAAAACTTCCCGGTGGAGATCCGACTGGACAGCGAGGGCGCCGAACTTTGGATGCCGGCGCTCGGCAGCGACCATGTGCGCCTCTCCACAAGCTGGACGCCGGGCGAGCACCTGTTCGAAGGCCGCCTTGGCGAGGAAAGTTTCGCGCTATCGATCGCCGATCGCACCGAAGGCTATGTGCTGCGCCATCGCGGCTTCGCCGCCACGGTCCTGGTGTGCACGCCGCGCGCCGCCGAGCTGCACGCCCGCCTGCCGGAAAAGGAGCCGGTGGACACCACCAAGCTGGTGACCAGCCCGATGCCCGGCCTTGTCGTTTCCGTGGCGGTCGAGCCAGGCCAGGAGGTGAAAGCGGGCGAAGCGCTGATGGTCGTCGAAGCCATGAAGATGGAAAACGTGCTGCGCGCTGAAGTGGACGGGGTGATCAAGATGATCGCCTGCGAGGCGGGCGCCAGCGTCGCCGCCGACGAATTGCTCATCGAGTTCGAATAGGACCTGTCCAAGCCTTCATTTGACATTGGCGTGCGGTGCACGGGACCTTAGGGTCAACAATCACAGATATGAGGAAGGTTCGCCATGGACTGGGGTAAAGTGCTGTTCGACACCAATGGGCGGATCGGCCAGCAGCCGTTCTGGATCGGCGTTCTCGTCATTGTTGGCGGGAACATCATTCTGCCGATGATCCCGATCATCGGCTGGATCGCCTGGATCGCGCTGATCTGGGTGGGCATTGCGGTTTATGGCAAGCGTTTGCACGACGTGGGCAAGACCGCCTGGCTGCACGCCATCCCTTGGGCGCTCAACATCATTCTTGGCGGCATCGCGACTGTGATGGTCGGTGCAGGGCTGTTCCAGCTTATTCTGGACGGCGCCAACAATGACGATCCCAGCCCCGAAAGCATTGTCGGATTTCTGGCCGCCAGCGGCGGCGCGCTGTTCATGCTGCTCCTCGGCACGCTGGTCTGGATCGGCTACACGCTCTGGCTCGGCCTAATGAAGAGTGATCCCGGCGCAAACACCTACGGGCCGGCGCCCGTAATCGAAGGACAGGCGAGCGCGGCGCACGCTGCGTCCACAGGCGACGCGCCGGACGGCGGACACTGAAACACCAGGACTGACGACGAGACTGAAGGCTGGGAGGCCGCTTCATGAGTATTTTGCACGCGCTTTTCGTTCCCAAAGGAACCATCAGCAAGTCCGGCTTTGCGCTGGCGGCGGTGATCCTGATCGCCATCAGCCTGGCGAGCGACGGGATCGAACTGGTGGCGCCGGCGCTCGGCCCGGTGATGTTCTTCCTCGGGCTGGTGTTGGTGTATTGCTGGATCGCAGCGTGGATCAAGCGGTTCCACGCGGCGGGAAGCTCGGGATGGTGGACGGTGCTGGTCGGTTTGCTCTGGATCATTGTGCAGGGCGTGGCCGTGTTCTTTGTTCTGATGGGCTCGGGGCTCGATCCGAGCCTGTTCGCCGGCGGTGACAGCCAGGCGATCCAGGGGGAAATGGAGCCGGTCGTCGAGGCGGCTGAGGTCCCGATCCTGATCGTCTCCACGCTCATTTCTGCGGCGTTCGCCTTCGGGCTCAACGCGGTGCTGCCGGCGGGCAAGGGCGGGAATCGCGTCGATGGCGACACCGCTGAGCCGGTCGGTGAAAATGCGCCGGGAAGCGTCGAAGGATAAGTAACGAGCGGTCCGCCTTCTGGCGACCGGTCAGACGACTTGAAGCGACGCGCGCGCCGTTCCATACCGGCGCGCGCGTTTCTATTTTTTCCCAGGAGCCCAAGCCCTTCCATGGCCGAGTTTGATTTCCGCAGGGCGTATCAGCCGGGCTTCCGGTCGGATGCGCGCACGTTCCAGATCGCCTTGGCGCTTGTGGCGCTGGGCGACGCGGTGCGCCTGACGGTCCTTGGCGGCCTTGTGTTTCCGGCCTGGCTTGCTGTTCTGCTGGTGCTGGCGTTCGCTCTGGCGAACCGGCTGCGCGATGCGGGGCGGCCGATTCTGATGCTGGCGCTGCCCATCGGCGTCGCCATCGCCGCCAAGGCGGTGCTCGCCCTGATCGCGATCACCGCGGCGCTTTATCCTGATTTTCTGCAATTTCTCGCCGATCAGGGCGTCGACGTGAACGACGCGGCGGCGATGCAGGCGGCGGCCTATGACCCGGCTACGCAGGAGGCCTATCAGGCCCGCCTGCAAGGTTCGCCTGAATTGCTCACCGAGATCGCCAGCGCTGGCGACTGGCCGTCCACCTGGGCGTTCTGGGGCGTGATCGCGGCGTTCGCCTATGTCTGGTCACGCTGGCCGAGCCGGCCCCACGCAGGATCCGGCGGCGCCAAGGACTAGCTGTCCAAGCGATGACGACTAGGCTGGCGGGTCGGCCTGCTCGGTCGCGCCGAAAATGCTTTCAAAGCTGGTCTTCAGGGCGTCGTCGGCGTCGTCCATGGTCACCGGCAGACCCAGATCCACAAGGCTCGTCACCCCGTAGCGCGGATCGGAAATGCCGCACGGCGTGATGCCGCCGAAGTGCGACAGGTCCGGCTCCACGTTCAGCGCGATTCCGTGAAAGCTCACCCAGCGGCGCAGGCGGATTCCGATGGCGGCGATCTTGTCTTCGCGTTCCGGCCCGCCGGGCTGGGTGCGGTTCACCCACACGCCCACCCGGCCGCAGCGCCGCTCGCCGTCCACGTTGAAGCGATCCAGCGCGTCGATGATCCACTGCTCCAGATCGCGCACGAATTTGCGGGCGTCGCGGCCGCGGCGCGTCAGATCCAGCATCACGTAAGCGACGCGCTGACCTGGCCCGTGATAAGTGTATTCGCCGCCGCGCCCGGTCTGGAAAACGGGAAAGCGC
>Ga0307981_1003458_pt1 | contig 11827 bp, 15 predicted proteins | sample OrgLakmetagen987_FD_201849 | JGI IMG/M metagenome (GOLD analysis project Ga0307981, IMG submission 201849) | Saline water microbial communities from Organic Lake, Antarctica - #987 | ecosystem: Environmental > Aquatic > Non-marine Saline and Alkaline > Saline | place: Antarctica: Organic Lake... | reverse complement strand
CTTGAAACATTTTCGTGGACTGGCGACACGCTATGACAAATTGAAGCGCAACTATGAGAGCGTCGTCGCCATGGCTTGTGGTTTTTTATGGCTGCCGATGTAATGAAACGTCAACAGCCCCTAGTAGGCCAATTCTATCCGCTCATTGCATGCAGAAAATCAAAATATCCGCAAACATGGAAAGTAGAATGCCGTGGGAGCTCCAAGAACTCGCATCAATGGCCCTCAGTGACAAAAAAAATTAAAAAGTACTCATCTCCCAGAATTAAAGCACTCATCAAAAAAAGGCTTATTCGAGGAAATCGTGGAAGACTCGACACTATCAAAGGAGGAGCGGATTGAAATTCTGAACTCAGCGCTACAAGCCCTATCGGAGTCTGTGGATCGGATCGCGGAATCGACGAATTCTATCAAATTTCCCGCTACAACCGGCAGGGTCAACCACAGTTCAGATACTGCCAAAACAACGGTCAGATCGCTCCAATGCGACCTCAACGATTAGAGTCACAAGCACTCAAAGCGACCGGCTCGAAAGCAACTATTAACTATGGCATGAACAAGTTGCGGCTCTCTTCCGCCGTTAAATCCGGCTCTGACATCCGTACCAAAGTGGATTTACTGGATGTGACTTGCGTGAACGAACACCGAACCCTCGCTACCTACCCGGACCACCATCGAAATCAAAGGTGAAGACAAGCCCGCTTGTGTGGCGGAGAACCTTGCCACGTAAATCATCTGAGCTGATTATCGGGGCTGTCGTCCGGCAGGCTGTCAGCTCATTAGCCAACGCCCTCCAGCCTGGCCCGCATTTTCAGGGCGACCAGTACCGTATTCAGATGTGGGACCGAGATGCCGTGACGCTGGGCGATAGCAACCACATTGCCTAACACGGCTTCTCTTTCGATCGGGCGACCATTGATGTAATCCAGGGCCATACTGTTCCTGTAGGGCAGCATCTTGCGGGTTCTGTTGATGTTCTGGTCGATCAGCGACTTGTCCATGGGATAACCCTCGGCGGCAGCCACGGTCGTCACTTCGCGAATCATTGCCCGAATTAGCTCCTCATCACCTTCAGTATCCAGAATCGTTTTCGTGTCGGCACCGTTAGCAATCACCGACAAGGGGTCAAACAGGGTATTCCACAAGCATTTGCGCCAACACTCACCCACGACTGCCTCCGTCAGATCGACCTTGATTCCACCCTCGGTGAACAGCTCCGACAACATTTGGCAGTGCTCGTCAATGCCTTGGGAATACCGGCCCATCACAAGTTTTCCGTAAGCTTTATACTCTATCATTCCGGGTTCAGTGCAGCTGGCAGCAATAAATGCCAGACAGCTGATGATCGGGTTATCAAGGAATGCACCAGCAAGCTCCCGCTCAATATCGAGACCATTTTCGATCAGCACCAGACAGGTATTTGGCCCCATCCAAGGCTTAATTAGTTCGGCACGGTTGGCACCGGGTAACACTTTCACACATAGGATCAGGTAGTTCGGCATAGTATCCGGCATGTCGCCATCGCGGTAAACGTGATCCGGCTGGTACGAAAGATCCCCCAAAGGACTGGCGATACTGATCCTCTTTTCCTTCACCATCTCATACTCGGAACGCAGAACAGTGTCTAACGGGCAGCCGGCTTACTTGAGAATGACACCAACTATAAGGATGTTGGGTTTTTTACTCATTATCCGCTCACTTTCTCTGCTGCAATACCGTGGTTTATCGGCGTATCGGGGACAGGCCCAGGTACGATCCGCCATCGATCAGTATGGTTTCGCCCGTGGTCAGATCACCACCTATTATCAGCCCGAGACAAGCATCCGCCACCGTTTCCGGGGAGGCGGCATCATTCAGCGGCGCGGCGCCTTTGGTTTTGGCCAACAACGCGTGATGTTTTTCTTCGCCAAGTCCCTTTTTTAGCCACTCTCCCTGCACAAAGCCCGGACACACCGCATTAACCCGGACCTCCGGCCCCATCACACGGGCAAGTGATCGGGTCATGGTAACCAAAGCACCTTTGGAGGCAGCGTAAGCAATTGAACTGCCAATTCCCGCCAACCCGTCAATGGAGGCCATATTGATGATTTGGCCGGAACCATTCGCTCGAAGCGCCGTTTCCGCTGCTCGGGTCATCTGGAACGGACCCACTGTATTGATTACGTAAAGATCGAGAAAATTCTGCTTATCCAGCCCTTCGAGATCAGCGTGGTCATAGAATTGCGTGGTTCCGGCGTTATTAACGAGGATATCAATGCGACCGAACTGCTTCAGAGTTTGGTCCACAAGGGTACGACAGTCAGCGTCTTCGGACACGTCCGCACTGCACAAGAGCGTTTTTACACCGAGTTGTTCGCAGTCCGACGCTACGGCCCGTGCAAAACTTTCGTTTCGGCAAAAGTTGATCACCACATGACAACCATGCTCGGCAAATAATCGAGCCACAGACGCTCCGATTCCTGACGAAGAGCTGGTAACGATGGCGGCAGAATCTCTAAGATTCGTAGAGCCTCCTACCTACAAAAAAGGGGCAAGCCATAAATGACCTGCCCCTGTTCAAAACTGTGATGATTACTCAATCTCTACCTGAACAATCTTGCCGTCTTTCACAATTGAGAGTGTAGTTTCAGTAACGAAACCGCCTTTTTCAGTAACGTCGGTCACCTCATACGGGTTCTTGCTGATCGGCATGTTCTTCAGGGCTTTGCCCATGGCTGCACGGATCACTTTCGGATCGGTAGACTCAGTAGCATCCATGGCTTCTATCAGACCGTGCAATGCCAGATAGTTGTAGGCCGCCTCGGAGCCTGGCATCTTGTCGTATTCAGCTTCATAACGCTTGATGAAATCTAGGGCAGCGTCGGTTTCATAAACACTCAGAGGAGTAACACCAACAGCGCCTTCCATCGCGTCCAGACCACCAGCAACGACAGCCACTTCGTCAACCTTGGCCTGATCCATCACGATGAAACCGCCCTGAAAGCCCATCTGACGCGCCTGTCTCACCACTAGACCGGTCGGCTCAGAAGCGCCACCCACGAACATCATGTCGGGATCCTCGGCAATGATGCGGCTCACTCCAGTGAAGAAGTCCGCAGATTTGTTGTAATCCATCGGATTGTTAGCAACCACGGTACCTCCCTTGGAGGTCCACTCTTTTTCAATCATGGACGCCCAGATCTTGGCGTATTCATGGGTAGCACCGGCCATACCTATAGTTGTACCGAGATTTTCCAGAGCATAGTCTGTGAACGCACGAACATAGCCATCAAAAGTAGGCGGAATCCGTAAAGTCAGGCTGTTACCTTGTTCAGTAACCGTGGGTACACTGGTGTAGGCCATGATAAGGAAGTCGTCCTTCTCATTGAACTCCTGCAGAGCGAAGATACCACCGGAGTGCGGGATAAAAATAGCCGGGACGTTTGACTCTTGCTTCAGGCGCTTGGCGTTGGTTGCAGCCTGGGCCGGAGAATAACGGTCGTCCAGGGGAATAAGGTTGATGGTGGTTTTCTCACCATTCAGGTCAAAACCGCCAGCCGCATTGATTTCTTCGGCGGCCATTCGCAAACCGGACAGGGTATTTTCACCATACAGGGCAGCACCGCCACTGAGAGGGCCGCTAAAACCGATGTTTACTTCACCCGCCATGGCACCGGCAGTCAGGCTCATGCCAAGGGTTACCGCCGCGACAGCCTGACCCAGTGTTTTCGCTATTTTCATTGTTTTCTCCTGATTTATTACGCTTGTCGTTAATTAATCACCAGGACCGTCAGGCCCCGATGTATGCTTTGCGAATCTGTTCGTTGCCAAGCATGGTTTCCCTATCACCTTCCATTACCAGGTGGCCGTTTTCCATGACGTAAGCACGATGTGCGATTTTAAGGGCCGCAAAGGCATTCTGTTCAGCCAGCAGCACCGTAGTGCCAAGGCTATTGATCTGTTTAATGGTTTGGAACACCTGCTTGACCACAAGTGGTGCAAGACCGAGCGAAGGTTCATCCAGCATCAGCAGCCGCGGACGGCTCATCATAGCGCGGCCAATGGCGACCATCTGTTGCTGCCCCCCGGAAAGCGAGCACGCCGGCTGCTGCGCCTTGTCTTCAAGGATCGGAAACAGCTCAAGCACCTCGTTAAGGCGTTTTTTGTTACCTTGTCGGTCCCCGCGATGTACAAAAGCTCCCATCATCAGGTTCTGCATGACGCTCATCTGAGAAAACAGCTTGCGCCCTTCCGCGCACTGTACGACGCCGCTGGAAACAATGGCACTGGCTTTCATGCCATTGAGCTTCTTGTCCTCAAACCGGATCTCGCCGGCGGTGGGTTTGATCAGCCCGCTGATGCCATTAAACAGAGACGTTTTGCCAGCGCCATTGGCTCCCAGCAGCACCACCAGTTCCCCGGTATCCACAGCCATGGAAATACCGGTAAGGGCCTTGAAGCTGCCATAACAGGCATCAACCTTGTCAAGCTGCAGCATCTTCATCACCTCCCAGGTAGGCTTGAATTACCACCGGATTGTTACGAACCTCTTCTGGTGTACCCTCCGCTATTTTCTCGCCGTGATCCAGCACCATGATCTTGTCCGCCAGGCTCATGATCATGTCCATTTTGTGTTCGATCAGACAGATAGTCAGACCGTTATCCACCATTTTGCGCATTAGTGCGGCAAAGCCTACCGTTTCATCCGGGTTCACCCCGGCCGCAGGCTCGTCCAATAGCACAATTTTTGGATCAGTCGCCAGGGCTAGGGCAAAGGCCACCCGCTTGCGCTCTTCCTGAGTAATATCAGCAATGAATTGGCCAGCGATATGGCTCAGCCCTACAAAATCTAGGGCTTCCATCGCCTTGTCACGAGCTGCCTTTTCTTCACGCTGCAATCGCTTGCTGTTGATTAGCACATCCCAAAGACCTGATTGGGTACGAAGGCGGTGCCCCACAATGAGGTTGTCCAGTACCGAAGCCTGTTCAAACAGATTAGTGGTTTGAAACGTCCGGCCAACACCAAGTCGTGCGACTTTGTCACAGGGCATATGGGTCACATCCACACCGTTGAGAAGAATGTTCCCCGAGGTGGGCCGATGCAAGCCGGATATCAGATTAAAAAACGTACTCTTACCAGCGCCATTCGGGCCGATAATGGCGTTGATCTTGCCCATCTCGAATTCCACGGACACGTCGTTCACCGCGGCCAGACCGCCAAACATTTTGGTCAGATGTTCTACTTTAAGCATTGTTCTCGGCCTCCCGGGTCTTAGCAGTCACAACTTTGCTTTTTGTGTGTTTTTTCCCTGGCGCCAGGGACTGGGCCTTGCGGTGCATCCAGGTCAGGAAAGAACCGGTAATTCCCCGTGGGAAAAAGATCACCAGAATGACCAGCATGGGGCCGAAAATTATCATCCGGTACTCTTCCAGAAACTGCAGTGACTGGGTGATCCAAACAATACCAATCGTACCTAGTAGCGGCCCGGTTATCGTACCGATACCGCCAACCAGCAAGTAGGTGATCATGTCGAAAGTATGGTTGATATTGGCCTCTTCCGGGCCAATAAACCTTACCATCCCGGCATAGAGTGCACCTGCCAGGCCGGCATAAGTGGTGGACAGCACAAAGGCCAGCACTTTGTTACGCATCAGATTGATACCCAGTGACTGCGCCAGTTCATCACCATTACGGATGGCAATGAAGGTACGACCCAGCAGGGATCGAGATAGCTTGCCCATAAACCAGATGGCAAGCACCAGAAACGCCAGTACCAAGTAATAAAACGGGGTGGTTTCAGTAAAATCCACCAGGCCAAATCCGTAGGGTTCAGCAATGTCACGCACACCTATCGGGCCATGGGTCAGCTCCTCCCACTTGTCCAGCAACAAGTAAATAATAAAACCCACGCACAAGGTGAAAATAGCGAAGTAATGTTCCTTCAGTCGCAGGGACACGATACCCACAAAGAAACCCAAGACCGCAGTCATTACCAGCGCTCCCACAAAAGCCGGCCAAAAGCTCCAACCGTAATCCGCTGTCAGCAGCCCGAGAGTGTAGGCGCCAATGGCAAAAAAACCGCCGTGGGCCAGGTTCAACTGGCCGCAATAGCCGGTAATAATGTTGAGACCGTAGACCGCAATGGCCCAGATAAACGCGGTCGCCATCACATAGACTTGGTACTCGTTAGCAGCGAGAAACGGGAACACCAGGGCAAAGGCAATCATGACCATCTTGGTACCGGGCTTCATGAGCAAATCAGCAATTTTTAACAGCATGGTCAGTGCGCTCCCTTCGCAAACAGCCCCTGGGGACGGATCGACAGAATGACCACCAGCAAGCCGAAAGCGATAATGTCTTTGTAGGCGGTCGAGATATAGAAGCCACCAAAGGCTTCCGCAAAACCGATAATCATGCCCCCCACGATGGCGCCGGGAATACTGCCCATGCCGCCGAGAATGATGATCACGAAGGCTTTCATGATGACAATGTGGCCCATAGCCGGATACACAAGATTGATCGGAGCGTAAAGCGTGGCGGCGATGGCAGCGAGGGCGCCGGAAATGCCAAACGTCATCATCGCCACCCGGTTGGCATCAATACCCACCAAAAAGGCACCTTCCCGGTTCTGGGCCATTGCAATGATGGTGGCACCCGTCATGGTTTTGCGCAGAAAAACTTGCAAACCGGCCACCAGCGTAAGTGCGCCGACGATGATCAGCAACCGCTGTTCGGGGATGATCAGGCCGTCGAAATTCAGGATGCCGGTAAACGGTGACGGCATGCGACGAAAATCCGCACCCCAGAACATCTGCACCACGGCTTCTAGGAACAATAGAATACCGATGGCGGCGATCTTGTCGTGAATCGGAGGCGAGTTCCTCAGGGGATGAAAAACCAGACGCTCACAGATAATGCCCAGCACCGCGATAACCGCCGCAGACCCGGCCATAGCGACCCAGTAATGCACACCAACATCGACCATGAAGAAGTATGACACGAACGCACCGACCATATAGAGCGCGCCATGTGCGAAGTTCGGAATATGCAGTATTCCATAGACTAGGGTAAGGCCCAAGGCCACGAGGCCATAGATACTCCCCAGAGTTAATCCGTTAATGATTTGCTGTAAGAAAAGGTTCAAGTATGCCCCTCCGTTGTTTGTTTTTGTCGGAAATTGCTGAGGCTAAAGGTGCAGGATAAAACTACCCTGCGTCTTTAGACTAAATAATCACACTGCCCGTTCCGCATGTCAACAAATTAGAATTTGATTTCGCTATGCAGAACAATTTTATACATTGACGTTTTTAAGCCTTCTCCTTCCATTCTCCTTCCTGAAGCGCACGCCACATCAGCTTGCCCGTGGGGGACTTTGGCAGGGAGTCCACAAACTCGACAATGGTCGGTACCTTGTAAACCGCCATCTGCTCTTTACACCATCCAGTGATGTCCTCTGCCGTAGTATTGCCTTGAGCTTCCGGAGTGAGTACGACACAAGCCTTCACGGTCTCGCCCCGCTTGGGATCTGGGGAGGAAATAATGCACACTTCGTGGATGGCCGGATGCCAGTACATCAGTGCTTCGACTTCGGAAGGCCACACCTTGAACCCGGATGCATTGATCATCCGTTTCAAACGATCCACTATAAAGAAGTAACCCTCTTCGTCGTAATAGCCTAGATCACCGGTGCGGAAGAATTGCTTGCCGTCAATTGTCACAAAGGCCGCCGCCGTTTCCGCAGGGCGGTTCCAATAACCTGTCGTTACCTGCGGACCGCAGGAGACGATTTCGCCGGTTTCTCCCGGCGCTTTTTCTTCCAGGGTTTCCATATCAATAATGCGACTGTCTACGTCGAAAACCGGAATACCGAGACATTGAGCCTTGGGTTGCGCATTCGGATTGATGTGCGTCGCAGCCATGGTTTCGGACAGGCCGTAGCCTTCGATGTAATCCAGCCCCGTCATCTTTTTCAGCTTCTCGGCGACTGCAACCGGCATGGTCGCCCCACCGCCACCAATCATGTTTAGGCTGCTGAAGTCGTAGCTGGAGAGATCCGGACTGGACAAGAAGTCCACCGCCATGGTGACGATATTAGTCCAACCGGTTACCTCGTAACGTTCGATGAGCCTGGCCGCAGTGCTGCGGTCCCAGCGAGTCATGATGACCGAGGTAGAGCCGCTGAAAATTGGTCCGTTCATCGAACCAGTCATTCCGGTAACGTGGAAAAACGGTAAGGTGGCTAATAGAACACTGTCCGGTGTGGATAGATTCCAGAATACACAGTGTACGGCGGTTGCCATGACAGAACGGTGGGTGTGCATACACCCCTTTGGCGCACCTGTGGTACCGGAGCTGTATGGAATCACTGCCAGATCGTTCGGCCTCGCCATGTGTGGCGAAGGAGAGCGATTCTCTGCCATTACAGCTTCCCAAGTCACCACACCCGGAACGTCTTTTGACCAGGCGGGCGCGGCTACTTCCGCCGGAAGATCAAGGTCGGTATCCAGTTTGATGTAGGTGCTATAGGACGCCACCACGACTTCTTCAAGATCTGTTTCTGCCAGCAACGGCGCAATGAAGCCAACAAGCTCCTGGCCCGCCAGACACATGGCAGCGCGGGTATCGGCAATGTAGTGCTCAAGCTCTAAAGCCCGATTCATCGGGTTCACTGGAATCACCACGGCGTCCGCCCGCAAGATAGCGTAGTAGGCCACTACGTACTGGGGTGAGTTCTGCATGTATAACATCACCCTGTCACCTTTTGAGACTCCCCGCGCTTGCAGATACCCGGCCAAGACCTCAACCTCACTCAACAAATCCCGGTAACTAATTTTGCTGTCGTAATAGATAATGGCGGTATGGTCAGGATACCGCAGGGCTGAGATCGCCAGGTTGGTAAAGACACTGGTCTGGGGTAGTTTCATGGTCTTTGGCAGCTCTTTCGGCCAGACCCTGTAATGTCGTGTGAACATGATTTTTATTCTCCCGATAGCACTTATGTGAATCGCATTTGTGTAAAAAAGTTTTACAAAACAACCTTCGTTACTCCGCCGGGCAGGCCTGCCTCATTACGCAACGGGGTCACTGCAATGGCGTTGTCCCGCAGCACCACAACATCCGAATCCGGCGCCACGATGTGCCGGGGACTGCACTCGAAACCGAGCCACCAGTAAGGCAGGTTGCGACCATCCTGGCCAGCCAGCAGTTGCGTGCGCTGAATAGAACCGGTGAACTGACGGGCCCACCGCATCTCGCTGACGGCTTCAGCCTCACAGGCCGGAAAATTCACGTTCCAGCAGCAGGCCTGGGCGGCTTGCCAGAGCGCGCGGATGACCCGCTCGCCCCAAGCGCTGACCGGTGCCAAGTTGATACCGCCTCGGTTGAGGTAGGCCTGACTCAAGGCAGTCGCCGGGACCCCCATGTGTTCTGCCGTCAGCACCGCGCCGACGGTATCGGAACATTGCACCGAATCACTGATATTAGCGCCGGCTGGCATGCTGATAGACCCGCAACGGCGTATGCAGCGAAATACTTTGGCCATCACCGCTGCGGTCATGTTCCGGCGCCACCACCCAGACCTCTTCCGCCAGCGCATGGGCTATGTCGGTCAGCATCGCCAGGCCGGGCGCGGCGATACCATCGTCGTTAGTGATCAGTATCCGCTTCACCATCACGTCATTCATGATTCGATTCCATGTTTGCCTTGCTTGGCGATACGCCAGCCAGCCTCAGCCAGCACGTGGGCCCGCTCGCCGACCTGCAATGTGTCGGCGCTGCTGGCATTGCCTTGCAACGCCCGAGCATAGGCGCCCTGGAGAGTCGCCGCCAGCCGGAACAACGAAAATGCCAGAAACACATGCCAATCATTGGTGCCCGAGTGTCCGAACTGCTGGCAATAGCACTCGATGATGGCTTGTTCGTCAGGAATACCCAGTACTGTCAGATCCTCGCCCACCACGCCGCGCATGCCAGCCACGTCACTGGGCAGGTGGCAAGGCAGGCAGCAATAAGCAAGATCAGCAATCGGATAGCCCAAGGTGGAAAGCTCCCAGTTCAGAATGGCGACGATTTCAGGCTTGTCCTGGGCCAACATCAGGTTGCCCAGACCGTAGTCTCCGTGGGCGATGGCGTATTCGTCGTGTGTTGGCAGGTGCTTCGGTAACTAGGCCATGAGCTTGTCCATGGCGGGCATTTCCACCGTTCGGGAAGCTTGATACTGTTTGCTCCAGCACGACACCTGGCGCACGACGTAACCATCTGGCCAGCCAAAATCTGCCAACGTCAACACGGTGCAGGGCCGCCAGGCATCCATAGAGGCCCTGCACTGGTGTACGCTTGGAAAAGTCGATATCCCTGAGAGCCGGATGACTGACCACCCTGCCCGGCATGTTGGCCTGCAACCAGCTCAACAGTTCCGCCTGGTCTAAACGGTGCGCCGGCAGCACGTCGACCAACTCGGGGTCGGTTGCTTTCTTGCTGTCCGTGATTTTGCCCTTAGCCTTGTGCCTTCAACCATATGGTTTTCGATACCAGCCTGTCTCGCCTCCGTCCGCCACAATGACCTGGCCGGTGATGTAGGCACTGGCCAGGGCTGACAGGAAAGCTGCCAGGCCGGCGATATCGACCGGATCGCCGATGCGACGAAAAAGCGTTTTCTCTTTCGCGCGTTTTACACGCATCGGTCTTCGGGTAAGGCTTTGGCAAAATCGGTCTTGATCAGGCCCGGTGCTATGGCGTTAACCCGGATGCCTTTAGGCCCCCACTCCACCGCCAGGTTGCGCGCCAGCGCTGCCTCAGCCGCTTTCGATAAACCGTAGGTGCCGATCACCGTGTTTTCGCGCAAACCGGCAATACTGGACAGCATCACCACCGCACCTTCGCCCCGTTCTGCCATGTCCGGCCACACCATTTGGGTCTGACCCTCAGCGATGAAGAGAGAGTTGGCGCCAGCAAGACCTTCTTCACCAAGGTCAAAGAAGAGCTGCAATTCATTCCCGCTCAACTGAAGGTTCTGGAATACTGGCAGGAAAAAGCCGTGTTCGAACAAGACGGCGAAGAGCGCATCCTGGCCGCCACCCACTCGGTTCATCCGCTAAGCAAGTGCACGGCCACCACCTCGCTGCTGGTGTACATCATCACCTCAAAGTATGCCCATGGCCTGCCTTTGTATCGTCTGGAACGCACGCTCAAACGCTTGGGTCATGAGATCAGTCGCACCAACATTGCACACTGGCTTATCCGCCTGGATGACGTGTTCAGACCGCTGATCAATCTGATGCGTGGAGTGCAGAACAGCGGCGACTACCTGCAAGCCGATGGCTATTTGGGTTACGGCAAGGCGTGTCGGAATAACGGCATCATCCGGATCAGTTTGTTGGGATCACGCCTGACGCAAGTTCGTGGAGACCATCAAAGCGGCAAAGTCGCAAAAGGCACCCTGACACGCACTGCGATGGATTATACGCTGAACCAATGGCCCACCTTGGTGGATTACTGCAAACGAGGCGACCTAAAAATCAGTAACGTGATGGCCGAAAGCGTCATCCATCCGTTCGCTCTCGGTCGAAAAGCATGGCTGTTTGCAGATACCTCCCAAGGCGCCCGTGCCAGTGCCACGTGTTACTCCCTGGTCGAGACCGCTAAAACCAACAAACTGGAACCCTCGGTGTATATCCAGCATGTACTGGGGCGTGTTGCCGAGGCTGACACGCTGGAAAAGATGAAAGCACTGTTACCATGAAACGTCGACCTAGGGTCTGTTGACGTTTCACATTGGTAGCCAGAGAAATGCGCAAGCCAGAGACACAAAGCTCTCATAACTTCGAGCCAGCTTGTCGTATCGGGAGG
>Ga0307981_1003457_pt1 | contig 11833 bp, 8 predicted proteins | sample OrgLakmetagen987_FD_201849 | JGI IMG/M metagenome (GOLD analysis project Ga0307981, IMG submission 201849) | Saline water microbial communities from Organic Lake, Antarctica - #987 | ecosystem: Environmental > Aquatic > Non-marine Saline and Alkaline > Saline | place: Antarctica: Organic Lake... | reverse complement strand
GGATCTTCTTGTGTTTCCATATTGTCGGCGTCATCGTTTATGTCATCATCGCCTAGAAGAAATGAGGAATCGCCACGAAGAATGCCTTCGATTTGTTTGCGGATCTGAGCCGACATGAACACGGGATGATCTTGATTCGCGATTCGAATGTTTTCGTGTCGTCGAACACGAGCGTTTCTCTCTTGTCGCTTGGCATCTTGTTGTTTCCTTTTTTCTGCCGTGCTGCTGTACAAAGACCCCATGGTCAAACTGGTGGACGCTTGGGCAGAACCTCCAGCCTTTTTGGTAATATTACTCGGTGGCTTTTGGCCAGTGTTGGGAGTGGTAATAGGTGTCGTCATGGTGGGCACCATTCTGGGCGCCGGCTGTTTTATGGATGCAACAGCGTTCAGCCATGTGGTCTTGTAGGGTTCCGGTAGCTTACGCTCGTGCGGAAGAGACGGCGTAACGGACAGCAAGGCCAAGAGAGCAGCCTCTTCCTTGGCCTGCTCTTCGTTGGAGACTCCACGCGACGGAACAAAGAACAAATCTTTTTTGTCGTCTTTTCTATCCGGAACAATGCAGCGGTACTTGTAGATGGATCCCTTTTCCATGTCTTTGAACTTGGCGTTTGGACGCTTCTCTCGCTTGCAAAAATCTTGCAAGAGCTGCGAAGGCAGGCGTTGCCATTGGGCGACTTGGGTCTTGCCGACCGAGGTGGTTGTGGCGGATTCCGCCTTTTGAGCAATTTGACCAGAGGCTCCTTTTTGTTTATGACCTTTTCCACCCCATGCTTGTGTCTCGCGATCCCATTTGTGGCCGCGGCTAGGACGTTCCGGACGGTTGCCGCACTCGCAGGGATGTTGGAAGGGGTGATCGCACGTGCATTTTTTGATGGCGGTCGCGCCCGAGTCTTTCTTCTTTGACTTTCCCATGGTAAGCAAGGGTTATTTTTGTAGCAAAACAGATACTCTGGGAGCGAGGGGAAGGACACCGGCGACGTTCTGGTTTAGTCTACGAACCTGCTGCCATTGTGAGGATGAGGCGGAGGTTGGTGGCAATTTTCCCGGGAAATTGATATTTCTTCCCCTTGTCGTGCGTCCGTTTTCATGCGTCAATGCTTATCTAAAAGTAAGTTTCAAGTTCCGGATGCCGATTCCTTTATCGATCAAGACTCAGTCGAGGAGTCGATGAGGAGTGAGGCTACCGTAGGAGCACCATGGTGGCGAGATTCGTAATGCAATACGCACCACAAGCTCGGTCGGCATCTTACCCCCCCCTCTAAATATCCAGTAGTCGACTCTTGTCCGCTCGTCAAGACATAACTTACTTGGTCAACGCCGCCGTGATACACAATGGAGGGCATTCCTTCAGAGCAAGAGTCCTACGGCCATGCCGCCAACTCTCTCCTTGGTAGCGCTGTCACCATGATCGACTCGTGGTCCCAGACTTGCAGTCAATCCGAAATTGTTTCCACAAGCCTTGCCTCTCTTCATCAACTTTTGCTTTCCACCGGTCTCCCTCCCGACCGCCTGCCTACCGCCGAATCTTTCACCTACACATCGATCGTCGTTCTCATTAGCACCATCGCGTATACCTTTCATTCAAGGAGGCGAAAGCGATTGTCCCGAGAGCTTCGAGATGCTCAAGCCAAGCTAAAGTATCTGCAGGAAAAGCTCTTCAAGTCGACTGCCACGAAAAAGGAAGTCCGGATATTCATCGACGGCGCGTTTGATCTCTTGCATTACGGCCACATGAACGCTTTTCGGCTGGGTCGATCACTCGGGACGCAGTTGGTAGTCGGCGTTAATTCCGACGAATCCATAACAGAGTGCAAGGGCATCCCGCTTATGAACGACCAAGAGCGCCTAACAATGGTCAGTGCATGCAAGTTCGTGGATGAAGTCGTCCCTGGAGTTCCCTACATTATGAACCGAGAGTACTTGGATTATGTAATTGAAAAGTACAACATTGACTATGTGGTGCACGGAGACGATCCTTGTATTGTGGATGGTAAGGACGTGTACGCTACCGCCAAACAAGCTGGAAAGTTTCGTACCATACCCCGAACCGAAGGAGTATCGACGACGGACATTGTCGGCCGCATGCTGCTCATGACCAAGGAACATCATTATCAGGGCAATGTTGAACCCAGCGACGAGGTTTCCGGGGTAACTACTTCTACCATTGGTCCACCTTTGGAAGTGTTGGGCCAGCAGTCAAAATTCTTGACCACAAGTCGCATGCTGCAGCTCTTTAGTGCTGGCGTCCAAGCGCCCAACCAAGATACGCGCGTTGTATATATCGATGGTGCATGGGATCTCTTTCATCCGGGACACGCCGTCATGCTCAAGGCGGCGCGGGAGGTAAGACGCGATTGCTTCATTCATTCCCAAGCTCAGTGAGAGCTGTGATATTTCGAAACGATCATTCGCGCTAACAAACTCGACACGGTCTTCTTTTCTTTTTCTTTTTAAAATTATCGGTAGAGAGGTGATTACCTTTTGGTTGGAATCCACAGCGACGCCGTGGTTAATCGGGTACAAGGTATAAACTTGCCGCTCATGAACCTGCATGAACGAGTTCTCAGTGTGCTTGGTTGCAGATACGTGAACGATGTCCTAATCGATGCACCGTACCAAATTACCCAGGAAATGATTGCTTCGTTGAACATTACCGAAGTCGTTCGAGGGACTTCCGTAATTAAAGACGAAGACGTGCGCTACAAGTACGCAAAGGACGCGGGCATCTTTACAGTGATCGAAAGGCCAAGCCACTTTAGTATTGGGAGTATCGTCGAGAGAATTCATCGGAACCAAGAGAAATTTCAGGCCAAATTTCTTCGGAAAATGAAAGCAGAGAGTCACTTTTACGATCAAAAGTACGCTGCTTCAAACGGCGAGCCGAAACCGAACGACAGCAAACGATAGAAGTAAGGTAAATACAGTACGTAGCGCTTATTTTAAGCTTATATTAATGTTTCTTTGAAAATTGCAGTGCGTCGTAGACGCTGGCGCAAAAGAGAGCTATATATAACGTCACCTTGCCGCTCTGCGGTCGTCCGCTTGCTTCTTTGTCTTGATTCGTTTCCGAGGAGGTCCTTTGCTTACATATGTGTTGACCTCCTTGGCCGACTCTTCGCTCGAAGACGGGTCCGTCTTCTTATCCGAGTTCCAGTCGGAATCCTCAACCGAGCTTTCAACCTGATGCTGAGACATTCCAGACGACGATTCTGTCACTTGCGCGGAGCGCTTTTGGTAGGAGACGGTACAACCATCAACGCTGCTTTCAGAATTGATAAAGCTCGTTTTCTGTGCCTTGCTCATTTGGTTGAGAGAGCCATTACCTAGCTTTTGTTTGTCGACAAGTGCATCTTCGTAAGATTGCCGAAGAGAGCTTAAAAAGCCCAAGAGTATCGTTCCTGCCTGCTTGTCCTCTTCCGTCCGTGGCTTGGTACCCGTAAGCTTCCCAGTTATCGCTATGGTGGGTGCGATCCCGTTGACAGATTGAGATCTCCTGTCAGCAGCAAATGCAGGGTGGGAGCCTCCCGACACTGATGGAGCCTTCGCGGTTGCGAGTTGCTTGGGATCAATCGCCTGTGTTTTCAGATATCTTTCGTAGTTCTCTTTCAACTGCTGAGCGTGACGTGTTGACTCGTCTTGACCAGTCGCTTGGTTTGTCGTCTTTGGTTGCTGCTGCTCTTTTCTCTGCTGAGATTGCTGCTGCTCTTGTTCCTGATGCTGTAGCATCTGTTGCTGCTGGTGAAGATTTGCAGCGGCCAACTGTGACAGCGCGGGCGCAAGGGATGCGGCTGCTTGTGTATATGCCCAGCTTGCCATGGCATCGTTCAAAGCTTGTAAAGAGGGGTCAGTTGACGTGCTGTGGGTGGACATATAAAACGTGTGTGAGAATGAGGGAAACTAGCGCAACGAAGAAAGCAACCACCTCGTGTCATCTATACTTACGGTACACCCAGAGGGTTCGCAGGTGCAGTAGGAGCAACAGGAACATGATTGCTCGGAAGGAGCCACTGGTTTAGGGATGGAACCATTGGCCATACTGTTGATGGGGCTGGAGCAGATACGGGTACGGGAGCTACCGCTACCGGGTCTGGAGCGGCCGGTGTACCTGCCGTGGCCATGGACATAAGCCACGCCTGTATTGCATTTTGGGATGCTGCATTTGCTGACAGCATCTGCGGAGCACTCGTCTGCGGCACCGGTATCATCATATTCGGGGGCGGTAGTGGTTTGCCCCACGAGTTGCCTTCCTCGACGCGCATACGAAAGCGCTGCTCAAGGTGGTCAAGTTCGGCTTTAGCCAGCTGGATCTCTGCGATTGTCGGGTGCGCCTGATCCCGAAAGTGATAGACTCCTCTACCCAGACAGGATGCACCGGCATACTTCTTTGTGATGCGCATAGGATCACAGTTGAGCTTGTCTGCGAGGAAGGATCTTAGCGTGGCTCCCTCGGGAAGCGTTAGTAAGCCTGTGCTGAAGTAGTGGATAATGCGAGTTGTATACTCTTCTTCTTGCACCTGTAACAAACAATATTGAGAGTGTTAGCGATACCAATACTTAAAGCGCAAAGGATCAAGAAGCACAACAAAGAGTGCTTACCGCCCACTTTCCCTTTCGAAGCGAGGAACGGGCCTTCTTGGGAGCGCTGCTTCTCTTCCGAGGTGGAAGTCTCGACGGAGTGTCACTGTCCACCGACTGGTCTTGGCTACTGCTGCACGACTCTTTAGCGTCGTTTGAATCAGACGAAGATGTATCGGAAACTTTGGTTCCAGCGTTGTATCCCTGTGAAGAGACATTCTGGCTACTATCACTTCCAGACGTCACTTCTTGTGCCACTGTGTCAGTTCGTAATGAACCCAATTCGTCTACTGGCGGGGCGCTGGTTCTGACTGTACCATCGTCTCCATTCTTTAACCTCTCTTTTCGTAGTATCGGGGACGAGTCCTTCATGGTGGGATGCACGCTTTACTGCAACAAAAACACTTTTTGTTTGACTTGCTATGAATTGGGATCGTTTCCCGACGACGCCAAAATAAAACGCAGAACGTCAAAGCAAAGAAAAGCCGAAAAGCTACCAGCGAGTTGTAAGTAAATACATTGGAATTTCTGTCGTACTTGGAATACCGTTATGTAAAAGTTGCCGTAATGAGTTGGCACCAGTCAGGGCCGAAGTCGAAGTTACACAAAAGGCCATCCATTCTAGTGCGTCATTACTCGTCAAACGCTTTAGCCTGACATCAGTCAGAAAGATCTCGTTTTGTTAGGACCTACTTATGGGAGACTATTCTTTTCGGCAAAATTCGTCACGGTCTTCTGTCGCAGTGCAGTCATACAAAGTACGTACTCCCGCATACGACTTCACCTTTCGGCTTCCCTCCACCAATTAATTCAATCCGAAATCCAAACGCAGAGTCTCGAAAAACGTACGACCGTATCTCCATAAGTGATACTTTTTGGTGTCTCCGTCACCGGTCTGCGGTGGCGGAATCGAGGAAGGGCAGGCGGAAGGCGTGAATATAACCCGAACTATAGCGAGCTATTCTGTAATAGAGTTGAGAGGTACTACCGCTATTAAGAACAGACCAGCTCTCTAACGGAACCGTATGTCATTGATTCCATTGCTTTACCATATAAAGTTACAGTGCATACTCATACCTACTGGGAATTTAATCTATTAATACCACCCAGGGAGCGATTCGAGCAGTCGAAGAGCATAATGCACTTCCGAAATAGTATTGTAATGAGCAAGGGAGAAGCGTACAACTCCATCCGTTTCCTCAAATCGATACTCTTTCTGCAAAAGGTCTGTGCAAAGGAAAGTTCCTCGTCTACAAATCACACCCGCTTGGTTACACTTTTCGACGATGATTTTGCTCGGCAGGTCTGTGTGGACAAAGCTAACAACTGGCAGTTTGAATGCCAAACCGATGCCCTTGTTTTCAATGACTCGTACTTTCTTCGAACGCGAGAGTTGGTCTAACAGAAGCATTGCCAGCGGTTCCTCGCTGACACCGATAAGTTTGTACGCCTCCTTGACGTGATCCATGGTTAAAACGTATGCTGTTTGATCGGCGTGGTCGATACCGTCGTACGAAGAAGCCATCGTACCGCCCTCCCCAGAGCTTTGATGCGATGGTTGTCTGTGACCTCCTTTCGTTTTCTGTAGAAACTGCAGATTGCGCTTATCACGTGTTGAAAACATTGAGAGTTGAACAAAATAATCGCCTAGGCCACGCACGCCAGCACACGCCTCGTAGCTGACCGTTCCAATCTCAAGCAGATCCGTGAACGATGCCCCGTCACACCGAATATTTTCCATTGCAGAAGCGCGCCCACATAAAGCACCAAGATGAGGTCCGAAAAGCTTGTGGCAAGACACAACGTACCAATCCACGTCAAGCTCACTGACGGCAGCAAACTTGTGAGGGACAGATGCAACCCCATCGACGATCATATGAGCAGCTCCCGTCGTCATCTGATCCACCGCCTTGCGAATGCGAGCCAGATCCATAAGCTGTCCCAGTATATTTGAAGCGTGCGGGACTAGCACAAGTCGCGTGTTCAGACTCAAAACATCTTCGATGGGGACAGTGGCTGAGCTCCACCACTTGACAACGGCTCCCACATCGTTAGCTGCCTGGACCCAAGGGTTGACGTTTGCGAGATGGTTATCGGTGCTAATAACAATCTCGGTCGAGGCTTTCAAATAGCCAGACTTGACGTACTGTGAGGCAAGCGCGCTCAGCAGCGACGATGCATTCGAGCCGAGAAAGACTTCATACTGCTCAGCACCGAGAATCGTCCGCAAAACATCTTTGGCTGCCGCCTTACTCTCCGATCCAATGACGGAGCGATTGCGACGGCGGAGTGACGAGCAAACTGCATCAATGACCTGGCAGGGAACCTGCGATCCACCACCATTTTCAAAAAAGGCCTCAGGTTGCTGCTTTGATTTCTGGCGTCCCCGCTCATCATAGTACGGGAAGTAGGAGCGTGCATACGATGAAATCAGGTCGGCGGTTTCTCCTATTGGTGGGGAGACTGCAAGCTGGGACAGCTCTTGACGCGCAATCCTTTTCTCGTAAAACGCATAGAGAATCTTGTTCAGAATAACAGCCTTTGACGGTGAAATGAGCATGCCTTCCTTTTGCTGCTCCTTGTTTTCTTCACTATGGACACACCTCCACCCGCCCTGTACCTCGTCATCAAAGCCCTTCACTTTCGGATACACCCAAAGCGTCAATAGATCGCGCATCACACTATCGTGCAAGGCTTCGGCATACGGTAAACCAGTCGCTGTATCCTGCGACGGTGGCGCGTTCACCTCTAAAAGGTACGCAACTGGTTTCCCTTCCGAGTATGACAAAATAAAGTCCATACCGAGGCATTCAAAGCCATTGTTGGCCTCACCGCCTCGTAAGAATGGCCGAGTTCGACGTGCCAGCTCGGCCACTGACGCAGCAATCGACTCCCAAAATTTGCCGAGCGGCACGACAGTCTCTCCACTTTCGTCATCGGTAAAAGGGCCACCATCCGGCTCTAGATCTGCTACGATCTCTCCTGCAAACTTGGATGGATCGTGACTGTTGGCGCAACAATTGGTAATGTGCACTGAAGTTTGATAGGCCTCGTCACTCCTTGTCCCGTCGGGTACCGCAATAAACTTGTCGTTTGCAACATGTAGAAAAGCGCGACGGTGTACAAAGGCTCTTGCGTCGGACGTGAGAAGACCATATACTCGCACGTGACACTTACGGTTTCCGTAAAGCACCATAGGCCAAGTGTACCGCTGTGCGACGTATCGATGCTCTTCGGTGAGTGGCGATGTTGCTTCTCTACTGAATTTGCCATAATTTTCGCTCCCAACGACCCATATACCACCAGCACCATTAGAGTGGGCGTCCTTGACAACCCATAGACCAGGGTAGTCTTCCTGTACCTCGGTTCCAGCTAGAGGATCGGGCTTTGGATCAAGAAGGTCAAAATGGTGCGACGGAACGACTCGTTTCGGTGGGTTTGTACATGCGATTTTGTCGAGAAAGGAGTTGAAGCCTGAAATTCCATGAAAGCAGTGACTCTCCAAGGTGACAAGTTTACCATCGTCACTCGACTCTCCTGAGCCTAGTAAGCGAGCTAAAACCCATTTGTTGTCGAGAATTGCCGTTCCATTAGGAAGATGAGAGTAACACTTGACAAAATCTCGATAGGAGCGAGTGTCTCGACGGGGTGCATTCTCCCAAATAAAGTCCGGGAGTTGCTTCTCATCTCCAGGAGAAGCTTCAACTGCGTTGACATCCGTCCACGGATCTGGAAGAAGTGGAGCTATGCGACGATGTGCCACCTGGCCCGTAACCTCGTACCGAAAGCCGGCGGCTTGTGTGACGTCGTCGAGGTGTTTGTCCACCAACATGCTTCGCAATCGCAATTACTCCTCGATACCTCTTCTCCAATCGACGCTCGGATGATCTAGAGTGGTAATGCGAGCAGGGGGGCAACGGCGCACACTGTGAAGGCTAGGGATATGACCATGACCATAACCAGGGTGAAGACCGGAAACGAAAGCAACCTGGAAAGGTACTCGGAGTTTGGAGCTTATAAATAGAATTTCTACTGGCGGGCAGTTTGGAGCCCAGACGTGGAGGAGAAACGGAAAAAAAAGAGTACATTCCATTTTATCTTCAGCACAAAGCGCAATAAAGCATCCCAACACGAGAAGCGACACCATGGCGGGCATCGACGGCAGCGCATCTCTGGTGACGGTTGCAACCTGCAATCTGAACCAGTGGGCACTCGATTTCGATGGCAACATGCAAAGGATTCTTCAAAGCTGCCAAGAGGCCAAACGAAAAGGAGCAACGTATCGACTCGGCCCCGAGTTGGAGATTTCTGGATACGGCTGCGAAGATCACTTTCTGGAGCAAGATACGTTTGCGCACTGCTGGGAGAGCTTGGTACAGCTCTTTGATGAGGGAGCAACTGATGGATTGCTTTGTGACTTTGGTATGCCAGTCCTGTTTGGTGGAGCTCGATACAACTGTCGCATACTCGCCCTTGACCGAAAGATTCTGCTCATTCGACCCAAGGTGGCCATGGCGGACAATGGAAACTACAGAGAGTCGAGATATTTCACGGCTTACAAAGGTATGCAAGGAAGGGCGGAGGAACTGGTGCTTCCGGGAGCCTTTCGACAGAAATTCCAGCAGGGTAAGGCACCATTTGGGCTTCAGTCTCTGCAGTTTGGTGACGGCGTCATGGTTGGATGCGAGAGCTGTGAAGAGCTCTGGACACCTAAGGCGACTCACATTGAGCTGGCTCTACTTGGAGTTGAGATTTTCGGTAATGGATCAGGGAGTCATCACGAATTACGCAAGCTAAATCAACGTTTGGAATTGATTGTGTCTGCTACCCGAAAATGTGGTGGCGTGTATCTGTACGCAAACCAACGGGGCTGCGATGGTGGCCGTATGTACTTCGACGGTGGTGCACTCATCGCATGCAACGGGAAAATACTCGCACAGGCAAATCAATTCAGTCTAGAGGACGTGCAAGTTATTACAGCCACTGTCGATCTCGACGACGTGCGTTCGTATCGTGCCTCGATCCCTTCCTTTGGTATTCAAACTGTTGCGGCACTTCAGCCACACCAGCGTGCTTTGGTCAACTGTCCAGACCACTATCTTCTCGCAGCAGATGCATTCCTTGAACCATCTGTGCCTCTTCAATATCTGAACGTTCACTGTCCAGAAGAAGAGTGTTGTCTGGGTCCAGCATGCTGGTTGTGGGATTATCTCCGAAGGTCGGGAGCGCAAGGTTTTTTTCTACCCTTATCTGGCGGCGCTGATTCGTCCTCGGTGGCCACAATTGTTGGTGCAATGTGCCAGTTAGTCACCCAGGCAGCCCAAGTGGACGCTACTTGCCAAATTGCAGTCGATTGCCGAAGAATATGCCATCAAGAGGCGCCGTGGGTCCCAGCCACAGCGCAGGAAATGGCAAGCCATGTCTTGCATACCACCTTTATGGGAACCGAGAACTCGTCGGAGAAAACAACATCGCGTGCAAAGCGACTTGGAGAAACGATTGGCTCGTATCATTTGTCGATTAAGATTGACCTGATGGTTGAAGCTGTCATTAAGGTCTTCTCCATGACCACAGGTCGCACTCCTCACTTTACGGCCCACGGAGGAACCAATTCGGAAGACCTTGCGCTTCAAAACATTCAAGCTCGACTACGAATGGTGACTGCGTACCTTTATGCTCAACTCTTACCCTGGGTGCGCGGAAATTCCGGATTCTTGCTCGTTCTTGGCAGCGCCAACGTGGACGAAGGTCTGAGAGGCTACATGACGAAGTACGATTGCTCTTCCGCCGATCTCAACCCGATCGGAGGTATTTCTAAGGGAGACTTGAAGAAGATGCTCTTTTGGGCCGCCAGAACGTACCAATGGGATATATTGGCTGAGATTGCCGGAGCACCACCAACAGCCGAGCTCCGTCCAATTGCTGAAACTAACGACACAGACATGGAGCATTCTCAGCTAGACGAAGAGGATATGGGTATGAGTTACGAAGAACTTGGGATGTTTGGAACCTTGCGAAAGATCTCGAGATGCGGCCCGGTCTCCATGTAAGAAGAGCATGCTTGATGAAGGAGCCGTATACTTAGTCTTTTCTCACGTTGCGCCCGTTGTATTCTTTTTTGCTTGCAGGTTTCGAAAGCTCTCAGTGTCATGGGCCAACCATCTCTCGGCTCGCGAGGTAGCCGAGAAGGTCAAGCGATTCTTTTTTTATTACTCCGTTAATCGCCACAAGATGTGCACTATTACGCCGGCGTACCACGCCGAAGGTTACTCTCCAGATGACAACCGTTTCGATCTAAGACAGTTCCTTTACAATGTGCGATGGCCCAGACAATTCTCTGTGATTGACAATTTGGTCGAGAAGGCCGAGTCGCAGACCAACATGTCGAGCACTGAAAGATCATGACTGAACCCACATCGCAAAACTATCTTCATACTAAGTATAATCATGCGTATACCATACCGTATCCTATTAGACTCTTTGTATTATTACCTAACGACAATTGTGGCGGTTGGCGGTCACCGATCGTAGGTTTGAACCGGCACCTGTGCCGTACGTATGCTATCTGACTCTATCATAGGACCGGTGGGAATACGTTAACCAGCCAGCAGTGAACGAGTTAGTAGTCTTGTTAAGCTGCCCGTTGAAAGAAACCGAAACTTCCGGTCGCAATGACCTTCACACACTTTTTCGGTATCCAAGATTTTAAACCAACCAGTGTCTGGGTGTTGAGAATCCGATATTGGAGAAAGTTCGATCTGGAGGTAGCGGACAGACGTTCGCGTTACCGACCAAGAAAAAAGTGTCCGAACAGATGGAGGTCGCATCTGTTCCGACGTATGCGTCAGTTCTTAAAAAGGGCCTCAAATTGGCACCAGTGGCTGTTCATTCTTTTTGATCAATCCCATCGTAAGAACAGTTTGATTGACTCTTCTTATAGATAGACTATCGAGGGTCCTGACACACTACAGCCGGTTCGAGGCGTGATCAGATTCTCCTAGAATCAACATTAATCAAAAAGAAAACTACTCCGTTTTCTCAACGCTTTTCGAAAACAGCGTTCTTTTCTGATCCATTTTTTCTGAACCCAAGACACCCCAACATGAGTGATGCTGTCGCATCTCCTCCGATTGTCCCCAGCAGCAATACTGCCAGTGGACGTGGCAGCGGACGAGGACGCGGACGAAGCGGTAGCCGCGGTCGCGGAAACCGACACGGCAGCCGCGCGATCACTACACCCCGTGTTCGCTCTACCT